>Ga0265309_10000196_pt1 | contig 22691 bp, 14 predicted proteins | sample Helome_FD_192492 | JGI IMG/M metagenome (GOLD analysis project Ga0265309, IMG submission 192492) | Marine sediment microbial communities from subtidal zone of North Sea - Hel_20160524 (Illumina Assembly) | ecosystem: Environmental > Aquatic > Marine > Subtidal zone > Sediment ...
TTTAAAGAGCACCGATGTCAAACGTATTCCAGTTTCTGGAAGTACAGCGTACCGATCCCGGTAAAACACCAGCATTTGTCCGCGTCAATGAATTTGGCGAAATTTACGGCGACTACCAACAGCAGGAGGCCGCCGATCAGGCCGAGCGCTGTATCGAATGCGGCAATCCTTATTGCGAGTGGAAATGCCCGGTACATAACTACATCCCCAACTGGCTGAAACTGGTTGCCGAAGGCAACCTGCTCGAAGCCGTTGAAATGTCGCACAAGACCAACAGCCTGCCCGAGGTTTGTGGTCGTATCTGTCCCCAGGACCGACTGTGCGAAGGTGCCTGTACGCTTAATACCGGTTTCGGCGCGGTTACCATCGGTTCGGTAGAAAAATACATAACCGACCCGGCCATCGAACAGGGCTGGTCTCCCGATCTGTCCAACGTCACGGATAGCGGCAAAAAGGTCGCCATCGTCGGCGCCGGTCCGGCCGGCATAGCCTGCGCCGACGTCCTCACCCGCAACGGTGTATCCTGTGAGGTGTTCGACCGATACCCGGAAATCGGCGGTTTACTGACTTTCGGCATTCCTCCCTTCAAGCTCGAGAAAGAAGTCATTACCAGGCGACGCAAAATGTTTGAAGACATGGGCATCGAATTCCACCTCAACACCGAGATCGGCAAAGATATCAGCTTCGAGCAACTACTTGCCGATTTTGATTCGGTATTCCTCGGCATGGGCACCTACAACTATATGAAAGGTGACTTTCCTGGTGAAGATAAAGCCGGCGTCTACGAAGCCTTGCCATATCTGGTGGCAAACATCCACGATCAAATCGAGTTCGGTGGCGACAAACCCGAATTTGTCGATTTCAACGGCAAGCAGGTCGTCGTACTGGGTGGCGGCGATACCGCAATGGACTGTTTCCGCACCGCGATCCGCCAGGGTGACAGCAACGTGACCTGCGCCTATCGTCGCGACCAGGCTAATATGCCCGGCTCGATGCGCGAGGTCGACAACGCGATGGAGGAAGGCATCGAATTTCTGTTCAACCGACAACCGCTGGAAATCATCGGCAATGGCGCGGTTACCGGCATCAAACTAATTTCTACCGAACTGGGCGAAGCCGATGAACAAGGCAGGTGCCGACCTGAAATCGTGCCCGGTTCCGAAGAGATTTTACCCGCTGACGCTGTCGTGATAGCGTTTGGCTTTCGCCCTGACCCGGCCGACTGGTTTGCCGACCATACGATTGATATCGATGCAGGTGGACGCGTGATCGCCCCGGAACAAAATGCTTTTCCGTTCCAGACCAGCAACCCGAAAGTATTCGCCGGAGGTGACATGGTGCGCGGTTCCGACCTCGTGGTTACCGCGATCTACGAAGGACGCCAGGCGGCTGAAGGCATTCTCGACTACCTGGAAGTCTGATGGCATTACCCTTACTGAAAAACGATCGCCTGATCAAGGCCCTGTTGCGCCAACCAACTGATACCACGCCGGTATGGATCATGCGCCAGGCCGGACGATACCTGCCCGAGTACCGCGCTACCCGCAAACAGGCCGGGAGTTTTCTCGATCTGTGCAAAAACCAGGAACTCGCCTGTGAGGTGACGTTACAACCCTTACGGCGCTTCGCGCTTGACGCCGCAATTATATTCTCCGACATTCTGACCATTCCGGATGCAATGGGACTTGGCCTCTACTTCGTCGAAGGCGAGGGCCCGAAGTTTGAACGCCCGGTGCGTAACGCGGCCGATATCAGTCGCCTTGGAGCCCCCGATCCAGCCGAGAGCCTGCGCTACGTTACCGATGCTGTCAGCCTGGTCCGGCAGGAACTGGACGGCAAGGTACCGCTGATCGGATTTAGCGGCAGCCCGTGGACCCTGTCGACTTACATGGTCGAAGGCGGTAGCTCCAAAGAGTATCGCTATATAAAAGGTATGATGTACGAAAACCCGGCCTCACTGCATCAGTTGCTGAGTACCCTGACGCAGGCAGTAACCGCTTACCTGAATGCGCAAATCGAGGCCGGTGCGCAAGCCGTTATGATATTCGACACCTGGGGAGGCGTGCTTACTCCGCAAACCTACCGTGATTTTTCGCTCAATTACATGCAACAGATAGTTGCCGGCCTGAAACGGGAGCACGAAGGCCAGAAGATCCCGGTAACATTATTTACCAAGGGTGGTGCGCAGTGGCTGGAAGACATGGCCGACACCGGCTGCGATGCACTGGGACTCGACTGGACGATCGATATCGACGCGGCTCGCGCACGGGTGGGCGACCGGGTAGCCCTGCAGGGTAATCTCGATCCCTGCGTGTTGTATGCGGATCCTGACTCTATCCGCGCAAAAGCGCGCGAAATCATCACCCGCTTCGGCAACCACCCGGGGCACGTTTTCAACCTCGGTCACGGCATCCATCCGGCGATCAACCCGGACCACCTCGGCGCTTTAATCGACGCCGTACACGAATACGGCTTCGAAATCCGCAAGTGACGCCGCCAGAAGCGGCGTCATCCCGGAAAGTGCGCCCACCCCTTCGAGGGGGTCAGAGCAGATTTTTCTGTAACAGCGGAGTAGAAAAAGAAGTGCTGGAGAAAAATCTGGTCTGACCCCGACCTTCCCAGACCTGAACCCTCGGGGTCAGACCACAATTTTCGCCATTCCTTTCAACTCAGACTCCGAAAGCACCGAAAATTGTGCTCTGACCCCTCGAAGGGAAAGTTTTTAACCTGTTTGCGCGCCGGGATTTTTTTCTTGAGCAAGACTTAAAGCGCACGCAGCGCAGGAGTTTATATGCACATAAATGACTAAGCGAGTACGCTTTAAGTCTTGCTCAAGGGAAAAATAACAAGTGCCAGCTGGTTAAAAAATGTCTTCGACGATTTCGTCTTCTGTCTCGGGAATTTTAATTGTGATCCCGCCCGAGCCATTGGTAGTTGATTTAACCACCGTCACCTCGCGGGGTGCATTTTCGACGCGGAAATGCTCAAACAAACTATTCCGGGTACTGAGATCCGCACGTTTACCGGTTGCGGCATCGATACGAATGGTTACCAGACCCTCGGGTTGCTCCTGCAAATTCTCCGGGCGACCCTCGAGCGCTGCGCGCATGAATTCGATCCACATGGGTAAGGCCGCCCTACCCCCGGTTTCGCGGTTCCCCATGTGGCGCTGATTATCAAATCCGACCCAGCTGGTAGTCACCACCTGGTCATTGTAGCCGCTGAACCAGGCATCGATTTGATCGTTAGTCGTACCGGTTTTGCCAGCGATGTCCTTTCGACCCAGCGCCTTGGCCCGCACGGCGGTACCACGTTGCACCACTTCACGCATCATCGAACGCATGATAAAAGCATTCTGTGCCGAAATGACACGGGGTGCATATTGCGGCACGACGTCTGCTTCGGTAACGCCGGTAGCTTCACCGGCATCAACTGCTTCGCTATCGAGTGTATTCAACTCGAAGGCCTCCAGCTGTTCTTCCTCACCAAGGGCAACTGCCTCGGCCTGCTGTGCGTCGGCTGTAGAGTCAGTCTGCTGCTCGGCTTCCTGTTGCGCTTCTGCGGCGGCCTCGGCCATCGCCAGTTCATCCAGATTCTCGGTTTCACAGTCCTGGCACACGGTCTGCGGGTTATTCTGAAAAATCACTTCGCCAGTACCTGACTCCACCCTGTTAATAATGTATGGCTCAATTAAATAGCCACCATTGGAAAACACCGCATAAGCACGTGCCATTTGCAACGGCGAGAAGGAGGCGCTACCAAGTGCAAGCGATAAATCGTACGGCATCTGATCACGTTCGAAGCCAAAGCGCTGGACGTAGTTGGTGGCGTAACGTAAGCCGATCGCCTGCAATATTCGAATCGAAACCAGGTTACGCGATTTGACCAGCGCCTCACGCATCCGCGTGGGTCCATAGAATCTCCCTGAATAATTTTCCGGGCGCCAGGTTGCTTCGAGCGAGTCGTCATCGAACACCACCGGGGCATCATTAATAATAGTGGCCGCTGTAAATCCTTTTTCCAGCGCGGCCGAATAGATGAAAGGCTTAAAATTCGAGCCCGGTTGTCGGCGCGCCTGGGTGGCCCGGTTGAATTTGTTCTTGAAATAATCGAAGCCGCCCACCATCGCCCTGATGCCGCCGTCTGATGGGTCGATGGACACCAAAGCACCTTCGACGCGCGGCACATCGGCCAACAACCATTGTCCGTCCCGATTCTCCAGCCATACCACGTCACCCACCGCCAGTACATCGGCTATGAATTCGGGCTTAGGTCCCTTATTGTCGACATCAATAAACTTTGCCGCCCAATCGATGCCGCCTTCAAACAGCACATCGATTTGCTCGTAGTTCGAAATCAACAGGGTTGCGCTCGCAGTCGAGGCTTCGCTGCTTTCATCGTCGACCGCTTCCGCTTCATCGACCGCTACCGCTTCGTTGACCGAGATTACGACGCCTTTACGCAAACCGCCAACTCGCTGATCGGTTACCAGGTCCTCGTCAAACGGATCTTCATTGATTTCGCCTAAATCGATCTTGTCGATAATCCCGCGGTAACCGTGACGACGGGTATAATCGAGCAGATTTTTACGCAATGCCTGATTGGCAACTGCCTGTAGCTCGCCATCGATACTGGTGTAAACCCTGAGGCCCGCCTTGTAAATTTCATCACCATACTGTTCGAACAACTGCGCGCGCACCTGTTCCGACACGTACTGCGCTTCGGCAATAGTTCTGGTTCTATGCAACTCGGCGGTAATCGGTTCGCTCAGCGCCTGCTCGAATTCATCCTCTTCGATGTATTTAAGGATGCGCATGCGACCGAGTATATAGTTGCGGCGGATAAGCGCCCTTTCAGGATTAGAAATAGGATTGTACTTGGAAGGCGCCTTCGGCAACCCGGCGATCATCGCCGACTGTGCCAGCGTCAAATCCCCAAGCTTCTTATCGTAGTAAACCTGCGAAGCCGCACTAATACCATAGGCGCGGTGTCCAAGGAAAATCTTGTTCAGGTAGAGCTCAATGATCTTTTCCTTGCTTAACTCGGTTTCTATCTTCAGCGCGAGCAAAATTTCATTGAACTTGCGTACATAGGTCTGTTCCGGGCTGAGGAAAAAGTTACGCGCGACCTGCATGGTAATAGTGCTGCCGCCGCGCGTCTTACGCCCGGTAGTCGCAACCTCGTAAACGGCTGCCATCAATGCATAGAAATCGACCCCGAGGTGATTCCAGAACTGGTCGTCTTCAACCGAAACCACGGCGTCGATCAGGTATCGAGGTATCTTGTCAAAAGCGACCGGAATTCGACGGTGCTCACCGAACTCGGCGAGCAGAATTTCGTTCCTGTCGTATACGCGCAGCGGGACCTGGTACTGGGTGTCTTCGAGGTGCTCAATCGAAGGCAATTCCGGCACCAAAACCACGTATACATATAACACTGCGGCGATCAGCACCATAGAACCGGTTGCAAACAACCAGGATACAATTTTTACTAGCTTTTTCATTAAGTTAGGCTATATACATAAACGGTTACTTGAAAAGTATCGACAAGTGTCAAATCTTGCACTAGACTCTTTTTGTAACAATTAGAATAATTTAACATTTTATATACTTACAACTAGATCTTAATGTGATTTGTCATTTAAGATTGATTATCACACAGGCACATGACGAGGGATACCGGTGTTTTTATCGCGTAAAAAACCGCCGCTTATTGGGCTAGACATCAGCTCAACATCGGTGAAGTTGATGGAACTAAGCAAAACCGGCTCTAGTTATCGCATCGAAGGTATCGGCGTTGAACCCTTGCCGGCAAATGCAGTTGTCGAAAAAAACATCGCTGAAGTCGAATCTGTAGGCGAGAGTGTAAAGCGTGCGCTCGCCAAGTCAAAAATAAAAACAAAAAATTGCGCCATTGCCGTATCGGGCTCATCGGTGATTACGAAAAAAATTACCATGCCCGCAAGCCTTTCCGAAGACGAGATGGAAGGGCAAATCCAGCTTGAAGCCGATCAATATATCCCCTACCCCCTCGAAGAGGTCAATCTCGACTTCCACGTCATGGGTGAAACCGAATCCAATCCCGAAACGGTCGACGTACTGCTAGCTGCCTGTCGCAGCGAAAACGTCGATGACCGGGTCGCCGCAGTCGAGCTAGCCGGGCTGACCCCCAAGATCGTAGATATCGAAGCTTACACTGTAGAAACCGTTTTCGCGGCGATGGCGTCGCAAATGCCGGACGAAGGCATGGACAAGACCATCGCAATAGTTGATATCGGTGCGACCATGACCAGCCTGAGTGTCATCCACAATCATCATCTGATCTACACGCGTGAACAGAATTTTGGCGGCAAGCAATTAACCGAAGAAATAATGCGTCGCTACGGGCTTTCTTATGAAGAAGCCGGGCTGGCCAAACGCCAGGGCGGACTACCGGATAACTACGAACCCGAGGTACTTGAACCATTCAAGGAAACCACGGCACAGCAAGTTAGCCGCTTTTTGCAGTTCTTCTACTCGGCCGGGGGGCCGATTGGTGACATCGATCACCTGGTGCTTGCCGGTGGTACCGCATCATTGCCAAATCTGGCCGAATTGACCGAATCTCATATCGGGGTTCCGACTACGATCGCGAACCCGTTTGCTGATATGTCTTCATCAAGCCGTGTCAACAAGGCCAACCTGGAAGCCGACGCACCCTCCTTCCTGATAGCTGCGGGACTAGCCATCCGAGGAGCTGAATACTCATGACCATAACCCGGATCAACCTACTCCCCTGGCGTGAAGAACTGCGCCAGGAGCAGAAAAAGCAATTCGCGATGATGGCTATCATGAGCTGCGTGCTGGCCGCAGCCATCGTTGGACTGATTCATTTTCAAATGCAGGCCAAGATTGACTATCAACTGTCGCGAAATCGTTTTATAACGAGTGAAATTACAAAGCTCGATGAAGAAATCAAGGAAATCAGCGAACTGAAAAAAGTACGCCGCAGCCTGATCGAACGCATGGAAGTCATCCAGGATTTGCAGGGTAGTCGCCCATCTATCGTACACCTGTTTACCGAGATCGTGTCAACGGTACCCAATGGCGTTTATCTCGAGTCGCTCGCCCAGACTGGCGGTAACCTGTTGATCAACGGTGAAGCCGAATCAAATGCCCGGGTATCTACCTATATGCGTAATTTGTCTTCCTCGGAGTGGCTCAAGGATCCGAACCTGACGGTCATAGAAATTGAAGACAAAACGGTTAACCGTATCAGCACCTTTACCCTGACGGTGCAACAAACCTCTCCCAACGCTACCGAGGAAGAGAGTGATGATGGAGGTCTGAAATAATGAATTGGGACGACATCCAGCACCATCTCGAACCAGACAATATCGGCACGGCGCCGATCGGAATCAAACTAGGTGTATTCATTACCCTGTTTGTAATCATAATTGCTGCAGGCATTTACTTCGATACCCAGGATCAGCTCAAGGTTCTGGAAAGACATGAAAAGAAAGAAATCGAGCTCAAGGAAGAATTCAAAGTCAAAGCTGACCAGGCTGCCAAACTTGAACTCTACAAGGAGCAGCTAGCGGAAATGGAAGCGTCTTTTGGCGCGTTACTGCGCCAGTTACCCGAGACCACCGAGGTCGAATCATTGCTCATCGACGTATCACAAACTGGCCTCGCCGCAGGACTCGAGGTCAAAAAGTTCAAACCCAGCGCAGAAGAGAAAAAGGGCTTCTATGCCGAGTTGCCGATTTCGCTCGAAGTCTCCGGTTCCTACCACCAGCTCGCCACCTTTATCAGTGGCATCGCGTCACTACCACGAATCGTTACGATCAGCGACATGAAACTGGAACCTTTCGAAAAGAAGGAAGAGATAAGCACCTCTGGCAAACTGAAAATGTCGGCCACGGCGAAGACCTATCGTTACCTTCAGGAGGATGAGCAATGACAGGAAAGTTAAAGTCTCTGCTGAAAATCACACTGCTGGGCGCGTTTGCCGTCCTTCTCACTGGTTGTGGTGAGGGCCTCGGTGACCTGCAAAATTTTGTTTCACAAATCAGGGCCAAACCACCAGGCCGCATCGAGCCCATACCCGAGTTCCAGCCTTATCAGAGCTTCGAATATACCTCGCACGATTTGCGTGATCCGTTCAAGCTGGTTGATTTCAGACGTCCCGAGGAGAACCCGGAAGAAATTGCCGCCCTCGGCAGTGGACTGCGACCCGATATTGACCGGGTGAAAGAACCGCTGGAAGACTTCCCGCTGGATACGCTGCGCCTGAAGGGAACCATAGACGATAAAGATGGCGTCAAATGGGGGCTGATATTTGCCCCCGATAACACCATACATCGAGTTATCGAAGGTAACTACATGGGCCAGAACCACGGCCGGATTATCTCGGTATCCGACCAAAACATTGATTTGACTGAAATTGTCCCAGACGGACTCGGAAATTATATCGAACGCTCGTCAGCTGTCGCGCTAATCGAGTAACGAGAGGAAACACCAATGAACAGTGTTAGTAATAAGATGAAGTTGACCCGGTTACTTAAAGCCTCTCTGGCGGGAATATGCCTACTCGCTTTTGGCGACGTTTCGGCGCGAGCCCTGATCGGTCTCGATTATTCGGTAATGACCGGGAACACGGTGCAGGTCGTATTTACTTTCGACGATACCGCGGTTGCACCGCGAACCTTTACTATTGATGAGCCCGCACGCATCGCTCTCGATTTTAGCGACACCGACAACAAACTTGAGCAACGCAGTATGCAGGTTGGCATCGGTGCGATGCAAAGCATTGTTTCAGCAGCTTCAAAAAACCGCACTCGTGTGGTGCTTAACCTTTCGCAGAAAGCCAATTACACCACCAACGTCAGCGGAAACCAGGTAGTAATTACCCTCGCTGGCAGCGGACAATCGGCTGCGGCCGCCGCGGCAACAACCGCCAGTGCCTCAACCGAGAGCCTGGCTCAATCATCACCTGCGGTGTCAGCTGTTGCCAAAGGTATTACCAATATTGATTTCAAGCGCGGCCCGAATGGCGAAGGCCGCGTAATTATTGACCTCACCACTACTTCTATCAGTACCGACGTCTGGCGTGAGAATAACGTCATCCACCTCGAAATGATTGCTTCAAAGTTACCCGACGAACTGCAACGGCGTATGGATGTCAGCGACTTTGCGACGCCGATCAATCACATCGACTCGATCCAGGACGGCTCCAATGTTCACATGACTATTAGTTCGAATGGTGATTTTGAACACCTTGCCTACCAGACAGACCGGGTTTACACGATCGAGGTTGCGCCTATTTCCAAGGAAGAAGAGGAAAAGAAAAAGAAGGCGAAATTCGGATTTACCGGGGAACGTCTGTCGCTCAATTTCCAGGACATCGAAGTACGTTCGGTGTTACAGCTGCTCGCTGACTTCACCGGTCTCAACCTGGTGGTCTCGGATTCAGTTGAGGGTAACCTGACATTACGTTTGAAAAATGTCCCCTGGGATCAGGCGATGGATATCATTCTGAAAACCAAGGGCCTGGATCAACGCAAGGCCGGTAATGTAATTCTGATCGCGCCCACCGATGAAATTGCCGCGCGTGAAAAACTCGAACTCGAGGCCCGCGCGCAGGTAGAAGAACTCGAACGTCTGCGCACCGAGTATATAAAGGTTAACTATGCCAAAGCGGCCGATTTGGCCGATCTGCTCGCGCTGACGGATAATGCGATCCTGTCGCCACGCGGTTCGGTAAGCGTCGATGAACGCACCAATACCCTGCTGGTCAAGGACATCAACTCCAGTCTGCTGAACGTTCGTACCCTGCTCGCCGAGCTGGATATTGCGGTACGCCAGGTATTGATCGAATCACGCGTGGTCATCGCCAATGACGACTTCAGCAAGGAACTCGGGGTGCGCTTTGGCGTCGCCGGTAGTAGCGGTGGTGATGGCTCGGTGATAGGTAATGGTGACGTTAACGCGATTACCTCGGGTAGCCTGACCGGCGTTACCAATATTGCAAACGGCAATGCCTTCAACGCGCTGGATAGCCTTAACGTGAACTTGCCGGTGCAGAACCCGGCCGGTAGTTTCGGCCTGGCCCTGGCCAAGTTACCCATCGGCATGCTGCTTGAGATGGAACTTTCGGCGGCACAGATCGAAGGCCGTGGTGAAGTGGTCTCCAGTCCGCGGGTAATCACCGCCGACTCACATACCGCAAGAATCGAACAGGGTGTCGAAATCCCCTACCTTGAACTCGATGATGGCGACGCCACCCTGAAGTTTAGAAAGGCGGTGCTGTCCCTCGAGGTTACGCCACAGATTACGCCTGACGACCGCGTCATTATGGATCTCGACGTACACAAGGATAACGTGGGTGAACAGGTATCATTTGGTGCCGGACTATCCGCGCCGAGTATCGATACCCGTGAAGTTCAGTCACAGTTGCTGGTCGATAACGGTCAGACCGTGGTGCTCGGTGGTATTTACGAAACCATCAAGTCTGACCAGGTTACCCGGGTGCCTTTTTTCAGTGACATACCGGTCCTCGGTAACCTGTTCAAAACAACCACAGAGATTGATGACCGCACCGAACTGCTGATTTTTGTAACGCCAAAAATCCTGCAGGGGTCGAATCTCGATATCCGTTAATCACGATATTACAGCTAAAAAAAGGGCAGCCCCGGTGGCTGCCCTTTTTTTTGTTTGAGGTATCATAGCCGCATGAGCCATCGTAACATCATCCTCATCGGCCCCATGGGTTCCGGCAAATCAACTATCGGCAACATCATTGCCCGGCGACTGCACCGCGAATTCCAGGACAGCGACCATTTCATCGAAAAACGCACCGGGGTCGATATCGCGCGTATTTTTGATGTCGAGGGTGAGCAGGGTTTTCGTGATCGCGAAAGCAACGCGCTCAACGAACTGCTGGGAGTAAACGACCGGGTTATCGCAACTGGTGGCGGTTCGATTATGCGCGAGGAAAATCGACAACTACTTAAACAGAAGGGCTATATCATTTTCCTCGACACTTCAGTCAACCAGCAAATGCACCGTCTGCGGCGTGACAAGAAGCGGCCGTTACTGCAAACCGAGAATCCGCGCGAGCGTCTCGAAAGCCTGCTGGCTGAACGTCGCCCCATTTACCTCGATCTGGCTGATCTTGCGGTTAAAACCGACAAGCGCGTGGCGCGACGACTCGCAGCTGATATCATCGACCAGTTACCTGAAAACCTCAAATAAGAATGCACATCAATCACACCCTTAACGTGGATCTGGGCGAACGCAGTTATCCGATTTACATCGGCAGCGGATTACTCGGCCAGGCGGAGCTTATTACCCCCCACATCCTGGGCCAGTCTGCGCTGATCGTGTCTAATGACACGGTTGCACCGCTTTATCTCGAAGCCGTGCAACAGGCGCTGGAGAGCAAAAAGATCCGCCAGGACAAGATCATTCTCGCCGATGGCGAACAACACAAAACCATGGCATCGGTGGAAACCATCCTGGATTTACTGCTATCCAATCGCCATGATCGACGCAGCACGATCATTGCGCTTGGCGGTGGCGTGATCGGTGATATTGCCGGCTTTGCCGCGAGCATCTACCAGCGCGGGGTGAATTTCATCCAGATCCCGACCACACTGCTGTCGCAGGTCGATTCGTCGGTCGGCGGCAAGACCGGCGTCAACCACCCGCTCGGTAAAAACATGATCGGTGCGTTTTACCAGCCGCAGTGCGTGGTGGCCGATATCGGCAGCCTGCGAACCCTGCCCGCGCGCGAATTAAGTGCCGGACTCGCCGAGGTCATCAAGTATGGACTGATTTGCGACGCCGGTTTTTTTGACTGGCTCGAGATTAACATCGGTGGCCTGTTGGCCGGTGACGAGGACCTGCTCGCGCAGGCGGTGCTGGTTTCCTGTCAGAACAAGGCGCGCGTGGTTGAACTTGACGAACGCGAATCGGGATTGCGCGCGATTCTTAATCTCGGCCATACCTTTGGTCACGCGATTGAAGCCGTGATGGGTTATGGTAACTGGCTGCACGGCGAAGCCGTCGCCGCCGGCATGATGATGGCGATCGACCTGTCGATTCGCCAGGGCTGGATCGGCGAGCGCGTGCGCGAACGCAGCAGCGCCCTGCTCGAGCGCGCCGCCCTGCCCACTGCAGCGCCGGCCGAAATGACCCCGGAGCAATTCCTCGAAACAATGGCGATCGACAAGAAAACGATAGATGGTGCGATCAAGCTGGTACTGCTGCGCAAACTTGGCGAAGCTTGCATCACCGGCGACTACGGCCACGACAAGCTACTGCAAACACTGGCCGGCTGAGCTTCGTATAGTAATTGGTGAGAGTTGACAATGGCACTTACATAAGTGCGTCATCCCGATACGTCGGAATGACTGGGTAATCAGGTTTCACGCCCCAAGTAATTGTCACCGTTTTATAATGATCTTTTCCCTGATTCAGAATTTGCACCAAAATCGTGCGCGCACTGCAAATTTCACCATAGCGGCGCCCGCTGATATAATCCCCGCCCGTTTGACCCCGGCTGTTTCAGCACGCCAAAACAGCGATTCAAACTGGATTAAATCATCATTTCTGATTATTCTGGCGGGTTCCCGGAAACGGCTTTTTTTCCCAAAAAGGCGCCTCTGGAAAATTCTCGACGCAGATTCCATCGAGCTCGAAGCCCTGGCAGGATTGCTGGCAACCAGAAACTGCGCAGAAAAATACCAATAAGGTGTAGCATGTTGAACGGCGAAAACGACAAATTCAGCAAGGGTCTGTACGATCCGCGAAACGAGCACGATTCGTGTGGCATCGGCTTCATTGCCGATATCAAGAATCGCAAGAGTCACAAGATCGTCCGCGACGGGCTCACTATTCTCGGCAACCTCACGCATCGGGGCGCGGTCGGCGCGGACCCGCTGGCGGGAGACGGCGCCGGCATCCTGATACAGATCCCCGATCGCCTGATGCGTTCGGAAGCGGAAGCACTGGGGTTCGAACTACCGCCTCCGGGTGAGTACGCGGTAGCCATGGTATTCATGCCGCAAAACGAATCGACGCAGAAAGAATGCGAATTCGCTCTCGAACTGATTGCCAACGAGGAAGGACAGAAGGTCCTCGGCTGGCGCGATGTACCGCGCGACAATTCCTGCCTCGGATTCAGCGTCAAGCCGAAAGAGCCGGTGGTTCGCCAGTTCTTCATCGGTCGCGGCGACAACTGCCCCGATACCGCCGCCTTCGAACGCAAGCTGTTCGTGATTCGCAAAAGTGCCCACTTCAGAATTCGCCGCTTGAAACCCGAGGACCAAGACGAGTTTTACCTGGCCTCGATGTCCGCCAGCACGCTGCTGTACAAGGGCATGGTGCTGGCTGCTAACCTGTCGAAATATTTTATCGACCTTCAGGACGAACGCGTCGAGTCGGCACTCGCCCTGGTGCACCAGCGCTTTTCGACCAACACCTTTCCCACCTGGGAGCTGGCGCAACCGTTCCGCTATCTGTGTCACAACGGCGAGATCAACACGGTGCGCGGCAATATCAACTGGATGCAGGCGCGAAGAGCCAACATGCAGTCCGAACTGCTCGGTGAAGACCTCGAAAAACTGTGGCCGCTGATCGGCGATGGAAACTCGGACTCCGCGACCTTCGACAATTGTCTCGAACTGCTGGTCGCCGGCGGCTATTCGCTGGCGCACGCGGTCATGCTGATGATCCCGGAGGCCTGGCTCGACAATCCGCTGATGGACGACAATCGGCGTGCCTTTTACGAATACCACGCCGCGCTGATGGAACCCTGGGACGGACCCGCCGCGGTCGCCTTTTCCGACGGCCGCCAGATCGGCGCCACGCTCGACCGCAACGGCCTGCGCCCGGCGCGCTACCTGATCACCGACGACGATACCGTGGTGATGGCCTCGGAAATGGGCGTACTCGATATTCCGGAAGAAAAAATCGTCAAAAAATGGCGTCTTCAACCCGGGAAAATGTTTCTCATCGACCTCGAACAGGGTCGCATCATCGACGACGAGGAATTAAAGGATCAACTTGCGAGCGCAAAGCCCTACCAGCAATGGCTGGACAAAACCCAGATCAAGCTCGAAGACGTGCCCGCGGAAGTCGCCGCGATGGTACCCGACTCGGCGACCCTTCTCGATTGCCAGCAAGCCTTCGGTTACACGCGCGAAGACATCGACTTCTTCCTCAAGCCGATGGCCGTCACCGGCCAGGACCCGGTCAGCGCGATGGGCCGTGATATTCCGCCGGCGGTGCTGTCGCACAGGGCCAAGAACCTGTTCGACTACTTCAAGCAAAATTTCGCGCAAGTTACCAATCCACCGATCGATCCGATCCGCGAGGAACTGGTGATGTCGCTGGTGTCGCTGATCGGCCCGCGGCCAAACCTGCTCGACCTCAAGTCCGGCGGCAAGCACAAGCGGCTGGAAGTGCATCAACCGATCCTCTCCAGCATCGACCTGGAAAAGATCCGCCGCATCGAGGACTTCGAGCAGAGCACCTTCAGGACTAACACGCTCGATATCATCTACCCGGCGATAGAAGGTGCAGCCGGCATGGAAAAGGCTATTAGCAGACTGTGCAGGCGGGCCGGCAAGCTGGTCGAGGAGAGCGGTTACAATATTCTCATCTTGTCGGACCGGGCCGTCGACACCGACTCGATCGCGATCCCGTCGCTGCTCGCCACCGGCGCGGTGCACCATTACCTGATTCGCCACGGCCTGCGCACCGATGTCGGCATCGTAGTCGAGACCGGCGAAGCGCGCCGGGTTCACGATTTCTGCCTGCTCGCCGGTTACGGCGCCGAGGCGATCAATCCTTACCTGGCGCTCGACAGCATCACCCACATGCTGCCCGGCCTCGACAACGAACTCGATGTCGACGAAGCGCATAACCGCTACATCAAGTCCATCAACAAGGGTATCCTCAAGGTCATGTCGAAGATGGGCATTTCGACCTACCAGTCGTACTGCGGTGCGCAGATTTTCGATGCGGTTGGCCTCAGCAGTGCCTTCGTCGACAAGTACTTCACCGGCACCGCGACAGCGGTCGAGGGAATCGGGCTCGCCGAGGTGGCCGAGGAAACGGCTCGTCGGCACAAGGCGGCCTATGGCGATCAACCGATGCTGCGCAATTCGCTCGATATTGGCGGCGAACTGGCCTATCGCCATCGCGGTGAAAAACATGCCTGGACCCCGCAAACCATTGCCCTGCTGCAACACTCGGTGCGCGCCGGCGACTATGAAAAGTACAAGGAGTACAGCGAACTGATGAACCGCCCGGGAGATCGGGTGAAAAACCTGCGTGGCCTGTTCGAGTTCAAATTCGACCGCGATCCCGTACCCCTCGATGAAGTCGAGCCGGCCAGCGAAATCGTCAAACGCTTCGCCACCGGGGCGATGTCCTTCGGTTCGATCTCCTGGGAAGCGCATACCACGCTCGCGATCGCGATGAACCGCCTGGGCGGACGCTCCAATACCGGCGAGGGCGGCGAGGAAGCTGAACGCTTCGCCACCCTGCCGAACGGCGACTCGATGCGCTCGCGGGTCAAGCAGATCGCCTCGGGGCGCTTCGGCGTTAGCGCCGAATACCTGGTCAACGCGGACGACATCCAGATCAAGATGGCGCAGGGCGCCAAGCCCGGCGAAGGCGGCCAGTTACCGGGACACAAGGTCAACGAGTGGATCGCCCGCGTGCGCCACTCGACTCCCGGCGTCGGGTTGATTTCACCACCACCGCATCACGACATCTATTCGATCGAGGATCTGGCGCAACTGATTCACGATTTGAAGAACGTCAATCCGAAAGCCCGCATAAGCGTCAAGCTGGTCTCCGAAATAGGTGTCGGCACCGTCGCTGCCGGCGTGTCCAAGGCGCATGCCGACCACGTGCTCATTTCCGGTTCCGAGGGCGGCACCGGCGCCAGCCCGTTGACATCGACAATGAGCGCCGGGTCGGAGTGGGAAATCGGGCTGGCCGAAACCCACCAGACGCTGGTTTTAAACGATTTACGTGGACGCATCGCGGTGCAGGCCGATGGCGGCATGCGCACCGGTCGCGACATCGTCGTGGCGGCGCTGCTGGGCGCCGACGAAATCGGCTTCGGCACCATCGCGCTGATCGCCGAGGGCTGCATCATGATGCGTAAATGCCATCTCAACACCTGTCCGGTGGGTGTTGCCACCCAGGACCCGGAATTACGCAAGCGTTTTACCGCGAAACCGGAAGACCTGGTGAACTTCTTCATGTTCGTCGCCGAGGAAGTGCGCGAATGGATGGCCAGACTCGGCTACCGCAGCTACAGCGAAATGATTGGCCATGCCGATCGGCTCGACGTCAGCAAGGCGGTAGATCACTGGAAGACGAAAGGCCTCGATTTCAGCGGCATATTCACCGTACCGCAAGCTGGTAGCGGGGTCGCGATCTACAATTGCGAGGCACAGGATCACGGCCTCGACAAGGCGCTCGATCACCAGCTCATCGCCGCGGCGGCCGAGGCACTGGATAACGGCAAACCGCTCGTTCTCGACGACGTCGTCGTCACCAACGTCAATCGCACCGTCGGCTCTATGCTATCCGGTGAAATCGCGCGCCGTTACGGACACGCGGGTTTGCCGGATAACAGCATTCACATCAGGGCCCGTGGTAACGGCGGGCAGAGCTTCGGTGCATTTCTCGCCGCCGGCGTTACCCTGGAGCTCGCTGGCGAAGCCAACGACTATACCGGTAAGGGGCTTTCCGGCGGCCGCATTATTATCCACCCGCCGGCCGAATCGCGGCTAGAGGCGAACGACAACATGATCGTCGGCAATACGGTGCTGTACGGCGCGATTTCCGGTGAGGTATTCTTTTCCGGCGTCGCCGGTGAACGCTTCTGCGTACGTAACTCCGGCGCCACCGCGGTGGTCGAAGGCGTCGGCGACCATGGCTGCGAATACATGACCGGGGGTTGCGTGGTGGTGCTCGGGCACACCGGCAGAAACTTCGCGGCCGGCATGAGCGGCGGCGTCGCCTACGTTCTCGACGATGACGGCATGTTCGAGAAGCGCTGCAATCTCGCCATGGTCGAACTAGAACCAATCACGGCCGAAGACGAAGCGGCGGAACATCTGGACCACCAGGGCGGCGATCTCGAGGGCCACGGGCTGGTTGACATCATGCATGATCTAACGCGCCACGACGAACAGCGGCTGAAGACACTAATCGAAACGCACCGTCGTCACACCAACAGCAGCTGGGCGGACGAAATCCTTGGCAACTGGAACCAATACCGCACCCGTTTTGTCAAGGTCATGCCGGTCGAATATCGCAAGGCATTGCAAAAAATGCAGGACCAGGTGCGCGAAGAATCAGGTATCAGCGTCGCTATCGGTGCCTGACTCCGCCGGCAATAATGAGAGGTTAAACATGGGTAAGGCTACAGGATTCATCGAGATCCACCGTCGCGACCGCGGATACGTCGAAGTCGCCGATCGCCTCAAAAACTACAACGAATTCGTCATCCCGCTGGAAGACGAGGCGACCCGCGACCAGGCAGCGCGATGCATGGATTGTGGCATCCCGTTTTGCCACAATGGCTGCCCGGTCAATAACATCATTCCCGAATGGAACGACCTGGTTTACAAAAACAACTGGCGCGAGGCGCTCGAGGTGCTGCACTCGACCAATAACTTTCCAGAGTTCACCGGGCGGCTGTGCCCGGCGCCCTGCGAAGAGTCATGCACGCTCAATCTCGACGACGAGCCGGTGACCATCAAGACCATCGAATGCGCGATCGCCGATCGCGGCTGGGAGGAAGGCTGGATCGAGCCGCAGGTTCCGGCCCGCAGGAGCGGCAAACGCGTCGCCGTCATCGGCTCCGGTCCGGCGGGCCTCGCCTGTGCCCAACAACTGGCCCGCACCGGTCACCGGGTCGCCGTGTTCGAAAAAAATCGACGCATGGGCGGATTATTACGCTACGGGATTCCGGATTTCAAAATGGAAGCGGACAAGGTCGACCGCCGGGTTGCGCAAATGCAGGCGGAAGGCATTCGCTTCCGCCCCAACAGTCACATCGGCGACAACGTCTCCGTCGAAGACCTGGTGGACGACTACGACGCAATCGTGCTCGCCTGCGGCTCGGAAAAACCACGCGATCTCGAGATTCCCGGGCGCGAAGCCGAGGGTGTGCATTTCGCGATGGACTTCCTGACCCAGCAAAACCGGCGTGTCAGCGGCGAGACGTTCCACCAGGACGAAATCCTCGCCAGCGGCAAAAACGTTATCGTTATCGGCGGTGGCGACACCGGCGCCGACTGCGTCGGCACTTCCAACCGCCAGGGCGCCGCCAGCGTCACCCAGCTCGAAATCATGCCGCGCCCGCCGGAGCGCGAGGACAAATTGCTGACCTGGCCCAACTGGCCGCTCAAGCTGCGCACCTCGACCTCGCACCACGAGGGCTGCGAACGAGACTGGTCAGTGGCCACGCGCTCGGTTAAGAGCGAGAACGGGGTCGTCACCAGCCTCGAACTGGTTCGGCTGGAATGGAAGCAGGACGAAAACGGGCAATGGCAAATGTCGGAGATCGACGGCAGCGAATTCACCATCGAAACCGACCTGATCCTACTGGCGATGGGATTTGTGCATCCGGTTCACGAGGGCTTGTTGGAGCAACTCGGGGTCGAACTCGACCAACGGGGCAACGTCCAGGCCAGCGAGGCAGATTACCGGACGTCGATCGACAAGGTATTCGCCTGCGGCGACACGCGCCGTGGACAATCGCTGGTGGTCTGGGCCATTCGCGAAGGACGCCAGGCGGCCCGCTCGGTAGACAAATTCCTGATGGGCAGCACCGAACTGCCGCGCTAGCGCGCCGACCAGTTTGTCGCGCCGGACCCGACGCATAAGTCGGACCGCCGGGGCCGACCGTAAATTTGTCAAAACGCCTACAGCACCGCAGCGAATCATGCGAGAATGTCCAGCCCTTTAATCGACCCGACGACATACGCAAGTAAATGGCTGGACGAATACCCCGCAGCTTTATCGACGACCTGCTCAACCGGGTCGATATCGTCGAGGTCATCGACAGTCGCGTGCCATTAAAAAAGAAAGGCCGCGAATACTGGGCCTGCTGCCCTTTCCACGGCGAAAAAACAGCATCTTTCTCAGTCAGTTCGGGCAAACAGTTTTACCATTGTTTCGGTTGTCAGAAGTCCGGCAACGCGGTCGGCTTCCTGATGGATTACGACCACATGGAATTTGTCGAAGCGATTGAGTCGCTGGCGCAGTTGCTGGGCCTCGATGTGCCTTACGAGAAGGGTAGCGCACCCGCCAAACCCACCGCGGGACTCGAAGCGATGTACCAGGCGATGGAGCAAAGCTCGCAATACTTCGAGGCACAGCTCAAGCAAACCCCGGCAGCGATCGATTATCTCAAAAATCGAGGCATCAGCGGCCAGACCGCGAAGACCTTTGCCATCGGTTATGCGCCGCCGGGCTGGAACAACCTCAGTGGCAATGAAAAGCTCCTCGTCGATACCGGCATGCTGGTAAGAAAGGAGGACGGTAAGCAATACGATCGTTTTCGCCACCGCCTGATGTTTCCTATCCGCGATCGTCGCGGACGCACCATCGCCTTCGGTGGTCGGGTGATCAATCCCGAAGACAATCCCAAGTACCTGAACTCTCCCGAATCACCGTTGTTTCATAAAAGCGATGAAATCTACGGGCTGTATGAAATGAAAAAGGCGGTGACCAACATTGACCGCATTTACATCACCGAGGGCTATATGGATGTCGTGGCGCTCGCCGAACACGGCGTGGCAACCTCGGTGGCGACGCTGGGCACCGCGATCAATAATCGGCAAATCGAATCTCTGTTTCGGGTCTGCAAGAACCTGGTGTTCTGTTTCGATGGTGACGCTGCCGGTAAAAAAGCGGCCTGGCGCTCGCTCGAACAATGCCTCGCGTCACTCAAGGAAGGTCGCCTCGCGCGGTTCCTGTTCCTGCCCGAAGGCCAGGATCCGGATAGTTTTATTAACCAGTACGGTGAGGAGGCTTTTAATCAGCAGGTTGAGCAGGCCTCCACGCTGACCGAGTACCTGTTCGAGACCCTGCTCGCCGAATGCAATATCGGCACGCTCGAAGGCCGCGCCCAGTTTCTCGACCGCTTGCGACCCTACTTCGCCCAAATCCCGTTGCAAAGTCTGAAAGATCAGATTCTGGCCGAAGTCGAGCACCGACTGGGGCAAAAGATCGATGGACGCATGCTGCGCCTGCTGGGTGAAGACAAGCCGCGCCAACAGGCCCACAGCAGGCAGCCGGAACAGCATTGGACCCCTACCCGTCTGGCGATCAACCTGCTACTGACCAAGCCCGCACTGGCGCTGGCCACCGGCACTCACGACGAACTTGCCGAGAGCAATATCCCCGGGGTCGACCTGTTGCTCAAAATCCTCGACCGCATCCACGACGAGCCTGAAATTACGACGCAAAACCTGCTCGATCGCTTCAAGGATGACGACCACGAGACCCATCTGTACAAGCTCGCAGCAATGGAACCCCCGATCGAAAATGACGAGAGTCTCGACCTGATGTTTGCCGATTGTTTACAACGTCTGCAAAAACAGTATATTGACCACCGCCAAAAGCAACTGATTTCAAAATTGCAGTCCGGTGAAACGCTGTCGGAAGCGGAAAAGCTGGAACACAAAAAATTGTTCACAAATCAAATTTAAGTCAGTCGTTAGCTTGGAAAAACCAAAAAAAGTCTTATATACTGGGTGGTTCACCTGCAACTTTCACTAATTCGAGGCAACATGGATCAAGATCAGCAATCCCGGCTCAAAGAACTCATTGCTAAAGGCAAGGAACAGGGCTTTCTGACCTACACCGAAGTAAACGATCACTTGCCTGAAGGCATCGTCGAACCGGAGCAGATTGAAGATATTATCCGCATGATTAACGACATGGGCATCAAGGTCCATGAGTCTGCGCCTGCCGAAGCGACCGATATTCTCAGCGATACCGAAACCGAGCCGGACGAGGATGCTGCCGAGGAAGCGGCCGCGGCACTGGCCTCGCTGGATAGCGAATTTGGACGCACCACCGACCCGGTACGCATGTATATGCGCGAAATGGGTACGGTCGAACTGTTGACCCGTGAAGGCGAAATCAAGATCGCGCGCCGCATCGAAAACGGCCTCAACCAGGCGATCAGCTCGCTGGCACGTTATCCCGATACGATGCGCATGATCTTTGATCGTTATAACGAAGTGCGCGAAGAAGAAGCCAAGCTCAGCGACTTGATGGTGGGCTTTGTCGACCCCAACGAAGACCCGAACTCGATTCCGTTGCCGGCTGCCGCACAGGCCAGTGACGACGATGAAGAAGCCGAAGTCGAAGATACCGGTCCCGATCCGGAAGAAGCCGAAAAACGCTTTACCACCATCGAACGGGCTTTTAACCGTGCGATGAACTGTATCGCCAAGGATGACGTCAGGGGATACGAGCGTAATATGAATCGTGCGGTCAATGACTTGATGGAAATAAAGCTGCTACCACTGTTTATTGACCGGCTCGGCGCGAACCTGAAAGACATCATCAACCGCATCCGCACCAACGAGCGCACCATTCTCGATATCTGCGTGAAGCAGGCAAACATGCCACGCAAAACCTTCATCGAAACCTTCAAGGCAAACGAAACCAACCTGAACTGGATCAATAACCACCTGAAGGCAGGCGAAAAATATTCCAAAACCCTGGAAGCCTGCAAGGATGAAATTCAGCGCTACCAGAAGCGGCTGAAGAACATCGAGAAAGCGTCCAACCTGTCGATTCACGAGATCAAGGAAATCAATCGCAAGATGTCGATTGGTGAAGCCAAAGCGCGCCGCGCGAAGAAAGAAATGATCGAGGCCAATTTGCGCCTGGTTATTTCGATTGCGAAGAAGTACACCAACCGCGGGCTGCAGTTCCTCGACCTGATCCAGGAAGGCAACATCGGCCTGATGAAAGCGGTCGACAAGTTCGAGTACCGTCGTGGTTACAAGTTTTCGACCTATGCAACCTGGTGGATTCGCCAGGCGATCACGCGCTCGATCGCGGACCAGGCACGCACCATCCGCATTCCGGTGCACATGATCGAAACCATCAACAAGCTGAACCGGATTTCGCGCCAGATGCTGCAGGAACTCGGCCGTGACCCGCAGCCGGAAGAACTGGCTGAGCGTATGGACCTGCCTGAAGACAAGGTCCGCAAGGTGCTGAAGATTTCCAAGGAACCGATTTCGATGGCAACCCCGATCGGTGACGACGAAGATTCAAACCTCGGTGATTTCATCGAAGACACCAACGTGCTGTTGCCAGCCGACACCGCGACCAACGCCGGACTGTCCGAATCGACCCGTGAAATCCTGTCGAGCCTGACCCCGCGCGAAGCCAAGGTGCTGCGCATGCGTTTCGGTATCGACATGAACACCGATCACACACTGGAAGAAGTCGGTAAACAGTTCGACGTCACCCGAGAACGCATACGTCAAATCGAAGCCAAGGCGCTGCGCAAACTGCGTCACCCCAGCCGCTCCGAACAACTACGCAGCTTCATCGACGCCGACTAGCCGTTTACTGTCACCCCGCGACGTGGTTGTCATCCCGCGGCGAAAGTTGTCATCCCGCAGCGAAAGTTGTCATCCCGCA
>Ga0265309_10000197_pt1 | contig 22516 bp, 23 predicted proteins | sample Helome_FD_192492 | JGI IMG/M metagenome (GOLD analysis project Ga0265309, IMG submission 192492) | Marine sediment microbial communities from subtidal zone of North Sea - Hel_20160524 (Illumina Assembly) | ecosystem: Environmental > Aquatic > Marine > Subtidal zone > Sediment ...
CGCCATTTTTGTAGCGAAGCATCAGGGCACTGTCCTCAGGTGCGTGGTCCATGCGCGGAGCATAGGCGAGGGCGGCCCCGCTTGAAAGGGGCGCTCGACCCGTAATTCTCAAGACCTCCGCGCTCGCCGCCATACTGAATTTACCTCCTCTCCTACAATAAACGGCCGCCAGGTGCCCGCCGGGTTAGGCAAAATCCTTACAGAGGGCTTGCAATCAGCATTTTTAGTGTTATAGTTGACTATAACACCAGTTCACTATTATTCCCGGAATCGGCGAAATGTTGAAGCAAATCCCTTATCTCAATGAAATTGTTAGCCTTACGTTGATGTTACTCATGGTTATGGCGCTCGTCGCCGGCCAGGCAGGCGCTGCGGTCCAGCACCAGGCGAATTCTCGCACTGAGGTCACGTCCGTTGACGAGCATGCACCGTTCCGGACCACGATCCGGGCGCATTTCGACGGTGAGCCCCTCACGATATCGATCGATGCAACGGCTGAATTCGATTATTTCCGTCTCGAAGACGAGTAAAGTAGCGACGGAAGGTTCGCGCCGGTCTAGTCAAAAGGACCGGCGCATTTTTTGGTACTAGAGGCGCAGGAACCGCGAATCAATGGATCCTAAATGGAATGAAGACCAGCCTATCTACAGGCAGCTGCGTGATCGCGTAGTCGCGATGATCCTGGAGGATGTATTGACTGACGGCGATGCTTTGCCATCAGTTCGCAACGTCGCTGCCGAATATCGGCTCAACCCGCTGACGGTTCTCAAGGGCTACCAGGAACTTGTCGACGAAGGGCTCGTTGAAAAGAAGCGCGGTCGAGGGATGTTCGTCAATGCGGGTGCCAAGGACAAATTGTTGCGCGCCGAGCGTCAGCGTTTTCTTGAAAAGGAGTGGCCCAAGGTGGTCGCGACGATCAGGAGACTCGGTCTGGATGCCGATGAGCTGTTAAAAACTGGAGAATCCAACACGGACGCAGGAGGGGAGGAATGACGAGCCTGGTCAATGCCCGCGGGGTCTCGAAGCATTTTGGCGCGGTCAGGGCGGTCGACGACGTCAGCTTTGAAATCGAACAGGGAAAAATTCTCGGGCTGATTGGTCCCAACGGTGCGGGCAAGACGACGCTGCTGAAAGCGTTACTGGGCCTTACCGACTGCGAAGGGCAGCTATCGGTTCTCGGACTCGATCCGTTTCGCCAGCGCAAGGAGCTGTTGCGAAATATCTGCTTTATCGCCGACGTTGCCGTGCTACCGCGGTGGATTCGCGTGACACAGCTGCTGGATTTCGTGGAGGCCGTGCACCCGAACTTCTCGCGAAAACGTGCCGAGACGTTTCTGCAGCAGACCAATGTTCGATCGGACGCGAAGGTGCGTGAGCTCTCGAAGGGCATGGTTACGCAGCTGCACCTGTCGATCATTATGGCCATCGACGCAAAGCTGCTCGTACTGGATGAGCCCACGCTCGGTCTCGACATCATTTTTCGCAAGGAATTCTACAGCAATCTGCTGAACGACTATTTCGACGAACAGCGCACCATTTTAATCACTACCCACCAGGTCGAGGAGATCGAGAACCTGCTCACCGATATCATGTTCATTAACGACGGCACGATACTGCTGGATGCCTCGATGGAGTCGCTCGCCGACAACTACGTGGAACTCCTGGCATCGGGCGAGAATGCAATCAAGGCGAAAGGACTCGGGCCGATCGCCGAAAACGAAATTTTCGGCAAATCGGCCCTGTTGTTTGAAGGTGTGAGCCGCGAGAATCTAGAGGGGCTCGGCGAACTGCGGACGCCGTCAGTGGCAGACCTTTTCGTGGCCAAGGTCAAGAGGGCTCGCAAATGATCAACCACTATATCGCATTGATGAAGCGCGAGTTCTGGGAGCACCGCTCAATCTGGGTTACGCCTGTTGCGATTGCGTCTATCGTCACCCTCGGAACACTGACCGCGTTGATGTTTGCCGGCGAATTCGCGAAGGAACTGGACCTCGCTATCTTCGGGGCGCAGAACATTGCTGGCGAGACAGAACGCAAGGGCGTCCTCGCTGCATACTTCCTGGGCTCGTCCTGGTTGTTCCTGCTCGGTCTCGGGATCCTGACGGTTTTCTATTCGCTGGACTCGCTGTACGCGGAGCGCAAAGACAAGAGCATCCTGTTCTGGCGGTCATTGCCCGTCACCGATGCCGAGACAGTAATCTCAAAACTGCTGACTGCGATGCTGCTGATTCCAGCCATCGCGATCGGCGCAATCATAGTGACGCACCTCGTCAACCTGGTTGTCACCAGTATCTGGGTATCGATTAAAGGCGGCAGCGCCGGCACCCTAATCTGGGGTTCGGTGCCACTGCTCGACAACTGGCTCGCAACGGTCGTCGTTGTCTACAGCGTGGCGATCTGGATGTCGCCGTTCCTCGGCTGGTTCCTGTTTGTCTCGGCTTATACGAAACGAGCTCCGCTGCTCATGGCATTCCTGCCGTTGGTCCTGATCCCACTGGTCGAAGGAATCTTCTTCCGCTCAGCCCATTTCGCCGAGGCAGTTTGGGGGCGCAGTGCCAAGATCCCGATATTCGCCGGCATTGACATGGAGCGCTTCTTCGACGAAAACCACGCCCGCATGAGTGACGAAATGGTGAGTCTGCTGGCACATCTCGACCTGGGCAAGTTCCTCAGCCATATCGATACCTGGCTGGGACTCGTCGTATGCGGTCTGCTGACAACAGCCGCGATCTACGTGCGTCGATATCGCGACGAGAGCTAGGGTTTGCTGCGGATACCGAATTTCCTGAGCTTGCCTCGAAACTGGTGATAGCTCAGGCCGAGCAAGTCGGCCGCGAGTCGTTGGTTGAATCTTGATCGCTCGAGCGCCGCCTCGAGAAGACTGGTTTCCAGGTCCACAAGTCGCTGCTTCAGGTCAGTTGGCAGAATCGGCGAGCGCTGCGGGCTCTTCGTCGGCATGCTGCCCGCATGCGACGCAGGTGCGATCTTGAACGGTGAATCAAAGGGGTCGAGGGCAATCTCCTTGACGGGCTGTTCGGGATCCTCGGCGCGATATACGGTTCTCTCGATCGTGTTCTTGAGTTCTCGCACGTTGCCCGGCCAGCGATTCTGTAACAACGCCGAAGACGCCCGCGCGCTGAATCCCGGGAAATAACTCCACTTTAATTCGCTCGCCATATTGATGGCGAAGGCATGCGCCAGAGGCATGATGTCCTCGACGCGCTCGCGCAGCCGCGGCACCGTGATGACATCGAAAGCCAACCTGTCGAGCAGGTCCTTGCGGAAGCGGCCCTCGGCCGCAAGCGACTGCAGGTCGGCATTGGTCGAGCCGACGATTCGAACATCGACCTGCAGCGTCTCGTTGCCTCCCACGCGCTGGATCTCACCATATTCGATCGTGCGCAGTATTTTCTCCTGCATGCGCAGCGAGATCGTCGCGAGTTCGTCGAGAATCAGTGTGCCGCCTTCGGCGCGCTCGAAATGCCCGATGTGTGTGCGTGCCGCGCCCGTGAAAGCCCCCGCTTCATGCCCGAACAACTCAGACTCCAGGATCGATTCGGTCAGCGCGGCGCAATTCACCTTGACGACCCGTTGCTCCCAGCGTTCCGAGAGAAAGTGCAGCCTTGACGCGATCAGTTCCTTGCCGGTACCGCGTTCGCCGACGACGAGCACAGGCTTCGACAGCGGCGCAGCGCGCGACACGTGCTCGAGCATTTCGACGAACGCCGGGGCCTCGCCGATGATCTGCTGAGACTCAGGACTGACAGGCATTGGTCAATTTCACTAATAGATGACTAAAATCACGAAAGAGTGGTGAATAATACCATATCCTGATCCAGGCAGAACACTGCGAAAAAGACTTTTTTCCGTTGAAAAACAACATGTTATAGAGTTACGCCGAGTTTGGCACGATTGCTGCAGTTCTCTTAAGCAGGATTCACCCGAAAAGAGGAAACACACATGGGTATTTTCACGAGATTCAGCGACATCGTGAACTCGAATATCAACGCCATTCTCGACAAAGCCGAGGATCCCGAGAAGATCATCCGGCTCATGATCCAGGAGATGGAGGATACGCTCGTAGAGGTCAGGTCAGCGGCGGCCCGTTCGATTGCCGACAAGAAGGATCTGAATCGCAAGATCGAATCGCTCGATCGCGAAAAGACCGATTGGGAAGATAAGGCGGAGCTGGCCATGCGCAAGGGTCGCGAAGACCTGGCGAAAGCCGCGCTGGTCGAAAAGTCGCGCGTCAGTTCGGCGGTTGATTTGCTCAAGGAAGACTACCTGGTTGTCGATGAGGGCCTCGCCAAGCTCAATGAAGATATCGCTCGGCTCGAGAGCAAACTCGAGGACGCGAAGTCCCGGCAGAAAGCCCTGCTCACCCGCCACAAGACCGCCAGCAGCCGGCTTGCGGCTCGCAAGAAGATCCATGATTACAAGATCGACGATGCGATGGTTCGATTCGAAGCCTATACGCGCCGGATTGACGACGTCGAGGGCCGGGTTGAAGCCTACGACCTCGGGCTGCCCAAGGACTTGAATCACGAGTTTGCGAGCCTCGAGGCTGAGGAATCGGTCAACAAGGAGTTGAACGCGCTCAAGGAACGGGTTGCCGCCGAGAAAATTCGTCACGCGGAGGGTGAGTAAGCGCATCGTATTGCAGAGGAGCAGAGTATGAGTCGAGATACCTGGGACACAGACTTCGGTCCGTTACGGGGTTTCTACAGGGATCGGGAGAACGGGCTGGTATTCGGCGTCTGTGCAGGCATCGCAGACCGTTTCAATTTTCGCATTGGAACCGTGCGTGTCATTGCGGTAATCAGCCTGCTGCTGTTCTTTTGGCTGACAGCTGCCGCCTACCTCGGCGCGACGTTGCTGATCAGGGAAAAGCCGCTGGTGTATTCGGGTCGCAGAACCGAGAATGAATTCTGGCGACGATACGGCAGAGACAGTTGGGGACGTTCATGAGTACTTACACGAACACGACAGAAGGACGCCTTTACCGCGACGCGGACAGGGCAGTACTTGGCGGCGTCTGTGCCGGGCTGGCGGATCACTTCGGATTGAATCTCAAGGTAACGCGATTCCTGGCCGTCATAGCATTCCTGACCGCCATGCCGTTCGCGATCATCGGCTACCTTGCGGCAGTTTGCCTGATTCCAGCCGCTTCGTATCGCGGACGGGAAGTGCGCGTCGAGTCGCGTTGTTGCTGGAGTCGATCGAGGAGTCGATCGAGGAGCCGATCGAGGAGGCGGTCGCGAAGATCACGCCGTACGCGAGAGCGTATTGATCGTGAGTATGCTGCCGCGCGCGAGGAAGCTCCTCCGAGACCGTCGCTGGACGCAGTACGTGAGCGCTACAAGTCCCTGGACAAGCGCCTCGCGGAACTTGAAAAAAAGGTCACTTCACCGAGATTTCAGCTTGAACAGGAATTTCGAAAACTCTGAATAACGGGACTCGTCAATGAACACATTGTTTTACGTCGTTTGCATTGTCGCGATCGTCTTTACGGCCGATACAATCCAGAAGTTTATGAAAATGAAGAACGAAGAAAAGAAACAGCAGGATCCTGAACTTGAGGAGACGCTCGCCCAGATCGAACGACTGGAAGAGCGCATCAAGGTCCTGGAGCGAATTGTGACTGAGAACAAATATGATCTTGGCAAGGAGATCGACAACCTCGATTGAGGCCTGATTTTCATCTTCAACGCAAAAAAAACGCCCGCTTAGAAGCGGGCGTTTTTTATGAAACGGCCACCGAGTGCTTACTGGTCGCGCTGTTTGTACGTACGTACCTGCACGTTGAATTCCTCGGCGACGAGGTTCATTTCTTCGACGGCCGCATTGTATTTCTTGTTAAACATCTCGATGCGCTGTTGCTTCGTAGTTTCGTCCACCGCGTCGAGTCCGGCGACGGTTTCCTGTTCTGCGGCTTCGATGCACGCAAGGTATTCGTCCATTGACGCGAGGTAAACCTTGATGCCGCGTTGTCCGTTAATCATATCTTCCTTGGTGGCCGTCGAGCCGTCGGGCACACCAACACGTTGCGGGTAATCGCAAGCCAGTACCAGAGGTGCGGCCAGGATAACAATGAATGAAATAAGGCTTCGAGTAATTATGTTCATTGGATCAGCTTTTTAGGCGCCCGTTGAATCCGGGCAGGTCGAAGGCATTATTTAAGCATTTTGCCAGTGGCTAGTGAAGTGACGACGATATTGCTTTTAAATCAATGCTTTGGTAGGGGTCTCAGGCGAAAAGCGCGCGGTGAGTATCGGTCCCTTCGGCCTGCGCCAGCAACAGCTCAAGGTAGTTGTCGGAGCTCATCGGGTCACCGAAAAGCAGTCCCTGAACATAGTTGCAGCCCAGCTCTTGCAGGAAACCGAGCTGTGCCTCGTCCTCAACCCCTTCGGCAACGACGTCCATATTCAGGTTCCGACCCATCTGGATAATCGTGTCGACAATCGTGGCATCGTCGGGATTGATCACAACGTCTCGCACAAAGGACCGGTCGATCTTCAACGTGCTGATGGGAAACTGCTGCAGGGCGCTCAGGGACGAATAGCCGGTGCCGAAATCATCGATGGCCAGATGCAAGCCGAGCCCGTAGAGCTCGTCCAGCAACTTGATCGTGCGTTCCGGGTTCTCCATCAGCGTCGTTTCGGTAATTTCGAGTTCCAGCGACGTTGGCGACACCTCGTGACTGCGCAGGATCGCGCCGATGCGATTGATGAAACCGATTTGTCTGAGCTGTTTGAGGGAGAGGTTCACCGAAACGCGTCCTGCCGATGAAACGCTCCTCTGCCAGAATCGAAAGTCCTCGCAGACCTTGTCCAGCACCCATTCACCGATCTCGATGATCAGGCTGGTTTCCTCCGCGATCGGTATGAAGTCCGACGGCAATACCAGCCCGCGCTCCGGGAGTTCCCACCGAACAAGGGCCTCGGCGCCGAATACCTCGCCGGTTTTGAGATTGTATTTCGGCTGGTAGTGCACGAGCAGCTCGTCGCGCTCGAAGGCACGCTTCAACCGACTCTTGGTCATGAGGCGTTCCACAGATGCCTCGCCCATCTGTGGCAGGTAGAAAGCGAACTCATTGCCGCCGTTCTTCTTGGCGTGATAAAGCGCGGCGTCCGCATTGCGAATCAGGTCGATCACGTTTGACGCATCCTTGGGGTAGTGCGCAATGCCGATGCTGGCCGTCATGAATACTTCGTGTCCCTGCACCAGGAGCGGATCCGCAAGTCGGTTGAGCAATTCCTGCGCAAGTTCGGCCGTGCCGGTTTGATTCGGCCCATCAGGCCCCAGTTCATCGATAATGACAGCGAACTCGTCACCGGCCAGTCGACCGAATATCGAGGCCTTCGGCAAGGTATTGGCGAGCCGCTCGGCAACCGTTTCAAGCGTCGTATCGCCCGCAAGATGACCAAAGGTATCGTTGATGTCCTTGAAGTGATCGATATCGACGTAGAACAGGCATAGCGGCTTACCGGCCCGGCGTGCGCGCGCAATGCCGCGCTGCAACAGGTGTTGAAACTGCATGCGGTTGGGAATCTTCGTCAGCGCGTCAATCCGGGCCAGGTAGCGAATCCGCTTCTCGGCGCGTCGTCTTTCGGTGATATTCTGGGCCGCATAGATACGACTCCCGGACTCGCTACCCTCGTCCCTAACGATCGAACAGGTGTAAGACACGGGGATTGATTCACCGATCTTCGATTCGAAAACCGCTTCTTTGGGCAGTCCTGAGGCCGTATCGTCAACAAGGGATTGCGAGCTGCCGGCATCGACCAAAAAGTCTATCGACGCGCCAATCAGCTCATCTTCGTCAAACCCCAGCAGATGTGACGTTGCCAGATTAATATGCTGAATCGTGCCATCCTCGGCTGTAACGACGATCGCTTCGTTCATGCCTGAAAGAATGCCGTCTACGTAGTCCCGCGAAATCGTCGTTTCGCGAAGGCGGTCGCGCATGTCGTTGAATACGGCTGCCAGTTCACCAAGTTCGTCGTCACGCGGCACCGGTAATGGCTCACCGAAGTCGGCGTCACGCAGTTTTTCGGCCTGTGCCTTGAGCTGACGGATACGTTGATTCTGGCCGCGCACAATCAACCAGACGACGGCACCGCAGAGCACCCAGGTTGCCAGCATGCCGGCACCAATCCAGAAATAGCTGATGCGCCGACTTTCTATTTCCTGCGTGGCTACCTGTTCGCCGAAAGCGCTGAATTCGGCGCGCAGGTCGTCAAGCAGGAAGGCGCCACTGAGCAAACCGACTCGATGACCGTCCTGCTCAACCGGATAAGGCAGGAACAACAGGTCGTCCAGCCACGTTACGGAGAGTGGGTTGCCGACAACAGGCAGGTTGCCACTCGACCAGGATCGGCCGCTGTTATCGGTGAATCGAATGCCCGTGAGGTTTTCGTTGGCCGCAAGGGCCTGGTTCAGAAGCAAACCGGGGTCGGCTTCACTGTTGCGGGCCAGGATGTCGGCGATGCCGTGCATTTGCGAACGGGCGCGGCGCTCGAAACTGCCCTGCAGGTATGCGTAATGCTGTTCCGAACTCGTGGTGACGATCTGGTCCGCGAGCCAGCGGTACTGGCCATAGAACATCGACAACATGACGGCGGCGACAGCGACACCCAGTGCCACTACCAGGAGCAAAGAACGCGGAAAGCGGTTGCCGATCATGTCGTAATTATTATTCGGCTAAAACTGGGGCCCAGTGTAGCATCGGAGGCCCTTAGCGGGTGCTTAATTGACCAATATGGATCAATTAAGCCCCTGATCGATGGTGGAATCGGGCTAGTTGCGCTTCTCGACAAACTCGGTCGGGGCCGGCTGCCCCGTGGTTTGCATGACCCCGTCGACGACAGCGCCCTCTGCGACGGCGATCGCCTCGCCCGTAACCGTGCCGATGATCTTGGCCGAAGCCGTGATTTCGACGCTGCCGGCGGCGACGATATCGCCTTCGACATGTCCCGAGATTATGACCGTGGTCGCCTTGATCGTGCCGCGCCAGAGGCCGTTTGGCGCCAGTGTAATCGTGCCCTCTACTTCGCAGTCACCATCGATTTCGCCATTCACCAGGAAGTCACCGTTGCCCGAGACGAGCCCTGATATCTTGCATCCTTCGTTGATCAGTGTTGCCGCGCCCGATGCCCGGTCGCGCAGGCGACGTAGCCTGGATTCGTTCATGCTGCTGCAGCTCCGCGTCGATGGTATGGCGAGAATAGTACCTTCAGGCCCACAGAAATGGCATCGGCAATATGAAAAACTGGGACATTGCGCAGCTATTTACTATAGCCGTAGCCGATTTTCTCGATAGATACCAGTACGCCGCCTTCGAACAGGAGCCGACGCATGAACTTGCGTGGCCCGAAGTTGTAGACGTACTCTGTAATGACGACTTCCTGAATGTAATAGCCGTAACGCCCGTAGCGTTCGCTGGAGATGCCGGGCAGCACCGTTCGATGTGTCGGGATGTGAACACTGCGCACGGCCGTGCCAAGATTTCGTACTGTCGCAGGCTCGCCGCAAGCTACGAGAACCTGGTGTTCGTGCATGTCTTCCCTGACCAGTTTGTTACCGCAGCGAAAGGCGTGTGCCGGCGTCGCCAGCAGTGCCAGCAGCACGGCAACGGAGACAGACAGGGCACGAACAGACATGTTCAAAGCATAGCAGAACCGGCTCGATTCCGGCTTCGTCATACGTCGCCGCGATGGTTATGGTAAAAATGCGTACCCGCTAAGCACATGAGCAGACACAGAAGGACAGTCATTGGAACAGGGATTCGAAAAACGCCTGACGGCGATATCGGCAGCCGATGCCAACGCCTTGCAGGGCGGGCGCAGAGGGGTCGAAAAAGAAGCGCTTCGCGTCACCACGGACGGATTCCTGTCGACGGACCGGCATCCGGATGCGCTCGGGTCCGCGTTGACCAATCGTTACATCACGACCGATTTCTCGGAAGCCCTGCTCGAATTCGTAACGCCGGCCCTTGCGACAACCTGGGAGGCGCTGCAGTGCCTCTGCGACATACACCAGTTCACTTATTCGAACCTCGCTGACGAGTTGCTGTGGCCGGCGAGCATGCCGTGCCTGATACCCGAAGACGAAGGAATACCGCTCGCGAAATACGGGCCCTCAAACGTTGGCCGCATGAAAACCATCTATCGGCGTGGCCTGGGTTTTCGATACGGGCGTCAGATGCAGGTGATCGCGGGCGTGCACTTCAATTATTCCCTGCCCGATAAGTTCTGGCCCCTTTACCACGACGTCGCTGAGTCGGCGAAGCCGCTCGACGATTTTCGTTCCCATCAGTACCTGCATCTGATTCGTAATTTTCGACGGATGGGCTGGCTGATCCTGTATCTGTTCGGTGCGTCGCCAGCGCTTTGCAGGTCATTCGCAGGTGCCGAGTCAGCTGGACTCAAGCCACTCAACGACGAAACCTGGTACGAACCCTACGCCACGTCGCTGCGAATGAGCGACCTCGGCTACAGCAACCAGAATCAGTCACGAATCAACATCTCGCTCAACGACCTGGATGAGTACGTTCGCGATCTGAGCGACGCGATATGTACGCCGGAACCCTCGTATGAAGCGATCGGTGTCAAAGTCGACGACGAATACCGGCAGCTCAACGCCAACCTGCTGCAGATCGAGAACGAATTCTATTCGCCCGTCCGACCGAAGCGCGTATCGCGATCGGGAGAACAGCCGACCGCGGCGCTGCGCAGGGAGGGGATCGAGTATGTCGAGATTCGCTCACTCGATATCAGTCCGTTCGATCCGTCGGGAATCAACCAGAACACGATGCGCTTCATCGAGGCGTTCCTGATCTACTGCTTGCTCGAGGACAGCCCGCACATCGACGATGCGGCGTTGCGGGAGATTACTGCCAATCATGCGGGCACGGCGAAACGCGGGAGGGACCCGGAGTTTCGCCTGTTGCGCGGAGGAGAGTCCGTGAAACTGCAGGACTGGGCAGCCGAGATCCTGGCCAATGTCGGCGCGGTTGCCGAGCGCATTGATGGCGGCGCCGGTAGTTACGTCGACTCGGTGCAGCTCATGCATCAGATGATCGAAGATCCGGCGACCACACCATCAGCGCGCGTGCTGTCCGATCTCGAGGAAACGCACAGCAGCTTCTTCGAGTATGTCCTGGCGCTGGCAAAGAACTATAGCGACTACTTCGCGAGCATCGCGCCGCCTGAGGACGCGCGCAAAGCTGTGCTCGACAAGGAAGCTTTCGACTCGCTGCGACGGCAGCGAGAAATCGAAGAAGCCGACGACATCAGCCTCGACGACTACCTGCAACGCTATTTCTCGAATTGCTGATCAGAAAGCGGTGCCGTGCTCCCAGGCATGATCGCGATGCAATTCCTGCAGGCGGCGCGTCATCGGTCCCACGACAGCGTCGGCAATTTGCCTGCCATCAGCTTCGAGCACGGGCGTCAGCTCGCCCATCGTGCCAGTCGTGAACACTTCGTCGGCCGTGTAAAGCTCTGTCAGTGACAGGTTGCGTTCGATAGCCGGAATACCCTGCTGCCTGCAGATTTCGAGGATCATCCTGCGCGTAAGGCCGGGCAGGCAACTATCGGCGTGCGGCGTCAACACCTCGCCTGCCTTCACGAGGAACAGGTTGGTGTCGTTCGTCTCGGAAACGAATCCGTTCACATCGAGCATGATCGCCGCGTCGGCCCCGGCCACGTTGGCTTCGATGGCGGCGAGAATATTGTTGAGCAGGTTGTTGTGGTGAATTTTCGAGTCCAGGCACTGCGGCGTGTTGCGGCGCGTAGACGCCGTGATGACGCGAATGCCGTCGTCGGAATAGACCGGCGGTTTCCATTCTGCGAGAACAATCAGCGTACAGCCGGACTGGTTAAATCGCGGGTTCATCCCCGAGGTGATTTTCTCGCCACGCGTCAATGTCAGGCGGATGTGTGCATCGTCTCGCATACCGTTCGCTTCCAGCGTCTCGATGATGGCGGCGCGTACTTCCCGGGACGACGGCACATTTTCGAACGCCAGTGTCTTGGCCGAGTCCTGCAGGCGGGCAAGATGACCGTCGAGTTCGGCGATGCGGCCGTCATAAACACGCAAGCCCTCCCAGACGGCGTCGCCACCCTGCACGACGCTGTCGAAGACCGATACCCTGGCTTCGGCGCGCGGTACGAGCTTGCCATTGACGTGAACGATGATGTCGGCATTGCGGGGATCAGGCAGATTCAATTTATTCTCCCAGGCGGCCCGACTTGATTGCGTGGGCAAAGAGTTTTTCGTACCACGGAGCGCACTCGGCGAGCAACCCGTCGAGTCGTTCCGGGAATTCAGTCTTGGCCTTGTACGGCGCAAATCCAGTGCTCTTATGGACCGCGTGGTACCAGTGAGGCGCCCAGACGCCGTCCTCCGGAATCGCCCCCGCTTCCCAGCGCAACATTGCCGCGTCGAAGTGCAATCCGAGATGTTCGCAGAGCTGCATCAGGACGCCGTCCGGATCAAGTAACAACTCTCGCGAGTCGAGGATTGCCGGCGTCTGCCCGGCGTCACGGAGCTCACAGAATAGTCGCCATTGCTGCTCGAGTCCTGTGTCAGCCAGCTCGGCAGCGGGCAGCTGGATTGTCAACGACGGCAGCATTTCGCGCGGGTCGCGCACGAGAAAGACATTGCTCGTCGATCGCAGGAAACCGTGATCGATAGCCATGAGGTGGTGCGCCATGTGCTTCAAGAACAGGCGCTTGTCCCCGGGCGCTGGCTTTATGAGCTCGCGCATGACGGCTTCGCCATCGCAGTTCATTGCCGCGACGATCTCGTCGCGCCCCGGATGATTGGCACCAGTGACACGCAGGTAGTGCCCATAAAGCGGTTCGTCGATAACCCGGATGTCGTCGCGTTGCGCAAAGCTGTACATCAACGCGGTCGAGACGTTGCGCGGGCCCGACCAGAGGCAGATAGGTGATGTCATGGCTGGCTGAAATGATTCCTTGTTGTCGTCGCAGGATTGTAACGGCGGGTTCCTTCGATAGGAATGCCACAGAAAAGGCCCGCCAGTGGGAATTCGTGGCCCCTGGCGCCCTCGTGATGTGCGCCAGGTCACAAAATTGTCCTGATTCAGTGTGAGGACCCGGCCAATTTAACTAAACTCGGCGCAAGTAACTGATTTGGCTGGCATCGCCAGGTGGCATCGTTTTGCTGAAAACTTTCATCATCGGAGTCCTGCTCGGAATCGCCGCAGCTGCGGGCGCGCTGTATGCGTATCCCGCGGTTGACCAGCATCGAGAGGCATCGATCGTCGCTGTCGCGCCGAACGGTGGCAACGTCGAGTCGTTCCACACGAACATACCGATGGATCGCATCATGGTCGGCGCGCCGGGCCGCAAGCAGCCGTTGCCGCCGGGTATGCAATGGCCGACCGATGAAGAGCTCAGCGGAATCCGCATGGAGCTGTTCAAGGTTCGCAACGCGCGCGACGTCGTCATCGGTGTAGCATCGCGGACATCGGCCAGCGACTCGGACGTCATCGACTGGGTCCTGCATCTGCCAGCACGCGGGTCTCTTTATGCGTCGATGCAAAAACAGGCGCTGGAAGGGGGGCTCCGCCGCGGAGGAATCACGGCCGGCTCGCGCGAGTTTGCGCCCCTCAAGGGTTTCATGACGGAACGCTGGGTGGCCGACACATCCGGCGAGCAAGATGCCCCGTCAGGCCGTTTACAACTGCGCGCCAACTACATCGGTGAGTATGTCCCGGAGGACGAGGAGGAGCTCGAATGAGGTACCTCGTCGTACTGCTGGTCGGGATGCTCGTGGGCATTTCAATGTTTGTCGCTGCCCTGATCTACAACCCGTTCATGGCCGATCGTCGCTTGTCGCCGCTGTCGGTGGCCGACGCCGAGGTCATGTCGCTCGGTTACACGAACGTCGCTTCAGAGAGCATCGTCTTCACCAATGATGGCGAGTCGCGCCAGCGGCCGCATCCGGCGAAGGTGCTGCAGTTGTGGGAAGCACCCATCCGGTTGACGAGCATGATGACAACGGTCATACAAGATGCCCGGGGCCAGACGGCCGGTATCGGGGTCAAGTTCTCTTCGCGGTCCGAAAAGACGCGGCTGCTCAACGGCGAGGCTCTCGTCGACAGCGCGTGGTATATCTACCTGCCCGGTCGAGGCAGCCTGTTCATCGAGCAATCGGAGAACTTCTGGCCGTTTATTCGCGAGGTGGCTTTCCCGGCCTGGCGCAGCTCCGCGAACAAATGGAAGGGCACCTGGCTCGGTGACATGACGGCAGGACCCGGGGCGCTCGGTACCGCCAGGGTTACAGGTGGAGCAGGAAACCTGCGAGGGCTGGACACGACCGGAGTCGAATCGCTATCAGCTCGTGCCTATTCGGCCGATGACGGGCTCGTCTCGGCAGAAGGCCGCCTTCTTGTCGAGTTACCGTCGATAGTCGCCGACGACGACAGCCTGTAATTGGTTTCAGCCCGACGTAGCCGCCGCAATGTCTTTAAGGCTCTCGTCGGCATTGGCCAGCCTGTCGCTCGCGACGATCGCACGCTCGGCGATAAGGGCCTTGGATTGCACGAAGTCCCGAGGCGCATTGACGGCGTCCACGGCAATCAGCCGGCTGTCTTCGAGGTATAGACAGGAGAAGCTCCTTGCCGCCGGATTGCCGCGAATGACGACATCGTCGTAGCCCTCGGAGAGACCGGCAATCTGCAGCTTGAGATCATACTGGTCAGACCAGAACCAGGGGACCTGGGCGTAATGCGATTCCTCACCACACAGGTTGCTGGCCGCTGTCTTGGCCTGTTCCACGGCGTTATGCACTGACTCGAGACGCAGGTTCCGACCATAGATCTCGTTCGGATGCTTCGTGCAGTCGCCGACCGCGTAGATGTCGGGGTCGCTCGTCAGGCAGCGATCGTCAACGACGATGCCGTCGTCAACCTGCAGCCCGGCGTCGGCGGCGAGCCCGGTATTGGCGACAATACCGATACCTGCCACAACAAGGTCCGCTGGAATGACTTCGCCTTCGCCTGTCTCGACACCCTTAACGCGTTTCTTGCCGTGCAGTGCCGTGATTGTGGTGCCGAGGCGCAGTTTCACACCCTGGTTCGCATGCTCGATCTGGTAAAAGTCCGAGATTTCCGGGGAGACGACACGACTCATAACCCGCTCGGTCATTTCGACGACGGTGACGTCGTGTCCGAGTGTTCGGGTGACGGCCGCAACTTCGAGACCGATATAACCCGCACCGACAATAACGAGATGGCGGCGGGTATTGAGCCTTTCGGAAATGGCACTGACGTCGGCGATATTGCGCAGGCAGTGGACGCCCTTGAGATCGGCCCCTTCGATATCGAGTGTCCTGGCGCGCGAGCCCAGCGCCAGCACCAGCTTGTCGTAACCGATGTCGTCGCCACTATCGACCCTGAGCATCTTCGCATCGCGATCAATCGCCGTGACCCTTGTTTCCAACCGCACCTGGATCTGCGGGTCGTCATAAAAACTCTCGGGCTTGAGAAACAGACGCTTGGCCGGAATTTCTCCTGCGAGGAACTTCTTGGACAACGGTGGCCTCTGGTAGGGAAGCCAGGGCTCTTCACCGACAAGCACGATTTGTCCGCTGAAATGCCGCTGCCTGAGCGTGGCGACAACCTGTCCGGCCGCGTGCCCGGCACCCGCGACGACGATTCTGCCGCCTTTACCCATCAGGAATTCCTCATACCGGTACCAGAGGCCATAGGATGGGTAGCAGGACCATGACCGTGATGAACACAACGATCGTCAGTGGTACACCGACTTTGAGGTAATCGACGAAGCGATAGCCGCCAGGACCCATGACGAGGATGTTGGCAGGATGCGATATCGGGCTTGTGAAGCTCGCCGAAGCAGCCATGGCAACGGCCATCATCGCCGTTTCTGGCGCCAGTCCCATGTCCGACATCGCTGACAGCACGATGGGCGACATGAGTACCACGAGGGCCGCGGTCGGGATGATCATCGTGGCCATCGCGGTCAGGATGTAGAGGCCCATGATGACGGGCCACGGGCCTGCATCGCCCAGCAGTTCCATGACCTGGTCGGCGAGGTAAGTTGCCGCGCCGGTTTCCTGCATGGCAGTGCCGAGCGGCAGCATGCCGGCGATCAGGAAGATCGCGCGCCAATCGATGGACCGGTACGCCTGTTCCATGTTGAGGCAACCGGTCAACACCATGATTGTTCCGCCGATAACCGCCGAAATCGAAATCGGTGCGTACCCGAGCATCACCGTAACTACAACACCGAGCATGATTGCCGCTGCGAGCAGCGCGCGCCGCGTGTCGGGCGGTTCCTGTCCGAGCGGCGTCAGGATCAGGAAATCGGAGTCTGACGACAGCAACTGCAGGCGATCTCGCGGACCCAGAAGCAGCAGGGCATCGCCGATCTGCAGTTTCTCGTTAGCCAGGTCTGTGCCGACGGTTTCGCCTTCACGCCAGATCCCCGCGAGTTCGATGCCGTAGCGCTCGCGGAAGTTGAGTTCACCGACGGTCCTGCCTGCCAGCGTACTGCGCGGATCGAGCGTCGCATCCATCAGCGTCAGGCGCTCTGACTCAAACGCCGTCACGTTGGCGGGTATGCGCGTGTCGATCTCGAGTTCCTGCAGGCCGCGCAACACGTCCAGGTCGCTGTGCTGTCCTTCGATGAGCAGCAGGTCGCCGCCCAGCAGAACTTCGTCGCCGCGCGGCATGACCGTGAGCTCACCGTCGCGGAAGATGGCGACGACGCGAAAGTCGAACACGTCGGCGAGCCGGCTCTTCGCCAGTGTCTCCTCGGCGAGGCCGCTGTGCTTTGGCAGGCGCACGACAAACATGCGCTCGTCCGCGTGGTATTGCTCTGTCAGTTGTTCGGTTGTGAATACCTCTACTTCGCCGAAGTCCGAGAATTTCTCGAGCTGAGCGAGTGAATCCACTTCTCCCTGGACCAGCACCCGGTCGCCGGACCGGATCGGCACATAGGCCAGGTTGGTCAGGCGGTAGGCTTCACGGCGCATTATGCCGACGACCGCCACGTTGAAGCGCGTGCGAAACGCGGCGTGTCGGACAAGTTCCGATATGACGGGTGATCCTTCCGCTATCGTCACCGATGCGTAGCCGATCTTCGACGCGACCATCGACTTGAGGACCGGCGCTTCGCGTTCGATGACCAGGTCGCTCCAGCGACGGAGCTCACGAAACTGGTCGAGCCTGCCCTGCACGAGGATGCCGTCGCCGCCCCGGATTATGGTTTGTCGCCCCGGCAGCGTTTCGCTGCGGCCGTCGCGCAGCAGTGACAGGATAATCAGCCCCGTGGACGCGCCAATGCGACTTTCAACCAGGGTCTTACCGACAAGAATCGAGTCGGCTGGCACACGCATCATGAACGTGCGCTCCTGCAACTTGTAGCGTGACCGCAGGCTGCGCTGGCTGACGTGCTTGTCGCGCTCGGCGCGTTGCCTGGGCAGCAAGAAACGTCCCGCCACGGCAACGAAAAATACGCCAATGACCATGACGGCACCGCCCAGCGGTGTGAAATCGAAGAGCGCAAACGGCTCGTAGCCGTTGAGCACGAGCGATTCGCTGATGAGCAGGTTGGGCGGCGTGCCGATCAGCGTCGTGAGTCCGCCAAGCAGCGTCGAATAGGCCAGCGGCATCAACAGGCGCGACGCCGGAATGCGGGTACGACGTGCGACCTCCACGACAACCGGCAGCATGAGCGCCGCGACACCGATATTGTTCATAAAGGCCGACAGGACAGCGCCCGTGATCATGATGACGAGAATCATGGCGAATTCGCGACGCCCGGCGAGCCGCATGACCTGTCGTCCGATGATGTCCGCAATTCCTGTGCGCGTCAGTCCTTCGCTGAGGATGAACATGGCCCACACGGTAATCACGGCGCTGTTGCTGAAGCCCGAAAACGCCTGGTTGGAATCGACGAGGCCCGTGACGGCGAGCGCGCCCAGAACCAGCAGAGCGACAAGGTCCATGCGAATGACTTCGCTGATAAAAAGTATCAGCGAGATGGCCAGGATGCCCAGGACCATTGCGATTTCGAGGGTCATTCAGTCAATCTTCTGATCGGTCGCCGCGTCAGCATTGTCGTTGAACACGTTTATACACGACCTGAAGCAGAAAAGCGCAACGTGCTGTCGCGGTTGTGCGCGACGATGGTTCACGCTGTCGTCATGTGCAACTATTGGCTCGCATGACGAAAGCGAAGGTCTACAAAGCGATCAAGCCGCGTACCATCCGCGAACTCTCCATTCGCGATGCCAGCTACGTGGTCAATGAATGGGGCGAAACGGGTTCGCCGCTCATCGTGTATCTGCATGGCTGGGGCGACACGGGTTCAACGATGCAGTTTGTCGTCGACGCACTCGAATCCGACTGGCATGTTGTTGCGCCGGACTGGAGAGGGTTCGGACGCTCGAAAACCGCATGCACGAGCTACTGGTTTCCCGATTACCTTGCCGACCTCGATGAGTTGCTGGCCAACTACTCTCCGCAGGAGCCGACGCGGCTCATCGGTCACAGCATGGGCGCAAACGTCGCTGCTCTGTATGCGGGCACGATGCCCGAGCGAGTTGCGGCACTCGTCAACATCGAGGGTTTCGGTCTCCCGGACAGCGATGCTGGCGATGCACCGGGGCGCTATCGCGAATGGATAAAGGCGAGAGACCCGGCATTCTCTGAATACGCAGACTACGAGGCGCTTGCGACCCGGTTGAAGAGGCGCAATCCGCACATGAGCGAGGCGGCGGCGGCATACGCCGCTCGCGAGTGGGCAGAGCAGGGTGCCGATGGCGTCGTTCGCCTGCGTGCCGACCCGTTACACAAGCTGCCGAATCCGGTGCTCTATCGCCGTGCTGAAGCCGAAGCCTGCTGGCGGGCGATCACGGCAGGCACCCTGCTCGTTACGGGAGCCGAGAGTCGGCTGGCCGAGAAACTCGCGCCTGGCCTGCAACTGCCCGGTGCGGAGCGCATTGTCATCGACAAGGCCGGTCACATGCCGCACTTCGAAGCGCCGGCCGCCCTCGCGGCGGCCATCGAGGCTTTCCTGCCGCGGCACTTGTAAATACATCCAGTACTGTATAAAAATACAGACTTTTACGGGAGTCTCGCGTGCAGCTTGCGGAGCAGGAGCTTGACCATCTGGGCATGCTGAACGCGGCGCAGCGCATGGCTGCCGAATACGGTGAGCAGGCCAATGGCCAGGGCCTGGCTGCCGGTCCGCTGCTCGTGATAGCTGGCGCCGGTACCGGCAAGACGATGACGCTCGCCCACCGGGTTGCTCATCTGCTCGTCTCGGGTACTCGACCGGAGCGTATCCTGTTGCTCACGTTTACGCGCCGGGCCGCGCAGGAAATGATGCGGCGCGTCGAGTCTATTGTGCGTTCATCGAGCCGTCAGGCAGCGCCGTTACCGGCAGGTTGCCTGCCATGGTCGGGCACTTTCCATTCCGTCGCGAATCGCCTGCTGCGCCGCTACGCGCACAACCTCGGACTCGATCCGGGTTTCTCGGTTCTCGATCGTGGCGACGCGGCCGACATCATGGACGTCGTCAGGCATGAGCTGAAACTGACGCGCACGGCGCGGCGATTTCCGAAGAAAGACACCTGTCTCGCGATCTACTCGCGCTGTGTGAACACGCAGAAGCCGTTGAGCGATACGCTCGAGGTGAGCTATCCCTGGTGCAGCGATTGGTCCGATGAGCTGGCCGACCTGTTTCGGCACTACGTGCAGCGCAAGCAGCAGAGCCAGTCTCTCGACTACGACGACCTGCTGTTGTACTGGAGTCACCTTGTCGCGGAAGCCGAATTCGCCGATGAAATCGGCTCCTGGTTCGATCATGTCCTCGTCGATGAGTACCAGGATACGAACCTCGTGCAGGCAGGGATTCTGAAGGCATTAAAACCCTCCGGCAAAGGCCTGACCGTAGTCGGCGACGATGCGCAGTCCATCTACTCGTTTCGCGCCGCAGAGGTCGAGAACATTCTCGGTTTTCCCACCCAGTATGACCCACCCGCGGCTGTCGTCACGCTGGAGCAAAACTACCGGTCCACGCAACCAATTCTCGATAGCGCGAATTGTGTAATCGCAGACAGCGAGCGCCAGTACCGAAAGAACCTGTTTTCGGCGCAGTCGGATGGTGCAAAGCCGCTGTACGTAACCGTCGAAGACGGCGATGCAGAAGCCGAGTACGTTGTATCAGGCGTGCTCGAAAACCGTGAACGCGGCATGCAGCTCAAGCACCAGGCCGTCCTGTTTCGCGGCTCACATCACAGCGACAGGCTCGAACTGGAGCTGCTGCGCCGCAATATCCCGTACGTCAAATACGGCGGCCTCAAGTTCCTCGAGGCGGCGCACGTCAAGGACATGCTGTCGGTATTGAAGTGGGCCGAAAATCCGAAAAACGAAGTGGCTGCGTTCCGGGTACTAAAGCTGTTGCCAGGCATGGGTCCCGCCAACGCATCGCGCTGCTTCGAGCACCTGGCGGTCGCTGAACACCGGTTTTCGGCATTGCGCGGCTTCAGGGCGCCTGCGGCCGCGAAATCCTGCTGGCCTGATCTTTGTGGGCTGCTCGAGTCGCTGTCCGGTGCGTCTATCGACGACAACGGCTGGCAGACGCAGCTCACAGCGACGCGGCGCTGGTACCAGCCGCATCTCGAGAGGCTGTATGACGGTATCGACACACGCGAGGCGGATCTCGAACAGCTCGAGCAGATCTCGGGACGCTATCCGACCCGGGAGCGATTCCTGACCGAGCTCACGCTCGATCCGCCTGCTGCCGCCGGCGACCAGGCAGGGGACCCGCTGCTCGACGAGGATTACCTGGTCTTGTCGACCGTGCATTCGGCCAAGGGCCAGGAGTGGGAATCGGTCTTCATTCTCAACGTATCGGACGGCAGTTTTCCGTCCGAGTTTGCGACGGGCAAGACCGAAATGATTGACGAGGAACGGCGGCTTCTGTACGTGGCAATGACGCGCGCGAAGCAATCGCTGTCACTCGTGGCACCGCTTCGTTATTACGTTACGCAACAGCGCAGGGACGGCGACCAGCATGTCTACGGGGCCCGCAGTCGATTCATGACGGACAATGTCCTGGCCACAATGCAGAAGGAGTTTCACGGCCGTCCGGAATCGCGGGCCGGCGGCCTCGTGTCACGGACGGACAAGCGCATCGACGTGGCTGGTCGCATGCGGGAGATGTGGTGACAAAAAAATGGCGGTGGCAAGGCCACCGCCATTTGATGCGAAACAAACTGTCATAAGGGGAGTCTAGTTTGTTACGTCTATTTATTTCTTGATGATGCGAACTTCGTGTTTCCCATGCGCGCCGCCGCCGGCCGTTAGTTCACTGCTGTCGATGAATACGACTTCACCGTCCTGACCGGCCGATTGCAGTACCTGGCGGATTTGTTCGCGAGTTGTCTCGTCGATCGCCTTGCCCGAAATGACGGTCACCGCATTGTCATCGTCGGTCTTGATCATCCTGACCTTCTTGTGCTTCTTGACCGTCTTGTGGTCGCCGTCCACTTCGTGCAGGTCACTGAGGTCGATCTTTTCGCCATCGACGTCCAGTATGAAGCCGTTTTCGGTGCGCGTCACGAGCGCTGTATTGCCGGATTCTCCCGTCAATTCCCGGGTTTCGCCCACGGCCAGGTCGCGCAGGTTGAGGCCCGCGTCCTTGCTATCGAATTTGAAGGAGCGGTGGCTGGCGTCATTGTCATCGAGCTCAATTTCGATTTTCGTGCGCTGTTCCTCGCCGGCAATCGCTGCGGTCGCCAGCAGAAACGCCCAGAACAAAACCAGAATTTTCTTGAATATCACAATTGTCCCCAAAGTGTGGCCGGCCCTCCGGGGCCGCGCGTTAATCAGTCATACGATCTTTAGATGCCCAAATCCGCCTGTTGGTCGCAGGCATCATGGAAAAAATAACGACTTCAGGACAGAAAGATAGCGTAGGCTGGGTTGTCGCTCTCTTCCCAGTGCGGGTAACCGAGCTCCTGGAGGTGAGCTTCGAGCTCGTCGGTCTCGTTCCCGGGCACGTCGATACCGGCCAGCACGCGGCCATAGTCCGAGCCATGATTGCGATAGTGGAACAAGGTGATGTTCCAGTCGGTTCCGATTGCGTCGAGGAAATTGAGCAGGGCGCCCGGGCGCTCGGGAAACTCGAATCGAAACAGGCGCTCGTTGGCGACGGCGGGTGAGCGTCCGCCCACCATGTGGCGCACGTGCAGCTTCGCCATTTCGTTGTCGCTGAGGTCTTCAACGGGGAAGCCGGCTTCTCGCAGATTTGCGAGCAGGTCGAGGCGTTCCTGCAGGCCGCCACTCAACTGCACACCCGCAAAAATATGCGCTTTCCGCGTATCGGCGAAGCGGTAGTTGAACTCCGTGATGCCGCGCCGCCCGATAGTCTCGCAGAAACCTCGGAAGCTGCCGGGCTGCTCGGGTATTTCGGCGGCCAGCAGCATCTCGGTCTGCTCGCCGACGGCCGCG
>Ga0265309_10000201_pt1 | contig 22337 bp, 16 predicted proteins | sample Helome_FD_192492 | JGI IMG/M metagenome (GOLD analysis project Ga0265309, IMG submission 192492) | Marine sediment microbial communities from subtidal zone of North Sea - Hel_20160524 (Illumina Assembly) | ecosystem: Environmental > Aquatic > Marine > Subtidal zone > Sediment ...
TAAGTCGGAACTATGTATATTATCTCTCACTTGCTTCCCTTTATACCCAAAGATTGTATAAGGTTTCTGATGGATCGCACACTTGATCAAATACGCTAAAAAGCCATGTAATTCTGCTCCCTGGTGAGCGGGCCCTGTTAGACAACCCCCACGAAATGCAACTGTTTTCATTCCGAAATATTTGCCGTATTCCTGGACAAGGACATCTGCCGCCAATTTGCTTGCACCGAAGAGACTATGTTTGGATTGATCCACTGACATATGTTCATCTATGCCATGTTCAAAATAGGGGTGACCTTCTTCAGGCTCCCATCTGTATTCTAACTCTCTAAGAGGCAGTCCGTTGGGCGTATCTCCATATACTTTGTTAGTACTGGTAAAAATGAAGGAAGCATCAGGACAGTAGATCCTCGTCAATTCCAACAAGTTTAAAGTCCCAGTGGCATTAACGGAGAAATCAGTCAATGGCTCTTTGGCGGCCCAATCATGAGAAGGTTGTGCAGCTGTGTGGATGATCACTTTAATATCTGAACTATACGTTGAAAATAGAGTTTCCAATTTGTCGTAATTCCGGATATCTATTCTGTGACTTTTAAAATTAGCTAAGCTAGTGTTCAATTGATCTTCTACCTCTAAAGTGCTTGCATCCGGGCCGAAGAAATAACTCCTCATATCATTGTCAATGCCAATTACAGAAAACCCTTGCTTATCCCAATACTTACAGGCTTCACTACCGATTAATCCTGAGGAACCTGTTATAATTGCTATCTTCATTTGTTGTTTTTACTATGAGCTACCTTCGCTTTTTTTGAGGTAGTAATATTGTCATTTATTTTCGGCGTAAAATTGCCCAATAGCCTTAGCATTCTGCTGCCATGCTGGGTATAATCAAAATTTTCCAGCCCCATTTGCCGCCCGTTTATACCGATAGAGGCCGACATTTCCGGATCGGACAGTATAAACTGCATCTTTTTAGCATAGGATTCTTTTTCGTAGTCCTCTGCAATAAGTGCGTTTTCACCATCTATAAAATCATAATGAGTTATTTCCCCAAAAGCTGTGGTAATCATAGGGCGTCCGGATGCAAGGTATTCACCAATTTTGTGTGGAAACCTTGCCGCATCCTGCACGCTAGGCCTTAAGGGTATTAATAAAGCCGATGCCTTAGCATATAAGCTCGGAATTTGATCATGTGGTACGTTGGTTACAAGATTGATACGATCCTTATTGCGCGCTAACGCTATGCGATCGACAATTTTTGATATTTGCCCTTCTTTTCCACCCAGAATAAGTTTCAGGAAGACATCATTGCGACTTATGTTCAGATGATCGAAAGCTTCGATCACAAAATCGACCAGTTCGAAGTAAGATGCGGCCCCGCAATACAAGAATTCAGTCCCATTTTTGTTCTGGGGATGATGCTGAAATTTCTCAAAATCACATAAAATTGGAAGTTTTAGGCAGGGTTTATTCGGCGAGATATTTATGTAGTATTCCATCAATTTTTCGCTGATAGGGAAGGCGCCATCTACTAATCGCAAGAATAAATTATCGTATATGTAATCATTTATCTTTTTTGATATAGAATCCCTTTGCTTCATTGATGAGGCCAATTCCACAAAATTCAATACAATTGGAAATCCAATGATCCATGAAATGAGACGATATCGGATCAGGTGAAAGCTACTCAGGGTAGATAAAAAACCAACATCAAGTTTCCCCTGTTTCTTAAGTGAGTTTAAATAGACAAATTCCTTATAAACACCTCCAAGCTTTTCCATATTCCGCTTGAAAAAACTCCTTGGCTTGTAGATACTTTTAGAGGTGTATATGTAATCAATTTCTTTGTACGTTCCCATTAAAGGAAAATCATCTTGCGCACCTCTTGCCCAAACACCTTTCCTGCATACAACTCGTGTGGCACATCCTGCATGGACCAAAGCTCTGGCCATTAAGATCATTCTTTGGATAGCGGCAAGGCCTCGTGGAAATCCAGCTTCACCCAGAAATACTATATGTGGTTTGTTAGGATTGTTTTCTTTTTCCAAAATCTGATCTATGACTTAATATTGGTTACTGGATCTAATTCTTCATACCGTTGCCAGGGTCGATGCATTCTTGGCTGTGAGCCATTGATCCAAAAATATTAAGGACCAGATCTTGTGACTAAAATCGCGCATGGCATTATTATGATCGTGAATTATTTTTTGAACATAAGTCGGATCCAAATATTCGTACAATGGACTGTTTGTTGATAAGAGTCGATCATTAACATATTCTTTAAGGTCGTCTTTGAACCAAAGTTCCAAAGGAACACTAAATCCTTGTTTCTTGTGTGAAATAATGGAATTGGGTAGTAGATCCTTCATGGCTTCTTTGAGAATGTACTTGCTTGTCTTACCTTTTAATTTCAGTTCTGCAGGTATTTTGAATGTCAATTCGGCAAATTCATGATCCAACAAGGGTACTCTGACTTCCAGGGAATTCTGCATACTGGCACGATCTACCTTTGTCAGGATATCATCCACCATATAGGTTTGCATGTCCATGCGCTGCATATTGAACAAAAAATTAGACGAATTACCATTCGCATAGAAATTAACCTTTCGTTGTTCTGCTGGTGACGTTTTAAGCATTTCCCAGCATTCTTTTCTAAATAGCTTTTGGCGTTCATGTAGTTGCCAAATTGAATGGTAGGCGGGAGCGCTATTTCTAGGTTTGGCGAGATAATAGGTAGCTCCTTTGCCTTTTACGCCGTTTGGTATAATGTCGTGCAGTCCCTCCCATAGATAGCTGCTTAAGGATGTGGGAAGAACATTGTACTTACGCATCCTTTTAAATTTCAAATGGTGATGATATCCCAGGAATAATTCATCACCTCCATCACCGGACAAAGCAACAGTAACAAATCTGCGCGCAAATTTTGATACATAATACGTGGGTATTGCTGAAGAATCCGCAAAGGGTTCATCATAGGCATTTATTAAATCGGGTAGGAGGCTTACGGATTCTGGTTCTACAATTAGTTCGTGATGTTCTGTTTGATATTTAGCAGCCACTTCCCGTGCATATTTCAATTCATTAAACCTAGATTCTTTAAAGCCAATTGAAAATGTCTTAACAGGAGAGGAAGAAAGCTGGGCCATAAGCGCAACTACGGAGCTGGAATCTATTCCACCACTGAGAAAGGCTCCCAAGGGCACATCGCTCATTAAATGGGAATTGACCGTTTCAGATAGCTTTTCCCTAAGTAAATCACTCCATTCATTTTCTGACTTGCTGTAGTCTGGCTCATATTTTGCATGCCAATATTTGGATATTTGCATGTGACCGTTACCTTTTAAAAGCAGACTGTGTGCTGGCTTTAACTTATGGATGTTTTGAAATATTGTACCCTCCTGAGAGGAATAACCAAAAGTCAGATAGTAATCCAATGCAGGTAGTGATATATTCGAGGAGTCGGTAGTCTGGCTAAGAATACACTTTATTTCCGATCCAAAGACAAAAGATTCACCTTTAAAGCTGTAAAAAAACGGCTTGATTCCAAAGCGGTCCCTGGCACAAAAGAGACTATTTTCATTTTCATCCCATATGGCAAATGCAAACATGCCTCTTAGATGGTCTACACAATCAACTCCATGTTCTTCGTACAGGTGGACAATGGTTTCGGTATCTGTTTTGGTCTTGAATTGGTGTCCTTTTTGAATAAGGGATTTTCGTAATTCGTTGTGGTTATAGATCTCACCATTAAAGACGATCCATATAGTGCCGTCTTCATTGGACAAAGGTTGATGCCCCGTTTCTAAGTCAATTATACTTAATCTGCGGAATCCGAGCCCTACATTCTTTTTTAAATATAGTCCACTATCATCCGGACCTCTGTGACGTATTAATTTTGTCATTGTGAGGAGTTCATCTTTCTGAACAGGTTTGACCGGATCATAATGAATTTTACCACATATTCCGCACATATATTTTGTTTGTGTACTTGGTTAATAGAGGATGCAAAATAATCTAAAAACTAGGAGTTTAAACAGTAATTGTCATTAATAAAAGTCTAGAAACGATGAAGTGTACTAAATTGAGGTTTAATATCAAAACCACAGGTAATCTAAAGTATTAGAGCGCGACATAAGGCAAAGCTGTGGAAGGTATTGAACCACATGCGGGTGATTTGAGGAAATTAGTTTACACGAAGTGCCCTCGGCATATTTTCCTCTTATTCTTCTGCTAATAATTTCTCATAAAGTGCCCCATACTTTTGTGCAACTACAGAGCTGGAGTATTTTGTAACGACCCGGTCTTTTGCCCGTTTTGACCTTTCTTGCATTTCCGGGTTGTTCTTCATTGCCCAAGAGAATTTTTCTGCCAAATCTTTACTATTATTGGCTTCAAAATATAGTACTTCATCTGAAGAAAAGACTTCTGTGTTCTCCGGAATATCGCTACAAATTATTGGGGTAGTCCCTCTGCACCCTACTTCGAGCAACATTAGCGAAAGGCCTTCGGTAAGTGATGGAAATATGAAATAATGTGATCTGTCTATAAGACCCATAAGTATTTCCTTGCTATCAATGTAGCCTAAAAATGTGACATCCAGTCCCTCGGCTAATTTGTTAATTGACCTCATATATGTTTTGGCGTGCGATTCCTGACCGGCAATGACGACTTTACCTTTGTAATCAAGTAAATGAAGTGCTTCGAGCAACGTATGACAGCCTTTGGTAGCCATAATCCTTCGTGCGGCAAAGAAAATGAACGGTTCCTCACCGCTAATATTATGTTGTTTTAATAGGTCTGCTATTGGAGGAACTTGCTGATTTGTATTGATGTTTACACCATTAGGGATATAGTGTACATTTTTAACATATCGTTGCATATAAACCTTGGCCAAGGGATTAGAAACCGAGGTGCGTACCGTTGATCCATAGATGAAAAACTGCTCCATAAGACGCATATAGGCCTTTCCGAGAAAATTCCACTTATCACGTAAATATGGAGCTTCCTGAGAGGTGGCTATGACTTTGGCTTTTAGCCTTAATAACGGGATAAAGATGGCGCTATCTGTCTTATGTACATGGATCACATCATATTTCTTTGAAAAAAGAATGTGCAAACAGCATAAGAAATAATATAAGAAAACCCCAACTTCTTTTAGTGGGATTCTGGGTATTTGTATTGCCCTGACATTTTCCAAATGGGTTTTAGCGTGCTCGTCTGCATAACAATAAACAGTGATGCTGTATTTCCACTGGAGTTCCTTGGCAATATTTTCAGCTATTCTACTTGAACCTCCTTGAGAGGGGAAGTATTTAATTCCGAAAAAAGCTATTTTCTTGGTATTCATCAATCGCTTATAAAGCGGTCAAAACTACCTAATAATATTTGCTTTTGCACAAATTCAGGTACCAGATACATCTGTGCTCGATATATGGCTCCATATTCACAAACGGAAGTGTGAAAAGCTGTTGTCTAACTCCATAAATTCTCTTAGTTTAGTCATTAGGCCTAGGTCGGTCTCCCTAAAGCATTTTACCTAAATGAGCTATGTGGGTAGCAACTTATTATCTAATTCAAATGTTTCATGGTGTAATCGAGGATTATTAATGCACATTTTGATCAGATCCAACAAATGAAAAAAATTGTAGATGAACTTATAACGGACATCAGCAGCCTGTCCAGGAAAGAGCATATGATCTATTGGATTATCCCCCTCATTGTTTTGAGTATTTGCTTGATATTCTATTTTTCAGAAATACTGGCTTTGGTATCCATTATATGCCCACCTGGAAATTGGGAATGGGGAGTCGTTGAGAATTTACAATTACTAATTATTCTGGGTATTTGTATTGTTGCTTTTAAAGGAATGATCAGGAAAAAGGATCTTTTATTGAAATGGGGTTTTGGGCTGACTGCGCTCTTTGCCATTTTTGTGCTCCTAGAGGAAATGGATTATGGGGAACATTTCGCACAATTGATTATGGGAGTAGAGGAGGTATTTTCCGAAAAGTTCATTCCCATAGATAACCTCCATAATAGAGGGAATAATGCAAAAATATTTAAGAGGTCTATCTACTTGGTCATGTTATTGATCTTTATCATAGCCCCATTTATCAAGCCCAGGATAAAGAACCGATACTTACGTTATTTAACTCCCCGGCCCAGTATTGTAATTGTCGCTGCCCTTACGATAGTTGCCGATCTTGTGCCTCGACTCATAGTCTTATTTCAATGGCGAAAAGATGGTGGGTTTGGAGTTAATATAGGCGAGTTTTCTGAAGTTATGGTATACCATATTTTCTTTATTTATGTGCTACAACTGGTTTTCAGAAAAAAACTGGAAAACCCATAGGGCATCTCGGAAATCAAGCATAATAAACCCGCTACAGATTTATTTTAGAGGTTTTCATCGCTATAGATTAATCTAAGATATATGGCTATCTTGTAGGCAAATTCAGTATACTGAACAAGAGATTAAGACTTCAAATATATTTATACAAATCACTGATTTACAGAGGTTAATAAAAATAACGTCAATTTCTGTTTACTAATTTTTTATTCCTTACAATCCAAACTCGAGAAATGAAAGTTATTCTAGTTGGTGATTATCCGAAAGATGATAAGATTCAAACCGGAGTTCAAGGGGTATTGGTAAGTCTGACCGATGAATTGCTCAGGCATGATGAAATAGATCTTATCATTGTTTCCCTTACCGAAGGGACCTTTCTTGAGAAGTATCACGGTAAATGTACCATCCGAAAAGTAAACCTGAGATCTTCGATGCTCAAGGCTAGACGCGAGTTTAGATCGATAATTTTGGATGAGGATCCGGACATCATCCATCTTCAGGGCGTAGTACCTGGCTGCCTTCTTTATTCAAGAAAATACAAAGATATCTTTGTGGTGACACAGCACGCTATTTTGCGTAAGGAACGGCTATGGCAAGTGTCCCACCTGCGCAAGGTCAAATTTTTTATTAAGGAGGTTATTGAGCGCTATTATTTGAGTAAAATTCAGAACCTAATTTTTATTTCGGATTATAATAAGGAGCTTTTTTATCGTAGTTTGAATGCTCATAAACCCTCGTATCACGCTACCATTCCTAACCCTGTAAATGGACTATTTGGAACAGCAGAGCAGAATACAAATACTCCATGGAAAAATGAGCTTTACTTTGTTGGGGAATTAAAAAAGCGTAAAGGACTACATGTTTTAATTCAGGCCCTAGCTTTATTAAAGGAACGCAATCATAACTTTAAGCTCCATTTGATTGGCGGATTTAAAGAGATGGCGTACAAGAGACATATTCATGCTTTGATCGAAGAAAAGAAACTCGCTGAGAATATCTACTTCTGCGGGTGGAAAGATCCGTCCGAGATCATTGTGTATACGAAAGACATACCCATATTTGTTTTGCCTTCCTTTCAGGAGACCTTGCCTTTGAGTGTTGCTGAGGCAATGACCATGGGAAAATTGGTCATTGCAAGTGATGTGGGCGGGACCCATGAAATGATTGAGGGCGGAAGATCCGGATTTTTATTCAGGCCTGGTGATTTTGAAGGGCTTGCCGATATTCTGACGCAAATACTTAGCAATTTGGAAGCGCAAAAAACACTCATGTTTAATGCAAAAAAAGGAAGTGCTAAATACTCGGTAGATGCAGTGTTGCAGCAAACACTAAGCTTCTATAAAAACATTATGTAAAAGGCAGCTTCAAAGACAAGTCTGGTCGAGTTACTTTTTGGTCACCTGATTAAAAATTTTTAGTAAGTCAGTACAAATTTTTTGTCCGTCATTGCGAATTATTGCTAATTTCCGCGCCTTTTCAGCCATCATTTTCGCACGTTCAGGGTACCAATATACATCCAAAATGGCACCTGCTAGTGCATAGGGATCATTGTTCTGAACTAGCAGTCCTTCTTGGCCGTCCACCAATAAACTTGGAGTTCCACCAACATTTGTCGCGATCACGGGCATACCTAGCAGCATTGCTTCTTGAACGGCGTTCGGGCTGTTTTCAATATGTGAAGGATGAACATATAAATTTGCATAAATCAATTCATCAACGACCTCTTGGCTGGACTTAAGTCCCATATATTTCACCATGGATGCCATTGATGAAGGTATCCTAGCTTTTTTAAGTGCTGTTTTCACATAGGCTGTATCACCGGTAATACCTATAATTCTCCACTCAATTTTCAAAGGGATCTGGTCGACAAATAATTTCAAGGATTCAAAAATAGTTTCCAAGCCCTTATACACATTGTTCTGAATGGTAGTTGTAATAACAAACTGCTCACTTTCTTGACTGCCTTTCCATTTTGAAAGATGAAATGGCATTCGCATAGGTTCATCGCAATGAAAATAATTTGCCTGAGGTGCCATAGTGTTTACAATCCGACGGTCCCAGTTCGTTCGTCCGATGAAATTTTCAGCCATCTGGAATATTTGTTTTTCTCGCTTTACCAATTGTTTAAAATGTAAATAGCGATGAAACAATGAATCGCCCTTTAATAGATCTAGAAGCTTTTCATTCAAAAGTGTCTTGTAAATAGGAATGCCAATTTTATACATGCGATAATATACAGTTAGGTTTCCTTGAAACCAGATCAAAGTTGGGATTTCTATTTGAGGAATTAGTAATGCATAGTCTGATTCTGTCCCAAAAAATAATATTAAATCCGGTCGAAATTCGTCTACAACAGCTAAATATTTATCTAGTGGCTTTTTAGAGAGTCTACCGCCGGTTATACGGCGTATCCATCGATTGAATTTACTATATGGGTGTCTTGGTACAACAAAATACCTTGTTGTCATGGAATCTGAACGGAACCCATATGGTTCTTTGACCAGTTCCTTGAACACAATTCCAAGCTCAATTTCTGATTGCATTGAGATAAGATGTTCAAGCGACTCGATCCAACTACCACCCACAGTCATCTTTCCAGATTTAGCTTCTGGAGGTCGGGAATTTGTAAACCAGAGTACGCGCATTTATTCTCTTATTAGATCAAATATGGCAATTATTATGTTCTCTACTAAAATCAGGCTCATTGGTTCCAGATCCCTCTGGCAGCCCCAGATGTTATTTTCTTGTATTGAATCGGAGCAATTAAAGGACCGTAAGCTATGCAAATGATACTTGCAATGATCACTCCGCTAGATCCTAATTCCAGGCTACTGGCAAAAAAATAGGATAAGGGAATGTTTATTAACGCTCCGATCGACCCTAAAATCATTTGAAGTTTTATTTTACCTACACCATTTATGAATACAACAAATATATTCCCCCACGCAAGAATATTAACATACAGGCATATGAGCAAGGAAAGCATAAAGGGGACCTCTATTTCAGGAACCCAAAAATGATAAAATGTCGGCGAGATCGCCAACATGACTGCGCTTAAGACCACAAGGGCCGCCCAAATTTTAATAAGTTTCTTGTTAGTTGAATATATCCAATCCATGTCCTTGTTTACATAGGCCTCGGTATACGCAGACCAGAAAGGGACAGAAACAATGGCAAAAGCGGCAGTGATCAAACCAAAATACTTGTGTGCCACAGCATATGCGGGTACTTCAGCAGGGCCTAGAACCTGGGCAATAATAATGTTATCGGTCGAAAAAATTACAATGGCAGAGATCTGTATGACGAAAAAGCGAACGCCCAAACTCATCAATTCCTTGAATTGAGAGATGCTGATATACCTAAATGATGGCGCGATCGAGTGATATCTTTTCCTAAACATAAAGATGCTTGAAATTGTTAGAATAACCAAAGGAGAGAGTCCAAGTGCTAAGGCCAAATACAAAAGAGATCCTTGAGTCGTTTGTGTCAATACGAACACAATCACAAGAGCGGTCAAATTGCTGAGCAAATTAAAAAAACCTGAATTGGCGGGTCGTTGGTCGGCCAGATATATGGAATAGATCAATTTTAAGACAAAATTGATACAGAAGAAAGAGAAAGTTGCCAGGGCAATTAAACGGAGTTGATCTGCATCAACAGTGTCTGTGTTTAAAATTGCTTGCCAATCAAGTAAGGGCTGTACCAGAAAAAAAAGCAGTAAAATAACAAGAAATATCGCCCCGAGGATGGCATAGGTCGAACTTACGAATATCCTTGCCTTTTCCATATCATTATTGGCAAAGGCAACAGCGAGCTTGTTTCTCAGACCATGGCCCAAACCTATATCAAAAAAACTGAACCATGCAACGATAGAATAGAGCGTTAACCAAATTCCATATTGTTCTTTCTGAACATATTCTATGGTCAATGGGACCATCAGAAAGCCAATCAACAGACTCATTCCTTTAATAAGAAAAGAAGCCAGGATGTGTTTTTTAGCTTGCACAGACCTCTTATGACCCCTATATATCATATCCAGGATCTTGTTTTTAATATGTGCGATGGTTTTAAGCAATTCAGTTGATTTCAGATTAGGTAAGGAAGGAGCTAATATTCTAAGGCTGATAGAGCTCCTTTTTTTCGATGTGCTACAAGGTGCGGAATTTCCTGGGTTTCAGAATAGAAATGATTGGAAAAAATAAAAGCTAGTATCAAACCTGGGTATAACAGATCCAGCTCAACAAGGGTAAGGTTTGCAATGAAAAAAGCTAAAATGGCATAAAAACCTCCCCAATAACTTGAAAATTTGGCCCTTCTCCACAAGCGTTTTAATAGTGAATAGGCAAATCCCAAATATAACAATCCACCCACTAAACCATAGTAGTAAAATAGCTTTAAATAACCTACATGAATTTGCGAACTTCGGCCATCGATCAATCTTAGCATTTTGGCGGTATCAATTCCTCCTGTGCCAAAAATTGAGTTGTCTGGAAAGACCTTTAAGAATACTTCAACGGCTAAAAGTCGGGTAGACGCACTATTGGAAAGCAATCTATCTTGTGTAAAGCGCTGGAGATCTATCCCCGAAATATTAGCTATGGCCGCAATAAATAAAATAAGTGATATGCCATAGACCAAATATTTTATTGAATTAGAGATTTTATTTTTCTGTGTCCAATAATATTGACTTCCAACAACGAAAAAATTTAACATGATCCATCTGGCACTTGACAGGAAACTTACCATTGCAGCAGCCATAACATATAAAACTAGTTTTGCTTTGCTCTTAGTCTTATATGCCAACAGCAAGCTAAAAATGGCTATGGTGTCTATGCCAACGGAGATCTCATTTATGTATGAAAATATTGAGGTTCGATATCCTTTAAAGAGCCTTGAAACACTGTTCGTAGTCTCATTGGGATTAGAGCCATAGTATTCACTTATTCGTTCATAGGATAAACCCTGTATCAGGTACTTACTTTTTGTAAAGAACAGAGGGTCGAATATTTGAATAACCGAAACTATAGCTGCTAAAACTAAAATAACACCCAGGGCTTTGGCAGATAGTGCGATCCACCTTGACGGAAAACTTGTGTTTTCAATTATTAGAAGTGCCAAGAATGTATAGATATAGAAATTGGTATAGAAATATTTTTGAATCCCCATTTCATCCTCCAAATCGGTAAGTAGCATTCCTGATATTATCGTATAGGCGGTAAAGAGGCCGAAGAATATCAAATAAGTAGGTACTATAAGATTTGTTCCAGCCTGATAGATTTGCAATATGGTATACAACATAAAAAGAAAACAGATCGCCCCAAAGACATAATGAGGTACCATTCCAGCACCGGCAGAAACTAAATAGGAAAATAACGGATATAGTATCAGTAGAAGAAAAAAGATAAGTTTCGGTAGATTCTTCATATTGCAAGCTAAGACGATGTGTCCTACGGAAAGCGCAATTCTGCGATTACACTGTCAAGGAATCATTCACTAATTTCGATTCCTCATTTATACCATATTTGGGGCCATAGCCATATTTATAGTCCCGCTTCAAAGCATCGTTATAAATAATACAGCTCTTTTTCTTCTTACCTTTTGGGTTGAGGTTTTCCAGGTCTTTTAAGAATCCAATTTTGGCGATTTGACGTCTAACGACAAAGAGATTTATATCTATATAGTCCCAGAATAAGAGGAAGTCGGAAACTAAGCCTACAGCCGGTGTATCCAACAGGACGTAATCATAATTTTCCTTTAAATTGGACAACAGTGATCTCATCTTGTTACTTGATAATAATTTATGGATATTTCCTTGTGCCACTGCCGTTGGGATGAAGTGTAAATTATCCAGATCCTCATGTGGATGGATAATGTTATCATATTTTTTTACATCACCAGTTAAATAGTCGGATAACCCATTACCAGCCACTTTGTTTATCCCTTTTACCAGACTGGGTCTACGCAGGTCCGTATCAATGATCAGTGTTTTCTTGCCTGCTTCAGCAAGGGTAATACCCAAATTGATCGTACAATAGGTTTTACCTTCTTCAGGCATAATTGAGGTAAGTGCGATCACACAGTTTTTCTTGGTTGTAAAAAACCTAAGTTTAGCTGTGAGGTCCCTGAAGGATTCTTTAACCTGCCAGAGCGAAATGTCGGCTTCAGATCCTGAGGAGTCTGGATCATGGTGTACGATACTGGCCACCAGAGGCATCTCTGTATTTGCCGTAATCTGAAGCTCATTTTCAATAATATCATTTGGTGAAAACCAGATTAGCCAAGCTGTGGGTGCGATTAAACCCAGCATGAAGGCCAAAGACATGAGAATGGTCTTTTGAGGCGAAACAGGTTTATTTCCTACCATCCTTGCCTGATCGAGAATTTGGGTGTCTGATGTATTCTCTGACTTGGCAATTCCTGTTTTTGCTAATTCCTGACTCAGGTAATTGAATAGATTCTCATATAAGGTGGCTTGACGTTGCATCGCCAAAAGCTGCTTTTCCCGTGTTGGTAATGCGTCTATGACATCGTCGTAGTTTGCCAATTGCGAACGAACCCCGCCTAGAAGCATACTTGAATTTTCAACGGCATTGTTCAAATTGCTAAGGAGCAGATTTGTTGCTCGCCTGATCTGTTCATTAAGAATATTCATTTCTTCATTGTTACTGGTAACAAAGAACTTTTTACGAGATCGTTCTGCATATAAGGCCTGCAGGTCTAAAATATTCTGATTGATTTGGGGATCAGTAATTCCGGTAGAGGTAGACAAAATAAAATCATCCCTGTGGCGATTATTTTCGATCATTTCAATCATTGAAGTATAATACCGTATATCAAGCTGGATCTTGGCCCTGCTCGATTGCAACCTCTGGGTTCTGTCCAGAGCATTGGTGGCTGTAGCACCAAGATTTACGGTTTTGCTGTCTTTTTTATAGAATTCCAGGTTTATCTCAGATTTTAATAATGAATCGGAGATGACGGCAAGTTGCTCGCGAAGGAAAGTTTCTTTTGTTGAGGCTATTTCGTTTCTATAGCTTAGCTTATTAGCAATATATGTGGCGGTTAGACCTTTCAGAAATGCCACTTCCTTTTCTACAAGTGTCCCGGTTGTCACAAGTCTGAAAATACTAGCCTGAATATCAATATTATCAACTTCGAGTTTTCCCATCAGGCCATTAGTCACATTGTCTGCCGGGTGAATCGTGAAACTTAGTATTTCACCTTCAAAGTCACTCCCTATAATTTCATAGACAGGTTTGTCAATTATAAATGAAAAGTATTCATGTGTTACCGTCGAACCAAAAGTGTATTCTTGAGTAAATTCAATATCACGATTCACTTCATACAATGAGCCATTTGCAGGATTAGAAATAGAGAAATCATCTGCTTCCAAAGTCAACTTAAATTTGTTCGGTGACAGGATCTCAATTTCAAAAGGGAAGCCATACAATTGGGTATGATCTCTATTGAGTGTAACCTCAAATGGGAAATATCCAAAATGCTCTTTTTTAGAAAGCCAATTGCCTGAGTTATAGCTTATATCCAGTCCATATTTTTGAACAGTTTGATTTATTAAGCTAAAAGATTTGATGATACCTATTTCATTATAAAGATTTTTTTCAACTTCAATCAAGCCAACCCCTCCGTCTACAGATTCACTCTCACTTAGCACCCTGTTGTTTCCGGAAGGATCTATGAGAATAGAGGTAGACACTTCATATTTGGGTGTTGTAAATGCGATATACAATAGAGCCAGTGCCAGAGCGGTTCCTATACTCAGTAAATACAATTTCTTGTTCTGAAATACTTTGTGCAGGAATGATCTTAGATTGATCTCTTGCTGATCGCTGAATCCTATTTCCTTATTTGCTTTCATTTCTTTTTTTGCTCTTTAATTATTGCTGACAACTTCGAAAACTAAAAGAGTGGTAGCAATGGCAGACAGCATGATAGAGAATATACTTAAATTGTTCCGAACAATATTTTGTTTAGATGTCTCAACATAGATCACATCATTGGGGTGTAGCAGGTAGTAAGGAGAGCGTATGAGCGACGGATCTGTCAGATCCAAATTCACCACAGTCGTTTTATCACCCTCTTGACGAATTAACTTCACATTTTTTCTTTTAGCTGAGATATTTAAATCACCTGCTGCACTTAGTGCTTCAAATATGGTTGCTTGTGTGTTATACACATAATTGGTACCGGGATCTTTTACATCTCCTAAGACAGAGACTTTAAAGCTTGTAAGCTTAACTGAAACGGTCGCATTTAACAACAATTTGTCAATTTCACCTTGAATGATCTCACGTATCTCTTCAACTGTCATCCCGCCTACTTTTATATCCCCAATCATTGCCATCCTTATCATTCCTTCCTTGTTGATCGAATACCCCGTTAGATACATACTGGCTGGATTGGCATTTTGACGTCTGCTATCAACATAGTCCAGGTTAAAAAAGGCCACCTGTTCGGGATCCATACTCTGCACTTTGATATCAAGAATATCATTGGGTTGCACTGCATACTGCGTTGTTCTTGTCGGCAGGGTATATCTATATTGCTCACTCTGTAAATAATCAAGATTACCCGATGAGTAGCAAGACGATAATAACACAGTAAGGATAAGTACAAATATTTTATCCCAACCAAGGAATAGAGTTTTGCAAGTACCTAAAAGCCGATGTGTCTTCCTTAAATAATGTTGAATCTTCACAATGTTGTTATTTATGTTATTTCTTTCTTCTATTACTGATAATTAACAAACTGAACTCAAGGCTTAAAATGCTTTCGTTCTATGCCTGCCAAATAGTGTTAGGAAAATAATTTTTAAGTCGAGCCAAAAGCTCCAGTTTTCAATATACCACAGATCGTGATTCACACGTTCCTTTTTTTGTTCCTGTGTATCTGTAGGTCCCCTCCATCCATTTACCTGCGCCCAACCTGTGATACCTGGTTTTATATAGCTCCGAACCATATAATTGTTGACGCTCTTTCTAAAATCATTCTGTAAATTTATTCTATGCGGCCTTGGGCCGATAACACTCATATCACCTCTTACCACATTTAAAAACTGCGGTATTTCATCTAGATCTGTTTTCCTCAAAATTTTACCAATACGTGTAATCCTGGGGTCGTCTTCTACAGTAGATTTTGTACCATTAATTGGATTGTCACATAAATGCATCGTCCTGAATTTATAACATTTGAACGTTTTACCACCTTCTCCTTTTCGATAAGGCGAGTAAAAGACTGGCCCCTTTGAATCTAGCACTACCAACAAACTGATCAACAGGTATATTGGCGCAAATAAAATCATAATGAAAAGCGCAAAACAAAAGTCAAACATGCGCTTAATTATTGTCTTATTAAAGTGGTCAAGCGGAGATTGGCGAAGCCTGAAAATGGCAAGTTCTCCAATGGCGTCTGCCTTATAATTTCGTGCAATAAGAAGTGGATTTTCAGGGATTAACTTAACACGTACCCCATAATTGTCTGCTATTTCAATTGCAGTTTTGATCTTTTCTTCCTCTAAATGCGACATATCGATAAAAACTTCATCGATGGTATAGGCCGTCAGTACCTTGGACAAATCCATTAGTTTGCCAAAGATCTTCAGGTTTAAAACATTCTCAATGGGTTCATTCTTATCATCTAAATAACCTACCAAATTATAGCCGTATTGGTTCATTGCTTTTTCAAATTCAGACAGATTATCTGATTTATGTCCTGAACTCACTAAAAGTGTGTTGGAAAATAAATGCGATCCTCGCTTCTTTAAAAATTTCAATAAGTATTTATGGCTTATTAAATTTAAATAGGAAAAAATAACAATTGGCAGGATGTACGTTAAAGGTGCAAAATAGGTCAGTTGAAATCCGATCATTAGGACTGTTACAACCCCAATAAAGAAAAACATGGAAATAAGGAGGCTGCGTAAGAAACCGTAATCAGGATCAAAATAAAATTGATTATCCCGGACATGGAGGATGATAAAAAGCCAACTAATATTGTAAATGATCCACAACCAAAGAATATTCTTCAGCAATTCCGGATCATTTAAGGAGAAATCCAGAATACCAAAATAGAGATAGAGAATCAACACCAAATTCAGTAATATATACTCAAAAGCGAGTAAGTTGGTGAAGATGAACCTATTTTTAGAATTCATTTATATGGGTGATTAGTTACCTAAGATCAGGTACAAGTACCTTACCCTTTTACCTCATTATTTTGAATTGCCAGTTTTATTGGTTTTTCCTAGTCATTTGTCGATGAGCTCTTATCAGGAAGGAGGTGCCAAATTAGCTTCAATACCACGATTCCTTAAAAAAACTAGATTAAAAGCTAAAAAATCGTATGTAAAACATGCAAATAAAAACTTTAACCATAAAACAGACCTTGTTTATAAATATCAGGGACATGATCGACTTGTGAATATCGATCTGTTTAATCAAACAATAATTAGGGAGTTGGCTGCTTTCTCTGATCTTTGATCAGAAATAAACCTACAATCAAGAGTATTTTGATAGTAGGGTATTCTAATAAAAATTCTATACAATCAGTTAATTAATTATAGTTACTAAATGGTTATTTGCCACGCAATATAGGTAATAATTTCCCGCTATTATGGTTGACTTTAGAAAAAATTACACCATTTTAATTTTTAAAAAAAGGAAGGCTATTCCTTTGCGATATTCCTATTTTCCGATACAGAAATTAGCAAATATATTCCCCAAAAGATCTTCGGTTGTGATCTCTCCAGTAATCTCACCCATATGAAAGAGTGCCTGTCTTATGTCTACCGCCAAAAGATCTCCGGAAACCTCTTCAGCCAGTCCTTTCTCGACAGAATTTATAGCAGTAAGGGCAAACTGTAAGGCCTCATAGTGACGAGAATTCGTAAGTAAGGTTCGGTCTGCGTCTAATTCTCCGTCTACCGCCATTTTGTACAGGGTATCCTTAAGTTCCTGAATGCCTTTGCCAGTCCTGGCAGATATTCCAAGGGTACTGGCAAAGGTAGAGGGGAAGGTGCCGGTCCCAGTTGGTGCCAGATCAGACTTGGTGAGAACATGAACGATCTTTTTATTCGGATACTGGGTCTTAAGTCCTTTAAGCTCATCTTTAGTGTCATTATTAAAACTTTGATATTCAGATAAATAAAGAATCAAATTGGCTTTTTCAATTTTTTCAAACGTCTTTTTTATACCAATCCCTTCTATATGATCTTCCGTATCCCGAATCCCGGCTGTATCAATAAATCGGAATCCAACACCCTTTAAACTAATTTCATCTTCAATGGCATCCCGGGTAGTACCGGGAATTTCAGACACAATGGCTCGTTCTTCATTTAACAAAGCGTTGAGTAAGGTAGATTTCCCTACATTAGGTTCCCCAATGATCGCAACAGGTATCCCGTGTTTCACAGCATTGCCAAGAGTAAATGAATCGACCAAATTTCTAAGCAGATGCTGAATTTTTGAAACCAATTCTTTTAATCGTTTTGTATCTGCAAAATCTACATCTTCACCTGAGAAATCTAATTCCAGTTCAATTAAGGAAGCAAAATCTGTTAATTCATCCCTGAGTTTTTTGATCTCATTACTAATGCCTCCCCTCATTTGCTGCATAGCAAGTGTATGAGCAGCTTCATTCTCAGAAGATATCAGATCTGCCACTGCCTCGGCCTGACTCAGATCCATTTTTCCATTTAGGAAGGCGCGCAAAGTGAATTCACCTGCATGGGCCAAGCGGCAACCATTACGGATAAAAAGCGCGATAATTTCCTGCTGAATATAACGGGAACCGTGACATGAAATCTCAACGATATCTTCCCCAGTGTACGAATTCGGACCCTTAAACAAGGACAGTAATACTTTATCTATAACATGCTGTCCATCAATTAGATAACCCAAATGTATTGTATGAGATTTTTGATCAGAGAGTTTCTTTTTTTGAAGGGACTGAAATAGTCCCTCTGCAATAGCAATGGCTTCATTGCCTGATACACGGATTACGGCAATTGCACCAATACCAGGTGCTGTCGATAGGGCAACGATCGTATCATTTGAAACCATTGGGTGCATTTTGGTAAAAATAAGTAAATCGGTCTACTTGTCTCATGATTATTTCAATCGGCCATAGTAGTATTTTACTATCTTTCTACTACCAACAGTAGCAATTATGAAAATATTTCTAGTATCACTCACAACTTGCATCCTAATTTTTGGAACAAATGCTTCTTTAGGCCAGGAATCTAGTCCAGCACCGGCACCGGTTTCCATAGAAAAGGAAGCAAAAGAGATCAAAAAACAAATCGAAAAGTCGGAACGAAAGGCTCGTAAATCAGAGAAAAAGAATAAAACCAAAGAGAAAAAACAAAAAGAAAAGGATAATCTCCGAGAGGACATAAAGAAAAAAGAGCGATCCATTGCTAAAGACGAACAGAAACTCAAGGATCTTGAAAAAAAATTGAATAAAAATCGATCTAAAAATTCGTTTTCCGAAGTGGAAGAGGAAAAAATGAAGGCCAAGATCGCAAAGCTAAAATCAAAATTAGCAAATAGTAGAGAGAAACTTCGCAAACTCGAGAAAAAGACCTAGAAGGGATTTGAATGTCACGAAAAGTACCAAGTGTAACAAAACAAAAATATTTGCTACATATTAGTACAGCTAACCCTTAAAATTATAAAAATGGAAGTCATCAATCAAACAACAACAATGCGTACGGACCGTCATTTATTGACAGCAATGCATTTAACTCAATTATCGTCATACTTTATTGGTTTTGGCGGACTGATCATCCCTCTGATCATTTGGCTGTCTACCAAGAACACGGTTCAGGATATGGACGAGCACGGAAGAAATGCCGTCAACCTCCAACTTAGTCTGATACTGTACATCATTCTTTCTATTCCGGCTATCCTATTGTTAGGACTCGGGATATTAACGTTGATCGGCGCAGTTATACTAGGCTTTGTCTTACCCATCGTAAATGCGGTACGGGCAAGTAACGGAGAATCTCCCAGTTACTTTCTGACAATACCTTTTATCTAAAAAAAAAATCCAACCATCACGGTTGGATTTCTTTTTTTATACTATTCTATTCCTTTTTAGGTATTTAGCATTACGGGCATAACCAGCATGGTTATATGCTCGCCTTCATCGAGCCCATCCATGGGAGTGAGGATCCCCGCCCTGTTTGGCATGCTCATTTCCAGCGAAATATCACCGGACTGCAGGCTGTTGAGCATTTCGACCAGAAATCGGGAGTTGAATCCAATTTGCATATCGTCACCCTGGTATGCACAGGTCAGGCGCTCTTCCGCCTTATTACTATAATCAATGTCTTCAGCTGAAATATTCAATTCAGCGCCTGCGATTCGCAAGCGTATCTGATGTGTGGTTTTATTGGAGAATATTGAAACCCGTTTCACAGAACTCAGGAATTGATCCCTTGAAATTGTCAGTTGATTAGGATTCTCTTTTGGAATTACGGCCTCATAGTTTGGATACTTTCCGTCAATGAGTCGACAAATCAATACAGTTTCATCAAAACTGAATTTAGCATTGCTGTCATTGTACTCGATAAGGACGTCTTCTTCGCTGCCAAGTAAGATACCCTTTAATAGGTTTAATGGCTTTTTTGGCATAATGAATTCTGCCACCTGCGTAGCCGATACATCGGTGCGTTGATATTTTACCAATTTATGGGCGTCTGTTGCTACAAAGGTCAGGTTCTCCGGAGAGAATTGGAAAAATACCCCGCTCATTACAGGTCTGAGGTCGTCATTTCCTGAGGCAAATATGGTTTTGGCAATTGCCGTGGCCAGGATATCACCTTGCAAGGTAGTAGCGCTTGGCTCTGCTAACTCTATAGCCTTGGGGAATTCGGCTCCGTCTGCATATGCCAATGCATATTTCCCGTGATCAGAACTGATCTCTACCGTATTGTTATCTGCTACCAGGAAAGTCAGAGGCTGCTCCGGAAATGTTTTTAAGGTTTCAAGGAGCAATTTTGCCGGAACCGCAATGGTACCACTATCTTCTGAATCCACTTCTAGTTTCGAGCTCATGGTTGTCTCCAGATCAGAGGCCGATACCTGAAGATTTTTTTTGTCCAGTTCGAAAAGAAAATTATCCAGGATGGGTAGGGTATTACTCGCATTAATAACACCTCCAAGGACCTGTAATTTCTTTAATAAATATGTACTTGATACTATAAATTTCACCTGTCTGATTTTAGTGGATCACCAAATGTATTCATTTCTTCCAAATGCCCTGAAAATGGCGAACAAGCAAATATATTTTAAATGTAGTACTCCTTAAAACAAACTTATTAACACTTATCGACCATATTTGCGTTTTCGCCATGCCTTATAAGTTAAACCAAAACCCAGTAATACCATTAAGGGTACGCCAATGTTGATCATTTGCCAGGTTGATCGTGTATCTGCCACCTTTTGAAGATCTAGCGTAGGAATGTTAACAGCCCTGCTTCTCAAAGCCACCAAGCCTCTTTCGTCCAGCATATAATTGATCGCATTTAATAAGAATGATTTATTGCCATAAAAGTTATTTGTCCATTTATCGTATCCCAATTCAATAGGCCGACCTTCGTTCAATTGGTTCTTGATGACATCACCATCTGCTATGACCAGAATCGAATTCTCAGGCCCGGAATCTTTTACATCACTCAATTGTACGGGGGCAACTCTATTTGTATATGCGGAATGAACAGGTCCTTCCAGGAGCACTGCCAGTGGCATTCCACCTCCGGAATAATTTTTCGGGTCCGGCGCAGAATTCAACAGCTCCAAACTGATCAACTTTGGGATGCCTTCTGATTTTGAAAGCGGTGAGCTCCTGAGTAATACAGTCTTTTGCATGCTGCTCTCGACGGTATCTAAACTACTGCTGAAGAGGAATCGGAGCGCCTCAATATTTTCTGTTATGGGGTGATTATTCCCTGGAAAAACCATAGGGTGATATACCCAGGGTAGGGGATTGTACTGCGAACCGGAACCCTCGCCAGAAGCCAGAACGATCTGTGTACAATACATATCATTGACCAGGTTCGGATTGAGCCGAACGCCATATCTAAAAAGCAAGTCATTAATATTCAGCTCATTAGGAAGCGCGATCGAACTGCCGGTTTCGTTCAGGAGACTGTCTAACTCAATTCGGGCTCCATCCATCAACCATATAGACTTACCTCCCTGAACTATGAATTGATCCAGCACATATTTCTCTTCTTCTGTAAAGGCAAGGCTCGGCTTAGCCAGGATTGCCATGTCAAAATTGTTCAGGCTTTCCAGGGTGCCTTGCGCATTAGTCGCTACAGAGTCGAGTGTGACTACTCCTAAGTTGTAATAGTTGCGTAATTCTCCAAGTAAATCGGCTATGAAAATGTCATCTAGTTGTCCATTCCCTTTTAGGATGGCTATTCGCTTCTTTTCTTCAACAGTTAGTTTAGTCAATGCATCGGCAAAGGCATATTCCAACTCCTGGACCGAGGCATTGATTCTATCTTCTGTGGTGGATCCCAGTTTATTGATCATTAAGGGAACCCTAACTGTTTGATTCTTGTAATTAGCCATTGCCCAGGGAAACACAAGCTCCTGGGTTGTTTTACCTTCTTCCTCTACTGAAACATTGGCAGGTGTTAAGCCACGCGATTGAAGCTCTGCTATTAAGGCGGAACGATTTTCAGCATCCTCGAGCGGAGAGACAAAGTTTATTTTGATGAGGGAATTTTCGGTGTGAAGCTGATTTAGATATTGCGAAACCTCAGTTTGCAAACGTGAGAATTCCGGGGGTAAATCGCCGTCCAACAGTACATCAATGATCAAAGGAGAATCAATCTGATCAGCCAATGACCTGGTAGATTCCGAAAGTGTATAGCGGCCATCTGCTGTGAGGTCCAGCCTTGGATTCACTATACTCGTGAGTCCATTAAGGCCAATTATTATTAGCAGTCCCAGTAACA
>Ga0265309_10000202_pt1 | contig 22318 bp, 15 predicted proteins | sample Helome_FD_192492 | JGI IMG/M metagenome (GOLD analysis project Ga0265309, IMG submission 192492) | Marine sediment microbial communities from subtidal zone of North Sea - Hel_20160524 (Illumina Assembly) | ecosystem: Environmental > Aquatic > Marine > Subtidal zone > Sediment ...
GGAACCAACGCCGCGCTGATTTTCGAGGACCGGCTGACCATGCAGTACCAGATCCAGGAGATGCTGCGTATCGAACGCATCTTTGAAGCGGAAGGTATCAGCGAGGAACTCGACGCTTACAACCCGCTGATACCCGATGGTTCCAACTGGAAGGCCACGTTTATGATCGAGTTTCCCGAGATCGAGGAACGTCGAGCCATGCTGACCCAGCTCAAGGGCATCGAAGACCGTACCTACGTCAATGTCGTGGACTTCGATCGCGTGTTCGCGATCGCCGACGAAGATCTCGATCGCACCGACGAGGACAAGACGTCTGCCGTGCATTTCCTGCGCTTCGAATTGCCCGCCGAGCAGGTCGCCGCGCTCAAGGCTGGCGCAGCGCTGGCCGCAGGCATCGACCACGAGAATTACCGGGTCGAGGCCAGCCCGATTGCCGATAACATCCGCAAATCGCTGGTTGCCGATCTCGACTAGCTTTTTCGGCCGCCCAATGCGGGTGCAGAGCTCCTGTATTCAGGCTAGAATCCCTGCCGAACATCGCTTGGGCGACCTCTGGCAAGGGATAGATGGCGAAACAATACGACGCGGCGGACATTGAAGTCTTGAGCGGGCTGGAGCCTGTACGGCGCCGGCCCGGCATGTACACCGATACGACCCGGCCCAACCACCTCGCGCACGAAGTGGTCGACAACAGCGTCGACGAGGCGTTGGTGGGCCATTGCAAGAAAATCGAGGTCACTATCTACAAGGATGGTTCACTCGAGGTCAATGACGATGGCCGCGGCATGCCCGTGGACAAGCACCCGAAGGAAAAAATCCCGGGCGTCGAGCTGATCCTTACGCGCCTGCATGCGGGCGGCAAGTTTTCCAACAAGAACTACCAGTACTCGGGTGGCCTGCACGGCGTCGGCGTGTCGGTCGTCAACGCGCTGTCGAAGAATCTCGAAGTCTGGATTCGCCGCGGCGGCAAGGAATACAACATGAGCTTCGTCGGCGGCAAGAAGCGCGGCAAGCTCGAGGAAGTAGGCAAGGTCGGCAAGGCCAATACAGGCACGACGATCCGCTTCTGGCCGGATCCGCAGTATTTCGATTCGCCGAAGATCTCGGTCAAGAACCTGAAGCACGCTTTGCGCGCAAAGGCCGTGTTGTGTCCCGGCCTCAAGGTGCGCCTCAACGTCGAGAAGCCCAAGGAAAAAGTTGAGTGGTGCTACTCGGGCGGCCTCGAAGAATACTTGCTCGAAGAAATCGGCGGCGGCGAGACACTGCCGACCGAACCGTTTTCAGGGAGCCTGGCCGGCAACAACGAAGCCGTCGACTGGGCGCTCGTCTGGACGACGGACGGCGGCCCGAGCGTCACTGAAAGTTACGTCAACCTGATTCCGACGCCGCAGGGTGGCACTCACGTTAACGGACTGCGCACGGGCCTTACCAATTCGCTGCGCGAATTCTGCGACTTCCGCAACCTGCTGCCGCGCGGCGTGTCGCTGTCGCCCGAGGACGTCTGGGACGGCTTGAGTTTCGTGCTGAGCACCAAGCTTGAGGACCCGCAGTTCTCGGGCCAGACCAAGGAACGCCTGTCATCGAGGGAATCGGCAGCGTTCGTCGCAGGCGTGATCAAGGACAATTTCTCGCTGTGGCTCAACCAGCACCCGGAGACGGGCGACCTGATCGCGCAGCTCGCAATCTCAAAAGCGCAGAAGCGTCTCAAGTCGGCGAAGAAGGTTGTCCGCAAGAAGATCGTATCCGGACCTGCGCTGCCGGGCAAACTCGCTGACTGTACGTCGCAGGAGCCAGAGCTCTGTGAGTTGTTCCTTGTCGAAGGCGACTCGGCCGGCGGCTCGGCAAAACAGGCCCGCGATCGCAACACGCAGGCGATCATGCCGCTCAGGGGCAAGATCCTGAATACCTGGGAAGTCGAGACGGGCGAGATCCTGGCCTCGCAGGAGGTGCACGACATATCAGTTGCGCTCGGGGTAGACCCGGGCAGCGACGACATCGACGGCCTGCGCTATCACAAGATCTGCATTCTCGCCGATGCCGATTCCGACGGTTTGCACATCGCGACCTTGCTGTGCGCCCTGTTCCTAAGGCATTTCCGCGAGCTGATTCTCGCCGGCCATGTGTACGTTGCCATGCCACCGCTGTATCGCATCGACGTGGGCAAAGAGGTGTTCTACGCGCTCGACGAGGGAGAGCGTACGGGCATACTCGATCGCATTGAAGCCGAGAAGAAAAAAGGCAAGATCAGCGTGACACGATTCAAGGGTCTTGGCGAAATGGACCCCGAGCAGCTTCGCGAGACGACGATGAACCGCGATACCCGCCGCCTCGTGCAACTCACGATCAGCGGCCGCGACAAGACCGACCAGCTCATGGACATGCTGCTCGCAAAGAAACGATCAAAGGACCGCCGCACCTGGCTCGAAACCAAGGGCAACCTGGCCGAGGTTTAGCAAGCCGATTAAAGAAAACGATGGGCTCTCAAATGCAAAATAGTCTCAATCTCGAAGGCGTCGAACAGAAGCCACTCAAGGAGTACACGGAACAGGCGTATCTCGATTACTCGATGTACGTCATCCTGGATCGCGCCCTGCCGCAGGTCGGCGACGGCCTGAAGCCTGTGCAACGACGCATCACCTACGCGATGAGTGAGCTGGGCCTGTCGTCATCGTCCAAGCCGAAGAAGTCGGCGCGTACGGTGGGGGATGTTATTGGCAAGTTTCATCCGCATGGCGATTCGGCCTGCTACGAAGCCATGGTGCTCATGGCGCAGAGTTTCTCCTACCGTTACCCAATCGTAATCGGGCAGGGCAACTGGGGATCGACCGACGACCCCAAGTCTTTCGCGGCGATGCGCTATACCGAGTCGCGCCTCGCGCCGTACGCGAAGAGCTTGTTGCAGGAGCTTGGGCAGGGCACGGTTGACTGGGCGCCTAATTTCGACGGCACGCTAAAGGAACCCGTCGTATTGCCGGCGCGACTGCCAAATCTGTTGCTGAACGGCACGACGGGCATTGCGGTGGGTATGTCGACGGACGTGCCGCCGCATAATCTCAACGAGATCGCGAGTGCGCTCGTGCACCTGATCGACAAACCGAAAGCGACCATCGCGCAGCTCATGAAGCATGTCAGAGGTCCGGACTTCCCGACCGGTGGCGAGCTCGTGTCGCCCCGCGAAGACATCAAGGAAATCTATACGACGGGTAGTGGCACGCTGCGGCTGCGCGCCGCCTACAAGCTGGAGGGCAGCGATATTGTCATCACGTCGTTGCCACATCAGATCTCGGGTGCGAAAGTGCAAGAGCAGATTGCGGCGCAAATGCGCAACAAGAAGTTGCCCCAGGTCGACGACCTCAGGGACGAATCGGATCACGAGGATCCGACGCGTCTCGTTATCAGCAAGAAGCGCGGTGTGGATGTCGAGCAGCTCATGTCACACCTGTTTTCGACGACATCGCTCGAACGCACATTGCGCGTTAACATGAACGTCGTTGCGCTCGACGGCCGGCCGCGGATGTTTAATCTCGTCGAGCTGCTCAAGGAGTGGCTCAAATTCCGCAAGGAAACAGTCAAGAACCGTCTCGGCCACCGCCTGCAGATCGTCAATGACCGTCTGCACATCCTCGATGGACTGCTGGTCGCTTATCTCAATATCGACGAAGTCATCGCGATCATTCGCGAGGAGGACGAGCCGAAACCCGTCCTCATGAAGCGCTTCAAACTTAGCGACGTGCAGGCCGAGGCAATTCTCAACCTGCGACTCCGCAACCTTGCCAAGCTCGAGGAATTCAGGATCAAGGGAGAACAGGAAGAGCTCCAGGAGGAGCGCGATCTGCTCGAGAAGACGCTGAAGAGCGCCGCGCGGCTGAAGACCCTGATCAAAAAAGAAATCCTCGAAGACACCGAAGCCTATGGCGACGAGCGCAGGACCGAGATCGTGGAGCGCAATGCTGCACAGGCATTCGATGAAACTGAACTCGTTGCGAGCGAACCCGTTACGGTTGTGCTGTCCCAGGCAGGTTACGCGCGAGCGGCCAAGGGCCACGAAATCGATCCGATTGCGCTCAACTATCGTTCGGGTGACGGCTACCTGGCGTCGGCCCAGGGTCGCAGCAATCAGCTGGCGATGTTCATCGATAGTACGGGTCGCGTCTACAGCGTCATGGCAGGTACCTTGCCATCCGCGCGCGGCCAGGGCGAGCCGTTGTCGAGTCGCTTCAAGCCGCCCGATGGCGCGGCATTCTGCGGCGCGATGATCGGCGATAACGATCAGCGTTACCTTATTGCCAGCGACGCCGGCTACGGGTTTCTCGCGACACTCAGCGATCTTGTGTCACGTAACAAGGCCGGCAAGGCCATATTGCGGGTGGCGCCCGGTGGCCGGCCCGTCGTGCCGTCAGCCATACCTCGCAAAAAGGAGTGCCTGATCGCAGCAGTCAGCTCGATAGGCCGCCTGTTGCTGTTCGAAATGGACGAGCTGCCCGAACTCGCGAAGGGCAAGGGCAACAAGCTCATCAATATTCCGGGGCCGAAGTACAAGAGCGGCGAGGAGAAGATGGTGGCCGCCTGCGTCGTGCCTGAAGACGGCGATCTGCAGGTGCATACGGCGACCCGCAAGATGACAATCAAGTGGAACGATCTCGACGACTACTACGGTGATCGTGCCCTGCGCGGCAGCCTGCTGCCGAAAGGGTGGCGAAAAGTCGAGCGCCTCGAAGGCGTCGCGTAGAAAAGAAAAAGGGACATTCTACTTAACTCTCGCGAGAGCTAAGTAGAATGTCCCCATTAAACTCAAGCGTCCCTCGTGCCTACCTTGCCGCTTTCGACATCCATCTCGACCGTATCCTCGTTTCCTGCGGCCTGCATTTCCTCGGTCTTGTCGTCGAGTTCCGTATTCACGGTAGGGGCTTCACTTTCGATCGTATCGTCGGGATCGGAGGCCCGATCGCCACGGCGTGGCAATTGCGCTGTTACGTCTAACTCGGTCACGGTCGCGAGCGGCATTTCGGAGGTGATTTCCACGTCTTCCTCCACGTGTGCTTCGAGATCGGCTGCCGCGCGGGCGATCTCCTGGTTGAGCGCTTGAGTGGCGGTCAGCTCGTCCTCGTAGTCTTTCTCGAGAATATCGAAATCGGCTTCGCGTTTGATCGTGTAGCTGTCGGTAGTGGCGTCTTTTCCATCCCTCTCTACCTCGATCGCTTGCAGGTCCCGTTCAGTCACATCCTCGGGCCGCGGCATCTTGGTAGCATCGACAATGACGGACATGTCGTAATCGTCGTCGTCCGGGAGAATTTCACGCTCGAGAATCGTGTGTTCATCGGTGCGCACGGGCGGAATGATATCCGTCTGCATCGTCGTGACAGGTGCTTCGGGCTCGAACGGCAGTTCGATATCGACCTCGGTCGGGCTTCCAAATCCAAAGTCCTCGGCAACTTCCATGTCGGCCCCTTCCTCGAGGCCCGTGCCGACAATCAGGTCGGCGTCCAGCGCCAGGTTCTCGGCAGTCGGCGAATCGTCGTCGAGATCGTACTCGTCGTCCTTGAAGACCTCGATGCTCTCGGTGTCCTCCGCCAGGGCCTCTCCCGGCAAGGCTACAGCTCCCAGTGGAGCCGGGCGTTTCCGCCGTCGCGTGCCGAACAGCAGCAGTGCGGCGAGGATGGCCGCGCCGCCGGCAAACCACAGCAGCCAGGGTGACTTCGGCTGCTCGGCGCCGCTGCCCGTGTTAATGACGGCCGTCGGCACGTTGGGAGAGGACGATGTCGTTTCGGGGCCGTCGAGCTCAACGTCGGGTATGACGATGGTGTCGGCAGCGCTGATGGTACCGTCCTCGAGAATGATGTCGCCCGGGCGCAAATCGGCGGTGGCGTCTGCGCTTGCGTCAACAGTGGGTGCTTCGACTGCATCGGCTGCCGGCACCGCGGACTCGACGGCGGGCGCGTTATCGACGACAGCAGGCTCATCCACCGTGGGCTGCGTGGTTTGCAGCGCGAGACCATCGTAGGCCGGAGCTTGTGGCGTCGCTTCCGCACCTGGTGTGGCGATGACCGGCGCGCTGCCGTCGAAACTCGGAATCTCCAGCCAACTACCCGCTTTCAACTTGTTTGGATCGTTGTCCATGAACGCATCGGGGTTGGCCTCGAATATGGCGTTTACAGCCGGCCACAGACCCAAGGGGCGATTCTCGATGCGCTGAGCAATGACCGACAACGAATCGCCGCGCTGCACCTGGTAGCGTGTCGACTTGCCGATCGGCGTGCGGTCAGCGACCGGGACCACAGCGCGTCGCGGCGCCGCCGCCGCGACAGAGGCTTCAGGCATAGCTGATGTGGCTGGCGTTGCGTCGTACGCAGGGGTGGCCGGATCGATGAACATCATGTAGTCACGGCTCAGGTTCGCCGTGTAGGGGCAGTCCACAACGACGCGCGCAGCGACCATGGGCTCGCGCAACGGCGCCTGGCCGCTCAAGAGAATTCTGCCGTCGGTAATGCTAAGCGACGCGGGGCCGACTCCCGGAAGGCCGCTTGCGGACCGACCCAGCAATACGCAGTCGCTGGCGATCTGTTCGTTCGGCGCCAGCGCGTACGCAATACTCGCGCGCAACGGCTGGCCAAGCCGTGACTGCACCACAACGTCCCCCAGTTCAATGGCATTGGCAGGTCCTGCGGCGAGACCGCCGCCAGCAGCGACGAGTGGCAGCAGGTGTTTGTGGCGCGCTATGCGTAAGAATCGGTATTGCTTGGTCGGCGCTTTTTTCACGATCAGGTACCCCACTTGCGCGGCGATGTGCAGCGCGTCACAAGATTGCTTTGGTCGATATGAGCTTATTCTATGTGTTGCCGCTCGCTATTCGTTAATGCCTGGGTCCGCAAACAAAGTGTGACGCAGTTCACACTTTTTCCAGACCCACTACCGGGGCCTGGGGACCGCTAGCTGGAACCAGCTGCTGCAAGGCCCGCCAGAGTGTTCGACTTCACCTCAGGCTCCTGCAGAACCACTTCGGGCTCGTGGACATAATGTCCCTGCATGTAGTCGAGACCGAGTTGGAACAGTACGGCCATGGCGTTTGCGTTCTCGACGCGCTCGGCAACGGTCCTGATGTCGCGCTCCTTTGCGGCCGCCACGATCTTGCCCACGGCGTCCTGCATCGCTTTGTCAGTCATCAGCGTGTGCATCAGCTCGCCATCGACTTTGATGTAGTCCGGCTCCAGCAGGTCGAGTATCTGGAAGCGCTCCTGATCGATACCGTAGTGCTGTATCGCAAAGCCGATGCCCAGCTTGCGTGCGCGCCGCACGAGCTCGCGCGTCTGCTTGATGTGCCGGGCTGCCTCGGCCTCGGGCACCTGGATGACAAGTCGCGAGCAGTCAAAGCCGTCTTCATCGAGTTTCTGTTGCATCCAGGGCGCCGTCGACGGGTCGGTGATGGACTGTCTCGAAAGGCGGACGAATACACGATCGGCATCGTTCTCGCCGCAAAAGTGCATGGCGGCCTGCAACATCCAGCGGTCGATGTTTTTCATCAGGTTGTTGCGTTCGGCCGCGGGCAGAAACTCCGAGGGCAAAACCGAGTTGCCCTGCTCGTCGATCATTCGTACGAGCAAGTCGTACATCTGCACCGAGTCGCTACGCAGCCCCGCTATGGGCAGCTGGGCGAGCCGGAAACGATCGTCCATCAACGCCGACTTAAGGTGCTTGACCCAGATTGCGTCGAATTCGCGCTGCTTGGTGTCTTCATCCGCACTTTCGCTCAGAGCCGAAGCGTTGCCACCGGCTTCCTTGCCGAGCTTGTACGCATCTACGGTTGCGACAATGAACTCCTCGAGGTTGCTGAATACCTCATTGGCTGCGCAGGCGCCGACCGTGCAAGTGAGATGCGTAGATTTGTCGTCGGTTTCGAAAGTTGTCCGGTTGATGTGGTCGACGAGTTGCTTGCCCCATACCTGTGCGTCGCGCGCATTGCCGCGCTCGAGCAGCGCCATGATTGCCGTGCCTTCGAACCGTCCCGCAACATCACGCGGATGCAGGCGCTTGCGTATCTCTTCGGCAAACTGCGACAGGATCTCCTCGGATTGCACGATGCCGACCTTGCTACAAAGTTCGCCAAACTTGTCGGGACGGATGTACACGAGGCAATGAGTGCCTGACGCAGGCTTGCGCTTGAGCCGCTTGGTAACGCGTTCCAGGAACTGCGCACGATGAAAGAACAGGGTTGTCGGGTCACGTTGCAGAGCGTCGTGTACCAGCTTGGTCGGTTCTTCGGCCACCTTGAGTAGCGGTGCAATACGAATCTGCACGGCAGGTCCATCGTCGGTCTCCACCCTGTTGAACTCGAGGTGCATTTCCTCAGCGTCGCCAGAGTCGATGTGCGCCTTGACGATGAGCTTTTCGCCACGTTGCCATTTGCCGGCGACCGTCGCGACCAGCGCGCCTTTTACCGCCGCCTGGCTTTCGGACTCGAAATTGTCCATGACGGGCATGCCGATCAGCTCATCCTTGTCCGTTACCTTGAAATTCGACAACCAGGCATCGTTGACGTCCATGAAGATGCCTTCCTGGACGAGTGCGATGGAGCTGCTCGAAGACTCCATGTGGAACTTGAGCTGGCGCTTGTATTCGGTGGCCGACTGCAGTGTTGAATTCAAGGCGCGCTCGACGCGCAGGGCGCGCAGTTCGCGTGTGACCACCGATTGCAGCCGGGTCTTGAGGCCAATCGAGACGAGATCGCAGGCACCTGCGCGCATCGCAGCTTCGATGTCGGATTCCTCGGCTTTCCGCTGCATCGCGATGACCGGCACTTCGGGGTTGTAGCGGTCCTTCTGCTTGACGACCTGGCGGATTGAATCCGCGTAGGAATCGCAGTTGAGAATCAGCAATTCGACGTTTTCGGCGGCCAGCGTATCCGCCAGCTTGTTCGGGCTGGAGATCCAATGGCAATGGGCCGCATGACCCGCATCGCGCAGTGTGCTGTTGATCAATGCGACATCGTCCTGATTCTTGGTCAGGACGGCGATGGAGATGCTGTGGCGCCCGTTCAAATCCAGATCCTTGGCAAAGTCCCGAATTCCCTTAACTTCTATATTCTGTCAAGGCAGTCTAGTCGCAACGCTGGCGGTTATCGTGACCCGGTTCTCAAAACCGCCACTTCAGGCAGGAAACGGACGGATCCGGACCAAATCCGAGCCGAAAATGACGCTGGCACCAGGCTCCGAGTCCGGTATCATGTGCGCCTCGCCGGCGGCCGGCTGACCTTTTACAGGGCGACGAGAATGGCCAATTACAGCACTAATGAGTTCAGGTCGGGATTGCGAATCATTATCGATCGCAATCCCTGCATCATCGTGGAAAACGAGTTTGTCAAACCCGGCAAGGGGCAGGCATTCAACCGCGTACGTATTCGCAACCTGAAGACCGGCAAGACGGTCGACAAGACCTTCAAGTCCGGCGAATCGGTCGAGGCTGCGGACGTCATGGACACCGAGATGCAGTACCTCTACAGCGACGGCGAATTCTGGCACTTCATGGTGGCCGATACCTTTGAGCAGTACGCCGCCGACGCGAAGGCCGTGGGCGATGCGAGCGACTGGATCAGCGATGGCGATATTTGCGGCGTTACGCTGTGGAACAATGCGCCACTCATCGTGACGGCTCCCAACTTCGTCGAACTCGAGATCACCGAAACGGACCCCGGTGTCAAGGGTGATACGGCAAGCGGCGGCGTAAAACCGGCGACGCTATCGACAGGCGCGGTCGTGCGTGTACCGTTGTTTGTCGATCAGGGTGAGGTCATCAAGGTCGACACGCGTTCCAGAGAGTACGTATCGCGCGTCAAATGAACGTGTTTCGCGCGCGCTGTAACTCGCAAAACGTCTGACAAATTTTCTCCACGCCTGCCTGGTCTGCTTCGCTGAACCGTGCGAGTGACGGGCTGTCGATGTCGAGCACGCCGAGCAGGTCCCCGTTGACGATGAGTGGCACGACGAGTTCCGAGCGCGAATCGGCGTCGCATGCAATGTGGCCCGGAAACGCGTGCACGTCCTCGACGCGTTTGGTCGCGAGCGAACTTGCAGCCGTACCGCAGACACCATCTCCGACCGGAATGTGTACGCAGGCCGGCTTGCCCTGGAAAGGACCAAGCACGAGTTCGTCGCCGCGCAGGATGTAGATGCCAAGCCAGTTGACATCGTCAAGCGCGTTGTACAGCAGGCCAACGAAATTGCTGGCCGACGCGAGCGCGTCGGTTTCGCCATCAAGCAAGGCGACGAGCTGCGAATTCAGGAGGTCATAGTCAGTCATGCGCGTGCCTCGAACGCGAACGTCAAAACATCGCGAATATCGTCGGTCTTGTCGTGAAACATGTGCAAGCGCTCGAATCCGAGGGCGACACCTGCACAGGGCGGCAGGCCCGCCGTGAGTGCCGCGAGCAGGTTTTCGTCAACAGGGCGGGCAGGGAGATTGCGGCGTTTTCGATTCTCGATGTCGCGCTGGATGCGGTCGGCCTGTTCGCGGGCATCCGTGAGCTCGACGTAACCGTTCGCCAACTCTACGGTGCCGGCAAAGACCTCGAATCGATCGGCGACGTCGTTGCTGTCCGGGCAGAGGCGCGCCAGCGCTGCCTGGCTCGCCGGGTAGTGACGCAGCACGGTCAACCGGTTCTCGGCAAACCCAGGCACGATGCGCGTCGTCAGCAGCAGATCGAGCCAGTCATCACGCTCGTCGCCAATCGCACGACGTAGATCATCGTCAGCATCGCAGGCTTCTGCCAGTTCGTCGATACTTGCCACAAGCGGATCCAATCCTACGGTCTCGCGAAACAGGCCGCGATAGTCGTATTGCGCGGCATTTTCCGCCAACGATCGCTCGTCGAGCGCGGTGGCAATAAGCTGTAGCGTATCCGTGACAATCTGCTCGAGCCCGAAGCCAAGCCGGTACCATTCCACCATCGTAAATTCAGGTTGGTGCCGGCGACCCGACTCGCCGTCGCGGTACACGCGACAGATCGAGTAAATATCGGGGTAACCGTCCGCGAGCAGTCGCTTCATGCAGAATTCCGGCGACGTGGCCAGGTACAGGGGATGCGAGCAGACTAGGCTGCTTCTCACCTCGAGGCTTTCTATCTGCGTGTCGCTGACTGCGGCAGAGCTCAGCGTCGGCGTGTCTACCTCAAGCACGTTACAGGCTTTGAAGTAACGGCCAATGCGCTCGAGTATTGCGGCGCGCGTCCGTGCTACGTCGGGACCGGCGCTGGGGCGCCAGCCGTTCATCGATCCGCCAGCGTGCCAATCGCCTCGCCCATGCGCAGCGTTTTGCCGGGATCGAGACTGCTGTCCCATTCGGCCACGCCGTCGGGAAGCACGAGAATGACCGTTGAGCCCATGTTGAACCAGCCAAGCGGGTCGCCTTTGGCGACCTTTGTGTCGTGCGACGACAGGTTCAGCGCGTCGACAACGCCGGCCCTGCGCGGCCGAATCTCGCCCGTCCATGGCGTCGAGATACTGCCGACATTGAGTGCACCGACAAAAACGACGACAGCGGGCCCGTGCGCCGTGCTGAAGTGCATCACAAGTCTCTCGTTACGGTGAAACAAGCCGCGTACCTTCGACACGGTCGCTTCATTGACGCTGAACAGGCCGCCCGGCACGTAGCGCGCGGCGACCAGTGTGGCGTCGAAGGGCGCATGCACGCGGTGATAATTGTACGGGGCGAGGTATATCGTCGCGAATCGCCCATTCCTGTATGCGCGGGCTTCATCGAGGTCGGTGGCGAGCAGGTCATCGAGCGTGTAGTCGAGTCCCTTCGCCTGCAATAGTACGTTGTCACGCAGCCTGCCGGTCGCGCTGATCGTGCCGTCGACCGGGGACACGATCGAGGCCGGGGCATCGGCAACAGGGCGTGCGCCGTCCTTCAGTTCGCGCACGAAGAATGCGTTGAAGGTTTCGAAATCGCCAGGTAACTCGTCCCTGATCTCGTCCGTATTCACCTTGTAGAGCTTTACAAACTGCTCGATCAGGAAGTTCTTGATGCGTGGGTTCCTGATTCGGGCAAGCGCAAACGTGACCGAGGTCAGCCAGTGCTTGGGCAGGACATACTGCAAGGCCACAAACGCGTAGGCGAGCATGATCAATTCGCCTTGTAGCTGGCGGCGATGCTCAGCACCAACTGGTCGCCGTCGTACAGGTTGAGCGACACATCATCGGAGTCTCCCCCTGGTTTCATCAACATCAGGTGCTTGCCGCCGCGTTCGAGTGTCGCGGTGCCGTGCGGCGGGATCACGAGTTCGGGGATCGCGCGCATGCGGGCAACGCCGTCTTCGACAGTCGACTCATGCAGCTCGACCGAGCCGAATTGGGGGCTTGTCACGTGCGTAATGTGAACGGGCGAATCGCTGTTATTGGTCAACGAGAGGTACCCCGCACTCATCGCCATGCCGGGCATGGGTCGCGTGACGACGACGTTCTTCGCGACGAGCGGTGCCAGTGGCTCGGCCTCAAAGTTGTCCATGATGATGGGAAGGTCGTTAACGTAGTTATCCACAAGGTGCGGGCCGCCGAATAACGCGTGGAAGGCACCATCGGGATTGATGACGAGTACGGCCGCCGAGTGATCGACGGCGTAATTCTCGTCGTCGCCAGGCTGTTTCTCGAAGTAGATGCCGAGTGCGGACGTCAGCTTGAGGAGTTCGTCGAGGTCCCCCGTGACACCAAGGTTTCCGCTGCCAAAGTAATCGACGTAGCGACCCATGAGCGCCGGCGTGTCACGCTCCGGGTCGACGCTGACGAGAACGATTCGTGGCAACGGCTCGTGCCCCTCGTCGGCAAGGGCCATCCTGGCCGCCGCGAGGATCTGCAGGGTGGCGGGACAAATATCGGGGCAGTGGGTGAAACCGAAGAACACGAGATTCCAGTGTCCCCTGAACGTATTCGCGGAGACGGGCGCGCCTTTCTGGTCGAACAACGAAAAGTCGGGCAGCGCGCTCGGCGCCGGCAGTACGAACGCCACTTTGGGCTCCGCCGGCTGGTTCATGCGGACGGCAAGAAAAACGCCGGCCGATAAGGCAGTCGCCAGTATGAAGGCGACGATTATGTTTTTCGGTCCCATTTCTGATTCGAGAATTAATTGTAATTGCGGCTAGGAGGCGGCAATTCTACAGGCAGTTGGGTGTCGAGCGTGATAGATTCGCCGACGCTTTTACCGAATACGCCCGTTACGCGCATGACAGAGCCGTCCACACCGACTGTAGAGCAGCTGATCCACGAGTTCGCCGCCCGTTTTGATGCGGCCGGGCTGAGCTACGGCCATGGTACCGATAACGCGCTCGATGAAGCCGCGTGGCTCGTTTTTGCGGCGCTGAGCCTGTCGCACGAGGATGCGCCCGGTGTATACGCGCGGGAAATCACTGAGAACGAGCTGGGAGAACTGCGCTCGCTCGCTGATCGCCGCATCCGGGACAGGATGCCCGTGGCCTACCTCGTCAGGCAGGCCTGGTTTTCCGGACTCGAGTTCTATGTGGATGAGCGTGTGCTGGTCCCGAGATCGCCGTTTGCCGAACTCATACATCATCGCTTTTCTCCGTGGATCGACGCGTCCGCCGTGCGCAGCGCGGTCGATCTCGGCACGGGTAGCGGATGTATTGCGATCGCGCTGGCGCATGCATTCCCGGCCGCGACGGTCGATGCCGTGGATATTTCCGATGACGCGCTTGCTGTGACGGAAATCAACATCGAGAGACACGGGCTCGCGGATCGCGTGCATGCCGTAAATTCAGACTTTTTCGACGCGCTTGCAGGCAAGTGCTACGACCTGGTCGTCAGTAATCCGCCCTACGTTGACCAGCAGGACATGGATGACAGGCCGGCCGAGTTCCGGCACGAGCCGGCGCTTGGGCTGGCGGCCGGAGAGGACGGCCTTGACGCAGTTCGCAAGATTCTCAAAGATGCCTCGCGATTTCTGACAGACAATGGAATACTCGTCTGTGAAGTCGGCAACAGCCAGGCGGCGCTCGAGAACGCGTTCCCGGAAGTTGCCTTCACATGGCTCGAATTCGAGCATGGTGGCAGCGGCGTATTCCTGCTGACGAAAACGGACCTCGATGCGATCGGGGCAGATGGGTAAATGTCCGGCAATAGCTTTGGCAAATTATTTGTAACGACGACCTTTGGCGAAAGCCACGGTCCCGCGATCGGCTGCATCGTCGATGGCTGCCCGCCGGGCATGGATCTGAGCGAGGCCGACATCCAGGTCGATCTAGATCGCCGCCGGCCCGGCCGAAGCAGGCACACGACGCAAAGGAACGAACCCGACCAGGTGAAGATCCTGTCGGGCGTGTTCGAAGGCAAGACCACGGGCACGCCAATCGGCCTCATCGTCGAAAACAAGGATCAGCGATCGAAGGACTATGGCGACATCAAGGACAAGTTCCGTCCGGGGCACGCCGATTACACTTACCATCAGAAATACGGCATCCGCGACTATCGTGGCGGCGGCAGGTCATCGGCGCGCGAAACGACCATGCGTGTAGCGGCAGGTGCCATCGCACGCAAGTACCTGCGCGAGCGGCTCGGCGTGGAAATCAACGGCTACGTGGCACAGCTGGGCCCGATTGAGCTTGCTGCCACGGATCTCTCGATCGTCAATGACAACGCGTTCTTCTGTGCAGATCCTGATCGTCTCGACGAACTTGATCGTTACATGGACGCGCTTCGCGAGAAAGGCGACTCAATCGGAGCCAAGATCAGCGTGCTGGCGAGCAACGTGCCGCCCGGCCTGGGCGAACCCGTTTTTGACAAGCTCGAGGCCGAACTCGCGTACGGCCTGATGAGTATCAACGCCGTCAAGGGTGTCGAACTGGGAGCGGGCTTCGCAGCCGTAACCCAGCACGGCAGCGAGCATCGCGACGAGATGTCGTCCGACGGCTTCAGCAAGAACGACGCGGGCGGAACGCTCGGCGGTATTTCATCAGGGCAGGATATTCTCGCGAGCGTCGCGCTGAAGCCGACGTCGAGTATCTCGGTGCCAGGCAAGACCATCGACAAGTCGGGCAGTGAGACCGAGATTGTCACCAAGGGGCGCCACGATCCCTGCGTCGGTCTGCGTGCCACGCCGATCGCCGAGGCGATGGTAGCGCTCGTGCTTATGGACCATTACCTGCGCCATCGCGCACAGAACGCCGATGTTCAATCAGAGACACCCATTTTGTAGTAGCGCGCGACGAGCGCAGCATTCACCAGGTAGAAAATCCCATGGCAGATAACTTTGACGTAGCGGTCGTCGGCGCCACCGGTGTCGTCGGCGAGTCGATGCTCGAGATCCTGGCCGAACGGAAGTTCCCGGTCGGCAAGGTCTACGCGCTCGCGAGTGAGCGCTCCGTTGGCAAGACCGTTGATTTCGGCAACCGTGAGCTCAAGGTCGAGGACCTCGCCGAGTTCGATTTTTCGAAAGTGCAGATTGGCCTGTTCTCAGCCGGTGGTTCGATTTCGGCCGAGTATGCGCCGCGGGCGGCGGCGGCGGGCTGCGCGGTCATCGACAACACGTCGCACTTTCGCTATGACGACGACATTCCGCTCGTTGTGCCCGAAGTGAATCCCGACGCGATTGGAGATTACCGGGCACGGGGAATTATCGCGAATCCAAATTGTTCGACGATCCAGATGGTCGTGGCGCTGAAGCCCATCTACGACGTTGCCGGTATCGAGAGAGTCAATGTCTGCACGTACCAGGCCGTGTCGGGCGCCGGGCGTAGCGCCATCGAGGAACTCGTGCGGCAGGCGACGACACTGCTGAACGGCCGGCCGCTCGAAATAGAGGGCGATGCCAAGCAGATAGCGTTCAATGCTGTACCGCATATCGATGTCTTTCTCGACAATCGCTATACGAAGGAAGAAATGAAGATGCTCTGGGAGACGCGAAAGATCCTCGCCGACGACGAGATCCTCGTCAATGCTACGGCCGTGCGAATTCCTGCGTTTTTCGGGCACTCGGAAGCCATTCACATCGAAACCCGGGACAAGATTTCGGCCGCGGCCGTCGCTGAATTACTGGCCGAATCGCCCGGAATTGTAGTCCTTGACGGCACCGAAACAGGGCAATATCCGACAGCAGTTACCGAGAGTTCCGGAGCTGACCCTGTATTCGTCGGTCGCATTCGTGAGGACATCTCTCATCCGAGGGGTATAGACCTTTGGGTGGTTGCCGATAACGTACGTAAGGGCGCGGCTCTAAATAGCGTCCAAATTGCTGAAATATTGGCAAAAAACTATCTTTAGGCTATAGTTGCGCAAGCGTGCAGCCGGGCATTTTGCCTGCGATGGATCAGCCCTGACTGGATGTCATGAAAGGGGCTTTTGGGGTTTGGAGAATTAATATCATGTCGCGACGTCTTTCTCGTTTTTCGCTGTTGTTCGTCCTGTTGCTCTCGAGCGAGGTCTGGGCAATTGGACTCGGCGATATCCGACTCGACTCGGCCCTCAACCAACCGCTGCAGGCGGAAATCGAGCTCCTGAGCGCCACGCCCGATGAACTGGCGGCGCTTGAAATCGCAATGGCATCGGGCGATACATTTGCACGCTATGGCATCGACCGGCCGCATTACCTGCAGGACGTTGAATTCAAGGTTATCGGCAATAGCCCCAATGGCCCGATCGTCCAGCTGCGCTCGCGTTCGCCGATTACCGAACCGTTTCTGACATTCCTCGTTGAAGCGACCTGGCCCAGTGGCCGACTGCTGCGAGAGTACACAGTGCTGCTCGATCCGCCGACTTATGCGCCGCCGGCCGTGCAGCAGGCGCCGGCCGTAACCGCACCTCGCCGCAGCACACCGGCTGACAGCGGACAAATCGAGCGCGCGACACAGCCGACACCGGCCGAACCGCGGCCGGCAGTCGAGCCGCCACGTACATCGCAGCCCGCGAGGCAGCCTGCGCCGCAACCGGCGTCACAACCCGCGGCACAGCCTGCATCGCAAGCTCCGTTCGATTCGACCAGCGGCGGCGACTATGTCGTGCAGCGCAGTGAGACCTTGTGGGGTATCGCGAGTCGCATGCGACCCGACAGCCGCCTGACCATGAACCAGACGATGCTGGCCATTTACGAAGCCAACCGCGATGCCTTCGGCGGCAATATCAATATGCTCAAGGCCGGCGCCGCGCTACGTATTCCCAGCGCCGACGAGGTTTTCCAGATCAGTCGCGGCGATGCGCTGGCCGAAGTCCAGCGGCAGCACGCGCAATGGGGCGATGGAGCCGGGTACACGGCACCGCCTCAGGAGACTCGCCCGAGCCTGCAGCTCGTACCGCCCGATGAGGACGCTGCCGATCTTGCCTACGACGACGACTTCGACACAGCTGAACCGCTGACGCGCGAACAGGAAATCGAGAACCGCATTTCGGAACTCGAGGCGGCCGACGTTCCTGACCAGCCTTCGTTGATTAACATACGCGACAACGAGCTTGCGACTCTGCGTGAAGAGCTCGCGAATATTCGCGGCGAAGTCTACGAGCCACCGGTCGAAGACATTGTCGAGGATTTTGTTGAAGATGCGGCGGAGGATCCGTTCGTCGATGAGGCTGACGATGAGTTCGCCGACGACGAAGCTGAAATGGAGGAGCTGTTCCCCGATGTTGGCGAGCCGGTCGCGGAAGACACAGCGGCCGACACCGCCGACGCCGAGCCTGCCGAAGATACGCCGTCCACGACGATCCGTTCCGAACCGGAGCCGGGCATAGTCGACAAGATCATCGATGTTGTTAAGAACTTCTGGACCATAGTCGTTGGTGCGCTGGTCGTCGTTGCCGGACTGCTGTTCTGGTTCATGCGCCGCGGTCGCGACGAAGTGGACGACTCGGGTCCCTGGGAAACCCTGGATGCTGACGATCTCTCTGCGACCGGAACGATGTCGGCGACAGAGACAATTCCTGCTCCGTCGACCGATGACGAATCAATCGTTGTCGTCGAGCAGGAATCCGACATCGGTGCGGTTGAGGAAGACACGGCCGAAGTGCCGATCGTGGAAGCAGCCGAAGATACAGGCACGTTCGGATCGCTCGAGGACACGTTCAGCAGTGAAACTGCGGTTAACCTCGACCAGACTGACCCGATTGCCGAGGCCGATTTCCACATGGCCTACGGTCTCTATGACCAGGCCGCCGACCTGATTAACGGCGCGCTTGAGTCGGAGCCCGCTGACAAAGCGCTCATGTCGAAGCTCTGCGAAATCTACTTCGTGTGGGGCAATCGGGATGCATTTATCGACGCAGCCAGCAAGTTAAAGGCATCTGTAGGCGATGGCGAAAGCAGCGAGTGGGACAAGATCGTGATTATGGGCCAGCAAATTGCCGCCGATCACGCGCTGTTCGCCGGAGCGGGCGTTGCCGCAGCAACCAAGGAGATGGACCTTTCGTTCGAAGCGGAGATGGACGAAGCTGGTGCGCTCGACATGGACTTCGGCGGTGATGAATCTGGGGCGGCCTCGGACGTCATCGACCTTGGCGCCGCAGCCGACGGCGACGACGAGGGCGTCGACTTCCTGTTCGAGGAGCCTGCGGACGAGGGCGGCCTCGACATGACGCTGGAACCGACGGCCGAAAGTCCGACGATTGAATCGCCCGGAGCGTCTGCGACCGTCGAGATGCCACCTATCGAAGATACCGCGGAGTCGCCGACGCTCGAACAGGCGGCCGATATGCCGGATGCAACGTCGGAGCTGCCGTCACTCGACGAGGCGTCGGACTACGCTATTTCAGACAGTGGCCAGGATTCGGGGGCGACCGCCGAAATCGATCTCGACGATCTTGATCTTGACGTCGACGGGCTTGCCGAGACAGAGCTCGCGTCACTCGATGTCGACCTGGATTCGACGGGCACGGTCGAAGCCCTGGACGATACGGGCATCAACGAGCAGCTTGAGGATACGGGTGCCGTTACGGGCAAGAATCCCGAAATCGATCCAAGTGCGACCGGGGTGCGCGAAGGCCTCGACCTGGGCGACCTCGATGACCTGGACGCTACGGGCGAAATGCGATTGGCGCCCGACGAGACGGGTGCGAGCCCGATGCTCGATCCGCTTTCGACGGATGAGGACGCAACCGACATAGGCATAGACGACAGTCTGTTGGACGCGACAGGGCTCACTCAGGTGCTCAGTGATGACCTCGCCGTCGAAACTGCTTCAGATGTCGACAAGATACTTGACGATGACGACGCGACGATGCTGTCCTCACTGGACGATGATGTCGACGAGGGCGAAGAAGAGTTCGATTTCGCCAAGACCGAAGCGTTGCCGCCCGAGGCATTCACGGGCAATACCGATCTCGACGAAACCGGTGAAATGCCGGCGGTCGCGGAGACCGACGTTGATCTTGACCTCGACGACCTGACGGCGGCACTGCAGGTAAGCGCCGCGGGCGACACGGTCGAGCAGATTCGCGATGATGCAACCGTCGAACAGCCGCGACCGTCGCTGGCTGACGAAACCTCTGAAGTGCCGACGATGTCGCTGGCGCCCGAGGATATGAGCGAGGACCTGCACGAAGCTCGCACGATGACTGAAGTCGGGACCAAGCTTGACCTTGCGCGAGCCTATGTCGACATGGGCGATCCGGCGGGTGCGCGCAGCATTCTCGAGGAAGTTCTCGACGAAGGTGATGATAGTCAGCGTCAGCAGGCGCAGCAGTTGCTGGATACGTTGCCAAGCTGACAGCAGGTCCGCAAATTCGTATCGCACTGGGCATCGAATACGACGGCACCGCTTATAACGGCTGGCAACGCCAGAAGACCGGCCTCGGCGTGCAGCAGCGTATCGAGGAAGCGCTCGCCCTCGTAGCCGACGAGCCCGTCAAGGCCGTTTGTGCGGGGCGTACGGATACGGGGGTGCATGCCACCGGCCAGGTTGTTCACTTCGACACGAGCAGCGAACGCAGCCGCAGAGGCTGGCTGCTGGGTGCCAACAGTAGCCTCCCTGACGACATCAATGTCACGTGGGCCGAGCCCGTCAGTGACGAGTTTCATGCGCGCTTTTCGGCGGTCTCACGCAGTTACCGCTACCTGATCCTGAATCGACTGCAGCGTTCGGCATTGCACCGCCATCGTGCCTGGTGGGTGTACCAGCCTCTCGATGCGCAACGAATGCAGCTGGCGGCTCAATCCCTGTTGGGCGAGCACGATTTCACGGCATTCCGGGCGGCTGGCTGCCAGGCATCGACGGCAGTCCGCAACATTGTCCACATCGCGGTTGCCCGGCGGGGCGACTGGTTAACGCTCGAGGTGACGGCCAATGCTTTCCTGCAACACATGGTGCGCAATATCGCCGGCACGCTGGCGGATGTCGGTCTCGGAGAGCAGTCCGTCGAGTGGGTCGACGAAGTGCTCGAAAGCCGGGACCGCAAAGCAGGCGGCATCGCCGCGCCGCCGCATGGTCTGACCCTGGTTTCGGTCGAATACCCTGACACGTTCGCTATTCCCGAGCACGTAACTCACTAGCCGTTGTTTGGCGATCCGGATATCATGTCGAAATGAGCTGGTTCGAGAAATTGATGCCGTCGCGCATCAGCACCGAGAGTCGTACCAAGTCGGTGCCCGAGGGCGTCTGGATCAAGTGCCAGGTTTGCGACGCACAACTTTACCGAAATGAAGTCGAGCGCAACCTGCAGGTCTGCCCGAAGTGCAATCACCACATGCGCATCGGAGCGCGTCGTCGTCTCGAGTTCTTTCTCGATCCTGAATCCCAGCAGGAACTTTCGGCGCAGCTGGAGCCGGAGGATCCCCTCAAGTTTCGTGACAGCAAGCGCTACCGCGATCGCCTCGTCCAGGCGCAGAAGAAGACCGGTGAGAAAGACGCGCTGGTCAGCGTGACGGGCACGCTTCATGGCCGGCCCGTCGTGGTTTGCGCCTTCGAATTCAGTTTCATGGGAGGCTCGATGGGCTCGGTTGTCGGCGAACGATTTGCCCGTGCGGCACGACACGCAGCCGACAACGACATGCCGCTGATCTCTTTTTCTGCCAGCGGCGGAGCGCGCATGCAGGAAGCACTGTTCTCGTTGTTGCAGATGGCCAAGACGTCGGCGGCACTGGCCAACCTGGGCGCCAAGGGCGTGCCTTACGTCTCGGTACTGACCGACCCGACAACCGGTGGCGTGTCGGCAAGCCTTGCCATGCTTGGCGATGTCAATATCGCCGAGCCGAACGCGTTGATCGGATTTGCCGGCCCGCGAGTGATCGAACAGACTGTCCGGGAGCGCTTGCCCGAGGGCTTCCAGCGTAGCGAGTTCCTCCTCGAGCACGGTGCTATCGACATGATCGTTGATCGTCGTGCCATGCGTGACGAGATTGCCAATCTGATCGCCAAGTTCGAGAAACGTCCCACGCCAGTAAACCAGTAGCAGAACATGCTGCCTGCCGGGTCGTCGTTATCCGACTGGCTGACATGGCTGGAAACCCTGTCACCCAATGAAATCGAGTTGGGCCTCGATCGAGTCCGGACCGTACTTGATAGACTTTCCATACGTCAGCCGCGACACACATTGCTCGTTGCCGGTACCAACGGCAAGGGTTCCTCGGTCGCGATGTTGTCCTCGTTGCTACGGGCCACAGGGCATACGATCGGCGCGTACACGTCGCCGCATATCAGCCGCTACAACGAGCGCATCGCTGTCAACGGAGTGCCGGTTTGCGATGAAGACATCGTTACCGCATTCGAGGCAATCGAGGCCGTGCGCAGCGGCGTGCCGCTGACCTATTTCGAGTACGGCACGCTCGCCGCTATGTGGGTATTCGAGAACGCCTCGCTCGACGTCTGGGTGCTCGAAGTCGGCATGGGTGGCCGGCTGGATGCGACCAATGTTATTGAGCCGACCGCATCGTTGATCACCAATGTCTCGCTGGATCATTGCGGCTGGCTCGGGGACGATATCGAGTCCATCGCTTACGAGAAAGCCGGTGTCATGCGTCATGACGTGCCGACGGTTTTTGCGGCGAGCGACGTGCCGGACGCCATCATCGATCACGCGAAAGACTGCGGTGCCCGGTTGTTGCTCGCTGGTCGGGATTTCGCACACCAACGCGAGTCTGGGGCCGGCTGGAGCTGGAGTGGTGGCGGCCGGCGATTCGAGTCGCTTCGTGAGCCCGGCTTGCACGGTGACTTCCAGTTGCAGAATGCGGCGGGCGTGCTGGCATTGTTGATTGCGGCGGGTCTCGGCGATGCCATGACCCGTGACATACTGAACGCCGAATTGCCGGACCTGACGCTGACCGGTCGGCTGCAAACAGTGGCGGCCGGGGGTGCAAGCTGGCTGCTGGACGTGGCCCACAACCCGGCGGCGGCTGACGCGCTCGC
>Ga0265309_10000203_pt1 | contig 22272 bp, 14 predicted proteins | sample Helome_FD_192492 | JGI IMG/M metagenome (GOLD analysis project Ga0265309, IMG submission 192492) | Marine sediment microbial communities from subtidal zone of North Sea - Hel_20160524 (Illumina Assembly) | ecosystem: Environmental > Aquatic > Marine > Subtidal zone > Sediment ...
GCTGCCTGTCCGCGATGCCGAGTTTGACCCCATTCAGGTCCGACTTGTGGGCAATTCCTGTCACCGCAGTTTTGAGCACCAGCGGATAACCACAGTTTTCGGCAGCTGCGCAAACTTCGTCGAGGTTTTGCGCGATATGGAAAGCCACCGTCGGCATGCCAAAATCCGCCATCAGGCTCAGCGAGGTAATTTCATCGCAGCTTTCGACTGCAGCCAGGCGACCTGACCAGTGGCTGATCGCAGCCTGATTGAAGTCAGTTTTTAGCGGCGCTGCTACCGCATCTCCTCGAGGTTGATAATTCATCAGCTTGAGTATCGCGCGCAATGCGACATCGATCCCATTGATGACCGGGATGCCCTGTGCAGTCAGCTCGGCTGCCGTCTGATGGATGCTGGTGAAGCTGCAACTGTTGATCAGCACGAGTGGTTTATGACTGTAAGCCGACAGTTCTTTAGCGACCTCGAATAATTCGGGATAGTGCGAAAATCCGTCCCGGAATTCGAACTCGAAACTCAACAACGCGGTATCCGAATCATCGAGCAGGGCTTTACCGCACTCGAGATAAGTCTGGTGAGTGTTGTTGCCGAGTGCCCCCATGCCATCCATCGGATTCACCGCTTCGAGCCCGACCTCGAGGTGTTCGCGCAATACGCGCGTGGTATGCGTCCCAATCCGGGCAAAGCGGACGTCGTGATCTTCGGCCAGATCGATCATCTGTTCGCGCATGCCACCCGAATCGAGCATGCTGGCCAGGCCACCGCCACCGACCCGAAAACCGGCGGCGAACAGCATCGCGGTGATTATCATTTCATCGGCATCATGACACAGGATCGCGCCATGGCGTTCGCAAACCGCGACGAAGGCTTCGTAATCGCTGACGATTGCGCCTGAATGGCTGGCCGCCAACCGGGCTGATTTTTCAGTACGGCCGAGACGCGTGATCACCACGGGTATGGACTTGCGGCGCGCCCTGTCCAGCGCCGCGAGGAAGGCCGGTACGTCACGCACGGCCTCGAGCAAAAGCGCAATCACCCGGGTGGAATCCTGTTCGACGAGGTAATCCATGTAATCGCCAGCGCTCGCGTTGATCTCCTGTCCACTCGCAATAACATAGTTGAAACAGAAACGTGCATCATTATTGGCCAGGTAGGTCATGCCCGAGCCCGAGTGCAGGATCAGGCCGATATGTCCTCCGGGTCGATGTGCGGGAGGGTTATCGAAGCTAACCCGGACATTCCGGTCGTAGTTGTAAAATCCCATCGAGTTGCCACCGCAAACCGGAATAGCCGCCTGCCGCGCCTTGTGACGCAGACGTTCAGGCAATTTCGGCTCGGGGTCATTTGCCATGTAATTCGCTGCATAGATAACGATACCACCGACTTTTAATGCCATCGCCTGATCGAAACTCTGCTCCAGCGCGAGGCCGCTGACGGCATAAACCACCAGGTCGGGAACCACCGGCAAATCGTTCAGCGAGGCATAACAGGTTTGCCCATGCAAGCTCTGGTATTTTGGATTGACCGGGTATATGTCTCCCGCGTAACCGCTATCGGACAATTGCCGATGGGTGGTTGCTGCCAGACTTCCATCACGCGCAGAAGCGCCGACGATGGCAATCGTTTGCGGATTCAGTAAGCGATCTAACCAGTGCGCCATGAGCTGAAGGTAATGAGTGAATGCGGCGCGATTTTGACATATATTGCCGCCATTCACACATAATTTTCAGGTGTTGTCATGAGCGAAGAAGTACGGGTAGAAACTTACGATCAAATCGTCGAAATCACCATCGACCGTCCACCGGCCAACGCTATAAATCCGGGGGTTTCGAACGCAATCTACGCCGCCCTGTCGATGCTGCAACAGGATGACAATCTGCGCGTCGGCATCATCACCGGCAGTGGTGAACGTATCTTCAGCGCCGGCTGGGACCTGAAGGAAATCGCCGCCATCGATAATAACGAGGAGGCGGTCAATAGCGCCTATACCTGTCCAGGCGGATTTGCCGGGATCAGTGAATTCTGGGGATTGAAGAAGCCGGTTATATCCGCCATTAACGGCATGGCCGTCGGTGGTGGTTTCGAAATCGCACTGGCGAGCGATATGATTGTCGCAGCCGATCACGCCGAGTTTTTCCTGCCGGAAATGCAGCGTGGCTTCCTGCCCGATGTTGGCGCGATTCAGATTCTACCTCGCCGTGTGCCTTACAATGTGGCGATGGACCTGCTCTATACCGGACGACGCATGAGCGCGGCGGAAGGGCTGCAATGGGGCCTGGTGTGTCGTATTTGCCCCTACGCCGAACTCATGGATACAGTACGCGAACTCGCCTGCGAAGTGGCAGGTGGTGCGCCGCTGGCGCTACAGGCGCTTAAGGAAGTCGTACCGGCCATCTACAACCTGCCGATGCCCCAGGCATTTGCCGCGACCAAGCCGGGCAACAAGGCGTTACCCATCTATCAGAAAATGCTGATGTCAGAAGATTTCATGGAAGGCCCGCGGGCCTTCGCGGAAAAACGCGACCCGGTGTGGCAGGGAAAGTAAAACCCGAGTCAGAAATTCACCCAGCAGTGCAGCTCGGGTTACAGCAGCATATTACTGAGGTCATATCCTAATCGCACTTACTTAAACCGTTCATAACCGCGCAAGCGGGTATCTTTTGTGGCCCTAAAGTAATATTTACGAGATCCCCACTTTCGCGCACTGCTGTCCGGAATAAACAACTGGTCGCAGATTCACTGGTGTCGTAAGGCTACCTCGGGGGTAAGCCCGCAAAAGCCGCTTCCAAACGGCAAATAGCGCCGTTTGGCACATCCGTGTGACCGCTTGGAGCTCGGCGTCCTGCCTCGCTACACTTTTGCGGGCTTATCCCCGAGGTAGCCACCAACCACTGTAAGGGCAAGCAGAGACACTACGTTGATTTTTGTGACTTATCCCCGAGCAGTGGTGTTTTATTCCGGACAGCAGTGCGCTCTCGCGGGGATGACATAAGTGAGTGCTTTCGGGGTCAGGCGGCTGACAGCTTTTTTTGCCTGAGACGGGAATGAATCGATACACAGTACAACAGGATAAACAACGCAAACAGATTTTCCTTCATTTCACCGGTGTTGATCGCTTCGGTTTCGAACACAGATAATATCGGCCTGATCAGGATTACCAGCAGACCAATGGTGACGCAGTCCAGGGTCGGCCACTGCCAGTAGAAACGACTCGATTCATCCAGCTTGATATCGCGAAAATGACGGTACAGCGGCAGTATTACACCACCGATCAATATACCCAGTGTCAGCAATGCCCGCGGTACCTGGTCAAACAGAGCATGCACATTGTGCAGATTGGTTTCGTCCTGATCGTTTAGTTCCCTCCAGGTCTCGGCGGTGCCCCAGCCGAACATGTGCTGACCATAGGATATTTCTTCCAGCGCAAAATAAGCGGCGCCCAAAATCAATATAAACAACCAGGCCTTGAGGAAACCGGATAATGCGAGCCGGTTAGCCCCGACTATCGAAGAAACGTTGAACCCGATCGCGACCACAAGGAACAACACTGTCATATTCTCGATGATGCCGGCCTCACCCTTGAGCAACCAGTCGCTACCGACGATTGCATACCAGACCAATGGGAACAGGATGACTAACAGCGGCAGGCCGTGATACAAAATCAGGTTCCTGCTGTTCATCACGCGATCTCGAATAATCCGGCCGCTCCCATGCCGCCGCCAACGCACATCGAAACCACGACATATTTCGCGCCGCGACGTTTACCCTCGAGCAGAATATGCCCGGTCAGCCGGGCACCGGTCATGCCATAGGGGTGTCCGATCGATATCGAACCGCCGTTGACGTTGAGTTTTTGATTATCGATACCCAGATAATCGCGGCAGTAAATGGTCTGACAGGCGAAGGCTTCATTGATTTCCCACAGGTCGATATCATCGATAGTAAGTCCATTCGTTTGCAGCAGTTTTGGAATTGCGTAAATCGGGCCAATACCCATTTCCTCGGGCGCGTTACCGGCCACCGCCATGCCACGGTAAATACCCAAAGCTTGCAAGCCCCTTTTTTCAGCAAGCGAAGATTCCATCAGCACACAGGCCGAAGCGCCATCGGACAACTGACTCGCACTACCCGCGGTAACCGACCCGCCTTCGATAACAGGATTCAGTCCGGCAAGGCCTTCGCGAGTGGTTTGCGGTCGATTACCCTCGTCCTTCGACAAGGTTGTATCGCTATAACTGATTTCACCGCTTTCCCTGTCCTTGATGGCCCGGGTTGTCGCAAGCGGAACGATTTCGTCGTCGAAGGCGCCCGCCTGCTGACCTGCGGCGGTACGCATCTGCGATTGCAGCGCATACTCGTCCTGGGCTTCACGTGCAATATCAAATTTCTTAACCACGTGCTCGGCGGTGAGCAACATCGGCATGTAGGCATGTTCCGCGTGGGTGACCACATTGGGATCGGCAGCGTCGATAACCCACGGAAAGTACTGGTTCTGTACCGCCGAAATATTATCCTGCCCACCTGCCACGACGACATCCATGCCATCAACAATAATCTGCTTGGCCGCTGTCGCGATCGCCATCAATCCCGACGAGCACTGCCGGTCGATGGTTTGCCCCGATACCGTCACCGGCAACCCGGCGGCCAACGCTGACAGGCGTGCAACATTCATTCCGGCAGTCCCGGCAGTGAGCACCGCGCCAACGATCACATCGTCTATTTCTTCACCGCTAACCCCGGCGCGTTCTACCGCGTGACGAATCGCGTGCGCCGTCATGGTCGGAGATTTAATGTTGTTGAGGCTGCCTTTGAACGCAACCCCGATTGGGGTGCGTGCGGTCGATACGATAACTGCGTCTTTCATTGCGTGCTATGCCGATAGTTAAATTTCGCGGCATTATAACTCAGCAAAAGAAAAGGGGGACGCATCAATTTTTCGTATTTTTATTATTTTATCTCAAAAATTAATACGTCCCCGTTTTCTATCCCTCTACTCCCCCTCCTTTACACCTATTCCTGCAGAGCCCCGGACAGATCATCGATGATAGCCCGAAACTGATCGTCGATCTTTAATTCAGCATCGTAAACCGATTCGATTTGCGCGGTGCTCGACTTAATGATTCGCATTAATGCGGTTTCCTGCTGTTTTGTCAAATTGAGTTTTATAATCGATTTTTCGATGTCGACCCCCAGGGCCGTAATAATTTCACTCCAACGGGTCTTTTGCTGCTGGTGAAGATCATCGATATTACCCAGGTTATCACGCGCCGCCTGCAGCGCCCGGGCCAGCACCTGACCGCGCTGCTCGAGCAGCAGCGCGCTTTGCAGGGCATGGATTCGAGACTCGAGCGCCTCGATCAAAATGGCCAGGTATTCACGCACCCGCTCTATTTTACCCTCCCCGGAAGGCAGGTTGCGCACCAGAATCGTTGCGTGATCGGAGCTGACTGCGAGGCGGGTGCCAAATCTTACTACCCGATCCTGAATGCGCAGACTGGCGAGGATCTGGCTTTCCATCGGGCGTTCGATATCATCGCTAAACCAGACACGGTTTTCAGGTTCATCCATAATCAACAGGCTGCTATCGAGTTCAAACTCACGCAGGCAATCGAACACATGGCCGGCCAGGTCATCAAGGCTACTGACCGTCCGGCATCGATGTAGAAATTCGATCACCATACCGAGTTCGTCAGTATCGCTCAAATTGCTCATCAGGGCTTCGACGGCCTTGTCGGAAATCTTCTTGAGCTCCTGTTTTCGGTGCTGACTTGCGAGCACAATCTGCACCTTCTTTTGCAGAATCTCTTCGCTGAAAGGCTTGGTTATGTAATCGTCACCGCCAGCCTCGTAACCCGCCATCAGTTCCGCCTGCGAGGCGAGCGCGGAAACAAATATGATCGGGATTTCCGCAGTTTCCGCATCGGCTTTAAGACGTGCACAGGTCTCCAGACCATCCATCTCGGGCATGTTTACGTCGAGGAGAATCAAATCCGGTTTTTGTATATCGACCTGTTGCAGGCAACTCTCGCCAGACTTCACGGTGCTCAACTCGTAGCTGTCCTGCAGCAACTCTTCCATGATGGTCAAGTTAACCGGTTCGTCATCTACACACAGTATCAATGCCTTGCTATTCATTAGTTTTGTTTTGCAACCATCCAGATTTCCGCCATTTATAGTTGAATTAGCCGCCAAAGAGTAGACAAAAATTCCATATTTCCGATTGTCTTTTTCTATCAGGCGCCACGCGTCGTGTATCCTGTCATTCTCAATTTGTTACTTCTGTTTTCACTCACCCGGAAATTATTGATGAACATCAGTCTACAATCCAGTAAATTCAAATCCTTAAGGCCGTTATCGAAGCGTGTTTAATATCACGGAAGAATTAAACGATTTCGACTAGACTTGGTCGATATACTTATGTTTTTAGCCGAGAATAACATGCTGGATACGACAGATAATTCGATTGCGGATTGTCAGACCGACATTTTAAAGGCCGTCAGCGCGATCGAAACTATCATTCTGGGAAAGCCGAACCAGATTCGACTTGCCGCCTGTTGCCTTATAGCACGCGGTCATTGCCTGATTGAGGATTTACCCGGGGTCGGCAAAACCACCCTCTCGCAATCGATTGCACGGGTATTCGGTCTGCATTTCCAGCGCATCCAGTTTACCAGCGATTTACTGCCTGCCGATATTATCGGGGTATCGATATTCGATGCTGAAAAACAGGTTTTCAAGTTTCATCCGGGGCCGGTGTTTGCGCACTTTATCCTGGCCGATGAAATCAACCGGGCCACTCCAAAAACCCAGAGTGCGCTGCTTGAGGCAATGGAAGAAAGGCAGATCACAGTCGAGGGTGCGACCTATCCGTTAGATGAGCCCTTCTTCGTCGTCGGCACCCAGAACCCACTCGATCAATCCGGAACCTTTCCACTGCCGGAGTCCGAGCTTGATCGTTTCATGATGAGAATTGAGCTTGGTTATCCTGACCAGGAAGCCGAACTCGCCTTGTTGGCAGGCGGCAATCCGCGTGCGCGCCTGTACGACATAAAACCGGTAGTCAGTATCGAGCGTTTTATAGAGATTCAGTCTGCGGTTGACAGCATTCATTGTTCGGAACCATTACTGCACTACGTACAACACCTGATCCAGGCAACCCGTAATCCGGGTCTGTTTGTCTACGGTCTTTCACCACGCGCAGGACTGGCCATCATACAGGCCAGCAAGGCCTGGGCGCTGATGGATGGCCGCAGTCATACGGAACCGGGCGATGTGCAAGCGGTGTTCGCTGCCATCGCCGATCATCGCCTGACGGCGTCCGAGCAACACAGCCGGTCGACATTGGACCTGATCAATGATCTGCTCGAACAGATCCCCATCCCCTAGACTGCGATAATGTTGTCGGCGGCATTACCGCGACCCATCCGTCGCTACTTCGATACCTGGTTCGACACACATAACCCACCGAGCCGGGATGCCATTGTGCTGCATAACCGGCGCCTTTATATTCTGCCAACCCGGTTCGGTTACCTGTTCGCGATAATGTTGCTATTCCTGTTTTTCGCAGCTATTAATTACCAGAACAGTATGGCCTTCATGCTCACCTTCATGTTGACCTCACTGGGAATCATCAGCCTCTGGCATACGCATAAGAACCTGCTTGGTGTCACGGTGAGGTTGCAAATTCCCCGCCCTGTCTTCAACGGTGAATCCTGTGAACTGAAATTTGAAGTCAGCCACGCCAATAATTCACGACGTTTCGCGATCGGTATCCAGTACGCCGGCGAAACGCCCGTATATCTGCGACTCGAACCCGCGGGCAGCACCGTGGCGAAACTCAAAATTCCCACGGCGCGTCGGGGACAGTTCAAACCGGCGGGGATTACAGTGTTCACGCGTTATCCGACTGGCCTTTTTCATGCCTGGGGATGGCTCAGGTTCGACTTGCCGATACTCATTTACCCCCGTCCAGCCGCGCGCGTAAAATTGCAACAATCGATGGTCGAACAATACGATGGTCAGGTTTCAACCAGCACTATAGAGGGCGATGATTTTGCCGGTTTACGCGAACATCGCGAAGGCGAATCGCTGCGGCATATCTCGTGGAAAGCCTATGCGCAGGGCAAAGGCCTGTTAACCAAGACATTTCAGGGACAGGCAAGACCCACATTCTGGATCGACTGGCAGCTGCTCGGCGAAGGCTCGCTCGAAGACAAGCTGAGTTTCATGACGGCGTTGGTCCTGGCCGCAGAAAATCAGGAACAGAAATACGGGCTGCGCCTGCCTGGCACAACCATCGAACAGGCCTTTGGCAATGCCCATAAGCATGCCTGTTTACAGGCAATCGCCACCTTCAGCCAAGCCGATTTGAATCAGGAACTCCAGCTTGAACGCGGTTAGCGAAACCCTGCCGATAAAATTAATATCGCGGGAGACACCTGCACGTTCGAGTGTTTTCGCGGTCTGTTTTTGCTTCCTGTTTTCGATTTCCCCCCATTTTCGCAACCTGCCATTGTGGGTTAGCCTGTTGGTTTTAGCAGCCCTGGGATGGCGCTGCCTGGAAAATCTTGGCAAGCTCGGGGCATTTCCAAAATGGCTACTAATACTGCTGGTCCTGATCGGTGGTATCGGTGTATTCGCCGAGTACTGGACCATCGTCGGTCGCGACGCAGGTCTTGCCCTGTTAACCGTTATGGCTGCCCTCAAGTTCCTCGAAAGCCGGCGTCACCGCGATATGCTAATCCTGGTTTTTCTATGCTACTTTTTGATTGCAACCCATTTCCTGTTCTCACAGAGCATCACCATCGCCAGCCTGATGTTCGCTACCCTGATTGTCACTACCGCGACCCTGGTAACAATAAACCAGCGTGAAGAAAGTATCATGCTCAAGGAGTTGTTGCATACCAGCACACAGCTGGTGTTGCTGTCGATTCCACTAATGTTAATACTGTTCATTCTGGTGCCACGCGTACCCGGCCCGCTGTGGGGACTAACCAGTGAACAGCGCGGTGGCATTACCGGGCTGAGCGACCACATGTCTCCGGGAGAAATCAGCAACCTGATCCGCAGTAACGAGGTCGCCTTCAGGGTCGATTTCCAGAGCAGTCTCCCCCCACAAAGCAAGCTTTACTGGCGTGGACCGGTGATGGCCAGCTACAACGGCTACCGCTGGTCGCAGGCGCCCAGAAAAGAACTCCGCCGATTTACCCTGATGGCCGCAGAAGCTGCTATTAAATATACCGTAACCCTTGAACCCAATGGCGAACTATGGTTGTTCGCGCTAGACATGCCATCGAAACTGCTTCGAAATAGTGTCATGACCGAGGATTTTCAGCTGCTCAGCAAGAAAAAAATCAACGATTTGCTGCGCTACCAGATGGAATCACGACTTGATTACAAGTTTGGTTTAGACGAATCCAGCGACTATCTGAGGCTAGCGCTCGAATACCCTGACAACCTTAATCCACAAACGCTTGAACTGGGCAGGTCCCTGGCCGCAAGGTTTGAACGCAGCGAAGATGTCGTCAACGAAGTATTGAAGATGTTTCGCGAAGAAGAATTCTTTTATACTCTGAAACCCCCCAAACTCGGCAAAAACAGGGTTGACGAATTTCTTTTCGACAGCCGTCGAGGTTTTTGCGAACATTATGCCGGCAGTTTTGCATTACTGATGCGCACTGCCGGAATCCCCGCACGTATCGTTACCGGTTACCAGGGTGGCGAGTACAACATAGTCGGCAACTACCTGATCGTACGCCAGTCCGACGCCCATGCCTGGACCGAAGTATGGATCGAAAATCAGGGATGGATACGCGTGGACCCGACTGCCGCAGTTTCACCGGACCGGATTGAACGGGGCATAGATGAGGCGCTGTCTGACGAGATATCAGGTTTTCGCATCCGCAATCGAAATCCGATCTTCGGCAACCTGCTCTATAGCTGGGATACTCTGCAACACGGCTGGAACGACTGGGTACTAAATTACGATCAACGCAAGCAGAGAAATTTCCTCAGCCAGCTTGAACTCGGTATCGAAAACTGGTCGGATATGGTGTTCGCACTGATCTTTTTACTGCTGACCGTAACCGCTCTATTCTGGTTAATCGTCTGGTACCGCGAACGTCCACCAAAGCCCGCGACCTATGAAATCCTGTTTAACCGGCTATTGAAAAAGCTGTCAAGGCGAGGTTTCCAGAAAGGCTCGGCCGAAGATACACGGACCTTCCTGCTGCGCATTACGCAGCGCGATTTTCCACAACGCGAACTATTGACGAACATCGTCGAACTATACAACCGTATCAAGTATGGACGTCAGGGCAACTCCCGCTCCGCGCTTGGTGACATGCGCTCGATGATCAACTCGATCAAACGCTAGGTTTTGTCACCACGCTGACCATTAGATTTATACCCTGGTCTGGCATTGTTGGTATACGCGCAGGTAGCTTGCACTATCGAGGTTCGGCCACCAACGAATGTGATGTGTTGTTTCCAGTTCGTTCAAACGACTTCAAGTTCGGAAGTCTTGAAGTACTGATTCTTGATGTCGCTGATTTCATCGCGCACTCGCGCCGCCTCCTCGAATTCCAGGTCGCGCGCATGTTCGTACATGCGGGTTTCCAGCTGTTTGAGTTTGGCATTCAATTGCCTGGCGCTGAGCCGGGCATAAGCCTGCGTGGATTCGGCAACGCGATCCAGGCGGACCCTGCCACGCCCCGTTTTAGCGGATTCACCGAGATCCATCACGTCCGTAACGCGCTTGACGATGCCGCGCGGAGTAATATTATGCTCCTTGTTATACAACAGCTGCTTGTCGCGCCGCCGATCGGTTTCGGCGATCGCGCGTTCCATCGAGCCGGTTACCTTGTCTGCGTAAAGAATCGCCCTGCCGTTGATGTTTCGCGCCGCACGGCCAATGGTTTGTATCAGTGCCCGATCCGAGCGTAAAAACCCTTCCTTGTCAGCATCCAGAATCGCGACCAGTGAAACTTCCGGCATATCCAGCCCTTCGCGCAACAGGTTGATACCGACCAGCACATCAAACTCACCCAGACGCAAATCACGAATAATCTCCATGCGCTCCACCGTATCGATATCCGAGTGCAGATAACGCACGCGCACACCGTGTTCGCCGAGGTAATCGGTCAGGTCTTCAGCCATACGCTTAGTCAGTGTAGTGATTAACACCCGCTCCTCCAGCACTACCCGTTTATTGATTTCAGAGAGCACATCGTCAACCTGGGTGGTCGCCGGCCGCACGTCAATTAACGGGTCGACGAGGCCGGTCGGACGTACCACCTGTTCGACCACTGCGCCACTATTTTTCTTTTCGTAGTCTCCAGGGGTAGCCGAGACAAAAATAGTCTGTGGCGACACCCTTTCAAATTCGTCGAAGCGCAGTGGCCGGTTATCGAGCGCGGACGGCAGTCGAAAGCCATACTCGACCAGTGTCTCCTTGCGTGATCGATCACCCTTGTACATACCGCCAATCTGCGACACCGAGACATGGCTTTCGTCGATAAACAGCAAACAATCGTCGGGTAGATAATCAAACAATGTCGGCGGGGGTTCGCCCTCCTTGCGTCCGGACAGGAAGCGCGAATAATTCTCGATGCCGCTGCAGTATCCCAGTTCTCGCATCATTTCCACATCATAGTTGACGCGTTGCTCGAGCCGCTGCGCCTCCACCAGTTTGTCGTTTTGCTTGAGTACAGCAAGGCGATCGACCAGTTCCTCTTTTATCTCGGCAATCGATGCGAGGACAACTTCCCGCGGGGTCGCGTAATGGGTTTTCGGATAAATCGTAATCCGCCTGACGTTTTTACTGACCTCCCCGGTCAGCGGGTCGAACAGACTGAGTTTTTCGACCTCGCTATCAAACAGTTCGATTCGCACTGCCTGGCGCTCGGAATCGGCCGGGTGCACATCGATAACCTCGCCACGCACCCGATAGGTGCCACGCTTGAGTTCCAGGTCATTGCGCTTGTACTGCAGTTCAGCAAGCCGGCGCAGTATACTACGCTGATCGATTTCATCGCCGACTACGAGGTGGAGCAACATTTTCAGATATGAGTCCGGGTCACCAAGCCCGTAGATTGCCGATACCGAGGCCACGATGATGGTATCGCGTCGTTCCATCAACGACTTGGTCGCTGACAATCGCATCTGTTCGATGTGCTCGTTGATCGACGCATCCTTTTCAATGAAGGTGTCCGATGCCGCAACGTAGGCTTCCGGTTGGTAATAGTCATAGTAAGAAACGAAATACTCCACCGAGTTATGCGGGAAAAATTCCTTCATTTCACCGTACAACTGCGCCGCCAGAGTCTTGTTATGCGCCATGATGATCGCAGGCCGCTCGAGTCGCTGAATAATGTTGGCCGCGGTAAAGGTCTTGCCCGACCCGGTAACCCCGAGCAGGGTCTGATGCATCAAGCCATCCTCGATGCCCTGCACCAGTGCGTCGATCGCCTCGGGTTGGTCCCCGGCGGGTTCAAAGCGGGTTTCAAGCTTAAATTTCTTAGCCATAGAATTAATTTAGTTAATGATAGACAGTCTGTGCTTTACAGGCCGCTGCGGCTTTGTATACTTCGCCTGTTCCTTTGTTCAATCAACCAGACGAGTTAGCCGTGTTTAACGATTTGTCAAAGCGCGTTTGCGCGATAAAACCATCCCCCACTTTAGCAGTTTCAAATTTAGCTAGCCAGCTTCGCGCCCAGGGGCGTGACGTTATCGGACTTGGGGCCGGCGAACCCGATTTCAACACCCCTGAGCACATCAGGGATGCAGCGATTGAAGCGATTAACAACGGCGACACGCACTATACCGCGGTTGACGGTACGGTTGCGCTGAAACAGGCGATCGTCGACAAGTTCGCCCGCGATAACGGACTGACCTACATGGCTGACCAGATCCTGGTTTCCTGTGGCGGCAAGCAAAGTTTCTTTAACCTGTGCCAGGCTCTGCTCGATGCCGGCGATGAAGTCATCATCCCGGCGCCATACTGGGTCTCTTATCCCGACATCGTCATTCTCGCGGACGCCACCCCGGTGATCGTCGAAGTAGGAATCGACAAGTCTTTCAAGATTACGCCGCAGATGCTCGAAGCCGCGATTACCGACAAAACCCGCATGCTGGTGCTGAACAGCCCCTCTAACCCGACCGGGGTCGGCTACTCGATGCAGGAACTGGCGGCACTCGGCGAAGTCCTGCTGCGTCACCCTGATGTACTCATCATGACCGATGACATGTACGAGCTTATCGTCTGGGGAGACTACCAATTTTGTAACATCCTCAATGCCTGCCCTGACCTGTACGATCGCACCATGGTTTTCAACGGTGTCTCCAAGGCTTACGCGATGACCGGTTGGCGCATCGGCTATGCCGCCGGGGACGCGGGTATCATCAAGGCGATGAAGAAGATTCAGTCGCAAAGCACATCCAACCCGACCTCGATTTCCCAGGCCGCGTCGGTAGCGGCTCTGAATGGAGACCATGCGCCAGTGCGCGCCATGGTGGACGAATTCAAAAAGCGGCATGATTACCTGGTGGCAGAACTGAACTCGATCAAGCACATCCAGTGCCTGGAATCGGACGGAACCTTTTACAGCTTTCCTAATATTCAGAGTTTCATCGATTCGCGTGACGATCTGAACAACGATGTCGACGTGGCCAACCTGTTGCTCGAGGAAGTCGGCGTCGCGCTGGTTCCCGGCTCGGCTTTCGGCGCCGAGGGTTATATGCGCATCTCCTTCGCTACCAGTATGGAAAACCTGGAACAGGCGGTCGCACGCATTCGACAGGTGTTCGAGAGCTGAGACAAACACCGGCTGACGGTGAACTCGCATTTCGCTTTCGTGGGCAATATGGCTTATATTGGCCGTTCACAGTTACAGGCCCGTAAATGAGTTCTCCCGCTGAAACCCTGGCTCGCGCCGCGTCATCGTTGTATCACTACGACGATGTTCGCATCGTCCACCTCGAGCTGACTCACCGTTGCAACGCTGCCTGTCCGATGTGCGCGCGCAATATCCACGGCGGTGCGATCAATCCCGACATGCCGCTCAGCGAACTGTCGCTGGACGATATCAAGACTATCCTGTTGCCGGACTTTATCGCGCAATTGAAGCGAATTTATGCCTGTGGCAACTATGGAGACCCGATTGTCGCACGCGAGTGTATCGAAGTTTTCCGCTACCTGCGCGAGCACGGCCCCGAACTCAATCTTTGTCTGCACACCAACGGCTCGGCACGCCGTCCCGACTGGTGGCGCGAACTGGCCGGGATCATGCATCAGGGGCCCCACTATTTAAGGTTTGGTATCGATGGTCTCGAGGATACCAACCATCTCTACCGCCGCGGCACCGACTGGAAAACAGTGATGCGCAGCGCTGCAACATTTATCGACGCCGGCGGGCGGGCGGAATGGGATTTCCTGGTGTTCAAACACAACGAGCACCAGGTCGAAACGGCACGCAAACTCGCCGAAGATATGGGATTCAGTGAATTCTTCGTACGCAAGACCGGACGTTTTCTAAGCAGCGGCGAACTGGAAACTTCGGAACGTTTCGACGTACTCGATAAAAAAGGCGAGTTTGAATACTGGCTCGAGCAACCCGCCAATCCTGAGTATGTGAATCCGGCATTCGGCAATCTCGAACGGGTCAGGCAACGTTACGGAGAGTACCAGTCCTATCTCGACAAGGTTGAGGTGAACTGCAAGGTGGCCGGCTCCAAGGGCAAGATTTATCTCTCCGCACAGGGTTATGTGTTGCCCTGCTGCTGGCTCGGAGCCGTCTTCAGCGAGTCCAGCACCGCCGAGCGCCAGCAGTTTGCCGAACTGATAAACAACCACGGTGGCAGTGCAGTACTCGACGCCAGGCGTAACGGGCTGAAACAGGTCATCGAGGGCCCGTTGTTTCAACAGGCAATTCCGCAAAGCTGGGACCAGCAATCGATTACCGACGGTAAACTCGCGATCTGCGCCCGCACCTGTGGCAAAGAGTATGATCCGCTCGACCACCAACGCGACTGAACCGCCCCTGCGGCACATTCTGACAGATTCGTGGTTTCATTCCGAAAGACCATAAACTGTCAATTTACCCTGATCCCCACGCCAGCAGGGATTGACAAATCAGGTTGCCGTATTAATTCTATTCATTTAGTATACGCAGCCTCTATTCCCCGGTAGCTCAGTTGGTAGAGCAATTGACTGTTAATCAATGGGTCCCTGGTTCGAGCCCGGGCCGGGGAGCCAACTTCTGGAAAGCCGGTTGAGCATGCTCAACCGGCTTGTTGCTTTACCTACCCGCAATGCAACACAGCATTCTACAAGCCTGATTACGCCTGAGCTGACCGAGTCGCAAGCTATCAAAAGATAAATAGTTATATAAAAAGGGGCACACTGACCTTCACCCGTTTTGTTGATGCACGATCGCATTCCAGTCTGCAAGAGAGCACATCATTCAGTCTCTATATAATAACCCTGCACAAAGTTCCTATCTTTTTCAGCCTCGGACGTTTCATCAAATCTTACTGCGTTCAGATCTTCAGCAAATTTAATTACATAGTCGTTACAGGACCGGTTCGCAATAGCAACGATTTCTTCATCAGGCCGCCCTTTCTGCTTCATGAGAAGCATGAGTGATAAAAAAGGCCGAAAACGGTGTTGCATGAATCCTTTTATATTCGGTTCGGCTTTACGCATCCTCTCAATGTACTGAACCGCTTGTTCATATAAATCTTTCGCCTTATCTAATTCCCCTCTGCAACGGTGAATATTGCCCATATTGTGAATAATGCGCCATTCTATACGCGCTACGCTGTGAGCTTTGGCTATTGGAAGTGCCATCTCGTATATAGCGTATGCCTCGTTTTGCAGATTCAATCGGTCGTCACTGCTAGTGGATTCAAGCGAACGCGCAAACAGGATGCTGCCTTTATTCATACGCCCACGAGCGACGTTGTCATAGAAAAAATTGTCTTCTGCGATTTTGAGCCCTTCGTCAACGTACTTCATCGCAAGACCATACTCACCGAGAAGGAAATTCGGCAGCCCAAGGTCAATGGTATAGTGGGCGATCCAGGGCCAGTCTTCCTGTGTGGGCACCGAGGAAAGACACAAGGCCTCCTGCCAGTGCGGCAACACGGCGCTGTACTCTCGCCTCCACATGTGCACCGCCCCCATATTTGCTCTTGCATTCGCCTCCAATCGCTTACTTCCGCAGCGGCGCGCGACATCACAAGCTTCCTGGTGATGTTCATAAGCTTTGTCCAGTTCAAAATTGCTCCGGTAATTCTCCCCCACCCAGTTAAGACAAATCCCATACGTATGAAGATCTTCTCCTTTCAAACTATCAGCAACCGATCGGAACAAATCCAGTGCACGATTCGCGGCTTTACTGCTTTCATGATGATCACCGGCGTGAAATTGGCTGATGCTGTAATAGGTAAGGGCCATGGCCAGGAGAATTTTCTCATCCAAATTCTCTGCAATATGCACCGCATTATTCAAGGCATCTACGGCATCCACTTTCTTCCCTATCAACTCATTGGATCTTCCCAATGTAAGGAACAATTCAAAACGCTCTTTATCAGTTCCCATGTGAGCATCGTCCATGGCTGAGAGAAGAAGCCTGCATAGCCGCACCAGTTTGCTGTACGCTTGCTCCTGAGTCGCTGCTTCTACTGCTATTTGTAAATGTTTGATTGCCCGCCCCGGCTCCTTGGCCCTTAAGTATAATTCTGCGATCCTCGCCGGATTGCACAATGAGGGATCCAGCCCGGACATTTGTTCTAGTGCTTTAGCCGCTTTGTGATGGTACAACTTAGATAGCTGCTTATCTTCTGTAGCACGTTTGAAAAATTCCTCGTGTATAAGAGCGTGTCTGTATCGGTATAATGGTTCTTCTTCGCTTTCGTGTTGTATAAGGCGGTACTTATTGATTGCGTCATTTAGGGATTCGATCACTGAAATCTCGTCTATATTGGTTATAGATTCGGCAATTTTTGCATTGAATTTTTCCCCAACAACACTCGATCTCAAATGGATTGTATACGCACGCTCCATTTCATCTTTAAGATGATCCACACGTAAACCCAATATATTTTTCCCTTTTCCCGTTAACTTATCGCTGATCTCTTCTAACATATCAATGGATCTGACGTTGTCGCCCAACACGCCTTTATTGCGCAGAAACGCAAGAGCCTCTTGCAGAAGGAGAGGGTTACCACCGATTTTTTGCTGGAGCATCTCACATAGCTGAGACGAAGGTTGATTGGCGGTTGGATATCGGGATTTAAAGAAACCAGCTATACCATCTGGAGTGAGGTATCCCAATGGAATGGTTTTAACTGACACACCCCCTTCCGCCACCAGAATAGGAAATTCTCGACGTATAAGGTCGCGCAGATTGATTTTCCTTTCTATCTCATCCGGCCTATAAGTGCACAAGATCATGAATGGCTTGTTTCCGAGCACGTCGGAAAGGCCTAACAGCATATTAGCTGACTCAATATCGACCAAATGAAAATTATCAATAATCAAAACGGTCGGTCTGAAACGGTCATGCTTTAATGCAGTCTGTAAAATCTTGGCTACCTGTGCGCGCCGCGCTTCATTAGTTTTGGAAGCATCCAATGGGATTTCGTTTTCTTTTCTGCCTGACTTAATCCAAGCTGCAAAACCGCGATTAAGCTGACCGATAATCGTCCTGAGTGGCTTGGATAAAATGGGTATGAGACCTGCAGAATTGCCGATCTCTCCAAGCACGCTATTCCATATTTCCGCCCTATCAAGGCTTCTTTTTTCGGACAAGAACATTTTATCGAATAAGTTTCGGATCATTCGATAACGATCTTGATCAGGAGTATCGCCATGCAGAAGTTCGATCTTGCAATACAAAATCTCTTCAGCTTTAAGATGAGATTCAAAAGACTCCACCAGCGCAGTCTTCCCAAGTCCACCAATCCCTTCAACAAAGACAATGCACCCCGCCGGATTTTCTGCTCTTGTGCCTGCCAGAGCCTGCATCAAATAACCAAGTTCCTGTTCCCTGCCAATGAGGATTTGACGTCTATCGTTTTGGGGCATTTTGGGTCCTCCATTGCCTTGTATATTACTTCACTTCAGCTTAATTTCGCCGTTAGTGCCTATACTGTTAGGCGATGAAAGTGTTCAAAGCCAATTAAGTTAAAATGTTATCAGTGCCATCATTTCCGTAATCAGACAACCGACTCTGCGTATCTTCATGATTGACAATAACGTTAAGCGCCGTATCTATTTTCTTACGATGCTCCGAGCTGTGGAGTTGCTGCAACAAATCCGGTGGTGTCAACGCCGGCTCCGTGCCGGTAAAAGCTTTGTCTCGAGCCCAATGCTAATTCGTCATTTGGGCAAATTCAATCTAGCCGATTCCAACAGCAGGTAAAGAGCTCAGACTATTTGAAATTCTCTTATGCCTTCGAAAACCACTCCATCGGGAGCGACCATGACGAGCCCAGGAATGGTCGCGGTCGCATCGAGCAATCGCCGCGCACCTTCGAAGAACATCAATCCCACCGGCACGCCGTAGAGCTTTTGCGGGCTGATCGATCTCCCCGCAATGTCTGTTTCTCGGATATGCTCTTTGTCGCTCGGTTCGCTTATTGACTTGTAGTCCTCGAAAATTTTTCGAAATTCTTCGCGCCCGAGCATCTTCACATGACCGACATAACCTGACCACGAGCCCGATCAGTCGATATTTTCAATGAGGGTTCGGGACTGCCGAAATGGAAAATCGATGCCTGCAATCCATGGTCCGGACTGTCGCAGCGCTGCCTCGAACTGGTTGAAACATTCCCATGACCTCTATTTCCAGGCAACACTCCATACAGGTAATCGGCTTTTTCCCTGTAGGTGTGCTAGTAAAATCTAGCCCGCGCTCGGTGGATAGTTATTCGGTTTCTCGACGCCAGATAATCGGTGTGAACTTTTGACTATTGGAGCTGGCTATTCGGTGGCCTCGGGTCCGGCCTGAGCGCCGTCAGCGGCTGCCGTGGGAACCGCTGGAGCCTTGCTCGAGGCAGCGCGCACCTGAGCATTGCTATCGCTACTACCGGCCTCGAGATAGCCTTGCGCGATTTCGGAATCCTGTTTCCAAAGCGCCTGCGCCGCGACGACGCGCTCAAGCGGATCGACAGCATCGTCTAACAGGATTCCTCCAAGCGCCACGGTTGCCCGGTCCCCCCCGATTTGACCCAGCGCGGTTATGCTCTGAGCGCGCACAGAAAAATTTTCGTCGAGCAATGCCGTCTCGAGATTGGAGACCGCACGATCGTCACCCAGGGCGCCAAGCGCAATTGCGACCCGCGACCGCACCAGGGGATCCGGATCGGTTTGCAACATGAGAGCCAGGTTCTCCAAAACGGGCCTTTCGTCTGGCTGTTGCACCAGTCGCAGCGCAGCCGCACTGCGTTTTACCGGCTCTTCATGCTGTAACTCGTCAATTAGCACGATACCTTGCGTGACATCGGCACCAGCCTCGCCGGGTCCCAGCAGCCATAGTTGCGAAAGCACGCGCTGCGGTTCCCCGCCCTCGCTTTGTGAATAAAATAAAATGCGGTTGGTGTCGGCGACCAGACGCTCGACCGCTACCTGTACCGTTAGATTTTCAAACTTGCTGTTGACCCGTGGAAAATCGTTAAAATCGGCCACCTGGACGACCTTGAATCCAGCCAGTTTCCCGATTTCTACCAGAACCTCAGGCAGGGGCGCACCATGAATCTCGGCCGACAACAAGCCGTCATTCAAGTCGATACGGATATCTGATCTGTCGCTTGACTGGGTGTCGGTTGCGACGCTACCGGCCGGAATCGCCAGGCTCAAGACTAATGCGGCAAGCAGCAGGGCTAGGTTGAGTCGGGGTTTCATGTCATTACCGGGTCGGGACAACCCGCGGGCGGAGGTACACCCGCGGTTGGCCCGGTGCCTGATACGACGCGTATTGCGTCAGTTTTCATCGTCCTCAATTTCGGCGGCGGGATCCATCAATCGTCATCGTCATCGTCATCGTCATCGTCCTTCTTCTTCTTACCCTTGTCCATCGCGAACTCGATGATCGAGTATGCAATTGCATCGGCATTGACATCCAGGGCATGCAGGTTGACATTGTCGAAGGTGTCGCAGGCAAGGTGGTAACAGGGATCATACTGATCTCCGGCCGTACCGCCCCACAGCGCCGCTTCTTCAGGTGTCTTGATACCCTCGGCGCCGGTAAACAGGCCGCCCGCCGGAATACCGACCGCGATAAAGGGTCCATAATCGGAGCGACCGGAAAAGTCGGTACCCTTGAAGGGCTCACCCACCAGGGTGTAATACTCCTCGAAGACCTTTTCGATTTCGGCCGAGCCCTCCGGACCGGGTCCAGCGCCTACGCCATCGGAATCGTCGCCGTCATAGATGAAGAACACGTGATTGGGCGAACCGACCATGTCGAAATTGAGGTATTGCGCGATCCTGTCCTGTTGTTTCTGCTCCAGATTGTTGACGTAAAAAGTCGAGCCGACCAGCCCGGACTCCTCCGCGCCCCACCACGCAAAACGGACCCTGTTGCGCGTTTTGGTCCTCGCCATCGCCTCGGCGACCTCGAGGATAGCGGCGCTGCCCGAACCGTTGTCCTGGATACCGGGCCCCTCGTTGACCGAGTCGAGGTGGGCGCCTGCCATGACGACATTGTCTTTCTTACCTTTTTTGGATTCGGCAAGCACGTTGAAGGTCGTGGCCTGACCGCGGAAGGTATCGGTTTTCAGGCGCATCTCAAGGCCCGGGGTGGCGACCAGCTGTTGACCTACCTCCTGGGTTACCGCGGTGACCGAAATGTCGAGTGTGAAGGTACTGCCCAGCGTGCCGTTCAGGGTGCCCGGACTATTGTTGTAAATAATGACACCGGAGGCGCCCGCGTCATAGGCGTTGGTCGCCTTCAGTGCGAAGGTGCACGCGCCGCGGCTGATCAGCGCGATATCGCCTGCCGGAAATCCGACGAAATCGGTGATATCACACCCGGTGATAACTGCCAGCGTACTGACCGACGCAGTGACGTCACCACTGCCCGAGTAAGACATGATGTTGTTCTCGACCGCCCCCGGGGACGGTAGGATCTCGTCGAGCTCTGTCGGGGAGAGCGTGATAAAGGTTTGAAAATCAAAGGGTTGAACTTTGACCTTGTATTTCGCTGCCTCTAAACGGTCCCTGACGTAAAACACCGATTCATCGTAGCCGGGCGTGCCAGAGGTTCGAATGCCGTTGTTGGCGTCCGCGATTGCCTGCAGCGCCGCCTGGTGTTCACGGGTCCCTTCGAGGGTGACACATTCGAGCAACTTCTTGGGCTTGTTGTTGTTTCTGGAATCGCAGGATTTGGATCCCGCGAAAGCGTTGGGTGATGCCGCCAGGCTGATGCCCAGCAATCCCAGTGTAATGAGTAAACGAGTTGAGTACATGGTTGAACCTCCCTATGGATATTATCGTTATTACCTTAGTGTTGTGATTCAATGCGTACAGCCGCGACAATATACTAAAATTTCCCCGTTTTTTCCAATATTTCGGCGCTGGTCTGCCATATTCCGCCAACATCCCGGGGACGATATACCGGTTTAGCCAATTACCCTCGAAGAGGTACAGACGAGTTAACTTTTCCATGGGCACGGGCGAAAACTCATCCTTTCGATTACTCACACCGTCCATTCTCGACCACAAGGCCAAGTAGACACTCGCTGCTTTGTTCTGGAAGTAACCAAGTGTAAAAGTGTTGGTTTGGACCTATCGAGCCCGGCAGGTGCAGGCGGCGGTGTACTGCCTACCTCGGCCAACTACTGCTTGAACACCGGGTAGTGCTTCGACACCAAATGATAGAGGAGCGTTTTCTCGGGCCGATGGCGCTGATATCGAAAAGTGCTGGTGTCCGCACAGGCATTCCTTGCCGTAAAAATGGTGGACCTGATTCGCTTCCATAGCGATTCAGGGTGAACGTCGAGTCTAGCGCTGGTTTATCTCTTGGGCAAATTCGATCTATCCGATTCCGCCGGCATGTAAAGGAGCGTCCCTTGGGCACTTTTCTGCCGCCCATCGAAAAATTCTCAGTGTCAGCTTTTCAGGGCTGAAGTCCAAAATCAGGTAATTCTATATTTTCTGATACCCTCGAAAACAGCCTTGACTTCTTCCGTGGGTGCTAAGCATATTGTTCGATATGTGTCCACGATGGGGAGCCAAACACCAGAAAAAGCCGGTTGAGCAAGCTCAGCCGG
>Ga0265309_10000205_pt1 | contig 22238 bp, 37 predicted proteins | sample Helome_FD_192492 | JGI IMG/M metagenome (GOLD analysis project Ga0265309, IMG submission 192492) | Marine sediment microbial communities from subtidal zone of North Sea - Hel_20160524 (Illumina Assembly) | ecosystem: Environmental > Aquatic > Marine > Subtidal zone > Sediment ...
CAAGTAGTACAAGTAGGGTGATGGTGGTTTTCATTTGAGGTCGTCTTTGATTAGGGCTTCGATGGCAGTGAGTCGGCGGTCAATTTCTTGGAGTGCTTCGATGGTGTAGCGCCACTTGGATGGTACGTAGTCCAATTCACCCATAAGGTGTGAGGAGTACGTCTTTACTCCTTTGATGAGTTTCTTGAGCATCACTCCCCCTCAAGGCCTTCGATGAGGCATTGCATCTTCTTCATGCTCTCAGCGACGCGCTTTTGGCTGAGGGTGCAAAGCTTCTCATTGAACTTACGCTCCTCTTCGTCGTCCTCGCCGGCAGCGGCGATGGTGTGGCACTCAAGGAGCTTCACGCGAGTTTCAAGGATTTGAAGTTGGTGGAGCAGTTCGCTTTGTCGTCGTCCCATGAAAACTAGTATGCCTTCACAGGTTATTCAAGTCAACAGGTTTTCAAGATTCCCGTCCGTTTTCGTGAGGTCCTCAATGTAGTCGCGACCTTCGACCCTGAGGTAAGCCACGCCCGAGCCCGTGTCTTGGCGCGTAACGTAACCCCGGTCGACAAGCCACCGGACTCCACCGGTCACAGTGTTCGCACTTCGAACGCCAAGTATTCGCGCCACGGCGGTGCCGGTCACCCATTCGGTGTAGCTCAAGGCGTTCCAAAGCGCTTCGTGGTCGTCTTCGATAACCTTCAACCATCTACCCCCCTTGCCTTCGTGGAGGCTCATGTCCGGGTGTTGACCGTACTTCAACCACCTACCCGACTGCGTCACCACGACGAAACCCCTCTTTACGAGGATGGCTAGAATCTTGTCGACTTGCTCTTGGGTGAAGACAACGCCTTGCCTCCGAGCCAGTGCCAGTACGCTCCCTGCACGCTGTGGTCCGTCTGCTAGGACGTCATAGACCACGTTGGTGCGCCGCTTGCGGTTCGACTTGAAGGAAGGTATCCCCCGGGCCTTGCGCTCCCTACGAAGGTCGTGAATGGGCACCTTGTACTGCCGGGCTAGTTCGGTGTCGGGGGCTTTGCCTAGGGGCACTCGGTCCCAGTCCGGGGTGCGGTTGATTTTGGCGAACTTGTCGTTGGGCATGTCTAGGGCCAATCGTCGGGGAGGTTGGTGCAAAGGGTGATGAGGTCGCATGACTCGAAGTCGGCAATGTAGTTGGGGAACTCGACGGCCTCGATGGGGATGTTGTCCACAATATAGATGCGGCATTGGTAGAAGGTGTATTTGCGGTTCCACCGGGGTGTGAAGGGTCGGGTCAACTTGAGGTAGTCAAGCGGGTCCGTGTACCTCAGTGGCTTGCGCAGGAGCCTCTCCATGAAGCGCTGCGGCTTGCGTTGGGGGATGATGTTGTTGACTCGGGAGTTCTTGAAGTCGGCAAGGCCTCCAAGGGGAACTTGGAGGGGTTGCTTGATGTAGAGCTTTTCGTCGGTGACAAGGACGCGCCCCGCTTCTGTTTGGTAGCTAATCATTGTGTAGCCTCCGTGACGCCTACGGATATGTTTCCGGGGCCAAACACGTTGATGGTGATGGCAGCCCCGAGCTTGTGTGCCCGGGTGCCGAAGTAGTTATTTATGTCGGACAACAACTCCAAGTAGACGCCTTGTTTATGTAGGGTGCCTAGATAGTTCGTTTGGATGTACTTAATGACATCAGCAGTTAACTCACGTACTTGTGGGTTACTCATTGTGTAGCTCCAATATGCGTTTCTCGAGTCGGGTCGAGAGGCGCAGCTCCAGGGCACCCTCGGGTCCGACTTCAACCCACACGTCGCCGGACTCGACCCCGACGATATGCTGGTTCAATGTCGCGTGCGCTGTGGCCGCGACGGCATCAAGCGTGGGCCTGTTGGTCTTCATGCCGACGAAGGTTTGGAGGCTATCGTAAACGGCTTGGATGATGTCTTCGGCTTTGGTCATAGCAGGTCCCTCCGCTTTAGCTCGATCCTTATCTCGAGGGGTAGGTGAGCTTGTCGAGACGAGTCGTCGGCAAGGGGTAGGCGAGCTTTATAGATCGTTTGGAGTGAGACATAATCATAATCGAATAGACGAACGCAAAGCCAATTCCTATCCATCCTTAGTTGTTGCTCGGGGTCCCCGTTCTTCCAGGGCTTCCCGTCGTGATGCGTCGACGGTAGCAAGCACCTCCAAAGCTCCGCCCATGTCTCGGAGAGAAAGGCCCTTTGCATGCCGCGCTCGCACGCGCTGTGTTCGACGAGGAAGTCGAGAATCTTTTGGTGTTCGGTCATTTCGCCTCCGTGTTCATGAATTGAAGACACGCCGGTGAGCACACCACTTGGTCGCTCTTCTCGGTCGGCACGAAGGCGTCGCCGCAGCCCGGGCACTTGCGCTCTGTGAGCTCTTCCATGGGCATGTCCTCACCCGTGGCAAACTCGATGTTCTTCCAGTGAATCCACTTGGCGCACTCTTCGAGGGTCGCCCCCTTGTGGGCAAGTGCCGCACCTTTCATGAACCACACCGCTCGGGTGGCTACCTCCTTTTCCTTCTGGTGTGCCAACCTCTTGGCACGGCGTTGCTTCTTGGTGAAATTTGACATCGTTACTCCTCTTTGTTAGTTTGGCTTCAAGTCGTACTCCTCGACTTGTATGACCCCCTCAGTATCCCAATCCACCGCTGTCTGAGGGGGTCATTTTATTTGAGTAGGTACAAGGCGGCGATGAGGGTCGCAGCGATAGCCACGTACCCTAGGGCGACTTTGGCGGAGAACCGCTCCGTCTCTTCGTAGAGCCTCGCCTCGTTGGCCCTGCGGCGCACCTCGCACTTGAGCTCTTCTTCGTGTCGTGCCATCACTCGGTCGCGCATTCCTTGGAAGTGCTCCGCGGGGTAAGGCGCGTCGCCGGCGACCTTCGCCCACTCGCGTCGAGTGAAAGCGTCGTCAAGTTTGTCCCAATCTCTTCGTTTCATCGTTACTCCTCTACTGAAAAATATCAACAAGGAGGTAGGCGATAGCGGCAAGGAGTGCCACCCTGTGGGTCCATTTAAACAGACGTGCCCACCGCTCTAATCGCTTTATCTGAACATTCTCCTGATTTAGTTGCTCAGTGACGATGCGTTTCCATTTGACGATTTCTTCTTTCGTCCTCTTGCGTTCCGTGTCTTCCATTACTTCACCTCGATGATGACTTGGCACGCTGCGCACACTGCGGAGAACTCCCGGTGCTCCAAGGTCTCCTTAGCACCACAGTAGGGGCAGCCCCACACCTCAGACCCGTCCGTGGGGCACTTGGCTTCGTGGTACTTCACCTCGCCTGAGGCTTGGTTTGTGACCTGGATGAAGATGCCGAAGGGCATTTGCAGGTCCACCAACTTCGGTGCCGGGAGGGCGAGTTGCATGGTGCGTCGTTCGCCGGATGCGTAGGTGAAATTGAAGCACGCTGAATGTGCCATTATGGTTTGACCTTCCCTTCCTCTACTTGCTTGAGCGTGTCCTTGAGGAACTGAATCATGTCATCGGTTGCCGGGCCGGGGTCGCATTCGGTGATTTCGTCCGAGGCCGCTTCGTACGGACTGCCGGTGCAGTTGTGATATCCGGTCCTGAGTCGAATCGGACACTGTGTACAGCCATCGGGTGCGCCGACATGAAACGCTCGGCAGCACGCACAATCAATGGCGTTCGGCTCTTCGTCGCAACACTCCGGGTCGTCTTGCATCGCTTCCCAGTGCCGAATTGAGTCCTTGAGTGCGTAAATGGCGCCGTCTTTCCATACCATCAGCTCACCCCCTCTTGGAGCGCACGGAGCCTCCGCTTGAGCTCCCGAACCTTGGCCTCGAACCACGCAGGTGGTGTCACGGTCACACCGTCCACAGGGCAGACATGGACGTGGCACTCGTTGGCATTCCGACTGATGAGCAGCCCAGAGCCTTGGAGCAATTCCCAATACTGCTGCTCCACCGAACCTCGGACCTTCCGGTCTGCTAGGGCCATGTCCCCATTGGTTTGCTGCGTCCCGAGCACGTATTGGACCGCGAAGGCCTCAATAGTCACCCGTGCTTTCTGGAGCTTGGCAAGCTCGCTTCTCAGGTAAGTCTCTTCATCCCACTCTTGCTTTGTTGTCACTTCGTACTCCTCTTACGTTGATGAATACCCTAGCAGACTTTTCAAGTAAGAGGAAGGAAAACCGATGGTGGTACCAGACCCAGCATCAAAACCCGATGGTGGTCGTGAGAAGTTGAATGGTTCCCTGGTGTTGCCCTATATAACCACTATAACCATTATACTTTATATATATATATTAATAGAGTAGGAGGGGAGGAACGGAGGGCACAGCAGCAGGGAGCCCCAGGGTGTGAGAGATAAGAAAAGATGTTGGAAATATGCCGGGACGTGGGATATCACGGGCAAGTACCTGAGAACACTCTGGAATCGGCTAAAATCGATGATGGGCGATGCTGGGTATGATGGGCAAGTGTTTGAAATCATTCAGTAGGTCTCGCCCACTACCTTGGGCGTCGCCTCTACGTGCTATGGTTTGAGGCATGGGAAGGCTCAAGCTATGCGAGCACGTCTTTGAAGAACACCCGGGGTGGCCCCCTGGCTTGGCGTGCGCCTGCGGGGTGTGGATACCGGAGCAGCCCTATGCCCTGGCACCCCTTGGACGAAGGGACCCCTTGGCTGCGCTTACAGCCGACCTCATCCAGGACATCTGCGACCTGATAACTCAGGGGTGTTCCCCAGTGCCTGCCGCGGCCGCGTGCGACATCTCACCCAACCAGTTCCGCGCCTGGCTTCGGAGCGACACCCCACGGGGTGAGCAACTTCGGAACGCTGTGGAGATGGCGGTCGAAGAGGCCATCAGCGAAGCCGAGCAAGCCATCCGCCGCATTGACTCCAAGCACTGGCTCAAGCACAGGCCGGACACCCTTGAGACAAGCTTCGGTGCCAATTGGAGGGACAAGCCCAAGCAGGTCAAGCACGAGCATATGCACGGCCACGTGCACGTGCAGGGGGGTAGCGAGATGGACCTGAGCAAGCTCTCCAAGGATGAGCTCAAGCAGCTCAAAGCCATGGCCGTCAAGGCAAGGCATGATGAGCCGGAGCCCGAACCCGAAGTGATTCCCGGCTACATCGATGTTTGATATTGACAAGATACCGTTGCCCTCAGTGGAGGCCATCGAGCTCGAAGAGTGCCGCAGGAGCTTCCGCATGTTCGTGGAGAAGTTCTGGCATATCGTCGAGCCTGCCATGCCCTTCATCCCCAACTGGCACGTGGATGCAATCTGCGACCATATGGAGGCTGTGCGGCGCAAGGAGATTCAATACCTCATCTTCAACGTCCCACCGGGCTGCGCAAAGAGCATCTTGGTGTCGGTCATGTACGCACCATGGGTGTGGCTCACCGAACCGGGGTGGCGTGGCATCTTCTCTTCGTACGCCATCGGCCTTGCGGAGCGTGACAGCATCCGGGCCCGTGACATCATCCAAAGCCCTGAGTACCAAATCGCCAAGTACATCGGGAGGCCTGATGCGACAGAGTGGGACCTCAAAGGCGACACCAACCAAAAGGCCTTCTTCGAGAACACTGAGAAGGGCTTCCGCTTCTGCACCTCCCCCACGTCGAAGGGTACGGGCTACCGAGGCAACTTCGTGGCCTGTGACGACCCCTTGAGCGCTGAGGAAGCCGAGTCCCCTGCTATGCGACTCAAGGCCATCCGTTGGTGGACCAAGACGATGTCGTCGCGTCGTAATGACAAGAAGGTGGACCCGATGGTGGTCATCATGCAGAGGCTCCACGAGGACGACCTAGCAGGGCACCTGCTCAGGGCAGGGGGTTACGAGCACGTGTGCCTACCGAGCCTGTATGAGTCGCACCGCAAGAGCACCACCTACATCCGCAGGGTCAAGCGCAAGAGGGTCAAGGCACCGGATGGCCCTAGGCTGCAATGGGTGCGTGGTGAGAAGGAGAAGTTCTGGGAGGACCCACGCACCAAGGATGGGCAGCTACTCTTCCCTGCACTGTTCGATGAGGACGTACTCAAGGAGACCCGCTCACCCGCAGAGCTCGGGGAAGAGGGCTTTGCACAGCAGCATCAACAACGCCCCGGTGTAGAGGATGGCGGCCTTTTCAAGAAGAAGTATTGGCAGTGGTTCCGATGGAAGGGGGACGAGCGCACCTCCACAAGGCCCATGGGCTGCAACGACAACCCCATCGTCTACGTCGACCCCAAGGACATCGAGCGCAAGATACTAAGCGTGGATGCCACCTTCAAGGACGGCAAGAAGAGCGACTACGTGGTGTCGACCGTTGCCGGCATCATCGGCCCACGCAAATACATCATGGAGGTGCACCGTGCCAAGATGGACTTTTGGGCAACGCTCCAATCCATCAAGGCTATCCTGCGTAGGCACCCCGACCTCTGGGCCAAGCTCATTGAGGACGCTGCCAACGGACCGGCCATCATTTCGACACTTCGGCGCGAGTTCTCAGGCATCGAGGCCGTCAAACCATTAGGGGGCAAGGAGTCTAGGGCACAGGCCGCCAAACCGGATGTTGCCTGTGGTGACGTGTACTTACTGGAAGGTGACCCTTATGTTGACGCATGGGTGACCGAGCATGCGGCCTTCCCAAATGGCAAGCATGACGACCAGATAGACACCTTGTCACAGCTTATCCTATACTGTAGGGGCTCCGAGGGGGCTCAACGACTCATTGCCATGGGAGCCGGCGTTCGATGAAACCCAGAAAAATATTCAACAAAGCCGTGGCTGAGGCCAAAGAGACCCTCCTCCGGATGGACAATTGGATGAACTCGGCCACCGGTTTGGGCACGATTCGAGACAAGCGGCAATGGGGCACGGTCAAGCTATGCACGGTTGAGTTCGAAGAGGCCCAAGCGGTCTGGCGTTCCGACGTCATGGCATGTCGAGTCATCGAGCAAATCGTGCGCGACTCCATCCGACGTGGTTGGGGTGTGCAAATTTCCAACGACGATGAAGGTGCAAGCGGCGAAGCCGATGGGGTGGATGGCCGCGACACTGAGGACACCAAGCAAATCGAGGAGCAGGCAGACAAGTACCTCGATGCATTGAACGTCAAGGAGGAGCTCTTTGCAGGAGCCTCCTACGCACGCGCCTATGGTGGCTCAGTGGTGCTCATCGGTGCCAACGACGGAACAAGCGACCCTGCCATGCCCCTCAACGAGGAGGGCATTGAATCCATCGAGTACCTTGCCGCCGTCGAGCGCGCGGATGTCTACGTGCGGTCGTGGTACGAGGACCCATCCGAACCCAAGTTCGGCAAGCCAAAGACTTTCGTGGTCAACACCAACACCACCTCAGGCATCAGCCTCGTGGAGGCGCAGACCCGCATGGTGTCGACGGACGGACGCTTCGCCGGCGCCGTTGAGGTGCATGAGAGTAGGCTACTGTGGTTCACCCACGGGGTCGTCTCCAAGCGACAGCTCGTTGAGAACAAGGGCTTTGGGGACTCGGTCCTCACCCGCTTGAACCCCGTCCTACGGGATTACGATATGGCGTGGCAGGGCATCAGCGCTTTGCTTGCCGACTTCGGCCAAGCCGTCTTCAAGATGGAGGGCCTTGCCGAGCTCATGAACACGGGCCGGAGCCAACAAGTCATCGAGCGCATGCAGACCATGGAGATTGGTCGCAGTGTCGCACGTGGCATCTTTCTCGATTCATCCGAGGACTTCGAGCGCAAGAGCACGTCACTCACCGGTTACCCTGAGGTCCTTGAGAAGTACTTGGTGCGCTTGGCAGCCGCCGCCGACATGCCTGTGACCATCCTCATGGGGCAGTCCCCTGCGGGTATGAACGCCACAGGCGAGGGTGATACCCGCGCTTGGTACGACCGCGTTGAGGGGTACCAGGAGGGCAAACTCTCCAACCCCCTCGAGTACCTGTACAAGCTTGTGTTCCTCGCCAAGAATGGCCCTACAGGTGGGAAAATACCCAACAACCACGCCGTCGTCTTCGTGCCCCTGTGGCAGCCCACTGAAAAGGAGGTTGCTGAGACCCGGGCCCTGGTGGCGCAGACCGACGCGTCCATGATTCAGAATGGGGTGGTGTCGGCGGAAGAGGTTGCCAAGTCCCGCTATGGTGGCGAGACCTACAGCATGGAGACCGTGCTCGATATGGAAGCACGCGAAGCGCAGGAACAAGCAGCATCGCAGGTCCTGCGCGAAGAGTTGCTAACACCTCCCACGCCTGAGGATGATGAGCCCCCACCCGAGCCCGAAGAGGATGAGGACTAGTGCCCATCAGCATCAAGGCGCAGCTCAAGGTGTTCGAGCAAGCGGGGGTCAAACCACGCACGCGCAAGCAGCCTGTGCAGCAGCCTCCGAACTCGCAAGAGCGGGACTATGCTCGGCAGATGCTCGCCATCATCGAGGTGCTTTTTGAAGAGGTCTCCAAGCGAGTCCTCCCAGTGGTGCCCATGCTCGTGGAGCAGCGCGGCCGCACCGATGGCTACAGGCGGGATGTAGGCGAGCTCGATACGCTCTTCCAAGGCATCCTCGGTGTGCTTGGACGCAGGGCCACTACAGGAGCGCTCGCAGGCGTCGCACAGAACACAGCTCAAGCCACGGCGGCCCACCAGAAGGGGCAGCTTGAACAGGCTGTGGCTGCTCAACTAGGCGTGCCTCTGCTTGCCGATTCGAACCTCGCACCCATCATCAACGGCTTCGTCGATGAGAACCTTGGCCTGATTCGCAGCCTGTCACAGGACGTGCTCACGGACGCACAGGCCACCGTGTCCCGGGGCATCCAAGAGGGCCTTCGGGCTGAGGTGATTCAGGGGCAACTTGAGGAGCGCTTTGGGGTGGCACGCAACCGCGCACGCCTCATCGCAAGAGACCAGACCAACAAGCTCTTCGGCAAGGTCCAAGAGAAGCGACAGACCGACCTTGGTGTGACCCACTTCATTTGGCGCACTGTAAACGATGAGCGCACCCGGCCCGAGCATGCGGCACGCAGCGGCAAGCGCTACTCCTGGGACAAGCCCCCACAAGGTGAGATTCCCGGGGAGCCAATCAATTGCCGGTGCTATGCCGAGCCCGACCTTTCAACGGTAGGTGACGAATGATTGTGACATCAGGCGCGAGGCACGAAGCCTATCTCTTGAACCAAGCAGATGGGACCGGTGCCGAAGCGGACATCCCCACGGTCATCACTGATGGCATCCTAGTGTCCACCTTGGACTACCCCAAGGAGGCCATGCTGCACCTGTGGTATCAGGACGGCCTTGGCACCGCTGGGGACATGCGCATCCTCATCAAGATTTGGGGGTTCACCTTGTTTCAACAATCCAGCCTGGTGCAGGACGGTATTTGGGCACCACTTGGCATCGTCAATCCGACGGCCGATGAGCCCGAGGGGGACACCAACCTCAAGGGTGTCATGAACAACGGCCAATACATCCGTGACGTGCGGGACAACCAACTAGCGCACTTGGAGCAGGTCTGTGGCATCCAGGACATTGACGCGCTGTACGCACAGGTCATTGACTTCGAGGGCAACACGGGTGGCACCGTGACGCTGCGAATCACCAACCTAGCGAAGAACACCTGATGAAGCTCTCGCCCAAATGCAACGGACAGATGCTCGGTAGGACCCCAGGCAACCCCCTACCCTCGCCCGGTGATGGCGACCCCAATGAGGGCAAGGGCAGTATCCTCTACTCTTGCGACGGGGTGAAGTTCACTGCCGAAGTCCCACTCATCGACGACAACGAGGGCCAGTGGTTGGTCGATGACAACGAAGAAATCCATATCGTGAAAGGGTGACCCATGAGCTACCATAGCAAATCAAAACCGGGTGCCATTCACGTTGTCCATCAATGGGAGTTTGCCGACCTCACCGAGCGCGACGCCTTCGTCCCTGTGGCGGATGATGTAGGCAAGATAGCCAAGGTAGGCACGGCCCCGGGTGACTTCTACATCCTCACCAATGAAGTGGGGCCCGCATGGGAGCCTATCTCTGGGGCAGCCTCAGGACCCGCAGGGGGCGACCTTGCTGGGACCTACCCCAATCCCGAAGTCGCTGCGATGACGACGCCCCTGGGCCCGCAGCAGCTCACCATCGGGAACATCGCCGACTTCCAGTTCCTGCAGCGACAGGGCAACACCATCCAAGGCACGGGCACTGCGGTGGTCACGCCCCCTCGGACTATCACGGTCGCCCCGAGTGGCATTGGTGCGGATGCAGCGAACATCACCGATGCATTGGTACTAATCAACGCCCTTGTGCCCCCGGTGAGCTTCAGCGACCCTGCTGTCATCCAAGTGGCAGGTGGTGTCTACTTCGAGACCAACCCCCTAGTCATCCCGGACGGGCTGCTCATCGACGGGGCAGGGCCTCAGGTCACAGCGCATCTCCCCAATGACCCTGCGGCCTTCATGTTTACGTGCGCAGGCTCATCGACCTTCAAGGACATCTCCATCGAGGAGGCCTACCTACCAGGCGGGGGAGGCTTCATCGCGGATGGACTGTCCGCATCGGTCTACGTGGACAACTGTTGGATGCGAGGTGTCATCGACCCTTACCGCTCCATCAATGGCGGGTTGTTCTATTCCACAAGCAATCGAATCACCGCCTTCGCAGGCGACCCCATCAATAACGTCTTCGACCTCCAAGACTCCGACGGCATCGCATACTCCGTCAATGACTTCATCTCAGGCAACCCCAACGCGCTGTGGGAGCATATCTACCGGTGTGTGGACAGTGTCGTCATCGCTATCAGTTGCTTCACACAGGCAGCCCAGATAGGCATGAAGGTCGAGAGCGGGGGCCTGATTCGAGCTACGGCATGTTCGGGTGTCCTGATGAGGGATGCCGCGGTGGACGTCCTTGATGGTCGAATCGAGGCACTGAGCAACGGCTTTTCTTCTGTAGAAGGTGGCATCGACCTGCGGGTGGGTGCGGCAGGTGAGTTCTACGGCGTCTCGAATAGCATACGGGACGACAAGCTTGAGGTGGCTGCCGGGGGTAAACTCGTGTCCTCGGCCTTGAGTGCCATCCCCGACGAGGAGACCTTCTCTAACTTTGGCGATATGACCGTGGGTGGTCCGCTCCCAGGACAAGGCTCCACCTTCGCAGTGGGTGGGGGTGGCCGCACCGTCATCAGCATGGCTGTCCAGTCCAACACCAACGGGGAGGTGGGTGTCTGGGAAGACCACACCGAAGATGCAAGGTCTCAGACGGGTAGTAGCTTCCCCATGTTCCCCGTCAACGCCGCCGAGGCCTCCATGTACATCGGCGCGGACTTTCCCTTCCCTGCGTTCCAGTATGCCACGGCCAACCCCTCAATCATCGGGAGCCCCGACGACACCATCGTTGAGATTTGGGACGGTGCTTCGTGGGTGGTACCGGGAGCGTACATGGTGAACGTGGACGGCGCTGCGGACCTGCAGTTTGCACGGGACATCCTCACGCGTGCTGAGACGGACAACATCCGCTTTGGGGACGAGTCTTCTTGGACACTGAAGACACTCAACGGCATCAACAAATATTGGGCTCGGATTCGCTTGGTGAGTCCCATCACGTCGGTGGGTGACTTTGACCATATGAGTCTTTGGCCCAACTGCGCATTCGTTGATGAAGACGGAACCATCGAGTTCTTCGGCGCGGCACGGATTGAAGAGGGTGTCTCCTGGGCACGCCTCTTGCTTGACCCACTGCAGGGGCAGACACCTACATCGCAGAACATCAACGTCTCACCCTCGATGGACATCAACGCGCAGTTGAACCGGTTCGAGCGGAACCAACTACGGGCGCTCGCTGGGCAGATTGTCATCCCCGAAGGGACCGACACGTCTCGACCTTTGGAGCTTGTCTTCGACTTCTTTGCCGTCGTCGGTGGGGGCCAAGCCGAGCTAATCCTAATCTCGGCACAGACCAACATTGGTAGTGTGTTGGACGGGACGCTACCTGAGACCATCGTGTCGGCCGTCATCCCCATTGACCCTACAGCCTTCACCTTGCAGGCAGCCATCGTGGAAATTCCCATCCAGAACCTTGTGCCTGGGGACATCATCACAGTGGCTATCCAGCGCAATGGAGGGGTGGGGAACGACAACGCCAACGACATCGGGCTGGTAACGACACAGGCTTCTCTTTCCAAGTGGAGGCGTTAAATGCGACCCAAACGCGTATCATCAGAGCGAAACAGCTATGACACTCGAGGAGGCTTCATGGCCGAGCGCACCCCAGGTGTCGCCGCAGGCGAGGAGCATGTCCGTGACCGCTTCAACAGCAGCATGACGGGCATTGGGCCCGAGGAGCAAGAGTACCTTATCCCAACAGGCCAGACCGTCACCGTGCGGGACATGGTGGGTCGGGGCGACCGCGACGCCACCGGAGTCATTGTGGAGCTCATCGAGCGCACGGGTGGGGGTGACGTGTCCATCCTCACCATTGACTCGGACGCAGTCCCCGTGGCTCGTGCAGCCGTAGGCCAGAGCTTCGTGGGTGACGGGGATAGGAGGCTCGTGCTCAAGCGCAGCAAGACCAGTGTGGGTACCGAGTTCGTCGCAGCCTTTTGGACGGGAGTCATCGTATGAGCATCGCTTACCTAGACGTTGGTGACCTTGTCATCATGACCGCACCCGACGGGGCGCCACGCACGCTCGTGGAGGTGCAGACCAAGTTCCCTGAGGTGACCCAGGAAATCATCGGTGCGCCTGCCCTGCAAGCCGTCAAGGACTTCCCACGCAACACTCAGGTCCACCGGAAGACCTCAGGCGATGGCACTCTTATCGGGCACTACACCCTCGAGGCTTTCGTCGATGTTCCCGTGCGGGACAAGGTGCGGGTGCTCGACAGCACCGTCGTTGCCACCACGTCCTTTACCACCTTCGTCGATGCCTTCGCAGGCGCAACCGTCACCCTTATCCAGGGAGGTAAGTACATGGCATTCTTCGATTGCGAGTGCGACCACGACGGCAACAACGGCGAAGTGGAAGTGGAGTTGACCATGAACGGCAGTCCCATCGTATCCACCCAACGACGTCGCCGAGCGGACCCTGCCGACCGGGGGCAACTGAACTTTGCCTACCCTATGTTCGACGTGCTCGAAACCGACGTGTTCGGGGTGGCGTTCCGTAACTCGGGAGTCGGCGGCTCCGTGAGCCTCTACAACAGGCGCTTGACGCTTCTCTACTTGGGAGACTGATATGCTTTCTAAGACCTACACCATCACCCCCGGTGACGTCTCGACACTCACCAACGAGATTCAGCAGTCTTCAATGACGGTCGCCCTCGAGGGCATCAACCGCAATGGCGACGACTTTGAGTGTGTTTTCAAGGCGGACATCACTGCCGAGGAGGCTCTGCTTGATGCAGTGGTCGCAGCCCACACAGGGGAGCCCTACAGTGAACCCCGAGTGGTTGCCTTGGACCCAGCTTCCGAGCATGTCGTCCACCCCACACACTTGGATACCGGGGGGCTACAGCCCGGTTGGAAGTCGGAGCTCTGGACCGCACAGGCGGGCGCTCAGTCCGTCTTCGACATCCCCATCGTGCAAGAGCTCAAGCTCGCCGGCGGCGTCTATGAAATCTTTGAGGGCGCTGCCAAGGGGGACTATGTCGAGTTCTCCATCGTGGACAAGGACGACCTGCTTGGGTACTTCACCCCGCTAGGTCTTGTGGTCGGCACCGACGTCTTCGAAATCGTCAAGTACGTGGAGACCGAATACATCAACCCGAACCAGAGCCGCCCGGTGAAGCTTCGCCACGGGTCGGCCTTCAAGGTCGTCCCCGGCCTCTACTTCCGCACGTCCTACGTGTCGGTGGGTGCCACGGACGTCGACTTCAAGGTTCGACTGGAGACCCTCAAATGAGCAAGAAGAACAAGAGCGTTCCCCTCTTTGTGAATGGCGAGCAGGTGACCCCGGGCAAGAAGGTCAAGGCCAGCCTCAAGGACCTCAAGAAGCTCGATGAGCTGCATCAGGCTGCCCTGGCCGAGCGCCATAAGAAGGCCGCCGAATGACTTGGCGCCGCATCACCATCATCCTCATGGCGGTGAGCACCCTCATCCTGTCCGTCTACGATGCCTACGTGGCCTTCTACACCCCGGAGCGGGGCGACACCATCTCGGAGGTCCTCGGGTCCTGGGCCGTGCTCCTACCTCCTGTGGCGTTCATCTTCGGCGTCCTCATGGGGCATTGGTTCTGGTCACGAAGGCGCTCGCTTGTTGAGCAACCTTGGGGGTTTACCATCCTTGTGGCCTTCGCCGGCCTGGGGTTTGCGGCCTACGGGGTCTATTACCGTGACCCGGTATGGTGGCAGCCTATGCTAAACTTGGCATTGGGAGTCACAGGCGGTCACTTTCTCTGGCCCATGCCATTCAAGGACTTGAAATCATGAGTCATTACGGTTGCCCCCCATATGGAGTACTCCAACAGTCCCGCTGCACCACCAAGGTGTCGAGTGCCGCAGGGCTTCTGTCCGGGGCGTTGAATGTCATTCAGGCTTACGACGCGGCCGACAATCCCATCTCCCCCGAGTTCTATGCCAACGGGGTCTCCTACGTCCCTCTGGACCAAGGGGCCCGCATCCTAGGTCAAGTGCGCATCGGCAAGACCAGCGGACTCGAAGTCAAGGCCACCTTCGCCATGAGCGCCACGGATGCAGCCGACGCGGGTTTTGACACGGCCTCGAACAACCTCTCCCTAGGTGAGGACCTCACTTCCGCACTCATCGCGGGGGCCGCTGCGGTGCTCCCCACGGATGACGTGACGTTGCAGTCCGAAGGCTCCCTCCTCGTAGGGAGCGCTGTCGTTGGGGACCTATTCGTCTTTGAATTCACCCGTAACGATTCCCACCCTGGAATCTTCCATCTCGTTGGTTTGGAGGTCGATACCCCATGAGTCTTGCAGTACAGGTCACCCCAGCCAAAGTAGCCAACTCCGTCCTTTCCGTCGTCCCAGGGAGTGGGGGCCAAGGTCCTGCGGTCTTCGATGACTGGACAGCCATGTACGCACGCCTACAAGAGCTCCGAGCTCAGGACGCCGGCGAGGGTTACTACGACATCATCGTTGACGACAACGTGACCCCAGGAGCTATCACCCTCCCCGTAGCAGCCTTCGACATGACCAACTGTCGGTTGCTCGGTTCCATCCAAGGCGGCCGACAGGGCAGCTCTCAGACCATCGTGCAAATTATGGAGGGCACCACCCTCCCCGGACTTCGGCACGTTGAGCGGAACATCTCGCTTCATAACCAAGCCACTGCGACCGCACCCATCCCAGACTACGGAGCGCAGGGGGATGCGTTCTTCATCGGACAAAACGCACAACTCCTAACCCTTAGCACTGCGCCTTTCATCGACGCAGCAGCGAACGCTAACGGACCTCTACAAACAATCTTCGACGTGAGTGGTTTTGGCACGTTGCTCTTTGGGGAGGTCTTGAGGACAGCCGCAAGCGGGCAAGGCATTGTCATGCGGATGGGCCCCAACGTCACACCCTTCGCGGGCTGGGTTACGGGCAACTCCTTCACAATCATCGGTGACAACAACTATGTAAATGCCAAGCACTATGGAGCGGGGCAGGGGGGTGATGACACCCTCGCCTTAGGCCTCGCAGTCGCCGCAGCCGTGCAGGAGAACCGTAGTCTGTACCTGCCGCAGGCGGATTACAACCTTGGGGTACCCACCGAAGGGGAGAGCCTATTCACGGTCTCCGGACATCTAACGATATTCGGGGACGGCCGGGGACTCACCACCATAAGCATGCCGGACGCGGGGGACGTCACAGCGTACCAACTTTTTGAAGTGGTTGGTGCGGACGCATCCTTGACGGTCAAAAACCTTAAGATTGATTTGGAACGTTCGCAGGGAGCTCTCGAGACTGAGCAGCGGATGTTCAATTACCCCGGGGAGGTCTCGGGTTCACGCTTCCTATTACTCGAAGACTGCGAACTTGTTGGGTCCAAGGGGGCCTACTCCTCTTCGGGCTCCGCAGGGCAAGCTGCACCGGTCACTGTGACGGCCAACCGGTGCAAGTTCGACATGACTCGGGAGTGTGTGCAACTCTTCCTCAACATCGGTGCGACCGAGGCGAAAAACCTCAGGTTGAATTTCTGCCAATTCGTGAATGGCTACGATGGTCACTATGTCTACACCCACCCGGGCTGCGATTGGAAAATTGACAATTGCGATTTCATCGGTGCGGGCAGTGCCTCGGGTACTAGTTACCTCCTGCAAATAACGGGAGGGACGGTCCCGGGTGACCTCGGTTCCAGTGTCCATATCACGAACTGTTTACTGGACACGCAGAACACCTGCCGCCTCTTCGCGCTGCATGACGTCGAGGAGTCGAGGCAGCCGCTCCTCATCACGAATTGCGACTTCCGCTCGGGCGGGGGTGAGAGTGGTTGGATTGATGACTTCTTCCGTGCGCAGTTGACCAACTGCTCCTTCACCGCAGCATACAATGTTGTGACGACCAACGTGACGGCCTTGACCGTTACGGGTAGCCAAGGCGATGCCATCCTAACGAACTGCTCTTTCTACGCCGACACCCCCGCGGACGTGAGTTGGGTACAGGACCAAGCAGGGTCCAATGTTTCGTTCTCTCTCACCAACTGCTCCGTGATCCACAAGGACAGTCGGGGAACCTTCCTAACCACTGTGAGTGCGAAGGAGGTCAACTTTGACAACTTCATCCATAAGTATGAGGACACCGCTAGCAACACCGGGTGCACCCTCTATACCCACAACGGCGGGAACACCCGTATCTCTATGCGGGGCGTCAAGTCCTATGGGCCGCTGTCACGAGGCAACGGGAATGGCTTCATCCGGTTGAACGCTATCGGCGCACCGGACCAAAACATCCTCATGATGTCCGACTCGCAGTTCTATGACAACAAGGGCTTCGTCTCGCCAAGTGTTAGCGGCAACGTGGTGAACGTAGATAGTGCGGACTGGGACGGGAAAGTCTTCGTCTTCAATAGCCGCGTCATCAACAGTGGGACCAACGGTTTCAACTTCGTCGCTGCGGGTGCTTACTTGAATTGGGAGCCTGCCAAGGGTGTTGACTCGGTCGCCTCGGCTGCGGAAGCGGTCATCAACAGCAATAGTGACTTTTGGAAAGTGTCGGGCACCGCGACTGTCGATGACATCAATTGGTGGAACTCAGGGGGAGCGAGCAATCCCACCTTTGCGGGGGAGGTGTCTTTCCAGGCTACCGATGTCGCAGGCTTCGACTTTAGCGACACCGGGAACATCACCCTGGATGCGAGTCCTCGACACGTCAATCAGGGGGAGGTCGTAAAGCTGAGGTATGTTCCTCAGGACTCATCGTGGTACGAAGTCAAATGAAAGTGAGTCACTGTGAACGAAGCCGCCACACTGTTATTGGAATACGGGGTTTTGGGCATCGTCAACGCGGTGTTGGTGTATGGAATGTCTCGGCTTTGGAAAGCCAAAGAGGCGCAGCAGCTCGAGCATCAAAAGCAGATGCGCGAGATGATGGACTTAACAATTGAAAAGGCTGAACAATGGGCCGCAAAAAATCACGAATTAGCCGAGCGTTTCACTCAAGTAATGGAGCTGCTGAGGAGGCCCGATTGAAAGACCTGGAAAGACGTAAGGTCAAGCTTGACCGCCTCTTCGCGGAGTCCTTTGAACTGCTTGACCAGATTCAGTCAGACCTTGTGACACTGCACGAATCTTTAGTGGAGGGGCAGCCCGGAGTGCCTGTGCGTGGCGCAGTGCGTCGAACATCCACGGGGATTAGTCTCCAATCTGTGACAAAGTCGGGCACTGAGAAGAGCGAAGCTTGACGCGGCCTTGCGGGAAAGGTGACAATTGAGCATATGTCTGTACACAGGCTAGATAGCGGTACTCTCCGCAAACCGACGAAACTCAAGAACGGGTGGCTTCGAGCCGACGGCTACCTTGCGCGGACGGGTGTTCAGACCTACCGGTTCCCGGATGGGTCCGTCCGTCGCGAGCTTAGGAAGCCGGAAGAGGTCTTCTCCAAGGATGCCCTTGACTCTTTCCGGAGCCTGCCCATCACGGACGACCACCCTACCGTGATGCTAGATGCCAAGAATACCCGGCAATTCCAGCGGGGGCATAACAGCGACAATGTCCGCCAAGACGGGAACTTCGTTCGCTCCGAGCTCATGGTGACTGATGCCGAGCTCATCGAGAAGATGGACAACGGGAAGAAGCAAATTAGCTGTGGCTACGTTTGCGAGCTCGATTTCACCCCAGGCGAATGGCAGGGAGAAAAGTACGATGCGGTCCAATTCAACATCCGAGGCAACCACGTTGCCATCGTCGACGTTGGCCGCGCGGGGCCTCAGGCCTCTGTAAGAATGGATGCAGGCGAGATGGTCTCACCTGATGAGCTCCCCACGGGAGATACAACCGGGGGCGCTGTGCCCTTGCAAAAGGAAAAACCCATGAAGACTGTGAAAATTGACGGAGTTGATTACGAAGTCTCCGAGCAAGCGGCGCAGGCAATTGCCAAAGTTCTCGCCAAGCTGGACTCGGATGTCTCCAACCACAAGAAGTTGGCAGACAAGCGGAAGGAAGACCTGTCCGCAGCCGAGGCGAAGCGCGACGCCGCGCTGGAAGAGCTCGCGACCCTCAAGAAAGAGCGTACCGACGCTGAGGACCCCGCGAAGATTCAGGAGCGTGTTGACGCCCGCGTTGCCCTCCTCGAGTCCGCACGCAAGTTCCTCGGCAAGGATGCCGACCTTGCGGGCAAGATGGACCGGGACATCAAGCTTGAAGTGCTCAAAGAGCACACCAAGAAAGACTTCTCCGACAAGGACGACGTCTATGTTGATGGCCGCTTTGACGCAGCCGTTGAAGCCGCTCCCGAAGCACCTCGCACCGGCATCGACAAGATGCGCGGCGCAACCAAGCTCGATGAGGAGAACGTCCGCAAGGACGAGGCTCAACTTGGTGCCGAGCGCAACAAGGCCCTTCGTGAGCTTGGCTCCAAGCCACTCACGCAGAACGGTGTCCGCTAAACCCCCAACAAGGCAAAGGAATCTATCATGAGCCAAACCAGCTACTCCCAGTACGCCACCATAGCCTTCGCGGGCATGAGGGCGGACAACGGCCAAATGGACGTGCACTCGGCAGTCAATGAAGGCGCCACCGCAGTTCCATTCGGAGCCATCGTCAAACGAGGCACTGTCGACCGCAGCGCCGAACTCCTCACTGACCCACTCGAGAGCGCACTGGCCTACGGCCTGTCCCTCCACTCCCACGCCTATGGCGTGCCGGATGAGCTCGACAAAGGCACCCCCGGTGGTGTTGCTCAAGAGTCCATGCTCTCCGTCCTTCGCGAGGGCCGGGCCTACGTCGCCGTTGAAGGAGCTGTTGCTCCCGGCGGCTCTGTGTGGATGAACCCCGACGGTTCCGGCTTCGCGGCCGCGGACGGCGGCGGCTACGTCGATGTCTCTGCCAATTGTGGCTTCATTACCACCACGACTGCAGCGGGCTTCGCTGTCCTTGAAGTCGACTTCCGCACCGTCTAAGAAAGGGGACCAAGAAAAATGCAATACTTACACCTTGATTCCAATCAGTCCGCCTTCTTGGACCGTGAACTCAGTTTCATTCGGTCCAAGTCGTACGACATCAAGTACGCGGAGACTAAGGCCCGAATGTTCATCCCGGTGGACAATGAGGTCCACAACGGCGCGCAAGACGTCAAATACAAGCAGTGGGACCACGTCGGTCAAGCACAGGTAGTTTCGAACTACCAAGACGACGCTCCCCGTGTTGACGTGCACGTCAAGGAGTTCAGCTCCCCCATCAAGAGCTTCGCTGATGCCTACGGGTTCTCCGTACAGGACATCCGCGCCGCGCAGATGGCCGGCGTCTCCTTGGATGCTCGTGGGGCCACGGCGGCCCGTCGGGTCCTTGAGGAGAAAATCGACAAGCTTGCTCAAACGGGCAACGCGTCCCTTGGCTTGCTCGGGTTCCTGAACCAGCCCAACGCACAGACCGTCACCTCGGGTGTCGGTGCAGGTGGTTGGGAAGCTGCGACGCCGGATGAGATTCTGGCCGACATGAACAACGTGGTTCATGCAATTCCGGTCAACACCAATGATGTTGAGAAGCCGGACACCCTCATCCTGCCGCTCTCCCTGTGGACCTACATCTCGACGACTCCTCGGAGTTCCACGAGTGACACCACCATCCTTGAGTTCTTCCTACGCTCCACCCCCTACATTAGTCGGGTTGAGTCTTGGGTCGCTCTTGAGACCGCAGGCGCCGGTGGTGGCGCGGACCGTCGCATCGTGGCCTATCGTCGCGACCCCGACGCTCTACAGCTCATCATCCCGCAGGAGTTTGAGAGCTTCGCTCCCGAGCAACGCAACATGGCGTTCATCGTAAATTGCCATATGCGCTGTGGTGGTGTGGTCGCGTACTACCCGCTCACCATTGCGTACATGGACATCACCGACGTTTAAACCCCAACCCATGGGGGGCCTTCGGGCCCCCTTCTTTTGATAGGGAGAATCAAGACATGGCATACATCATAAACAATCGACTTTCACTCGACACCCTCATTGTCAAAAGAGGCGGCAAGGCCGGTGTTGGCATTCGCCTGATGCCCGGGCTGAACCGGGTGAAGGATGAGCTTTGGGCCCGTGCCAAAGAGAACATCCATGTCCAGAACCGTCTGGACCGCGACGAATACGTTGAGCAGCAGCTTGGCGACGACGGGCTCCAAGCACTGAGCACCATCAAGGCCATCAAGATGGTGGAAAAGACCACCGACGTCTCTATCCTTGAGGGCTGGTTGGATGACGACCGCTCCAAGGTTAAGACCGCCATCAAGAAGCAAATCGAGAGACTCACCGCGCCTGTCGGAGACCCCGAGGAATAATCCATGTCCTGCACTTGGAACGACGTCCTAGCTATCGCGCCCGACCTTGCGAGTGTCCCTTTGACAACTCAGCAGGTCGTACTTGCGTACGCCAATAGGACGGTTACCGAGTGCATTTGGGGCGACGACGCGGTCTTAGGTTGCAGCTACCTTGCAGCCCATATGGGAGCCAAGAGTTTGGCTGAGTACGGGGCAGGGGACATCTCTTCGGAATCCGTTGGTGATGTCTCCGCCGCCTACTCCGCTGTCGCACTTGATGCGGCCGCGTCCGACCTCCACTCCACCAAGTGGGGGCGTATCTACCTCACCCTCGCCAAGGCACTGCCGGGGGCCCGGGGGCCTTTCCTGATATGACGACCCGACGCGTCAAAGATGTCGACCTTGGGTTTAAGCAGCTCTTCAAGGACCTTAGGAGGGCAAAGGGAGGTGCCGTACATGTTGGATTCTTCTCAGGGAAGAAGTCCGCTAGGACCGGGGGGAAGGCCGACAACCCCACCATTGCGGCCATCCACGAGTTCGGTACCAGGGAGATTCCCGCGCGCCCGTTCATTCGCCCGGGGCTAGAGAGTAACGCGGCCGACTCGAGGCAGTTGCTCAACAAACTCTCTAAAGATTTCTACGATGGCAAGAAGACAGCCAAGAAAGTGCTGAACATCCTAGGCGCGTCCGCGGCCACAGCCATTAAAAATTTCGTGACTCAGGGCCCTAGCATCCCACCCCCGCTCAAGCCTGCGACCATAGCGCGCAAGGGCTCGAGCCGAGCGCTCGTGGACACGGGACAGCTTGTGAATTCAATAACGTGGCACGTTGTTAAGGCAAATGGGGCCTCCATATGAGGCTTGCTCGTACAGTAAGGCGCTTGGGCACCAACACCTACACGATTACCCGGAGCGTCCCCACCACGCTCATCGTCAATGGCCGCCCTGCGGCGCCTACGGTGTCGACCTTGGACATCGAAGCCAACGTGCAACCCACGTCCGGTGACGACCTTGAGTCGGTCCCCGAGGCCTTCCGCAGCCATGAGATGGTCTCCATCTGGACCACTACCGAGCTCCTTGCGGGCCGCCCCGGCAGCAATGAAGGGGACGTCATCACGGTCCGCGGCCGCCTCTTCCGCGTCATCAAGCTCCACCGCTGGGACATCCAAGGTGGTTTTTACAAAGCACAAGCTGTGTTGGTGAAGAACTAATGGCGTGGTCTGATTACGAAACCGCTGTGGTCAACGCAGTGGTCGCCGCTTCGGGCCTCAGCGACCAACTAGTCCGGTGGCAGGGGAGCAACACCATCCGGCCGGAGGGACTCTTCCTTGAGTTAGCCCACGTGTCACTACTGCCACTAGGACCCGACGGAACCATCTCTGATTATGATGGGGGTCGCCCCGCAGGCGAGGAAGTCCGGCTGCAATCCA
>Ga0265309_10000207_pt1 | contig 22204 bp, 17 predicted proteins | sample Helome_FD_192492 | JGI IMG/M metagenome (GOLD analysis project Ga0265309, IMG submission 192492) | Marine sediment microbial communities from subtidal zone of North Sea - Hel_20160524 (Illumina Assembly) | ecosystem: Environmental > Aquatic > Marine > Subtidal zone > Sediment ...
CCTTTCCTTGGCTGCCAGCACACGCACGATCGCGGGGAAATAGTCTTCCTGGTAAAAGTAAAACAGGACCTCGCCGTATTGCGGGTCCTGAATAACGATCGGTTCACGATCGTTATCGGCTGCCACGATCCTGTCGGTCGGCGCGATCAGCACCAACGACAAGCACAGGGAACTAAGTAGTGAGCGACCTGACGGCAAAGATCACTCCCATTCCTTGATGACGAATTCCGGCTGTTGTTTCTTGACGCGATCGCTGATCTCGAGTTCGAGGTACTTGGCGCCGATACCTTTGTCGAAACGCATCGTCGCACCGCGGCGGTAGTCGCGAACGTTCGGGCCTTTGCCCGTGAAAACGGCAATGAGCTCATGGTCGCCCGTCTTCAGATTGGCCATGTGCACACGATGCACACCTCCGCGGATGAGCGCGTCGGCTTCGCGGGCCGTGTAGAGGTAATTGGCAACTTCCTTACCGTCGATCTTGATGTTGACCGAGTCGAGTTCGAAATACTCGCCAACGTCCATCGAGACGAAAAACGCAACCTGCGAATTGGCCGGGAACAACAGCTCTTCCTCGAGCAGAAAGAGGTCACGGTTCAGGTCCAGGACCTCTTTCTTGAGTGTCTGTACATCCTGGTCGAGGCTGCGAAACGCTTCGCGTGACTCTGACTCGGCAGCCTCCACGTTTTTCGCCTCTGCCACTACCGCATCAGCGTCCATAAGCGTCGCATCCTGTGCGACGGTCGCCGTACTTAGCATCAGCGTCGCGATTGCCATCAGGCTGATAAGTGTCTTGGTCACTGTATTACTCTCTTAGCAATGAGCGAATCTGGTCGAGGTACTTCTCTTCGTAGCCAGGCTTGTAACCGTGGTGCACGTGGCGAACCGTACCTTCGCGGTCCACGAGCACGGTGACAGGCATGGCCTCAACCTCGTAGAGCTTGCTGACTTCCTTGCGCGCATCGAACAGGACCGGGAAGTTGACGCCAAGCTCGTCGATCATCTTCATCGCACGCCCGGAATCGTCATCGATATTGACGCCCAGCAGGTTGAATCCGACACGCTGGTATCGCGTGTAAAGCTCATCGAGCAGCGGCATTTCCTGGCGGCACGGTCCGCACCACGTCGCCCAGAAGTTGATCATCACAACGTCGCCTCGATACTCTGAGAGCCGCATGTTTTCGCCGGTAGCGCTTTTAAGCGCGAAGTCCGGTGCCGGCTGCCCCTCCATACCTGACGACGCCAGGCTGGTTGCCGCAAAAACGATAAAAACGAGGCTTATCAATGAGTTCTTGAGTTTCATCCGTCCATTCCTTGTATTGCTTGCCCGATTCCTTCCAATGGAGTGCGCCGCAGACGCCACAATTCAGTCCCGCATGTTGACAGTCAGCGGCTTGCCGGGCCGTGATAATCGTCACAAATGCCCGTATTTCCTGAACATAATGGTGTCCTGGATACTGAGACAGGCACGCGCCGCAAGCCCTACAGATTACGTTAAATAGCGTCCCTGCCCGGTTAGTTCTTTTGCCGGGAGTCTGACAACTATGATAGGCGTATGAAGCTGAATTTAAAGTGAAAATCCGTCGCCTTTCGGCGACATTAACGATTTATTGCCGGGACTCTTCGGGTCGCGCTTCGGCGGGTTTTTGCAGGCCATCGGAATAGTAGACGCTGCCTTCGGAGTCGATCACGATGCTCTCGTAATCGGGCAAGGTTGCGATCAGGGTCAGTCCCTTTTCAACACCCATGACGAAAACCGACGTAGAGAGCGCGTCCGTAATCACGGCATCCGGCCCGAACACCGTTGCGCTGTGCACGCCGCCGGCCGGCTCTCCGGTACTGGGCCTGATGATGTGATGGTAACGCACGCCGTCTTCGTCGAAGTAGCGTTCGTAATCGCCCGAGGTCGAAATCGCTTCGTCGACGAGCGGCACCGATATCGCCACCTGCCCTTCCTCGCGCGGGTCGCGAATGCCAACGATCCACGGCCGACCGCGTCGATCGCCCAGCAATCGCGAATCGCCGCCCGCCGTAACGATCGCGTGTTCGATGCCCAGGCCCAGTAGGATGTTGATACCGCGCTCAACAACATAGCCTTTCGCGATACCGCCGAGGTTGATTCGTACACCTTCTTTCAGGAACCTGACGCTGGACGACGCTTCGTCGACCTGTACGTAGCGATAGTCAATATTCTGTTTCTCTGTTTCGACCGTGCCGTCGTCGGGTCGCTGGCGTTCCCTGAAATCGTAGTGCTGCCCCACGCTGTCGTAGGTAATGTCGAAAGCACCGTGAGTTAGCACCGAAATATCCAGGGAACGCTGGATGATCCTGAACAACTCTTCACCGGCCACGACGGGGCGCTTGGCCGCCACGCGGTTGATTTCCGAGATTTCGCTCCCATCTACGTAGGTACTCATGAGGCGGTTTATTCGTTCCGCCTCGGCAAACACCTCTTCGAGCGCCTGGCGGCCGTGCTCCGGATCGTCGCTCCAGAGGTAGACGCTGACCTCGGTGCCCATCATCGGACGGGCGTCGCCGACCCAGTCCGCCAGCGCCTGCAGGCAGGGCAAGAGCAGCAGGAGCGTTGCTAGTCTTGGCCCGAGCCCGGAGTTATGCTTGGCATTCTGACCATTCAACAAGGAGCGGGACAGTGATTTCATTCCTGGTTTTCCTGGGCGTTATAGTTGCGATAGTGCTGTGGGCGATTGGAATTTACAACCGCCTGATCAATGAACGCAATCGCGTCAAGAACGCGTTCGCACAAATCGATGTTCAACTGACCCGCCGTCATGACCTGATCCCCAATCTCGTCGAAGCGGTCAAAGGTTACATGAAGCACGAGCGCGAGACGCTCGAAGCCGTCATCAAGGCACGCAATGTTGCGGTTGCCGCGCTCGATGCCGCCAAAGCCGACCCGTCCAACGCCAAGGCCATCCAGGAGCTCGGCGCCTCGGAAGGCGCACTCGGCAATATCCTGGGTCGTCTGTTCGCCCTGTCGGAAGCATACCCGGATCTCAAGGCGAGTCAGAACATGATGCAGTTCCAGGAAGAGCTCGCCAGCACAGAGAACAAAGTTGCATTCTCACGTCAGGCCTTCAATGACTCCGTTCTCAGCTACAACAACACGGCAGAGAATTTCCCCAACAACCTCATCGCCAATACCTTCAGTTTCGAACTGGCGAGTTTCCTCGAAATAGACTCCGAGGAAAAACGCGACGCGCCGGACGTTTCGTTCACCTGATTCCCAAGTGGACTTTTTTGATGCGCAGGATCGGGCACGCCGGGCATCGCGTCGCCTGGTAGCCGCCTATGTCGTCGCCACCCTGGCGATCGTGTTGGGCGTGACGACCGTTGTCGGTTTTGCGTTGTACAACTTCTCCAACGCGGGCTATGGACAGACACCGCTGCAGTTCATGCAGCTGCGGGCGCCGATTCTCATTGGCGTCGCGGTGCTCACGCTGCTGTTTATTCTCGGATCGAGCCTCTACAAGACGTCAGTCCTGTCCGCTGGCGGCGGTCGCGTCGCGGCCGACATGGGCGGCACGCTGGTACCCGCCGACGTTCGCGACCCGCTGCGGCGTCGCCTGCGAAACGTCGTCGAGGAAATGGCAATCGCGTCGGGAGTCCCTGTGCCCGAGATCTACGTCCTCGAAGAGGAAAGCAGCATCAATGCGTTCGCCGCCGGATACACACCCAGCGACGCAGCAGTCGCCGTTACTCGCGGCACGCTGGAACTGCTCGAACGCGATGAATTGCAGGGCGTCATCGCTCACGAGTTCAGCCACGTGCTCAATGGCGACATGCGCCTGAACATTCGTCTCATGGGTGTGTTGTTTGGCATCATGGTGTTGGGCCTGATCGGCAGGATGATCATCCGTGGCGGCCACCATACGAGCATCGTGTCGAGTCGACGCAATCGTGGGGCACCAGCGGTTCTTGTCATCGGCCTTGGTCTCGTAATACTCGGCGGTATCGGCGTTTTCTTCGCGCGCGTCATCAAAGCGAGCGTATCGCGGCAACGAGAGTATCTCGCCGATGCGTCGGCCGTGCAGTTCACAAGGCAGACTGAAGGAATTGCGAACGCGTTGAAAAAAATCGGCGGCTACCACCGCGGGTCGTTGATTCGGTCAACCGATCCGGAAGAAATCAGTCACATGCTGTTCGGCTCAGGGGCACGCCTCTCGGGTCTATTCTCGACACACCCGCCACTCGTCGAACGAATCCAGGCGCTGGACCCGCATTTTAAGGAAGCCGATTTCCCGCACATCGATCGTCGCGAGTACCGGCCTCGGGTAGCTGCTGATGAGACCCGCTCCGGTTTTGCCGCCGATGTTACAACGGCGCTTGCTCGCGGCGGCAACGCGGTGCTCGCCGAGTCCATCGCCGAATCCGTCGGCCAGCCGGAGAACGAGCATATCGAGTACGCCCAGCAGCTGCGACAGTCGGTGCCCGAATCACTGTACGAGGCTGCGCATTCGGCGGAGTTCGCCTACCTGCTGACCGTGGCGCTGATCCTGCACAGGGATGCACAGACTGTGGGGCGCCAACTCACGCTCATTAAGGAACAGCTTGGTGTGGAGCGGGCACGTCTCGTATCTCATTATTACGAGGAACTCGCGACGACCGGTGAGGAGTATCGCCTGCCTTTGCTAGCCATCGCGTTTCCGGCGCTCAAACTACGGCCTGCCCCCGAGTTGAGCTACCTCGTATCGCTGGCGACGCGAATTATTGAGCTGGACGGAGAGATTGACCTTTACGAGTACTGCTTCTACCGCATCCTGATGAGCAATCTCGGGCAAGCCGTGGATCCTTCCGGACGGCGCAGCGCCGTTCGTTCACGCCGCAAGGACCTGCAGGCTGCCGCGATCGACCTGTTGCGCGTACTAGCGGACTACGGCCATGACTCGGACACGGATAGTGCCGCTGCCTTTGCGAGCGGTGTCGAGACACTGGGCGACTGGGCACATGCCTACGACTTCGAGGCCGATCGCGACTACACGGTGCCCGTGCTTGACCGCAGTCTCGATATCCTGCTCGGCCTCAATCTGAAGGGCAAGGAGTCCCTGTTGCGCGCCATCAGTGCGACTGCGGCCCACGACGGCAGCCTGGCCATCGCCGAGGCGGAGTTGATCCGTGCTGTCTGCGCGACGCTCAACTATCCTTTGCCGCCGATACTCGTTCACCGGCAACTCGACTTTGGCGTATCATCGAACTCCTGAGCGATAACCCTGTCGGACACTGACATGAAAAGCATCCATTTTCTGGCCGCGTTTTTGGCGCTGGCGCTTGCCTTTACATCCACGAGCGAAGCAGCGACCCGCGAAGAAAAGCGCGTTGCCGACGCGGCGGATGTCCTCGACCAGTTCCTGCGTATCCCCGAGTCGTCGATCCCGCCGTCGCTGTTGTCACGTGCCTATGCTGTGGCGGTCGTGCCAAACGTCGTCAAAGCCGCGTTCGGACTGGGCGCTCGACACGGCAAGGGCGTGCTTGTCGTACGCCAGGACGACAATTCGTGGAGCAACCCCGCATTTGTTGCGCTGACGGGCGGCAGTTTTGGCTGGCAGGTCGGGGCACAATCGACCGACATCATACTCGTCTTCAAGACCCGCAAGGGCGTCGAGGGCATAGCCAATGGCAAGCTCACGCTGGGTGCGGACGCGTCGATTGCCGCGGGGCCTGTCGGCCGGCATACGGGCGTAGCAACGGACCTCGTGCTCAAAGCCGAAGTCGTGTCCTACTCGCGCAGTCGTGGCCTGTTCGCGGGCATTGCGCTCGAGGGTGCCGGAGTCACGATGGATCGCAAAGCCAACGCGGCCTTCTATAGTTCGCCTAGCATGACCCCCGAGAAGATATTCGTCAGCTCGCCCAACATTGCTCCCGACGTCGCAAATACCTTTGTGCAGATTCTTACTGCACAGACGAGCCGCCTGCCGACGGCACCCGGTATGCAGGCAGGAACCATGGAGCCCGAAGAGAGCAGCGTTCGCACTTATGGTATGCCGGAGCCCGGCGAGAGTGACAATAACGACACCGAGTACGACCCGAACTACTAGGCTTTGACAAAGGTGCAGCCAATTGAATGAGCTGATTGCAAAAGTTCAGCAACTGGCCGAACTGATCGGCCCGAACGCTTACCTGCAGGCCGCGATCATTGCTGCGGTGTTCATCTTCGCCGGCAAGGTGGCCGACTGGATCATCTCCGGAATCATCGGCCGCATAGCGCAGCGCTCGACCAACAGCCTTGACGACGAATTCGTCAAGCTCGTGCATCGCCCCGTGTTCCTGACGTTCGTGTTTCTCGGGCTCGGCCTGGCGGCGGGACGAATCATCGAGCCCGGCACGACGCTGACCTTTACGATTGGCGTACTCAAGACGATCGCAGTCATCGTCTGGTATGGCACGCTTGCAAGACTGCTCGACATGATCGTTCGCGTGCTGCGGCGCAACCGCAACGACGCCATTGCGCAAACCGGCATGCTGCCGCTGTTCCACAATGCGATGAAGATAATCCTCGTATTGCTCGCGGGGTACGTGGTCATGGTGAGCTGGAACGTCAACCCTACGCCGTTGCTCGCGTCCGCAGGTATCGTCGGACTGGCCTTGAGTTTCGCCGCGCGCGACACCTTGTCAAACCTGTTCGCCGGCGTTTCCATCGTTATGGACGCGCCATACAAGACTGGCGATTTCATCATTCTCGACACGGGCGAGCGCGGCGTGGTGACCGACATTGGATTGCGAAGTACGCGAATTCTCACTCGCGACGACATAGAGATCACCGTGCCGAACGGCATCATTGGCAACAGCAAGATAGTCAACGAAGCGGGCGGCCCGTCGGAGCGCCATCGAATTCGCGTTGGCGTGGGCGTAGCCTACGGCAGCGATATCGATCACGTGATCGCCACGCTTGACGAAGTTGCCGCTGATAATCCGGAAGTGCTCGACCAACCTGCTCCGCGCGTACGATTTCGCCAGTTCGGCGACTCGAGCCTCGATTTCGAATTACTCGGGTGGATTGCCAAGCCCGTGGACCGCGGCCGTGTAAAACACGAACTGCTCTGCGCTGTCTACAAGACCTTCAGCCGAAAGGACATTGAAATCCCGTATCCGCAGAGAGATCTGCACGTCAAGACGATGCCCGCTACCGACGGCTAGTTGTTGTCGTCGTCGTTCTCGTTCCTGCGCTTCAATTCGTCTCGAATCGACGCAAGGTCGGACGGTGGTTCCGCCTCAGGAGTTGGTTCCGCTACCGGCGCATTGGCGCCATCCAATGTCAACGGAGTCTCCTCGTAGGTCGCGCCCGGCGGCGGCGCGTCGACTGCCTGTGGCACAACGGCCGTCGGCAGGTTTCCGTCCGGCAGTGACTCCGCGGAATCGCCCTCGGACGACGGCAGGACACCAAACTGCGCCAGGTAGTCAGCTTCCCTGCGCTGTCTTTCGGCCTCGGCCGCGCGGCGGCGTGCCTCGGCTGCGGCTTCCTGGGTCCGCCGCAAGGCGCGTCGCTTGCGCTCGGAACTGGCTTCGAGTTCGGTCTGGCGCTCAGCCTCTTCCTTGGCCTGGATGCGTGCGACGGCCTGGCGCGCGTTGACGCACTCGGCTTCGTATCGGTTCTTCGACCGATCCTGGGAGCAGCGCACCATTGCGGCCTCGAGCAGCAGCGGGTTGTCGATGAACTCGGTCACGGAACGCACCGGCGGTTCCTTGCTACAGGCCGCCAGCAATGCGATTCCGCAAAGCGAAAGTGTCATCTGCTTCGTCATCAGTCGTCCAAAAAAATAACCAATCGGTAGAAAATTCAAGTCGCTGCAGAGCGGATCATAGCAAAAATGTCAAATTGCCCGGGCAGGGCGAGTTCGCATTTTTGGCGAGGCGCAGCCGCTTTTTCACGCTATAGTGACGCCGTGCTCATTAAAGGGACTTAGCCACCTTGTCAGGATCGAGCCAGTTCAGGCTCCTCAGCCAGAGGCGCTTTGCGCCGTTCTTCGCTACCCAGTTTATGGGCGCGCTGAACGACAACATCTTCCGTAACGGACTCGTAATCCTGATTACGTTTCAGGGCGTTCTAGTGGCCGGCATGAACCACACTCAACTGGCCAATGTGGCTGCCGGACTGTTCATACTGCCGTTTTTCCTGTTTTCGGCAACAGCTGGGCAACTTGCTGATAAATATGAAAAATCGATGCTGATTCGGCGCATCAAGATGCTCGAAATCGGTCTCATGCTGTTCGCCGCGACGGCGCTGATTACCGAAAGCTACCCGCTGCTTCTCCTGGTGCTGTTCCTGATGGGCTGCCAGTCAACGATGTTCGGGCCCGTGAAATACGCCTACCTGCCGCAAAAACTCGCCGACGATGAACTCGTGGGCGGCAACGCTCTCGTGGAGTCCGGCACCTACATCGCAATCATTCTGGGCCTCATTATTGGCGGAATCGCGGTCACCGATGTGGTTTCAGGCAGCTTCGGGATCAGCCGGCAAACTGTGCTCGGCGCCTGCCTGGTGGCCGTTGCCGTATTCGGCTACCTGACGAGCCGACTCGTACCCGAAACACCTGCCGTCGACCCGCAACTCCGTATTAACTGGAATTCCTGGCAGGAAACCTGGCAAATCGTCAGCTACGCGCGAGAGGAACGCAGTGTGTTCCTGTCAATCCTCGGTATCTCGTGGTTCTGGTTTTTTGGCTCGGCCATGACGATCCAGATGCCTGGCTTCACGCTCGATGTCCTCAACGGCAATGAGACGATTACGACAATGCTGCTCGCCGCATTCGCCGTCGGCGTTGGCGCAGGATCGCTGCTGTGTGAGCGAATGTCGGGTCATCGAATCGAACTGGGCCTCGTGCCGTTCGGCTCGATCGGGCTCAGCCTGTTCGCCATTGACCTTTACTTTGCGCGACCACCCATTGACACCGCCGCTGTTTCTTCCGTTGCCGAATTCCTGGCCCGTGACGGCAGCTTGAGAATACTGCTGGACCTGACGCTGCTAGGCGCCTTTGGCGGCTTCTACAGCGTGCCGCTCTACGCACTGATCCAGAAGCGCTCGAAGCGAGAGCACCTGTCTCGCATCATCGCGGCCAACAATATCCTGAATTCCATCCTCATGGTGACGGCGGCTGTACTGTCCGTAGTCGTACTCAGTGCGGGTTTCTCGATTCCCGAGCTTTTCCTCATTATCGCTGGCCTGAACGTGCTCGTCGCAGCGTATATCTATACGCTGTTGCCTGAATTCCTGATGCGATTTCTCGCCTGGCTCGTAACGAGTTTCGCCTATCGCCTGCGCCCAACTGGCGTCGACAATATTCCCACGCATGGACCGGCCATCGTGGTCTGCAATCACGTCAGCTACATGGACCCCATCATCCTCATGGGCGCTGTGCGTCGGCCAATGCGATTCGTAATGTATTACAAGATATTCCAGATGCCCTTTCTGAAATTCCTGTTCCGGAACGCGAAAGCGATTCCGATTGCTTCTGCTCGCGAAAGCAAGGAGATCATGGACGAGGCGTTTGAGAAAGTGGACGCCGAACTGGCGGCTGGAAATGTCGTCTGTATTTTTCCCGAGGGCGGTATTACACGGGACGGCGAGATCCAGCGTTTCCGGCCCGGCATCGAAAAAATCATCAGGCGACGGCCCGTACCCGTGGTACCTGCGGCGCTCGGGCGGCTCTGGGGAAGCTGGTTCAGCCGCCGCAAGGGCGGTGGCGTCCGCAAGTTGCCCGGACGTTTGTTCTCGCGAGTCGCGGTAAGGTTCGACAAGCCTGTCGCGCCTGGAGACGCCAGCGCCGCAAAACTCGAATTACTCGTCAGGACTCTCCGCGGCAATCAGCGCTGAGTCGCCGTTAAGCCTGACCCGCCATTCTGCGAGTAACTCATCCTTGTTGCCGAACAGGCCCGGGCTGGATGGTGCCCTGAAGCCGAGTTCCACGAGCTCGACAAATCCGTTGCGAACGACAGGGAGGTAGGCACGATGGGTACCGGAATCAGCTGGATCCACGCCGCCGTGCACGATTTGCCGGCCGGGCAACGCGTTGGGCACGAACACACTATCAAGCCACATCAGCCCACTCGATGACGAACTGATCCTGTGCACCCAGCGCGCGGTGTGCATCAGGACGCGGCCGCCGCTACTGAACGTCACGTCCCGGACCGGTCCGGGCAAGGTCAGTGCACCGGCACTCATCTGTCCTTCCGACAAATCAAACTGGCTCGCTCGATGAAGCGCATCGACGAGCACGAGAAAATGGCCTCTGGGAGACGCCTCGAGCATACGAACAGGCGCATCCCCCTGCCATACCTGCCGGATCCTCCAGCTACCGGCGTCGTCGATATCGACAGATCGCAACACACCGCTTTGGGCGCCGATGAACAGGCGGTTGTTGCCGGCAAAAGCAACGCCATTGTGCGGTTCATCCAGATCGAACGAGACTATCGGCTCGCCATCCGCGACGCTCACGAGTTCGAGACTCTCGTCGTTGAGCAGCGCAAGTATCGACGCATCGGTCGAAAAAGCCATATGCAGCACCCGCGAGCCGGCGACATCGACGACGAAGGGCAACGGTTCGCCGTTTTCGGCGCTCCAGACCCGTACCGTGTTATCCGCCGCCGCACTGGCCAGAACACTGCCGTCCCTGGCAGCTGCGAGCGCGCGAACGGGGCTGTTGTGGCCAAAGAAACTCACGTCGTCGTTGATCAGTTGAAGGTCCTCGCGGGTCGACCCCGCCGCGAGCAGGTGCACGTGACCCGACGGATCGCCAACAGCAATCTTCGCCGCGCCCGGCACCGTTACGGACACGCGACTGCCTGATGGACTCCAGACCTGGTGGTCACGAACAGTATCGGTGGACTCCGCAACATTCACCTGTGGTGCTTTCCAGAAGCGCAGTTTGCCGTCACCCGTGCCGGTCACGAGAGTTTGCTCATCGTGGCTGAAGAGCAAAACGTCTTTTGAGTTCGACGCGTTTCGAACGCCAACCGGAGTTCCGATAACTTGCCCGTCGGTCGTCGAAAAAACCTGGAACCCGATATCGGGCTTGCCGGCGACGACACTTCGGCTTGATGGTGAAAACCGGAGCTGCCACTGCCCGTTGCCGGATGTCTCGAGCAATGCCTGCTGTGGCCGGTCGACGTTCCAGAGTGACAGGCCGAGATCACCGTAGATGACACCGAGTGTATTGCCACCCGCAGCAAGGCTTATCGAACTCGGCTGCGCCGACAGGTCAATCTGGGCAAGGAGTTCGCCACTCGCCAGCTCCCAGACACGAACGGCACGATCGTAGTCCGCCACCGCGACGCGCGCGCCCCCAGCATCAACCGTAACCAGCGACGGGGCACCCGCAACAACCAGTTCTGAAGTAATTGCCCGCTCGTCGAGCGACCATAGCTCGAGGCGCGTTTCAATATCGCTGCGGCGCTCTACGAACAGGTGGGTGCCATCGACGGTGAGTATGGCGCTACCGCTGGCCGCCCCCACAGGGATCGACCCAATTTTCGCGCCGGTCGTCGTGTCCCACAGGTTGACAGTGTCCTGCGTGGCCGTGACAAGTCGCCTTGCGCCGGAGTCGAGCCCAATCAGCGTCTCGCTTTCATTAACGGCGATTGCCCGCAGCGGCTCACCAAACGCGAGGTCCCAGATGCGCGCGCTGTCGCTCTGCATCGCCCGCGCAACGGCGTAGCGTCCCCGGGCATCGAACCAGACGTTGTCGGTCTCCCGTTCAACGGGTTCCGGAATATTCAGTCCACGCTGAAATTCTTCGACGGCGCCTTGCGAGTTGAGCTTGAGATTCCATCCGACCAGCTGGCCGGCAATGCCCGGATTCTCGTCACGCACGCTTAGCGACCAGGTGCCCTCCAGTGACTCACCAAGCAGCGGTTGCAGCTGTGCCGAGGGCACCGCAATGTCGTCGCTGCTGCTTGCGCGCTCGACGACGACCTCGAGTTCCACAGTGCGGCCCGACGGGGCGATCAGCTTGATGCGCAGATCGGATAGTCGAGTGTGGCTGATGTTGAGCGTCAGGCCGATGCGGCTGACAGTGCCGGTACGATCGACGATAACCCGTCGGACGAGCGGACTGACTTCGAGCGCAGTAACGGCCCAGTCGACTCGGCGGCTCAGCGACTGCTGCGCGAAGGACCATTGCGAAATTTTTGCGCCGTCCGCCGAGGTCAGTACCATGCTGACCGGATCGAATACCGTGACCGGCCCCAGCGGGCCCGGCAAACTCGCAAGCAGCCCCGGGTAGTCGTCGCCGACGAGGTTGGCTGCGCGCTGCCTCCGTTGCGGCGTTGACAGGACAAGCGATTGCAGCGTCGCAAGCAATGCTTCGTCATGGCGTTCTTCACGCATCGCGACAAGCGCCCTGCGGTCCCAGAAACCGGCCAACAGCGAATCCGCGAGCCGCCCTGCATCGGGCAGTTCGCTCGCATGGCTGGCGACGGCAGCGATCTCGTCTTCCTCTGTTGCCGCTCCGGCACGCCGTTCCAGGAACTGGCGATACAAGGTATCTGCCGTTTCCGAGTGACCCGGGAACGATCGCAGGTTCTCATAGGCCGTCGTCGCTGTCTCGAGCCCGGCGTCAGGAGCAGTCATCACATTCATGTATGGTCGCGGCAACCACTGCGTGTAGGCAAAAGGGATCATCGCGAGAAGCAGCAAGACACTGACGACAATCGCCGGCACGCGCAGGTGCACGGGCAGATTCTCGTTGGCCCAGCGCGCTGTGAATACGGCCTCGTACAGTCGATTACGAACACGCAGGTTGCCGTCCTCATCAATCTCCACGAGACCGATTGCAATCAGACGACGCTGCAATGCTGAGCCGAGATCAGCGGACACCTCGACGCCCTTACGGATCGCTCCATAGAGATTGAGCAGCGGCTCCATGCGCTTCGTATCGCTGACGATCGCGCGGTGGATATGACTCATGTGCGGTTCGCTGTGCAACGCCGCCCTGCCGGCCAACTGCCGCGTCGCAACGAGGTCGACCTGCTCCGCCAGGTCGTCGGCGGCGCCATCGCGCGCGATATTGCGTGCGATTTTCTGGCTCAGGTAGGGCTGGCCGCGTGTCCAGTAATAGATACGGTCCAGTGCGGCGGTTGCTTCTGCCGCTTCGAGATTCAGTTCAGTCGAGAAAATATCGAGGTCGGCGCGCGAGAAATCGCCCAAGGGTACCTGCTGCGTCACGCTGAAGGGCGACAGCTCTGCCTCCGCGACCAGGCTCGTGGCATCACATTCGCCCATCAGCACGAAAGTCAGCCTGGAGAAATCAGGGTCAGTCGTTCGCGCGTTGTGGGCCGCGCGAATGCTCACGAGCAGCTGATCCGCATACGGCAGGCGCTCGATACACTGGATCTCATCCACGAAGACGACGACACGCTCGGGCACGAACTGCAAAATGATCTCCGAGTAGAACTCGAAGAGCCGCTGCCGGTTGCTGAGTATCGACTTGTCCTGCCACCAGGACTGCAGGTCATAGCGAATCCTGAGCTGCCGCAACAGGCGATAGGCAACGTTGTAATACCAGCGCCCTGGATCGCTACCGCCGTCACGAACGCCAATTTGCGCAAGATCCAGGATGGCGACCTTGCAGCCGTTGTTCTCGAGTCGGGCGGCGGTCGCGGCGATCAGGCTGGATTTGCCGGTACGATCCGGCGCAAGCACGTGCGCAAACTGGCCCGCAACGACTGCATCGTACAGGAGGTCGTCAGCTTTCCTGCGTACATACCCGGCCCTGACGGCGTGCAATGGCGCACCCACGGTAAAGAACTCGCCGGTTGCATCGACCAGTTCCCTGTTCCTGCCCGTTTTTTCGGTGGCATCACCGGCCATCGCTGGCTCCGTTGCTGTACGCTTCGAGTATCCACGCATTGTATCTTTGAAGCCGTGAACGAATCACGTCTCTTGAAAAAAGACCTGTTTGGCGAGGTATGGCGGGAAAACACGCCAATGGGCCCCGTAATCCGCCGCGACACACACTCAGCGCGCTGGTGGCTGCGATGGCTCGCCAATTCGCTGATGAGGCGAGAAGCAAGAGTATTGCTGGCCCTCGAAGGCCTCGGCAATGTTCCGGAGGTCCTTGCGGCGGGTCGGAATGAGCTCACGCGCAGTTTCATCGGCGGTGCGCCGATGCATGTTGGCAGACCGACGGATACGAACTACTTCAAAAGCGCGGCTCGCCTGTTGCGCCAGCTGCATCGACGCGGTGTCGTGCACAATGATCTTGCGAAAGAGCCCAACCTGCTCGTAGTGGACGATGGCAGCGCCGCGTTTATCGACTTCCAGCTCGCCTGGCATGCGCCTGACCGGGGGCGCCTGTTTCGTATTGCCGCACGCGAGGACATTCGGCACCTCCTGAAGCACAAGAGGACCTACAGGCCCGACGCGCTGACACAGCGAGAGCTGGCAATACTCGCCACGCCATCCGCCCTGTCACGCGTGTACATGGCCACCGTCAAACCCGTTTACCTCTTTGTGACACGTCGGCTGCTGGGCTGGTCAGACCGCGAAGGCGCGGCCGATCGTGGCCGTCGGGGATGATGGCGGCGCGGCGCCGATACGCACGTTCCGGTATACTCGCGCTGCTTTCCGAACCGTAGGACCCAGTCAATTGGACTATTGCCATCAACACAATCTCGTCGACCAGGATGAAGCCGGCCGCGAGCGAAACTACGGAATCCGCGTAAGCCTGCCGCCGGGCGACACGCTCAGGAATGTGCTCGGCGACGACTGGGAACGCCTGCACTGGTATGCCACCGAGGAAGAGCGTGACGCTGCGTTTGACAAGATGTCAGCCCGGCATGGCTACTACCGCAGCACGGATTCGCCGACGCAGGTCCTCGAGAGAATATCGCGCTGATCAACGACGCGGCGTACCGATCGACAGGTACACGTTCGTCTGTCCTCCCTCCGCAAACCCGGCCGCGAAGAACACAGGCCCGATAAACGTGTCGACGCCGACGAACAGACTGCCGCTCATGAGCGTCGAGTCGAGACTCATGTCGGAGCGCGACTGCCAGACATTGCCTGTCTCGGCGGACGCGCCGAGGTAAATTGGCGTGTCGACAATGCCACCGGTCGTTTCCCCGACGCGCCGGTAGTAAACGAGCCTTGCAATTCCCGCATGCGGACCGCTGATTTCACCGCGCTCGAGCCCGGACAGCCGCAGGAACCCCCCCAGCGTAAAGAAGTCCTGCACGGTATTGTCAGACTGCAGCGTCGTCGCGTAACCCAGGCCGACCTGCAGACTGTTCTTGCCGCGACTCCAGGTCTTCGCAATCTCGCCTTCGATCGTGTCGAAGTTGTTATCTGCGCCAAATCCCGGGCGCGACAGGGTCCAGCGCAACTGGGCGAGCGTACCGGTTCTCGGGAACTGCGCATCGTCCAGCGAGTCGATCCTGAGAAGCGCGAATGCGCCTCCGTTATCGAAATCAACATTGGCAAGCGAAGGATCACCGACTTTTACACGTGTCTCACCAACGCCGCGAAAAGCACCAACTCGGAACTCGCCGATCGTGCCGAGCTCGCGGCCAAAATCCAAACCTGCTTCGACCTCGGACACGCGCAATCGGGCAACCGTCTGGTCGAGCGAAAACGCGTTCAGGTTCGTCTGGCCAATCTCGGCGCGAGGCGCTACGAACCAGCGCGAGTCAAAACTGAGGGGTTGGTAGAATTCGGTAAACAACCTTGGGTCGGATCCCAGTCGCAGATCCGTGCGCCACTCTGCGCCCAGGCGGTTCAGGCCAACCCGCGTCATGCGCGCCTCGATGTTGAACGCGGTTGACCCTTCGAAGTCTTCCTCGAGCGACGCGCCGAACTGCAGAATATTCGGGCCCCAGCTCTTGCTCGCCGCACGATACTCCACGCCTGTGCCGCGTTCGTCTTCGACTAGCGAGTAGCCCACATGCTCATAAAGCTGCAACCCGTACAGTCTGTCGGCATTCGCGGCAAGCTCCGCGCTGTCAATCGAGTCACCTGCGGCAACGGTCAGCCGCGACTCAAGCACCTCGGGCGCCAGCTCGCCATCATGAACTACGCGAACGAAGGCGAGCTCCCGCTCTGCCCGTGGCGCGGACGAACGACGCGTCTGGTACGCCTCATACCGGTCTGCGTCGAGTGACAGTTCGACGAGCTTGTCCGATTGTGCTCGCGTTGCCGTCTCGCCGGGTTCGATCGTCTCGACGATGTTGCCGAAGCCCGTCGATGGGAACACGCCCAGTTCAGGACGAATCAACACATCGCCATCGCCAAGCCTGTCTATCTGGCGCAGCGTTTCCTTGCGAATCAGGATCGTCAGCACCTGCTCCGAGATCTCGAGCGCCGAGTCCATTTCCGCACGGCTGTAAAGCGGAAACTCGACGTCGACAGCAATGATGACGTCGACATCCATAGCCTGCATGACATCGACAGGCAGGTTTCCGATCAGGCCACCATCGACCAGCAGCCTGCCGTCAATTTCGACGGGCGCGATAGCGCCCGGTACGGACATGCTCGCGCGAATGGCGCGTGCCAGGTCCCCACTGCCCATGACATGCGCTTCGCCGCGTTCTATGTCGGAAGCAACAGCACGAAAGGGGATTGGCAACGCATCGAAATCCTCGATGTCGGACACATGCAGCGTGAGTTCACGAAGCAACAGGTCCAGTTTCTGCCCCTGTATGACACCCTGCGGCAGCACGAGATCGGAGCCACGCACGCCAAGCTCGAGGTCGATCGGGAATTGCGCGTCATCCTGCTTGCGCCGAAAGCTCATGTCTTCGCGCTGTGGTTCGTCGCTCAGGACTGCGGCCCAGTCGAGCGATTCGGTCAGTGCCTCTAATTCGGCGACGCTCGTGCCGCTCGCGTACAGTCCGCCGACAACCGCGCCCATGCTCGTGCCTGCAATGACATCGACCGGAATGCGTTGACGTTCGAGCTCCTTTAGGACGCCGATGTGAGCGGCTCCTCGCGCCCCGCCGCCACCAAGAACGAGACCGACCTTCGGTCGCTCCGAGGTTTCACCCGCTGGCTGGGCTGCGGCTGGCAGCGCCACCAGGGCGAGAATTGCGGCGATCACCCATAGCAATGACGGGGAATGCTTCGCTGTTGTCATATCGGAAACTCTTGTCGATGCAGACATTCAAAGAAAGGCAATTATAATGACGGCGCTCAGCCAGGGGGTGCGATGATCGAAATAAACGGGCCAGGGACGACGCGCGCGCTTCTGTTCGCGGCACTTTTGTCGATGCCTTCGGTGGCTCCGGCACAGGATGCCGGCGTGGCGGACACGGACATCGAAGAGATCATTGTCACGAGCCGGCGACGTGAGCAGCAACGCGAGGATCACGCCGGCAATATCGCGCTGCTCAATGCCGAGGAAATCGCGGCGGTCGGCCACCAGCATATCCACGAACTTATGACTCGTGTACCGGGTGTATGGCTGACCCGCGGCAGTGGACAGGAACACCTGACGGCGATTCGTTCGCCCGTGCTGACGGGCGCCGGATCGTGCGGCGGCTTCCTGTTTCTGGAAGACGGCATCCCGATTCGACCGGCCGGCTTCTGTAACGTCAACCAGATGCTCGAGATGCACACAGAGCAGGCGGCGAGCATCGAAGTTATCCGGGGGCCCGGCAGCGCACTTTACGGCTCGAATGCGCTGCATGGCATCATCAACGTCATTACTCCGCCTGCCGAATCGTCGCAGCCCAGCAGACTGGTGCTCGAAGCCGGGTCCAATGAATACGTGCGCGTGCGGGCTACACTGGCGTCTGGCGCCGAAAACCCGTGGCTCGCTTCCATCGTCTACAGCGATGACGATGGTTTTCGCGACGACTCAGGCTATCGCCAGGGCAAGTTGTTACTGAAGCGGAACTGGATGCTGCCGGCATCGACTCTCGTTACAACGCTCGCGGCGACAGACCTTGACCAGCAAACGGCGGGTTTCATTTTCGGCGAGGATGCCTACAAGGATCCCGACCTCAACCGCGCCAATCTCAATCCCGGAGCATTCCGCGACGCGTCGAGCCAGCGCCTGTACGCAATCTGGAACAAGTCGTTGCCGGGCTACAGCCTGGATGTACGCCCATACCTGCGCCACTCGGATATGCGCTTTCTTCAGCACTTCCTGCCCGGTCAGCCGCTCGAGGAAAACGGCCATGTCAGTGCCGGCGCGATGACGGCGTTGTCTTTCGAACGGGACGATCGTCACGTCGTTGTCGGCATCGACCTTGAGTGGAGCGATCTGTTCCTCGAGCAATCCCAGCTCGGTCCCACCGAGGGATCGCCGTTCCTCGAGGAGACGAGGCCCGAAGGCAAACACTACGACTACGACGTGGTTAGCCTGGCAGCAGCTCCCTACCTTAATATCGACTTCGAAGTCAGCGAGCGTCTCGTTCTGGGCGCCGGCCTGCGGCTCGAATACCTGCACTACGATTACGACAACAACATGCTGACCGGAAATACGCGTGACGATGGCACGACCTGCGGATTCGGCGGCTGCCTCTACACGCGGCCCGCAAGCCGCAGTGACGACTTCACCAATGTCGCGCCGAAGTTCTCCTTTCTCTACAGGCTGAAAGAAAGCACAAGCCTTTACGGCGGATTGGCCAGGGGATTTCGATCGCCGCAGGCGACTGAACTCTATCGACTGCAGAACGGTCAACAGGTCGCCGATCTCGATTCCGAACGTCTTGACAACATTGAACTCGGTATTCGAAGGCGAACCAGTCGCTGGTCGGGCGACGCCTCAATCTTCTACATGAAGAAGCGCGACAGTGTGATCCGCGACGCCGAGGGATTCAACGTCAGCGGCGGTCGCAGCAAGCACGCCGGGATTGAAATCGAATTTAACTGGCAGTTGCTCAAGGATCTGCGACTCGAGGTCAATACCAGCTATGCGCGCCACGAGTACGATTTCGACACGGTTGCTGCGCGCGGCGAAACATTTACGTCAGGCAATGACATAGACACCGCGCCGCGCTGGCTCGGCAGTGCAGAATTGTTCTTCGAACCCGGAAACAGTGCGAGTTTTGCGTTGCAGTGGACGGCCATCGACGACTACTACCTCGATGCCGAAAATCGCTTTACGTACCCGGGCCACGATCTGTTTAACCTGCGTGCGAGCATCGATCTTTCGCAGGTGCTCGCGGTCACAGCGCGATTCAACAACCTGTTCGATACCGAGTACGCGGATCGCGCGGACTACGGGTTCGGGCAATATCGCTACTTACCCGGACGCGGCCGCGAGCTCTTCATTGAATTGCAGTATTTGCCAGGTGCGCCCTAGGCCATCTAGGCCACTCGCCAGGAGTCACTGAAGGCGAGCAACTCGTCGAGTTGTGCTGACCGTTGATCGGCCGTCCATCCGCGTTCACGGGCTGCAATGTCTGCGATGGCTTCGTAAAGAGGCCTGCCCTGGTCCGAGTCGAGACCGATCATAATGCGGCGAAAAACCACGTCGGCCAGTGTTTTCGCGAACTCCTCGCGCAGGGCGAATACGACTTCGGCGGCCAGCACCCTGCCGCGCCCGTCAATTGCCTCGGCAAGCAATTGATTTGTATCACAAATTTCGCAGATCTCCGTCGCTCGCCCACCGTAAATGGAAAGCATGCGCGCGATGCCGTCATCGGACAATACGCCGAGCCCTTGCAGGCGTTCCTGCGCGACCTCCCTGCCCCACGTGCCGGGCAGCAGGTAGTCGCCAGTGCGACACCGGGGCAACTTTCGTTTGTGCAGTTTCGCAATCTTGTCCACGGCCTGTTCGGCCAGGCTGCGGTAAGTCGTCAGTTTGCCCCCTATAATCGATATGATTCCCTTGCCGACCTTGCGATTGACCTTGATGATATGTCGCCGCGTAATTGCCGATTCGGGGCCCTTGTCCTGGTATGGCAATGGCCGCACGCCGGCGTAGGCATAGTGAATGTCCGCATACGACAAACCGGCATGCGGGAACACGCGATTCGTTTCCGACAACAGGTACTCGACTTCCTCGTCGCTCGCTCGAATGTCGTCCAGGTCGCCCTTGTACCGGATATCGGTAGTGCCGATCAGGTACTGGTCGTTCCACGGCAGGATAAAAAACGGCCGGCCATCGGCCGCCGCTTCAACGTAAAACGCATCTTGTGGCGCACCATCGAACCTGCGGACGATGATGTGGCTGCCCTTGGTCCCGCCAATGTGTCGATCGGTCTCGACAGGCGCTGTCGCCAACACCCGGTCGACCCATGGGCCGGCAGCATTGATAACGGTCCCCACCGAAATCTCGTGCTCCGTCTTTTCGATACGGTCGACATAGCGCAACGAGTCTACTGCACCCTTTTCAAAACGAATCTCCCTGACCTCGCAGTGCGTCAGGATCTCGGCGCCGGCCGAACGAGCTCCCAGCAGGTTCTCAAGTACAAGACGCTCGGCATATGTGACCTGGGCGTCGTAGTAGCGCGCGGCGGCGCGCAGCCCTTCCGAGCGCAAGCCCGGCTCTGCTTCCTGAACCTCCGCCCGATTGAGCATCTCGTGATTCGGCACGGTTTTCCTGAATGAAAGCAGGTCGTAGGCGATCATGCCGAGGCGTATCAGCAACGGCCGCGGCGCGCGCCTTTAAATATCGGAATACAGATGCGCAGCGGTTCGACGAGGTGTGGCGCATTGATGCGCAAATTGCGCCGCTCCCGCAATGACTCATAGACGAGCGGTATCTCGGCGTATTCGAGATAACGAAGCCCGCCGTGAATGAGCCGGCTCGAAATGGCGGAACAGCCACTGCACATGTCGTTCTTGTCCAGGATGACGACGCGGAGTCCACGTAATGCGGCGTCGAGCGCGATGCCCGCACCGTTAATTCCGGCGCCGATTATCGCAACATCGAAATGACGCTCGCTCATGCCGGGCGCACCTGGCCACTACCGCGCACAACGTACTTGTAGCTCGTTAGCTGCTCGGCGCCCACAGGCCCGCGCGCGTGAATACGTCCTGTCGCGATACCGATTTCCGCGCCCATCCCGAATTCGCCGCCGTCGGCAAACTGCGTGGAAGCGTTATGCAGCACGATGGCGCTATCGACCTCGCCTAAGAATTGCTCAGCGGCCGCTGCATTGTCGGTCACAATGCTCTCGGTATGGCCGGACCCGTACTGCGCGACATGTCGTACGGCCGCGCCGATATCGTCGACAACACGCATCGAAACGATCGCGTCCAGGTACTCGGTGGACCAATCCGCCTCGCTCGCCGTATCAACACCGTCTGCCAGCCTGGCGACGTCATCGTCACCGCGAACCTCGCAACCGGCCTGCTGCAGTGCGGCGACGACTTCCGGGACCAGGCGTGCCGCCGCGTTGCGGTCCACGAGGATGGTCTCGGCGGCGCCGCAGATACCCGTACGACGCATTTTCGCGTTCACTACAATACTCTTCGCCATGGACGTATCGGCATCTTCGTGCAGATAGACATGGCAAATTCCTTCGAGATGACCGATAACGGGCACGCGCGCTTCATCCTGCACGCGCTTGATCAGGTTCTTGCCGCCACGCGGCACGACCACGTCGACCCACCGGGACATCGACGACAACAGGTAGCCTACCGCAGCTCGGTCCCGGGTCGGCACCATCTGTACGGCATCGGCATCGAGCCCCGCGGCTACCAGGCCCGCACGCAGGGCTTCGTAGATAGCGCGGCTCGAATGAAAACTCTCGGATCCGCCGCGCAGAATCACAGCATTTCCCGACTTAATGCACAAAGCCGCGGCGTCAGCCGTAACATTGGGCCGACTCTCGTAAATTATTCCAATTACCCCGAGAGGCACCGACACGCGCTGGATCCTCAGGCCGTTGGGCCGTTCCCATTCTGCGAGTACCCTGCCTACGGGATCGTCGAGGTCAATGATCGCTTCCATACCCGACGCCATCGCCTCGACGCGACCGGCATCGAGAAGCAAGCGATCGAGCATTGCAGCACTCAACCCGCTTTGTCTCGCAGCCTCCATATCCTGCGCGTTGGCCTGCATGATGTCTTCGGCCTGTGCGCGAATCGCGGCAGCTCCCTCGGCCAGGGCCTCGTCTCGCTGTTTGCGAGTCGCCATGGCCAACGATGCCGACGCCCGACGCGCCGACCGCCCCATCTCGCTCATGGTTTCGGAAATTGACGCGTTTTCTTCTCTAGCCGTCACTGTCGAATAACACCAGGTCGTCGCGATGAATCATGACCGAGCGCCCCTTGTACCCGAGCGCCTCCTCGATATTCTCGGACTGG
>Ga0265309_10000209_pt1 | contig 22099 bp, 19 predicted proteins | sample Helome_FD_192492 | JGI IMG/M metagenome (GOLD analysis project Ga0265309, IMG submission 192492) | Marine sediment microbial communities from subtidal zone of North Sea - Hel_20160524 (Illumina Assembly) | ecosystem: Environmental > Aquatic > Marine > Subtidal zone > Sediment ...
CGAAACGCGACTCGAAACGGCCAGCGTGTACTGGCGATGCTCTTTGAGGATTGCGTCCGTGGGGTCGGACGGACCGTAAAATACAGAGAAAAGCCGGTCGCGCTTGGCCCCCCTGATTTCGTGCCTACGAATATGCCGGATCAGGGAACGCCGATGCAAAAGCTTCACTTCCATATCGCGCAGCATGAATATCTGCGGCGCTCGTCGGCTGTGTTCGGCGACCGGCTTGACGAGGTCCGCGTGGCGCGATTCCCAGAGTCGATGAATCTGCGAATCGCCGAGAATTTGTCGGGCTATGCGCGCGTCCCGGCCGCCGCGTTGATCCGCGGCATCCTCGAGGGCCTGCTCGGACTCGTTCATCAGATATCGATGGCGACGTGACTGGTAGCGCAACATGGGCTTTTCCTCACAAAGGTGAGCTAGCTTCTTGTTTTTTGGTGCGAAACGCTCACCTAACATAACGCCAAGTCGACGTACGCACAAGCCGGGCATGGCCTGTCAGGGGAATTTCGGAGGGCGCGGAGCCCCGGGGATCAGGTATTTGCTGCGCCGCTACCTTGCAGGCGGGTAATCAGCGATCGCAGGAAGACCTTGTTGAATCGCAGCTGGCAGGCTGACGACACCTGCTCCATGAGCGTCGAGCTGACGCGCAGGATCGTCACCTGGCCATCGGCCTGGATCGATGCCTGGCGCTTGGCGCCACGCACGTAACTCGTCTCGCCGAAACAGTCACCGTTGTCCAGCGTACCCAGGCTATCGCCATTGGCCATGACCTTTACCGAACCGGCGACGATGATATAAAAGCGGTCATCGACCTCGCCCTCGCGTACGATGTCTTCACCGTCCTTGTATTCGTGCCAGTCGGAAGCGCGCAGCACTTCCCAGATCTCGGCATGCGAAAACTCGTGGAAGAACGTCAGTGTACGTAACAGGTCGAAGTGTTCCTGGTTGTCGAGGCTGTCGTACTTCTGCCTGAGGTCCTTGTAAACGCGCGTCAATTCGGCCGCCATCGCGTTACCCGTGACAAGTCGCTTGTTGGGTTCTTTCTGCATCGTCGTCATGACGACATGCTCGAGTTCCTCGGGCAGGTCATCGCGATACGTGTGTATCGGCGGCGGCGTCGCGTAAACGATCTGGTGCAGGAGCTTCGACAGGTTGTCGGCACGGAACGGGCGGAAACCCGTCAGCAATTCGTACATGACAGCACCCAGCGAGTACAGGTCCGAACGCGGCGTTAGTTCCTCCGACTGCACCTGCTCAGGCGACATATAGCTCGGCGAACCGGCGATACCCTCAATGCGCGATACTTCCGAATCGCTCACGATGGCGATGCCGAAGTCGATGATTCGAACATCGTTGTCGATCGTCAGCATGACGTTACTCGGCTTGATGTCGCGATGAATAACGCCCCGGCCGTGCGCGTAATGCAGCGCCTTGGCACACTTGTAAATAATCTCAACTACGTCGTCGACGCGCAGCAGGTTATCGGGCCGGCAATATGCAGCAAGCGTCCGGGCGCCCTGGATATGCTCCGTGACGACGTAGTAGCTGCCGTCCTCTTCGCCGGCATCGTATATTGGCATGATGTTCGGGTGCTGCAACATGCCCACCATGTGAGCCTCGTTGAAGAACATCTTGCGAGACACCCGCGCGCGTTCGGGATCGTGGTCTTCCTCGATGTTGTAGACCTTGATCGCAACGTCGCGACGGTAATAGGGATCGTGAGACAGGTAGACGGTACCGGTACTGCCCTTGCCAATCTTGTTAATGATGACGTACTTGCCGATTTTCTCGGGCACGTCGGCGGGGCGCTGTAGTTCCGTTACTTTGGTCGCCATGTTGTCTCAACTGGTCAGATCATGAGCCACCTGTACAAACCCAGCAATACTGCGGCATACAGGGCGGCTACGAGATCGTCCAGCATAATTCCGACCCCTCCTCCCAGTCTGTGATCCAGGTCCCGAATCGGCCAGGGTTTGACAATATCCATCACGCGAAAAAGTACGAATGCAAGCACCCAGCCGGCGACAGAAAACGGTGCCACCATCAGCGTCAGGTACATGCCCGCGATCTCGTCCCAGACGATGCCGCCGTGGTCGTGAATGCCCAGGCGGCGCGCACTCTCACCGCAGATCCAGATCCCCGCGACGATCAACACGACAGCAACAGCCAATTGAACATAAAGTCCGTAGCCCATCGTCAGCCAGAACAACACTATGCCGGGTAGTGATCCGAACGTGCCGGGTGCAAACGGAGCAAGTCCGGTACCGAAGCCGAAGGCGAGAATGTGCACCGGATCCGTCATGACCGTGCGCGGCAGATTCTCGGGTTCCCTGTTCATGCGAAGTGACGGTAACCTCTGTCGTCGAATTCCACAATCTCGCCATCGCGACGGCAGACGAGGTCCGCGCCGGCAACGACTGTGCCGATTGCCGTAATGTCGTCGACCCCGGCCACCGCATCCCTTGCAGCCGAGAAACACAGCTCGTAGTCGTCACCGCCCGTGAGGGCATATTGCAGCGCGTCATCGGAATCGAAACGCTGCGCCAACGCCGCTGAAATCGGCACGCGATCGACGTCGATCTCGGCGCCGACAGCGCTGGATTCAAGCAATTTCCTGAGATCGCCGACAAGGCCGTCGGACACGTCGATTACCGCGCTGGCTCTTCCGGCCAGCTGTGCGCCCAGTTCCACGCGGGCGCACGGACGAAAGAAACGTCGTGCCAGCACTTCGTCCCGGATTCCCCGCTTGAGCAGTTCGAGACCCGCGGCCGCGTCGCCACAGGTGCCCGAAACGAAAATGGTATCGCCGACCGTGGCGCCGCTGCGCAGTAGCGCGCCACCCACGGAAACCTCGCCACTCATGTGAACGGTGGCCACGACGGACGCGCCGCTCGTGGTGTCACCGCCCACGAGCGCGACGTTGAATTGCGACGCGGCAGCAAACAGGCCGCTCGCGAAATCGGCGACCCAGCGTTCGTCATTCGGCGGCAGCGTCAGGGCAAGCGTCATCCAGCGTGGTTGTGCGCCCATTGCCGCCATATCGGACAGGTTGACGGCGACGACGCGATACCCGATATCGAATGGCTCGCTATCCTGTGGAAAATGCACGCCCTCGACGAGCGTATCGATGACCTGGACCTGCTCCGTGCCCGACGACGACGAGAGCACAGCGCCATCGTCGCCGATACCCGTTACAACTCCGTGGGCCGAGTCGCCACGATCGAAGTACCGTCGAATCAGCTCGAACTCATCCACCTGTATTCGCTTGCACCTCGATTTCGCGCAATGACTGTGCAGCCGCGTCCAGGCAGGCATTGATGTACTTGTGCCCGTCGATCGCACCGAATCGCTTCGCGAGGTTCACGCACTCGTTGATCACGACCTTGTAGGGAATCTCAATCCTCGATTCAAGTTCGTAAGTGCCAATCAGCAGAATGCCGAACTCGACGGGATCGAGCTGCTCAAGCGGCCGGTCTATCAGTTCGTCGATGGTCTGCTCGAGGAGTTCCTGCGCCTTGATGATGGCGGGCAGCTGCTCGTCAAAGAATTCCTGGTCCACGCGTTCGTATGCGACCTGTTCGTGAAACTGATTGAGCAGTTCGCGACTTGAGTGTCCCGCAATCTGCATCTGGTACAGAGCCTGCAGCATGAGTTCACGGGCACGCGTACGTGCTCCCGTTCCCTGTGAACCGGTTTTGCTCATTGCAGGGGCCGCATTAGTCGAGGCGGCGCAGAAGATTCACCATCTCAATAACCGCGAGCGTGGCTTCTTCGCCCTTGTTGCCGGCCTTGGTGCCGGCGCGCTCTATGGCCTGTTCGATGGTATCGACAGTCAGTACGCCATTGCCGATCGGAACGCCGTGTCTTGCACTGGCAGCCGTGATGCCCTTGACACACTCGGCGGCCACGTAATCGAAATGCGGCGTGCCTCCACGAATCACAGCACCCAGGGCGATGATGCCGTCTGCCCGGCGCGATGCTGCGATCTTGTCCACTGCGATCGGCATTTCGAATGCCCCGGGGACGCGGATGATCTCGATGTCCGAGTCGTTCGCACCATGTTGCCTCAGGCAGTGCAAGGATGCCTTGATCAGCGAATCGACGATGAAGTCGTTAAAGCGTGACGCCACGATCGTAAACCGACCGTCGCGGACAATAACGTCACCTTCAGTTGTTTTGATCCTGTCCATGGCTGTTCGCTTGTTCAGACGTATTCCGTGATTTCGAGATCGAAGCCCGAGATCGCGTACATTTGCTTAGGCGCCGATAATACACGGATTTTGCTGAGATCGAGGTCGCGCAGGATCTGCGCGCCGACGCCGTAAGTGCGTAACACAGCATCGCCGCCGCGGCGATCCTCAAGCTCGTCCTGTTGATCGCCCAGCGACTCGACCGCATCCATGAAGTCACGCGACGTTTCCTGGTCGCGCAGCACCACGACGACTCCGGTCTCCTCCTCGGCAATGCGTTTGATCGCCGAATGCAGCGGCCAACCCAAAGACCCGCTCTTTACGCCCATGACGTCACCCAGCGTGTCCTGCAGATGCACGCGCACGAGGGGCGCTTCAACTGACGCAAGATCGCCCTTAACGAGCGCCACGTGCACCGAGCGATTGATCAGGTCGTCGTAGCAGTACATCGTGAATTCGCCCTGCTCCGTCTCGATGACCTGCTCGGCGATCCTCTCTACGTTGCGTTCTTTTTCCAGACGATAGCGAATCAGGTCCGCAATCGTCCCGATATGGATGCCGCGCTTTTTCGCAAACCGCTCGAGATCAGGGCGCCTCGCCATGGAGCCGTCGTCGTTCAGAATCTCGACGATCGCAGCGGAAGGCTCGAGGCCGGCGAGTCGCGCGAGGTCGCAGCCGGCTTCGGTATGACCCGCGCGTGTCAGCACGCCGCCCGGCTGTGCCATGACGGGGAAAATGTGACCCGGCTGGCTCAGGTGCTCGGGCTTCGCGCCAGCTGCGACGGCCGCCTGGATGGTCTTGGCACGATCGTGGGCCGAGATGCCCGTCGTAATGCCCTCGGCGGCTTCGATCGATATCGTGAAGTTCGTCGCGTGGTGTTCATCCGTTTCACTGACCATGAGGGGCAGCCGCAGTTGCTTGCAGCGCGCTCTGGACAGGGTCAGGCAGATCAGCCCGCGACCGTGAGTCGCCATGTAGTTGACGTCTTCGGGACGCACCTTGGCCGCCGCCATGATGAGGTCGCCTTCATTCTCGCGATTCTCGTCGTCAACCATGATCACCATCTTGCCGTCAGCAATGTCGGCGATGATTTCTTCGATGGAGCTGAACGGATCGTTCTGCACGCTCGGGTGCGTCGTCGTGTTGTCAGGCATAACCATGAGCCTTCAGGAAGTCGATGGAAAGTCCGCCTTCGTCGCCGCCCAGCAGGCGCTCGATGTAACGCGCCAGCAGGTCAACCTCGATATTGACGACGGTGCCGACCGAATAATCACCGATGATCGTGACCTCGGTTGTGTGTGGAATGATATTTACTTCGAAGCGCGCACCCGATACTTCGTTGATGGTAAGGCTCACGCCGTCGATGCAGACCGAGCCTTTTTTTGCCACGTAGCGCGCGTACTCCTGCGGTATCTCGAGGGCCAGGCGAATCGAACGTGCATCCTGCTCTCTCGAGCGCACGATGCCCGTGCAATCGACGTGACCGCTGACCAGGTGTCCACCAAGGCGTTCGCCGAGGCTGATCGCGGGTTCGAGATTAACCGTGGAACCGACATCCAGTTCGCCGAGCCCTGTAACGTCAAGTGTCTCTACCGACACATCGGTGTCGAAACCGTCTTCGTGAAGGGCGACCGCTGTCAGGCACACTCCGTTGACGGAGATGCTCTCGCCCTGTTCAAACTCCAACCACGGCAAACCATCTGAACGGATGGTCATGCGTACGTCGCCGCCCTTGCTCTTCGCGGCTGTTATCGTGCCCTTCGCCTTGATTATTCCGGTAAACATCTGGGTGCTCAGTCCCTTATTGTTGCTGTAATGCGAGTATCGTCGCCAACCTGGCTGACGTCGCGAATCTCGAGATCCCTGCGCTGGGCCAGCGCCGTCCACGACGGCGTGTCGAACATGCGCCGTGTATCGCTCCCCATTATGTGGGGTGCCTGGTAAATCACAAGCTCGTCGACCAGGTCATTTGCGAGCAGGTAACCCGACAGGCCCGGTCCCGCCTCGACGAGCACGTCGTTGACTTCACGGTCGGCGAGGTCTTCGAGCACGGCCGCGACGTCGACGCGCTCGTCATCTGCGCTAAAGGCAGACACCTCGGCACCAGCCTCGACAAGCTCGCGGTCGTCCTGTCCCGCTGTGCAACATAAGAGCGTCCGTCCCGGTAACGTGAGCATGCGAGCGCTCGCCGGCATACGCAGTCGGCTGTCAAGAACCACGCGCAGCGGTTGCAGGCCGCGCGTGTCGATGTCCTCACCGCGAACATTGAGCGACGGATCGTCCCCGAGTACCGTACCGATGCCCGTCATGATCGCCCCCGAGCGAGCACGCAACCGCTGCACGTCAGCGCGCGCGGCGCTCCCGGTGATCCACTGACTCTCGCCATTGGCCATCGCCGTGGCCCCATCGATGCTGGCCGCAACCTTGACGCGCACGAATGGCCGATTTCGTGTCATGCGACTAATGAAGCCCGCATTCAGCGCCTCTGCGGCCGAACCCATCAGCCCGAGTTCCGTCACTATGCCGGCATCGCTCAGCATCTTGAGACCTTTGCCAGCAACCTTATCGTGCGGGTCCTGCATTGCAGCAATCACCCGGCCGACGCCGGCTTCAATCAGCGCTTCCGTGCACGGCGGCGTCTTGCCGTGATGGGCGCATGGCTCAAGCGTGACATAGACACTGGCACTCGCCGCACGGTCGCCGGCCGCCCGTAACGCGTTGATCTCTGCGTGTTCGGCGCCCGCCAACTCATGCCAGCCCTCGCCGACAATGTCATCGCCGTTGACGATGACGCATCCGACCATCGGGTTGGGATGCGCGGAGAACTGGCCACGTTCGGCCAGTTCCAGCGCGCGCGCCATGTGCGCACAATCAACGGAAGTGAATTCGGGCATGATCAGCGTTTCTTTTTGCCCAGCAATTCGGGCAGCAGCGACATCTGCTCGCGACTGGCCGCAGTCTCGGAAATTTTCTGCAGGCGCTTGATCTCGTCCTCGAATTCATTGACGTCCTGGAAACGCCGATAGACAGACGCAAAACGCACGTAGGCAACCTCGTCGAGAGCGCGCAACTCTTCCATGACGAGCTCTCCGACGAGCCGCGAAGGCACCTCACGCTCGCCCATCGTGCGTAGCCTGTGAATCAGGTGGCCTACCGCCTGTTCAAGCTCATCGCTCGGGACGGGCCGCTTCTCGAGCGCGCGCACCATGCTGCTGCGAAGCTTGTTCTCGTCGAAAGGCTGACGTGAATTGTCGTTCTTGATGAGACGCGGCATGACGAGCTCGGCCGTCTCGAACGTAGTAAACCGCTCGTTGCAGGCGAGGCATTGCCGGCGCCGGCGAATCTGTCGGCCTTCACCGGCCAGCCGCGAGTCGATGACCTTGGTTTCTTCGTGACCGCAAAACGGACAATGCATCTCGTTTGATCAATCAGGCGTATACCGGGAACCGCTTGCAGAGAGCCAGCACCTGGTTCCTGACACGCTCGATTGTTTCCTCGTTTTCGATGTCATCAAGTATATCCGCTATCCAGCCCGTAAGCTGGCGGGTCTCCTCAGTTCCAAAACCTCGCGTCGTAATCGCGGGTGTGCCGAGACGCAGTCCGCTCGTGACGAAGGGTGACTGCGGGTCGTTCGGCACAGAGTTCTTGTTAACCGTGATATAGGCTCTGCCGAGCGCCGCGTCGGCGTCCTTGCCCGTGAGGCCCTTCTCGATCAGGCTCACGAGCATCAGGTGGTTCTCGGTGCTGCCGGACACGATCGGGTAACCCCTCTCGTCGAGCACCTCGGCCATGACCTTGGCGTTTTCGCAGACAAGGCCTTGGTACTCCTTGAACGACGGCTCCATCGCTTCCTTGAGCGCGATAGCTTTGGCCGCGATGACGTGCATGAGCGGTCCGCCCTGGGTGCCCGGAAAAACGAGCGAGTTGAATTTCTTCGTGATCTCGTCATTCCTGCGCGCCAGGATCAGCCCGCCACGCGGACCCCGCAGCGTCTTGTGAGTCGTCGTCGTACAGACGTCGGCGTAAGGGACCGGGCTCGGATAGTGACCGGTGGCGACCAGCCCCGCGACGTGCGCCATGTCGACGTGCAGCCAGGCATCGACGCTGTCGGCGATCTGCCTGAATCGAGCCCAGTCGACGACCTGCGAATAGGCCGAAAAACCCGCAATTATCATCCGGGGCTTGTTCTCGAACGCCAGCTCCTGCACCCGGTCGTAGTCGATCAGCCCCGTCTCATTGTCCAGGCCGTATTGCACAGCGTTGAAGATCTTGCCTGAAAAGTTGGGCGCGGCGCCGTGCGTCAGGTGGCCTCCCGCATCGAGGCTCATACCCAGGATCGTGTCGCCCGGGTTGAGCAAGGCGTGATAGACCGCGGCATTCGCCTGCGACCCGGAGTGCGGCTGGACATTGGCGTAATCCGCCCCGAACAGGGCCATTGCGCGCTCGATCGCCAGCATCTCCACGTCGTCGACGTGCTCGCAGCCACCGTAGTACCGCTTGCCCGGGTAGCCCTCGGCGTATTTGTTGGTGAGCACGGTCCCCTGGGCGGCCAGCACGCGGGGACTCGCGTAGTTTTCAGACGCAATCAGCTCGACATGTTCCTCCTGGCGTCGATTCTCGAGTGCTATGGCTTTGGCAATTTCAGGATCGAAAGACTCGATCGTCGTCGATGTGTCGAACATTCCGGGAGATACTCCGTGGGGCGGAAAAGCCGCGATCTTACCTGTTTAGCGACCGGGATGGCAGCGGCAAAAACCCTTATTTCGCAGTGGCAAAGGATTGCACCACGCGCGTCCACGCGCGCGCCAGGTTGCGTCGGTTGTAGCCACCGCCGCCTGTGCCGATGATCCTGCCCTCGCTGTGCTTGTCCGCAAGCCGACATAACGAGGCGGCCGCTGCAGCATGGGCTTCCTCGGTCCAGCAAAGGTGTGTAATCGGGTCCCCCTCGAGGCTGTCCGCCCCGCACTGCATGATGATGAACTCGGGTTTCATGGCCTCCAGGTAGGCCTCGACCCTTTGCCACGCGGCGGCGAAATCAGCGTCGTCTGCGCCGGGCGCCAGTGGAATATTGAGCTTGGTACCGCGCGCCCGCCCGGTCCCCGTTTCCTCGGCGGCGCCCGTTCCCGGGTAGAGGAATCGGCCATCCTCATGGATGTCAGCAAATATCAGGTCTGGATCGTCGTCAAAGCCGTAGAAGACCCCATCGCCATGATGCGCATCGATATCGACATAGGCTACGCGCCGTAGCCCGAACTCCTTGCGCAGGTACTCTACCGCAATGCCACAATCATTGAATACGCAGAATCCCGCCGCACCGCCGCGTGCGGCATGGTGCAGGCCGGCGATCGGCACAAATGCGCGCCTGTGATTGCCGTGCATAAGCTCGTCCGCCGCACAAAGCACGGCGCCAACGACGGCAGAAGCGGCATCGTAGATGCCCGGCACGGCGGGCGTGTCACCCTCGTCGAGCCAGCCCTTGCCCAGTGCGGACATGCGCGACACCTTGTCGATGTACTCAGCCGTGTGAAACAGGGCCAGTTCATCGACGAGAGCCGGACGCGGGTGGCCGTAATCGATTGCATCGCCGAGACCCGCCTTGTCGAGCTCGGCATGGAATACGTCGTGACGGTCAGTCCCGAACGGGTGCGGATCGCCGAAACCGTAGGCTGCGATCGACTCTCCCCTGTAGACGAGCACGGTGTCTTTCATGGCACCTTGTAGTTGTTCTCTTATGCCGCAGCATACCCGATAATGCGCGCTCCCCGATAACGCAAGAATCAGGCAGTCCATGGCTCAGTACATCTACACCATGAATCGCGTCGCGAAGGTGGTCCCGCCGAAGCGGCACATCATTCGCGATATCTCCCTGTCGTTCTTCCCAGGCGCCAAGATCGGCGTGCTGGGGCTCAACGGATCGGGCAAGTCGACGCTCATGCGCATCATGGCGGGCCTCGACACCGAAATCGACGGCGAAGCCCGGCCGCAGCCGGGCATCAACATCGGCTACCTGCCCCAGGAACCGGAGCTCAATCCCGAGAAGGACGTTCGCGGCAACGTGGAGGAAGGGCTCGGAGAGACCATGCAGCTGCTGGAGCGGTTCAACGAGATCAGCATGAAATTTGCGGAACCCATGAGCGACGACGAGATGAATACGTTGCTCGAGGAGCAGGGCAAGCTGCAGGACGCGATTGACGCGGCGGGCGGCTGGGAAGTCGATCGAAAGCTCGAGATCGCGGCCGATGCGCTGCGCTTGCCGCCCTGGGACGCCGATGTAACGAAGCTGTCGGGCGGCGAACGCCGTCGCGTAGCGCTGTGCCGCCTTCTGCTTTCGCAACCCGATATGCTGTTGCTCGACGAGCCGACCAATCACCTCGACGCCGAGTCGGTAGCCTGGCTCGAGCGATTCCTCGACGAGTACCCGAGCACCGTTATCGCTGTGACCCACGATCGCTACTTCCTCGACAATGTCGCGGGCTGGATCCTCGAGCTCGACCGCGGCCACGGTATTCCGTGGGAGGGCAACTACTCGTCCTGGCTCGAGCAGAAAGAAGCGAGGCTGCAACACGAAGAGGCCGCCGAGAAGGCGCGGCGGCGCGCCATGCAGCACGAGCTCGAATGGGTACGCAGCAATCCGAAAGGTCGCCAGGCCAAATCAAAAGCGCGCCTCCGGCAGTTCGAGGAAATATCGTCGTCGGCGTACCAGAAACGCAACGAGACCAACGAGATCTACATTCCGCCCGGACCCAGGCTCGGCGACGTTGTGCTAGAGGTCGAAAATCTCAGGAAGGGCTTCGGCGACAAGCTGCTTATCGACGGACTCAGCTTCCAGTTGCCGCCGGGCGGTATCGTCGGCGTTATCGGCCCCAACGGCGCGGGCAAGACGACAATGTTTCGAATGATAACGGGCGAAGAGAAACCCGACGCGGGTACGCTACGCCTCGGCGACACCGTGGAAATCGCGAGCGTCGACCAGTCGCGTGAAAGCCTCAACGACGAGAAGACAGTCTGGGAGGAAATCTCGGACGGACTCGACATGATCAAGGTCGGCAACTACGAAACCTCGTCACGCGCCTTCGTCGGACGCTTCAACTTCCGCGGCCAGGACCAACAAAAGAAGATCGGACTGCTATCGGGCGGTGAGCGCAACCGCGTGCATCTCGCGAAAATGCTGCGTTCCGGCGGCAACCTGCTGCTGCTCGACGAACCGACCAACGACCTCGACGTGGAAACCCTGCGGGCGCTCGAGGAAGCACTGCTGGAATTTCCGGGTTCGGCCATAGTGATCTCTCATGACCGATGGTTTCTGGATCGCATTGCGACCCACATCCTGGCTTTCGAGGGCAACAGCGAGGTTGTGTGGTTCTCGGGCAATTACGCGGACTACGAGGAGGACCGCAAACGTCGACTCGGCGCCGATGCGGCAAACCCGCACCGGATCAAGTATAAGAGACTGGATACCTGACACCGGAATAGACAATGGATGTTCTGCTTACTGCCAGCGCCGTATTCACTTTAGTCGCGCTGTACTTCCTGTTCGCGGTGTTCCGAAATGCACGGCGGCGGCGGCCGCTGCGTGCGACGGGCTCGTTGGCAGGGGGCGTGGCCTCCGGCGCTGTCGGTGGCGCGAGCATCCTGCTGGCATTCAGTTACTACGGCTACGGCCGCCTGGTCGACGAGCAACTCGTGAGCCGCATCGAGTTCTCGCAGGCGGCGCCCGGCGAGTACGTCGCGCGCGTGATGATCGACGGTCAAAGTGACCGAATGTTCACGCTGCGCGGCGACGAATGGCAGATGGATGCCCGTGTCGTGAACTGGAAACCTCCGGCAACGATTCTCGGCCTCGATCCGATCTACCAGCTCGATCGCCTGAGCGGACGCTATTCCGACATCGAAGAGGAACGCACCTCGATGCGCACCGTGCATGCGCTTTCCGATGAGCTGGCGCTCGATGTGTGGCACGTCGCGCGGCGATTCCCGGTGCTGATGCCCGGCGTCGATGCGTACTACGGAACAGCAACCTATTTACCGATGGCGGACGGCGCGCGATTCGAGGTGACGCTGACGCGTACGGCGTTAATTGCCCGTCCCGTGAACGAAGCGGCGCGCGACGCTGTCGGCGAATGGGGCCAGTAGCGATTTCGAGATTATGTCAATCCCCGCAGGCAGGACATAATCTATGGTGCATACTCGATTTTCTGATTGAAAAACATGAATCTGCACTATAAGCAGAAGTGATAGTTCGAGCGATATGGCGATCGTAATAGACAAAGATCAGGGGATGGAACACCAGCTCGAAGAGCGAATCGGCCTCGAGTGTCCGTACTGCGGCGTGTACGCACACATGAGTCCGCAGTCAGTACCGAATGCAGCCTTCCTGCTGCGTGACAAGCCCAAGCATGTTGGCCTCGTCTACAAGTGCGATGCCTGCGACGCTCCCGTCTTCCTTCGTTTCGCGGTTCGCGAGTACAAGGAGAATCGCGTCGAGCTGTACCGCAACTTTATCGAGCTGGAGCGACCCAAAGAGCGATTTCCGTTTTCCTACCTGCCCAAGCACACCGAGGTGCTGTTTCGCGAAGCGCTGTCGTGCTACTCGAGCAACAATTTCAACGCGTTTGCATCGATGTGCCGCCGCGCATCGATCAGTGCGTTCAATGCACTTGGCGAGGGCGGCAAGCTCAGGGCCTTCGAAGAAGTCATGGTGGCGCAGGACATCGCGGGCATTGACGACGAGGCGTTTGCGCCGATCAAGTCCGTGTTATTCGGTTCGGGCCAGCACGAAGACCTGCCGCTCCTGAACCGCTCGCAGGCCGGCATCCTGCTCGAGGTACTCAAGGACATGTTCTACCAGTGCTTCGTGCGGCACGGAAAACTGGCGCGCGCGATCAAGGTCAGGCGCTTCTTCGTCTCGGAGACCGACAACGACTCGCTTCAGTCAGCCTGAAACGAAATGGAGTGAATGCCCTCGATGGGGTGGATATCGACGCGGGCGGCGTCCGCATCATAGAGAAACACGAACTGCCCCGTAGTACCGAGCAGAATTGTCGACTCGACAACCTGCCCTTCTCCAAACTCGACATCCACGTGCTTGCCTTCACCCGCCTCGGCGTTCGCAGCTCTGAAATCTGCAAAGATGTAAATGAACGAGAGCACCATCAGGACCGCGACAAAATTGTTGACGAAACGGTAGCGCGGCGACCCGTACCAGCTTAGCCATTTGCTCACTTCTTTGCGCTCCACGCGTCGGCTCGACGCGTTGTCGGTCAGGACGAGCAGAACCGCGAGAACAACAAGCGCCCACGTGAACGGCTCTTTGAGTGACGCCAGCAGGAAGTCGCCGATCTGCGCGTAATTGAAGACATTGATCCCGAAACGCCTGAAGTATGCCCACGAATAGAACATGCCTATGACCGAGGCCGCGACATAGAACGCTGACACGAGCAGGGCCGGATGCTCGCGCAGGAATGCGGCCAGCCAAGATTTCAGCGTATCAGTCATATTGTTATCCCATAGCAACGCGAACGTTACGGAACATGCGCATCCACGGCCCATCCTCTCCCCAATCGTCCGGATGCCAGGAGTTCTGCCGTGTAAGCGCCACTCGCTCGGGGTGCGGCATCATGATCGTGACGCGACCGTCCTCGTTGCTGAGGCCACAAATGCCGTCATGCGACCCGTTGGGATTCGCCGGGTACTTGTCTGCCACTTCGCCGTAATTGTCGACGTAGCGCAGCGCGACGGTGTAAGACGCGGCATAGCGGGCCGTGTCGTCATCGAATACGGCGCGCCCTTCACCGTGCGACGTGGCAATCGGCATGCGTGATCCGGCCATGCTCTGCAGGAACAACGACGGGCTCTCGACGACCTCCACGAGGCTCAGCCGGGCTTCGAACTGTTCGGACTTGTTCCTGAGAAATCGCGGCCAGTTCTCGGCACCGGGAATCAACTCCTTCAGGTGCGACAACATCTGGCAGCCGTTGCAGACGCCCAAGGCAAAAGTATCGTCGCGGTCGAAGAACTCGGCAAATTGGTCGCGTGTCCGCGAGTGGTACAGCACCGACTTGGCCCAGCCCCCGCCAGCGCCGAGCACGTCACCAAACGAAAATCCGCCGCAGGCCACGAGGCCCTGGTATTCGGACAGGCTATCCCGTCCGCTCAGCAAGTCACTCATGTGCACGTCAACGGCTGCAAATCCCGCACGCATGAACGCCGCCGCCATCTCGTTCTGGCTGTTGACGCCCTGCTCGCGCAGGATTGCGATGCGCGGCCGCGGTGACCCTCGGTAGGGCCGTGCAATGTCGTCGTTCGGGTCGAATCCGAGAACGACATTCAGTCCCGGGTCATCGTCATCGAGTAGGCGGTCGTATTCTTCCCTGGCCGTCGCCGGGTTATCGCGCAATTCCTGGATCCGGTAACTGAGCCCTGACCACTCGCGTTGCATCGTCGCGCGATCGAGTTCGAGCACCGTCTGTTCGCCACTGCGTACGATAAGCCGTGGCGCATCATCGACCCGCCCGATCGCCTGCGCGTCGATACCGTGGCGATCAAGCACCATCTGCACTTGCGTGAGTTTGCTTTTCGCCACCTGTACGGCAGCGCCGACCTCCTCGTTGAATAGCGTTTTCAACAACTCGATGCGCGATCCGTCGAGCGCCAGCGTTACGCCCAGCCTGCTGGCGAACATCATCTCGGCTACGCAGGCAAGCAAGCCGCCGTCGCTGCGATCGTGGTAAGCCAGTAGCATGCTGCGCGAACCGAGTTCCTGGACGGCCGCGAAGAATGCCTTGAGCAGACGCGAATCGTCGACGTCCGGCGAATCGCCACCCGTACGCCGATAAGCCTGTGCGAGACAGGATGTGCCCAGACGGTTCTTGCCGGCACCCAGGTCAAACAGCAACAAGTAGCTCGGCTCATCGCATTTGCGAAGCTGCGGCGTCAGGTGTGCGGTGACGTCGGTGACCGGCGCGAATGCTGAGACAATCAGCGACACGGGCGCCACGACCTGGTGCTCGCCTGCTTCGTCTTCCCAACGCGTGCGCATCGACATCGAATCCTTGCCGACCGGAATCGCAATGCCCAGCTCGCGGCACAGTTCCGCACCGACGGCTTTGACGGTGTCAAACAGGTTGGCGTCCTCGCCAGGATGCCCTGCCGCTGCCATCCAGTTGGCTGACAAGCGCACCTTGCTCAGCTGCTCGATGGGCGCTGCCGCAATATTCGTAATCGACTCGGCGACGGCCATGCGTCCCGATGCCGGCGCATTCGTGACGGCCAACGGCGTTCGCTCACCCATCGCCATGGCCTCGCCCGTGTTGCCGATAAAGCCAGAGGCCGTGATCGCAACGTCGCTGACCGGCACCTGCCAGGGACCGACGAGCTGGTCACGCGCGCTCAGTCCACCAACCGTACGGTCACCAATGTGAATCAGAAAAGACTTGTCGGCGACGGCCGGGAAGCGCAGCACGCGCAACGCGGCCTCCTCGAGTTCAATGCCATCGAGATCGAGCCTGGACTCAGGAATTGCGGCATGTTCGACCTTGCGTTCCATTTTCGGCGGATTGCCAAGCAGCATCTGCATGGGCATATCCACGATGCGATTATCGAAGTCGCGATCGCTCACGACGAGATTGCCATCGTCGGTCAGCTTGCCGACCACGGCAACCGGGCAGCGCTCACGTTCGCACAACGCTCGGAATTCGTCGATACGATCCTCTCCAACGATAAGCACGTATCGTTCCTGTGCTTCGTTGCACCAGATTCCCATGGGCGACATACCGGGCTCGGCATTGTCGACCTCGCGTAATTCGATTTTTGCGCCGCGCTGGCTGTGATCGACAGCCTCGGGAATCGCATTCGACAACCCGCCCGCGCCCACGTCGTGAATCAGCAGGATTGGGTTATCTCGGCCCATCTCCCAGCATCGATCGATCACTTCCTGCGCACGCCGTTCCATCTCCGGATTGCCGCGCTGCACTGACGCGAAGTCCAGGTCTTCACTCGAAGTGCCGCTGGCCAGTGATGATGCGGCACCGCCGCCGAGGCCGATCAGCATCGCAGGGCCACCGAGCACAACGACGGCCGCACCAACCGGCACCTCGATCTTCGTCGCGTGTTCGGCGCGCACGTTGCCGACACCACCGGCAATCATGATCGGCTTGTGATAGCCGCGAATCTCGTTCTCCGGCAAACCGGGATACGGACTCTCGAACGTGCGGAAATAACCCGCGAGGTTCGGCCGGCCGAATTCATTGTTGAAGGCTGCACCGCCGATCGGTCCCTCGATCATGATCTCGAGCGGCGTCGCCATGCGGTCGGGGTGCGGAAAATCGTCCTCCCAGGGCTGTGCGTAGCCCGGGATTCGCAGGTGCGAGACCGTGAATCCGGTCAGGCCCGCCTTGGGCTTCGCGCCCAGGCCCGTGGCACCCTCATCGCGAATTTCCCCACCCGACCCCGTTGCTGCTCCCGGAAACGGTGATATAGCAGTCGGGTGGTTGTGCGTCTCAACCTTCATGAGAATGTGTATGGGCTCGTCGACATAGGTGTACTCGCGATCCGCGGTCTGCGGCATGAGCCTCGCACCGTTCCAGCCCTCGATGACGGCGGCGTTATCGCTGTACGCGGACAGGACGCCTGCGGGCGTTTTTTCCGTCGTGGACTTGATCATGCCGAACAGACGCTCGTCCTGCTGTTCGCCGTCAATGGTCCAGGTCGCATTGAAAATCTTGTGTCGACAGTGCTCGGAATTCGCTTGCGCAAACATCATGAGTTCTGCGTCGGTCGGATCGCGATCGAGATCCCCGTAACAGGTCACGAGGTAGTCAATCTCACCATTGGACAATGCGAGGCCCAGTTCCGTGTTGGCCGCCACGAGCGCGTCGCGCCCCTGCTCCCGGAGGGGCACCGAAACCACGGGGCGGGGTGAATGATGAGCGAACAGCGCGGCCGCGTCCGCGACATCGTCGAACACGGCCTCGGTCATACGATCCGACACCAGGTGACCGAGCGCCAACACCTCCTGCGGCTCCACCCGCGTCGCGAATTTCAGGCCATAGCAGACGCCTCGTTCTATGCGCAGCACCTCGTGTATATCGCAGGCATTTGCGATGTCCGTGGCCTTGCTCGACCAGGGCGAAATCGTGCCGGGGCGCGGCACGACATAGAGTTTTTTCGCCGATCTCGCGAGTTTTCCGGGCTGGTCACCGTGCAGCAGCAGCGCATCGAGCCGCTTCCGGTGCTCCTTGTCGAGGTCGCTGCTGGTATCGACGAGGTAGACGAATCGCGCCTCGACCGCAGTGACGCGATCGTCGGCACCCTTAAGTGCGCGCGCCAGTTTGGCCAGGCGGAAATTGGACAGGGCTGACTGTCCCGGCAGTTCCAGCATTGTGTTGGGTCGGACCTTATTCAAGGGTGGTAGGCATGGAATCCGCGATGATACTAGAGCCCCCAGGTCCTAACCAGTTACTTGTTGCTGTCCCCTGGCGTGTAGACGGGCAACGGGAACTGCGCGACATTGCCGCCTTCGAGCTTGCTGATCTTGCTAACGCCCTGCTTCTCAACTTCGTCGATACGGATGATGGAGTGCATGGGCAGGTAGGTGCGCCGGACGTTCTCAAATTCCGACTTGATCTTCTCTTCTGACGGGTCGACGACCAGAGTCGTGCGTTCGCCGAAAACCAGTTCTTCGACTTCGACAAACCCGAATAATTCACCGTGGCCGACATGGCGGGCGTAGATCTCGTACACCTGCCCGTGGCTCATGAATACGACCTTGAATAGCTGCTTGTTACCCATTTGTGCCGCGCAGTTTACCGAAAACCCTGGCTTTTGGCCTGATTTCCCGAAAATCAACGCTTTGACTGGTTCCAGCCAGTGCGATTATGTGAACTGCTTGGCAGTCCATGTCATTGATTCCTTGCACAATTAGGCGGTAATCGAGAGGGATGTCATGCCGCTAACCCTGAAAATCGTCAGCGAACACAGTGACCTGGTCGGCGACGATGCCGAACGCGAGTTTCACGAACAAGGTGGAACCATTGGCCGTGCGCTGGAAAACGACTGGATTCTGCCCGATCCCGATCGCTACATCTCGGGCCGTCACGCCACGATCGACTACAAGGGCGGTATTTACTACCTCCTCGATACGAGCAGCAACGGCGTCTACATGAACGACGAGATGGAGCCCATCGGCAAGGGCAACCCCAGGCGCCTGTTCAACAGCGATCGCATGCGCATGGGCGATTTTGAGTTCACTATCACCGTCGACTCGGGCGAAAGCCTCGTTATGCCGGTCGACGACGAGCCACCTTCGGTTGCACCTGACAACATCGAGCAATTCGTCGACGAGGACGTGCTGCGTACCGGGATGCAGCTGCTGGACGAAGAGGAACTGACCGGGGACGACGAATTCCAGTCGGTCATGTTCGGCGAGGAACCGCCGGAGGAGGCCGATGAGGCACAGGATGAGTCGCAGGAGTCGCCACAAGTCGCGGCAAACGACGACGCGCCCGCAACGAAATCGGTCGATGTCTCTGCCGAGGACCTGTTCGACTCGTTCCTCGACGGGGTCGGCATCAGCCGCGCCGAACTGCATCCCTCGGTCCATCGTCCCGACATGATGTTGATGGCGGGCAAGGTACTGCGCGAGTTCGTCGAAGGAATTATCGCTCTTCTGTCCAGTCGCGCGAACCTCAAGAACGCGTTTCGCCTGGACCAGACCACCGTATTGCCGCGTCACAACAATCCGCTCAAGTTCTCCGAGAATTCGACGGATCTGGCCAAGCAACTCCTGATCGGCAGCGAAGGCGAATACCTGGGCGCGCGCGATGCGGTACGTGAAGTCTGTCGCGACCTGTTAAACCACCAGAACGCATTCCTCGATGCCATGAACAGCGCATTTATCGAATTTGCTGATCGATTCGATCCCGACGAACTTCAGGACGGCTTCGAACGGACAATGAGCGGCAGCAAGCTGCTGTCATTCATGAACAAGTCCAAGTACTGGGACCTGTACCGCGAGGTCTACCCGATTATCACCGAGAAAGGCGGAGGCCGTTTTCCGCAGATGTTCGGTGAAGAGTTCGTGAGAGCCTATGAGCGCCAGGTTGCCGAATACCAGCGCCATGATCGCGAGGGCGGGCCGGAGGGCGCCGCAACGCAGGCGGCCGACGATCCTGCGTTAATGGAAACGCAGAAACTCGACAACCCCGCGGCGCTCGCTGAACCTGTCTCCGAGGAATCGGCGTTCGAGACCGACGACATCATCGACAATCTTCCTGAAAGCGATGATGGCGTCGATCAGAGCTTCGTCGATGAACTCGACAACACCATGTCCGAGGCAATTCGCAAGGACCAGCTGAAAGCCTGAGTTATCAACTCCTGTTCTGGCGATTCTCGATCAGGTCGTCAACAACAGCCGGCTCTGCGAGCGTCGAGGTATCACCGAGATTTCCGAAATCATCCGCCGCGACCTTGCGCAGGATGCGCCGCATGATCTTGCCTGAGCGGGTCTTTGGCAGGCCCGGCGCCCACTGGATAAGATCCGGCTTTGCGATTGGCCCGATTTCCTTGCGGACCCAGGACTGCAGCTCGGCGCGCAGCTTATCGCTGCTCTCGATTCCCTCCATCAGCGTCACGTAGGCATAGATACCCTGGCCCTTGATCTCGTGCGGGTAACCCACGACGGCCGCCTCGGCCACGCTGTCGTGTGCGACCATGGCGCTCTCGACCTCGGCAGTACCCATGCGATGGCCCGACACGTTGAGCACGTCATCGACCCTGCCCGTAATCCAGTAGTAGCCGTCTTCGTCGCGACGAACGCCGTCGCCCGTGAAGTAACTGCCCTCGAACGTGGCAAAGTACGTATCGACGAATCGCTGGTGATCACCGTAAACCGTACGCATCTGGCCCGGCCAGCTGTCGGTAATGATCAGGTTGCCTTCCACGGCACCTTCCAGCTGATTGCCCTCGCCGTCGACGATTGCGGGCATGACGCCGAACAGGGGTTTCGATGCTGAACCCGGTTTCAGACCCGTGGCGCCAGGCAACGGAGTGATCAGAATGCCGCCTGTCTCCGTCTGCCACCAGGTGTCGACAATCGGGCAACGCCCGTCGCCAATGACCTGGTAGTACCACTCCCAGGCCTCCGGGTTGATCGGCTCGCCGACCGAGCCCAGCAGGCGCAAGCTCGCACGCGATGTCTTCTTGACGGGCTCGTCGCCTTCGCGCATCAGCGCGCGGATCGCGGTCGGCGCCGTGTAGCAGATATTGACGTCGTGCTTGTCGCAAACTTCCCAGAAGCGCGACGACGTCGGGTAATTCGGCACGCCCTCGAACATCAGTGTAATGGCGCCGTTTGCGAGCGGGCCGTACACGATGTAGGTGTGGCCCGTTACCCAGCCGACGTCAGCCGTGCACCAGTAGATATCGCCGGGGTGATAGTCGAACACGTACTCATGCGTCATTGCCGCGAATACCATGTAGCCGCCCGTCGTGTGCAGGACACCCTTGGGCTTTCCGGTCGAGCCTGAGGTATACAGGATGAACAGCGGATCCTCGGCACCCATTTCCTCGCAGGGGCAGTCGGCGTCTACGGTTTCCTCGGCTTCGTGCAGCCACACGTCACGGCCTTCAACCCAGCCGACGTCATTGCCCGTATTGCGCACGACAAGCACCTTCTCGAGCGTCTTGACTTCAGGATTCGAGGCTGCCGCATCAACGTTGGCCTTGAGCGGAACGACCTTGCCACCGCGCAGACCCTCGTCGGCCGTGACCACAATATTCGATTCACAGTCGACGATGCGGCCGGCGAGTGCGTCCGGCGAGAAACCGCCGAACACGACCGAGTGCACAGCACCGATGCGTGCGCAGGCCAGCATTGCGATCGCCGCCTCGGGAATCATCGGCATGTAGAGCGTCACGCGGTCGCCCTTTTTCGCACCCAGCGCCTTGAGTGAATTGGCAAACTTGCACACGCGTTCGTGCAGCTCGCGATACGTAATCTTGAGATCGCGTGACGGATCGTCGCCTTCCCAGATGATCGCGACGTCATCGCCCTTCGCCTCGAGATGACGATCGACGCAGTTGTAACAGGCATTGAGCGTACCGTCTTCGTACCAGCGAATGTGCAGGTCGTCCTTGGCGAACGAAACGTCTTTGACCTTAGTGAACGGTTTAATCCAGTCGATGCGACCGGCCTGCTCTTTCCAGAACCCTTCATTGTCTTCAACGGAGCGCTTGTAGACTTCGTCGTAGCCTGCCTCGTCGATGAGTGCTCGTTCCTTAACCGCTTCCGGAACCGGATAGAATTGCTCAGCCATAGTGTTTTGCCTTCCTGTTATCTAGCGTTCTAGACGCTTTGCCATTTTGAGTAATCGTTGCGCCTGAACGAGGTGCGGACGGTCGATCATCTGGCCGTCCATGCCAATCGTGCCCGCCCCGGGATTTTGCTCAAACAGTGCAACAATTCTCTCGGCACGTTCGATTTCAGCCCTGGACGGCACGAATGCGGCATTGATCACATCGACCTGGGCCGGGTGTATGGCGAGCATGCCGCTGAACCCGTCCCGGCGCGCATTTTGCGCATAGCGTAACAGTCCGTCCAGGTCGCGGAAGTCCGTATAGACCGTATCTATCGCTGCAACTTCCGCAGCCGCTGCGGCCAGCAGGCACATCGAGCGCGCCAGCTCGTAGGTGGGCAGCCAGTTGCCGGCTTCGTCCCGATTCGCGGCGGCGCCCAGCGCAGCACTCAGGTCTTCGGCACCCCAGGACAGGGCGCTGAGGCGCGGCGTGGCTCCGGTATACCCATGCAGGCTGAACAGCGCCTCGGGTCGCTCGGTGCAGAGCGCCAGGATGCCGGTCTGACCGGGTCTGATGCCGTGCTGTTGCTCGATCTCGTCGAGATGGCCCGCGAG
>Ga0265309_10000210_pt1 | contig 22069 bp, 14 predicted proteins | sample Helome_FD_192492 | JGI IMG/M metagenome (GOLD analysis project Ga0265309, IMG submission 192492) | Marine sediment microbial communities from subtidal zone of North Sea - Hel_20160524 (Illumina Assembly) | ecosystem: Environmental > Aquatic > Marine > Subtidal zone > Sediment ...
ACACCTCGGTCGAGTGGGCACGCGACAACAACTTCTATTACGTCGTCGGCGAGGATTTCCGGGCGCCCGAGTCACCCGCTGCCTACGCGCCGCTGGGCGGCGAGGAGCATCCGCTGGCCGACGGCCGTTTCGGGGAATCGCCCGCGAAATGGACGGGCAACGGCGCGCGGGCAGCGCAGCCAGGATTCGGCGATTGGTTCGAGACGGTCAAGATCAATTTCGGCGTGCGGCCCGACGGCAGCTACGCCTTCGATCGCCTGCCCGAGGAAGCGCGCAACTGGAGCCATGCAGAGCATGCGGCATTCTGGGCCGACAGGGACGTGCCTGACAGTTGGACGAAGTTTCACGATATCGCCATGTACTGGCTGGACAAGGGCGTCGACGGCTTCCGCTACGACATGGCGCAGATGGTGCCCGTCGAATTCTGGAGCTACCTGAACTCCGCCATCAAGATGGCGAATCCGGACGCGTTCCTGCTGTCCGAGATCTACATCCCGGAGGAGTACCGCAACTATATCGAACTCGGCCGCATGGATTATCTCTACGACAAGGTCGGGCTGTATGACGCTCTGAAGCCGGTCATGCAGGGGAAGGCGTCGACCGACACGCTGGCGCCGGTGCATGCCGAGGTACTCGATATCGAGGATCACATGCTGCACTTCCTCGAGAACCACGACGAGCAGCGAATTGCAAGCGCGGACTTTGCCGGCGATGCACAGTCCGGCCGACCGGCAATGGTCGTATCAGCGCTCATCGGCAGTTCCCCGACGATGCTCTACTTCGGCCAGGATGTGGGCGAACCAGGCGACGGTGATGCCGGCTTCGGTGACCCGACGCGGACGACGATATTCGATTACTGGGGCGTGCCCGCGCACCAGCGCTGGATGAACAATGGTGACTTCGACGGCGGTCAGCTCAGCGACGATGAAAAGGCATTGCGCGATTTCTACGTCCGCCTCCTGAATTTCAGCGCGACAAGCCGCGCGCTCATGGGCGAGTACGCCGAAATTCACGCCTACAACCGCGAGCAGGACAATGCAGCCTACAATGACAGGGTGTTCTCGTTCGTGCGCTGGAAGGGCGACGAGCGACTGGTCGTGCTCAGTAACTTCGACCGGGAATCGGCTTTTGACCTCGAGGTACGCATCCCTGCTGAGATCATCGAGGCGTGGGCGCTCGGCGACGGACGGTACATGCTCGATGAGCAGTTGTACCGCCGCAATCACGCACAGCTGATTGTCGACGATGGCGAAGGCCGCCTGCGGATCAGGTTGTCGCCGCTGGACTCCGCCGTGCTCCAGGTCGGCGCACCGAACGTCTCAACGCTGTCCGACGTAACTCACCGCTGATTCCGTTTCGATCGGATGCCTGGCGGCTGCCGCGCGTCAACCGGTCTCACGCATCGGACAACGCTTCGTCACGAAGTCGCGATGCGTGGGCATCTTCGCCACGACCTGGCTGAGATGGCCGTTGATGCGCATCAGGTAGTCTGCCGCGTCTTCCTTGCTCAGCACCTTGGCCATGCCGTGACAGTCGTTGGGGATGACCCTCTGCCCGATGAACACCTGTATCCAGCTCGGCGTCGTGAAGAGCTCGTCCTCATTACGGTAAAAACGTCCGTGAGCGCGCCAGAGATCGAACTTGTACTGCAGCGAATCCGGTATCTCCATCGTGCGGCAATAGTTCCAGAAGTCGCTGTCGTCACGCTCGGTCGCGCAGTAATGCAGGATCAGGAAATCGCGGATACTGTCGAATTCGAAATGCGTCCGCCGGTTGTATTCATCGATGTCCGACTGCGTGAAGTCGGTCGTCGGGAACAGGTCGATCAGGCGCCCGAGGCCGGCCTGCACGAGGTGGATACTCGTGGATTCGAGCGGTTCCATGAATCCGCTCGCGAGGCCGAGGCCGATACAGTTCTTGTACCAGAATTGCTCGCGCTTGCCAGTCGTGAAGCGCAGCGTCCGCGGCTCCGTTACGGGCGCGCCGTCGAGATTGGACATCAGGATATTGCGGGCCGTTTCCTCATCCATGTAGGGACTGCTAAAGACGTGACCGTTGCCGATACGATTCTGTAACGGGATGCGCCATTGCCAACCCGCCGAATGCGCGGTCGAGCGCGTGTACGGAAGCAAGGGTTCGACGGCTTCGCATTGCACGGCAATAGCGCTGTCAGCCGGCAGCCAGTGGCTCCAGTCGACGTAGCCGACGCCAAGCGCGTCGCCGAGCAGCAGGCTGCGGAAACCCGAACAATCGATGAAGAGGTCACCCGAGACCATTGCACCGCTTTCGAGCTGCACCGATTCGATGAAGCCGGTCTCGGGATGCAGGTTCACGGCACCGATCTTGCCTTCGGTACGCGTGACGCCGTTCGTCTCCGAGATACCACGCAGCAATTTCGCGACCAGTGAGGCATCGAAATGAAACGCATAGCCCAGACCGAGCAGGCCCGTGTCGCCAATCTTGTCTATGTGGTCGAACTTGTTCTCTTTTGCCGCGAGCGCGCCGAACGAATACTTGCCGAGATCCTCCTCGATGCCCAGCTCGCGGGCGCGCAGCCAGACCTGGTGGAAATCGAGTACGCCGAGACGCCGCCCCACGTCGCCAAACGTGTGAATAAAGCGATCGCCGATCTTGCCCCAGTTGACGAACTCGATACCGACCTTGTAGGTACCGTTAACCTCCGCGAGAAACTCCGTTTCGGGGACGCGCAGCGCGTCGCAAAGATAACGAATCTGCGGAATGGTCGCCTCGCCGACTCCGACCGTGCCGATGTCCTCGGATTCGACGAGCTCGATCTGCAATCCCTTGCCCGCGATGCGGCACAGGAGCGCCGCGGACATCCATCCGGCGGTGCCGCCTCCAACGACTACGACTTTGTTAATTTTGTTGTCTTTCATGCGCTGAATGATACGCCTTCACCAGATTGAGAAAACCCCCCTGGATGACGGCATCCAGGGGGGCTCGTTTTGCAGCATTGCACCCGTTCGTCGCCTAGTAGAGCGCGTAAGAGAAGCCGAGCTGGTAGGTCGTGCCGAAGGTCTGGTACTCGTTCGGCAGGCCATTATCAGCGTTGATCGTCCGGAACGGCTCGTCGTCGAGGTTCAGCGCCTGGAACAGGATGCTCAGGCCCTCGAGGCGTCCCGACTGAAACGCGTAGCTGACCTGCGCATCGATGACGGTCTCGTCCTCGATGTCCGTACCGGTACGGGCGCCGCCGAATCCCGAGACTTCGCCGATGTAGTTATCACGGTAGCGCTTGTTGATGCGCGCCGAGAAACCCTCACGCTCGAAGTACGCCGTGATGTTCCAGACATCCTCCGAGAGACCCGGAAGCTGCGACGCGGTACCGGGGCCATTCGGCTCGATCTCGCTGTCATTGTACGAGTAGGTGCCGACGAAGCCGAGGCCTTCGAACGTCGAGCTGAACAGGCCGGCGTCGAGATTGACGGCAACTTCGTAGCCCTTGATAGTTCCGCCTTCACCGTTCTGCGGCGACGTAGAGACGCCTTGGGTGATGTCGGTCGTCAAAGCACTGTTCTCCGGCAGGCCCGAGAAGTCGAACAGCAGCGACTGATTGTAGACGTAGGTGTCCAGATCCTTGTAGAACACTGCGCCTGCGATATAGCCGTAGCCGTCGTCGAAGTAGTACTCGTACGACAGGTCGACAGCATCGGCAATCCACGGCTTGACAGTGATGTTGCCCCCGTCACGGCTCCACGGTGACAGGTTCTCGTAAGCCGTCAGCTCGGGAGCGCCCGCGGCGACGGCCGCGTCGATGTCCGCCTGGGTATACAGGTTGCCCGTGTTCGGATTGATGACTGACTCGTCATAAGAGTAGGTTCCCGAGGCCCTCATCTCATCCATGCGAGGACGAGCCAGCGTCCTGGCGATGCCGAAGCGCAGCTTCTGGTTATCCGTGATTTCGAGCGCGAGATTCAGGCTGGGCAGGATCTCGTTATCGTCATAGTCACCCGATATCGTCTCGAGCACGGTGTTAGCGCCGGATCCGAACGCGTTCTGGCCCGTAGAATCCTGGTCCCAGAACTGGTATTGCAGGCCGACGTTACCGGACAGCGGCATACCACCGATCTCGCTATCGATGTTGGCCATCGCGTAGACCGTGTGGACATCCTCTTCGACATTCCAGGCCTTGGCGAAGATGTCGTCGAAGATGTAGTCGCCCTGCTGTGTCTGGCCGGCATTCACCGAGGAGAGCGGGTCGAACGACACGATCCGCGTGTTGTCGCCGATCATGCCCCAGCTGAGATCAGTCGTACCGGAATAGCCCTCAAGGATCTCAGTCTCTGTTGCCAGCTGGCCGCTACCGTCGTCCACGGCGCTCGTGATTACGCCCTCGTTCGAGACTCGGGTCTTCTCGCGGTTCGTGTAGTTGTAACCGAACTCGACACCGGAAACGAAGTTCCACTCGATGTCCTTGCCGAGCTGCACGCGGAACGCGTTGATGTCGTCTTCGACAGAGAACACCTTGTTATAGCCGAACTGACCTGCCGGCACGTAAGGAGCCAGCGCGTTGCCGTCACCCCAGCCGTACGGGCTGGTCTGGTAGATCGGGTCCGCCGTCGCATAGTCGATGTTCGAGTAGTCTCTGCCAACCCCGAAAAGCGTGCCATCCGCCGTCGTTTGGAACGTAACCGTGTCATTCATGCCACCCGCACCACCGGCAGCGGAGGTCGTCTCGAAATCGGTGTCGTCGCGATCGATGCCCGAGTACGACAGGTCGGCGCTCAGCACCCAGGCGTTGTCGAACGTATACTCGATGTTGGCACCGAACGATGACAAGTCCGCATCGCGCAGGAACAGGTTGTTCTCTACGGAGTTGAGCGAGTCGGCGTACGATCCGGCGGTCGCAATGCTGACGCCCGGCACAAACTCGAAGCTTTCGGTCGCAGTCAGGTTGGCGAGATTGCCAAAAACGATACCGTCACGTTTCTGGTCTTCCTCGAAGTCGCTGTAGAACGCGTCGAACTCGATGGCCAGCTGGTCGTTCGGCTGGTAGTCCATGCCGAGCGTGTAGCTCGTGCGATCGAGGTCCGACGAGCGCGCGAATACGCGGCCGCCACCGATGGCAACGCTGCCTGCACCGTCGTCGACGTAGTAGCCCCAGGTGTTGTTTACACGGCCGTAGTTCGGCTCGCTGATGTAAGCGATGCCGGCCACGATGCCGAAGGTATCGTCGGCGAACTGGTCGATGTAGGAAAGGCTGTAGCGTTCGCCGCGATCGTCACGGTTCGACACGAGCTCATACTCGGTCTTGGCGAGACGTGCGTTGAGCGTCAGCGCGCGATCGCCGTACTCGAGGGGACGAACCGTGCGCATATCGACGGTGCCCGAGAGGCCCTGGCCGATCAGGGCAGCGTCCGGCGTCTTGTAGACGACGACCTGCTGGAGCAGTTCCGAGGGATACTGGTCGAATTCGACGCCACGGTTATCACCGACACTGACCTGCTCGCGGCCGTTCAGGAGGCCCGTCGAGAAGTCCGGCGACATGCCACGCAGGTTGACGACCTGGCCGCGGCCATTCAGTCGCTGTACGGCAACACCCGGCAGGCGCGACAGGCTCTCGGCGATCGATACGTCAGGCAGCTTACCGAGGTCTTCAGCCGAGATAGCTTCGACAATCGAAGAGTTGGTTCGCTTGGTCTGCATCGAGTTCAGGAGACTCTGGCGGAACGTGCCGTACGTAATGATCTCTTCGATTACCTCGTCGTCGTTAGCCCCGGTGTCCTGTGCGTAAACGCTCATGGGTACGGCCATGCCGGGCAATGCCGCGGCAACCGCGAGCGAGACGGCCGTACGGCGAATGTTACTGGTTAAGTTGTTGGAGTCGTCAGAGACGGACTGCGCACTCTTGCGCCGTTTATTGACCATTGTGGAATCCCCCGGAAGGTCTTTGAATTAGTTACAGCTACGCTGGCCATATTAAGAAGCGCGCCAGTTTGGAGCAATGCAATGTATACGTATTCATTGGCTGAATACGTATGCATTGCATTGCAGCTCGCAGGCTCACTGGCTTAGTTTGGCATCTAAATAGGATTGCTCCCCAAGAACAGTCATGAACAGCCTTCCCGAGACCCACGCAGAGACGAAGACCCGGCGGGCGGGCGTATGCCTGCACATCGCCTCGTTGCCGAGCCCCTACGGCATCGGCCAGATCGGTCGGGAGGCCCGCGATTTCGTCGCTACGATGTCCCGAATGGAGCTCAGTGTCTGGCAGTTTTTGCCAACCGGTCCAACAGCTTACGGAGACTCACCGTACCAGCCGCTGTCATCATTCGCCGGCAATGAAAACCTGATCGGGATCGGTGAGCTCATCGAGCTGGGGCTCCTTGCCGAAGACGAGGCCGGAGAACTGAGGGCGCTGCCCGCAGATTATGTCGACTACGGCCGGCTGATACCGATCAAGAGCCGGCTGCTGCGGACGGCAGCGCAGCGTTTCGACGCGGTGGCAAACGACGAGCTGAAAGCCGCGTATGCCCGGTTCCTCGAGAAAAACGATGCGGCCTGGCTGCACGATTACGCCCTGTTTCGCATCCTGAAGGCACGCCACGGGGAACGGCCCTGGCCCGAGTGGCACCCCGAGTACGTGCACCGCGAGCGCGAGGCGCTCGCCAGCCTCGAGGCCCGTGAGGCGGACGAGATCGAAGCCATCAAGGTCATCCAGTTCCTGTTCCACGACCAATGGCGGCAGTTCCGTGACTACGCCAATTCGCACGGCATCACGCTGTTCGGCGACATGCCGATCTATATCGCCCTGGACAGCTCTGACGCCTGGGCCAATCGCGAGATCCTGTCTGTCGACAAGGACGGTAACCCCGATCATGTCGCTGGCGTCCCGCCTGACTACTTCAGCGAAGACGGCCAGCTCTGGGGCAACCCCTTGTACGACTGGGAAAAACACGCCGCCGACGGTTACCAGTGGTGGGTCGATCGATTGCGGGCCTCGGCGAAGCTTGTCGATATAGTCCGCGTCGACCATTTCCGGGGCTTCGAGTCTTACTGGTCCGTGGCTGCCGATTCCGAAACCGCGCGGGTAGGCAGCTGGGTGCCGGGGCCGGGCGATGGGCTCTTCGAAGCTATCAAGGCCTCCCTGGGCAGCTTGCCTATTGTCGCCGAGGACCTCGGCGTCATCACGCCCGAGGTGGAAGGCCTCAGGGACCGCCATGAGCTTCCGGGCATGCGCGTGCTGCAGTTCGACGTCACGGACGAGGGCTTCACGTTGGCGGACGTCGGCGAAAACAGCGTCTGCTACACGGGCACGCACGACAACGACACGACGATCGGCTGGTTCCGCGGCAGTCCGGACGATATCCGCAGTGACGAGGAAATCGGGCTTGCGCAGGAGGCCGTACTCAGGATTACGGGCGGCACGGCGGAATCAATACATTCCGATCTCATCAGGGCCGCATTTTCGACGGCCGCAAGACTCGCCATTGCCCCCATGCAGGATTACCTCGGCCTGGGCTCGGAAGCGCGAATTAACACGCCGGGCACCTCTGGCGGCAACTGGCGCTGGCGCGTACTTGACTCACAATTGACACGAGAACTCTGCGACAATGTGGCCGACATGGTACGGGCTTCGGGCCGCGGCTCGTCTCGTTGAGGCGCCTCACGGGATAAGGGCCAGCCCGTAGCTCGTTGCGATACCTCCAATAACAAAGGAACGAGTTGCAGAATGATCGACCAGAATCTCAAGGCAGATGCCAGGTTTGTCAGCCGCCTAACACGCGACACGCTGGTGCTGATCCTCGCGGGTGGGCAGGGCTCACGTTTGCACGAACTGACGACCTGGCGTGCCAAGCCCGGGCTGCATTTCGGCGGCAAGTTTCGAATCATCGACTTCGCCCTTTCGAACTGTATTAATTCGGGCCTGCGGCGTATCGGCGTCCTGACCCAGTACAAAGCACACTCACTGATTCGTCACTTGCTGAACGGCTGGTCCTGGTTCCAGACGGGTCCAGGTGAGCGAGAATTCGTCGATATTCTGCCAGCCTCGCAGAGGGTCGGCGGCGAATGGTACCGCGGCACGGCCGATGCGGTTTACCAGAACCTCGACATCATTCGCACGCACGAGCCGAAGCTCACGCTGGTGCTGGCCGGTGATCACATCTACAAGATGGACTACGGGCCCCTGCTCGCTTATCACGCCGAAATCGAGGCCGACATGACGATCTGTTGCATCGAGATGCCGCTCGAAGAGGCGGCCGGTGAATTCGGAGTCATGACGGTCGACGAGAACTGGCGCATCATCGGATTCGACGAGAAGCCCGAGAAACCCAACTCGATTCCGGGCAAACCCGGCGTTTGCCTGGCATCCATGGGCAACTACCTGTTCAACACCGAATTTCTCTACGAACAGGTCATCAAGGATGCCGATACGCCGGGAACGCAGCACGATTTCGGCCGTAACGTCATTCCGTCGATCATCGATGAGTACCAGGTGCACGCTTACCCACTGCGCGACCCGGAGACCAACGAGCAGGCTTACTGGCGCGACGTCGGGACGCTCGATGCGTTCTGGGAGGCCAACATGGAACTCGTGTCCCTCACCCCGCAGCTGAACCTCTATGACAAGGTCTGGCCAATCTATACGCACCAGGTTCAACTGCCGCCCGCCAAGTTCGTCTGGGACGAACCCGGTCGTCGCGGCGAGGCGTTCCAGTCGATGGTATCTGGCGGCTGCGTCATATCGGGATCCACGGTGCGCAGGTCGCTGTTATTTTCGAACTGCTACATACACTCCTACAGCACCGTGACCGAGTCCGTCATATTGCCGGAAACCGACATTGGCGAACGTTGCACGATAAACCGCGCGATTATCGATCGCGGCACCGTCGTTCCGCCGGACACGGAAATTGGCGTTGATCACGATGCCGACCGCGAACGCGGGTTCCGCGTGACCGCCAAGGGTATCACGCTGGTAACGGCGGACATGTTGGGTCAGCAGCTGCACTTCACGCGGTAGGCAGGCAGGTATCGACACCCGGTCAGTCATATTCCTGGCGTCAGAGAACGGCGCGCTGCCTGGGGGCAAAGTGGGTGGAGTCGGCGATGTCGTTCGCGATCTCCCCCACGCTTTGGGTGCGGCCGGTTGGGACGTAGCGGTCGCCACGCCGTCGTACGGTGCGCTGCACGCGTTGCCCGGCGCCAAACATGTCACTGGCATTGAGGTGCCGTTTCGCGGCAGCACCGAAGCGGTCGACGTCTGGCAACTACAGGACAGCGACAGCCATGTCCGGCACGTCGTGCTGGAGCATCCACAGTTCGCGAAGCACGGTGCCGGGCAGATCTATCATCGTGACACACCGTCACGCCCGTTCGCGAGTGATGCCAACAACTTCGCATTCTTTTGTGCGTCTGCAGCACAGTGGATCTACTCGAGCGAGAAACTGCCCGACGTCGTCCACCTGCATGACTGGCATGCCGCATTCTACTTGCTGCTGACGTATTACACGGAGCGTTATCGCCACCTGCGCGACATCCGCACCGTGTTCACGATTCACAATCTCTCCTACCAGGGCATCCGCCCGTTTGCCGGGGACGAGTCATCGCTCGAAGCCTGGTTCCCGGGACTCGACTACGACAGCGGCAAGATTGCAGATCCGCGTTTCGACGACTGTTTCAACCCGATGGCGATGGCCATCCGGCTGGCGGATCGGGTCAGTACGGTCTCCCCGACCTATGCCAACGAAATCTGCCTGCCGAGCGATGCGACGACGGGTTTCATCGGTGGCGAAGGCCTCGAGGACGATCTCGTCAGGGCGCGCGACGAGGGACGCCTGTCGGGCGTGCTCAACGGCTGCTACTACGACGAACCCGTCGGGCGACGCCCCGGCTGGCAGCGCCTGCTCACCATGATGGATGCCCAGTTACACGACTGGGCGCACCAGCAACCCACGAATCGTGCACACGCGCTGGCGCTCGAACGTCTCGCCCACCTGCCGAAACGCCGGCCCTCGCACGTGCTGACAAGCATTGGCCGACTCGTTGCCCAGAAAGCGACGCTGTTGTTGCAGCCCGTGGACGACGGACGGACCACGCTGCAGCACATCGCGGACTCGATAGGCAGGAAGGGCGTAATCTTCCTGCTGGGCAGCGGTGATCCCGACCTCGAGGAACGCGTTCTCGAGGAAGCCGCAAAGATCCAGAACCTGGTATTTCTGCACGGCTACTCCGAAACGCTCGCCGCGCCGCTCTACCACGGTGGCGACCTGTTCCTGATGCCCTCGAGCTTCGAACCCTGCGGCATTAGCCAGATGCTGGCGATGCGCGCCGGCCAGCCCTGCGTCGTGCATGGCGTGGGCGGTCTCCGGGACACGGTCGACGACGGCAGCACGGGATTCGTATTCGACGGCCACAGCCCCGCGGAGCAGGCGCGCGGCTTCGTAGATAGGACGGCGAGAGCATTGCGGCTAAGATCGGACGACCCGATCGCCTGGCAGGACATCTGCAGGAAAGCCGCTCTGCAGCGCTTCGACTGGGCATCATCGGCGAAACAGACAATAACAACGCTCTATGGCGAAAAAAAAAATGACTAAGAACAGCGAATTCGAGGCGCTCGTCGCCGGCCAGCACAATAATCCATTCGCGGTACTGGGTCCCCAAAGCGGCCCCGATGGGCGCGTCGTGCGCACACTGCAGCCCGATGCCGAGAGCGTGGACATTATCGAGGCCGACGGCGAACTACTCGCGCGTATGAAGAAGGTTCACAAAGGCGGACTGTTCGAAGGGCCGCTGCCGCCGCGCAAGCGTCGCTACGCACTGCGAGTCACCTGGCAATCGGGGCTGCAGTCGGTCATCGAGGACCCGTATCGCTTCCCGTCCGCGCTCGGCGAGATGGACCTGTACCTGCTTGGCGAGGGTTCCGACCGCTACATCTATCGCAAGCTCGGTGCACACCTGTGCGAACTCGCGGGTGTCGCCGGCACGCGTTTCGCCGTCTGGGCGCCGAATGCCTCGCGCGTCAGTGTCGTCGGCGATTTCAACAGCTGGGACGGTCGGCGCCACGTCATGCGCCTGCATCCGGGTAACGGCATCTGGGAGATCTTCGTGCCCGAGGTCGGCAACGGTGCACTTTACAAGTACGAGATCCAGGACCGGAACGGCAAGCTGCTGCCCCTGAAGTCCGATCCGTACGGGACCTATCATGAACCACCGCCCGGCAATTCGTCGGTGGTCTTCGACACGGGCTACCGCTGGCAGGACGAGGACTGGATGCGGCATCGCAAGGTCGAACCCGAACTCGACAGACCCGTCAGCATCTACGAGGTTCACCTGGGCTCCTGGCGACGCAAGGACGACGGCAGTTACCTCACTTACCGTAACCTGGCCGATGAACTCGTCGGCTACGTCGCCGACATGGGTTTTACCCACATCGAACTGCTGCCCGTGACCGAGCACCCGTTCGACGGCTCATGGGGATACCAGCCGATCGGCCTGTTTGCGCCCACGCAACGTTTCGGCAATCCCGATGATTTCCGCTATCTCATCGATCGGTGTCACGCCGCGGGAATCGGCGTCATCATGGACTGGGTGCCTGCGCACTTTCCGGGCGACGAGCACGGGCTGGCGCGTTTCGACGGGACCGCTCTCTACGAACACGAGGACCCGCGCAAGGGCGCTCACGCGGACTGGGGTACCCTGATCTTCAACTTCGGCCGCCGTGAGGTTATCAACTACCTGATCGGCAGCGCGTTGTACTGGATCGACGAATTCCATATTGATGCGCTGCGCGTCGACGCCGTAGCCTCGATGCTATACCTCGACTACTCGCGCAACGAAGGCGAGTGGATTCCCAACGAGTTCGGCGGCAACGAAAATCTCGAGGCCGTCGATTTCATGCGCCGGCTCAACACCGAGCTGCACGCGCACGGAGCGACGTCGTACGCCGAAGAGTCGACAGCCTGGCCCGGCGTATCGAAACCCGTCGACGCGGGAGGCCTGGGTTTCACTTACAAATGGAACATGGGCTGGATGAACGACACCTTGTCGTACATGTCCGAGGACCCCGTGCATCGCAAGTACCACCACGACAAGATGACGTTCGGCCTCGTGTACGCGTTCAACGAGAACTTCGTCTTGCCGCTGTCGCACGACGAAGTCGTGCATGGGAAATACTCGATCCTCGGCCGCATGCCCGGAGACGACTGGCAACAGTTTGCGAACCTGCGCGCTTACTATGCCGCGATGTACGCGCACCCGGGCAAGAAATTGTTGTTCATGGGTGACGAAATCGGGCAGCGCGACGAATGGAATCACGACCAGTCGCTCGACTGGCACCTGCTCGAGTACGCGCCTCACAAGGGCGTGCAGGAACTGGTCCGGGACCTGAACCGGCTTTACCGGGGTACGCCGGCACTGCACGAAGTCGACTTCGACGACGGCGGTTTCGAATGGATCGACTGGAACGACAGCGACAGCAGCGTGCTGAGCTGGGTCCGGCGCGACAAGCACGGCGGACACGTCGTGTGTGTCGTAAACATGACACCGATCGTACGTGACGGCTACCGCTTCGGCGTTCCGGATTCCGGAACCTACAAGGTCCTCCTCAATACCGACGAGGCAAGATACGGCGGCAGCGATCTCCGCCACGACCATCTCGACACCCACGATATCGAACGACACGGCAGGCCGCATTCACTGCAGCTATCCCTGCCACCGCTTGCAACACTTATACTTCAACCGGCGCATTAGGAGACCTGACGATGGCCGCGAAGACCGACCCCTCATCCAGCATCGGCGACATCGAACTGCTGCAGGCCCCAAGCCTGCCTATGACCGCCGACGCGATGCTCGAAGACTTCACGCATTACTTCGGCCGCATGCTCGGCCGGCAGACCATTCGCACGAAGTCGCCGTTCCTCTACCAGGCGGTCGTTTATGCCGCACGCGATCGACTCATGGAGCGTTGGGCGAAGACACGCAATGCCACCGAAACCGCGGATCGATGCCGCGTCGCCTACCTGTCGCTCGAGTTCCTGATGGGGCGCTTGCTACGCAACGCGCTGCTCAACTTAGGGATAGAAGACGACACCTCCGAAGCGCTCTCTCGCCTCGGCCTCGACCTCGAGGACGTCTACGAACGCGAGCATGACACGGGGCTGGGCAACGGGGGCCTGGGCCGTCTTGCGGCCTGTTTCCTCGACAGCTGTGCGACCCTGCGCCTGCCCGTGATCGGCTACGGAATCCGCTACCACTACGGCATGTTCCACCAGCGCATCGAAAACGGCTACCAGGTCGAGGAACCGGATGCCTGGCTGCGCGAAGGCTTTCCCTGGGAGATCGAACGCATCGAGTATGCACAAACGATTCACTTCGGCGGTCGCAGCACCGTGTACACGGATGCCTCGGGCAAGACCAGGCACGCCTGGGTCGATACGCAGGACGTGCTCGCCATCCCGTTCGACATCCCGATTCCGGGGTACAAGAACGACATCGTCAACACACTGCGCCTGTGGTCGGCGTCCGCGACCGATGAGTTCGACCTCAACGAGTTCAATGCCGGGAGTTATGCCGAAGCCGTCGCGTCCCAGAACGAAGCCGAAAACATCACGATGGTGTTGTATCCCAACGCCGCGACCGAGAACGGCCAGGAGCTCAGGCTTCGGCAGCAGTATTTCCTGGCGTCGGCGAGCCTTCAGGACCAACTACGGAATCGATTCGAACATCACGGCCCGGACTTCGACAACTTCGCCGACAAGCACTGCTTCCAGCTGAACGACACGCACCCGGCAATCGCGGTCGCCGAACTCATGCGCATCCTGATGGACGAACACTCGCTCGAGTGGGACGAAGCCTGGGAGATCACAAGCAAGTCGATGGCCTATACAAATCACACCTTGTTGCCCGAGGCTCTCGAGATGTGGCCCGTGTCGATGTTCCGCAGGCTGCTGCCGCGGATTCTCGACATCATTTACGAGATCAACGCGCGCTTCATTGTCGAGATCAGCCAGCGCTGGCCCGGCGATAATGATCGTATCGAGCGCATGTCACTGATCAAGGAAGGCAGCGAGCCGATGATTCGCATGGCTTACCTCGCAATCGTGGGCAGCTTCTCGGTCAACGGCGTTGCCGAGCTGCATTCGAAGCTGCTGCGCGAAGGCCTGTTCCGTGACTTCTATGAATTATGGCCGGAGAAATTCAACAACAAGACCAACGGCGTTACCCAGCGGCGCTGGCTCGCGGCGTGCAACAAGGGCCTCGCAAACCTGATCACTGACAAGATCGGCGACGGCTGGGTCACCGAGCTCGGCGAGTTGGAGCGACTCAGGGATTTTGTCGACGACGCCGAGTTCAGGAAAGCGTGGCGTTCGGTGAAACTCGCGAACAAGGTCAAGCTTGCGCGTGCGATACAGGAGAAGACGGGGCTGCACGTCGAGCCCGCCACGATGTTCGATGTGCAGGTCAAGCGCATCCATGAGTACAAGCGCCAGTTGCTTAACGTGCTGCACGCCGTGCATCTCTACGATCGCATTCGCCGCGGCGACGAGATCGTGCCACGGACCATTATCATCGGCGGCAAGGCGGCGCCCGGTTACGTGATGGCCAAGAACGTGATCAAGTGCATCAATAACGTCGCGCGTGTCATCAACTCGGACCCGGCCATGGAAGGCAAGCTGCAGCTGATCTTCTACCCGGACTACAACGTGTCCGCGATGGAGATCATCTGCCCCGCGGCCGAACTGTCCGAGCAGATCTCGACCGCCGGCAAGGAAGCCTCGGGAACCGGCAACATGAAGTTCATGATGAACGGCGCGGTAACGATCGGCACACTCGATGGCGCCAACGTCGAGATTCGCGAGGCTGTTGGCGACGAGAACTTCTTCCTGTTCGGCCTGACCGTCGACGAGATACCCGAGCTGCGCGGACAGTATTCGCCGCAGGCCATCATCGATGGTGACGAGGACTTCGCCCGCGTCATGAAGCTGCTCGAGAGCGGGCACTTCAATCGCTTCGAATCAGGAACGCTCGACGCCGTCATTCAATCGATACGCGAGCCGTCGGATCCGTGGATGACTGCGGCAGATTTCCGCAGCTTTGTCGATGCCCAGGCCGCCGCGGCCGAGGCCTACCGGGACGCGGAGCGCTGGACCCGTATCAGCATCCTGAACACGGCCGCCTCGGGACGTTTCTCAACGGATCGCACGATGCGCGATTACAACGAAGAAATCTGGCGCCTGGAGCCGATCGAGCTCAAGTCGACCTGATGCAGGCAGGTAATCCCGACGCACTCGGGGCGACGCCGGACGAGTCCGGCACCAGTTTCGCCCTGTATTCGGCAATCGCCGAGCGGGTCGAGCTGTGCCTGTTCGCGGAGGACGGTCGACAGACCGACCTCCTGGACCTGACCGAATGCACCGATGGCGTGTGGCACGGCTACCTGCCGGGATGCGGGCCCGGCCAACACTACGGTTACCGGGTGCACGGTCCTTACGATCCGGCCAACGGGCTGCGCTGCAATCCTGCGAAAGTCCTGCTCGACCCCTATGCACGCGATATTCGAGGATCGCTCACCTGGAACCCGGCCGTGTTCGATTACGTCGGCAAGAACAGGCGAATCAACAGCGATGACAGCGCACCGTTCGTGCCGCGCTCCTTCGTGCGCTCTGACTTCGACGAACCGTTGCCGGCCGGCCCACACATTCGCTGGATCGACAGCGTGTTCTATGAATGCAATGTCCGCGGCTACACGATGCGGCATCCCGCCATCGCTGAAACCACTCGAGGCACGTTCGACGGCTTGCGAAACGGAGATGTCATCGCGCACCTGAAGGCGCTCGGCGTAACGTCGGTCGAGCTCATGCCCGTGCACACGTATGTGGACGAGAACCACCTCGCGGATCGCGGCCTGCGAAACTTCTGGGGGTATAACTCGGTCGGTTTCTTTGCCCCGATGCAGCGCTACGGGTGCGAGGATCCCGTCACCGAGTTCCGCGACATGGTACGGGCGCTGCACGATGCCAACCTCGAGGTAATCCTCGACGTCGCGTACAACCACACCGGGGAAGGCGATGGCTTTGGCCCGTCACTCGTGTTCCGCGGCATCGACAACCGCACCTATTATCGCACCGAACCCGATGACCACGGGGCCTATATCAACGACACGGGCTGTGGGAATACGATCAATATCGACCACATTCGCGTTCGCCAGATGGTCCTCGACAGTCTCGACTACTGGGCGACCCATATGGGAGTCGACGGGTTTCGTTTCGATCTTGCGCCGATACTCGGCAGGCGCAGCGACGGCTTTTCAGCCACGCACCCGATGCTGTCGGCGATCAGCAATCTCGAGAGTCTGGCGACCAGGAAGCTCATTGCCGAACCCTGGGATCCGGGACCCGGCGGCTACCAGCTTGGTAATTTTCCGCCACGCTGGGCCGAATGGAACGATCGCTACCGGGACACGGTGCGGCAGTTCTGGCGTGGCGACAGCGGCAAGAGCGGCGAGCTCGCGGCTCGCCTGCACGGTTCGGCCGATATCTTCGAACCGAGCCGGCGGCGCCCTCCGGCGAGCGTCAATTTCGTATCGGCGCATGATGGCTTCACGTTGCGTGACACCGTAAGTTACGAGCACCGGCACAATGAAGCCAACGGCGAAGACAATCGCGACGGGCACTCGCACAACTACAGCCACAACTTCGGCGTGGAGGGCGAGACCGACAACGAGGACATCAATGCCCGAAGACGCCGGCAGCGCCTGAACATGATGGCGACGTTGCTACTGTCGCAGGGCACTCCGATGCTGCTCGCGGGTGACGAGTTCGGCCACACCCAGTGTGGCAACAACAACGCTTATGCCCAGGACAACGAGATCGGCTGGCTCGACTGGTCGGGTCTTGACGAGGACCCGGGATTCCTCGACGAGATTCGCGAACTCGTATGGCTGCGTCGCGAAAATTCCCTGCTACGAATCGACGATTACGTGCATGGCACACTCGAACGTGAAAACAGCATCGTCGAGATTCACTGGATCAACAGGGATGGCGAGATCAAACAGAGCGACGAATGGGAGCAAAGCCGGGCGTTCTCGGTATTGATCGAGGAGAAATTCGGCACAGGCGAGTACAGCGCCGTCGCAATTTTCATTAATCGCCACGACCGGACGACCGAGCTGCAGCTGCCCCTGAACGCTGACAATCGTGGCTGGCATGTCGCTTTTTGCAGCGCCGCTGGCGAAGAGACATCGCTGAGCGGTCGGGCCGTTACGGTACCCGCCATGTCGGTGGTTCTTCTGGAATCGAGTCAGTAGTCGATGATTCGGTCGTACTTGCTTACGCAGTAGCAGCGGGTGCCACTTGCGAGGGTCTCGCAGACCAATGTCAGGTTCGGTTTGCAGTTCGCGTCACGCCGGGCCTGTAGCTTCGCGAGTCTCTTCTCGCGCCTCTCGACGGCGGACCAGTCACCCGTTTGCACGGCCTCGGCTTCAAGTTGCTGCAGCGTCTTCTGCTCAGCGCAGGCGCACAGCGATAATATTGCGACCAGCCCGATCAGTCCCTTCATGGTCCTGACCTCTCTGTGGACCACACCTACTGTGTCTTGGACTCTGATTATACCGAATAAGTTCGACTACGAGCTGTCGAGGAAGCCTGCAAGTCATCGCCGGATCGGCGGAAACAGTGCTCTTGTCAGAGCGGCAGTGCGGTCGTGTATTTCACCCGTCGAAGCACGAACGTCGAACTCGCGGAACGCACCGCGGCATGCCGCAGAATCTGGCCGTTGAGAAAATCGTTGTAGCTGTCCATGTCGCGGACTACGACGTGCAACACGTAATCGCGATCGCCGGACACGGAGAAACACTCGGTAACCTCGGGCAAGAGCGAGACGTGCCGCTCGAAGCTCTGCCGATTGTCGTCCGTGTGCTCAGTCATCGCGACCAGCAGCAGGACCTGGATGTTGAATCCGGCCACCCTGGGATTCAGCAATGCCACCTGGCGCTCGATCAGCCCGGCCTCCTCGAACTCGCGGATGCGCCGCCAGCAGGACGTTCGGGACATGCCCACGGCCTCGGCGAGGTCGCTCTGGTTCTGGGTCGCATCGCGCTGCAGTTCGCTCAACAAGCGATGATCGGTGGCGGTGAGTTTCATGGCCGGACTCTCTGTCCAATATTAGTTAATTAGTGAAACACTTGTTTCTCTTTAGCGGACTATAGCAGATTAATCGAACCCCTTTTCGCGAAAAAACGCGCATAATGTCGAAAAGTTCTGTACCGCTGAGGATTCACTGATGACCGACCTGTTCGAAAATCCCATGGGACTCGACGGCTTCGAGTTCGTCGAGTTTGCGTCGCCCGATCCCGAAGTGCTCGAGAAAGCCTTTACGCTCCTGGGCTTTACCGAAGTCGCCCGTCACCGTTCGAAGAACGTGACCCTGTGGCGACAGGGCGGCATCAACTTCATCATCAACAACGAGCCGCGTAGCCAGGCGTACTACTTCGCCCGGGAGCACGGCCCCTGCGCCTGCGGCATGGCGTTTCGCGTGCGCGATGCACATCACGCGTATACAAGGGCGCTCGAACTCGGCGCACAACCCGTGGAGATTCCGACCGGTCCCATGGAACTACGGTTGCCCGCGATCAAGGGAATCGGCGGCGCGACGATCTACCTGATCGATCGTTACGCCAGGGGCTCGTCGATCTACGACATCGATTTCAACTTCGCCGAAGGGGTCGACCGGCATCCCGAAGGCTGCGGTTTCCAGGAAATCGATCACCTGACGCACAACGTCTACCGCGGACGCATGCAGTACTGGGCGGACTACTACGAGAAGCTCTTCAACTTCCGCGAGATTCGGTACTTCGACATCAAGGGCGAGTACACGGGACTGTTGTCGAAGGCGATGACGGCACCGGACGGCAAGATCCGCATTCCGCTCAACGAGGAAGCGTCGAAAAGCACAGGGCAGATCGAGGAGTACCTCATGGAGTTCAACGGCGAGGGAATCCAGCACATCGCGTTCAGCTGCGACAACCTGATCGAATGCTGGGACCGCCTCCAGCAACAGGGTATTGAGTTCATGACCGCACCGCCGACCGCCTACTACGAAATGCTCGAGGAACGCCTGCCGGGCCACGGCGAACCTGTCGAGGAGTTGCAGCCACGCGGCATATTGCTCGACGGCACGACCGAAGGCGGCGAACCGCGCTTGTTGCTGCAGATCTTTTCCGCCAACATGGTCGGGCCCACGTTCTTCGAATTCATCCAGCGCAAACAGGATGAGGGTTTCGGCGAGGGCAATTTCAAGGCGCTGTTCGAGTCCATCGAACGCGACCAGGTCGCCCGCGGTGTCGTAACCGCCGACGCCTGACAGGAGCGAAAGCATGAACCTCAAACGAATTCATCATGTCGCCTACCGTTGCAGGGATGCGAAGGAGACCGTCGAGTTCTACCAGCGCGTTCTCAATATGGAGTTCACGGTCGCGTTCGCCGAGGACCAGGTGCCGTCGACCAAGGAACCCGATCCGTACATGCACGTCTTCCTCGACTGTGGCATGGGAAACGTACTCGCCTTCTTCGAGCTGCCGACACAGCCCGAGATGGACCGTGACCACAATACGCCGCAATGGGTTCAGCACATTGCCTTCGAAGTGGAAGACTACGAGGCGCTGCTGGCGGCGAAGGAGCATGTCGCGGCCGAGGGGATCGATGTCATCGGACCAACAAACCACGGCATCTTCCAGTCCATTTACTTCTTCGACCCCAACGGTCACCGGCTCGAACTCGTGGCCAACACGCAGACCCAGGAGCAGATCGACGAGCTCAAGCGGGTCGCACCTGCGATGCTCGAGGAATGGAGCCGGACAAAGAAAGCGCCACGACACGCGGCGTGGCTACATGAACTCGAATTCAGGGGCGACCAATAATGAAACTTGCATCCTTAAAAGAAGGCCGCGATGGCCGGCTCGTGGTCGTTTCGCGAGACCTGTCGCGCTTCCTGCCGGCGACCGCGATCGCTGCAACCCTGCAGGCTGCGCTCGACAACTGGAACGAGGCACGGCCCGCACTCGAAGCGATCGCCGCAGAGCTCGAATCCGGCGGCGGCGAAGCTTTCGACGAGAGCGCCTGCGCGTCGCCGTTGCCGCGCGCGTACCAATGGGCCGACGGATCGGCCTACGTCAATCATGTCGAACTGGTGCGCAAGGCGCGTGGCGCAGAGATGCCTGCGACGTTCTGGACTGACCCGCTGATGTACCAGGGCGGTTCGGATTCCTTCCTTGGCCCGCGCGACGACATCCCGATGGGCGATGAAAGCTGGGGCATCGATTTCGAGGCGGAGATCGTCGTGGTCACTGGTGACGTGCCGATGGGCGTATCGGCCGCAGATGCCCGCGATCACATCCAGCTCATCATGCTGGTGAACGACGTGTCGCTCAGAAACCTGATCCCGGGGGAGCTGGCCAAGGGTTTTGGCTTCTTCCAGTCCAAGCCGTCGAGCGCATTTTCACCGGTCGCGGTTACGCCTGACGAACTCGGCGATGCCTGGCAGCAAGGGAAGGTGCACCTGCCACTGCTGTCGTTCCTCAACGAACAAGCGTTCGGCAAACCAGAGGCCGGCATCGACATGACCTTCGACTTCGGACAGCTCGTGGCGCATGCCGCGAAGACCCGGCCGCTGTGCGCCGGCACGCTGATCGGATCGGGAACCGTATCGAACAAGCTCGATGACGGTCCAGGCAAGCCAATTGCCGATGGCGGCGCGGGCTATTCGTGCATCGCCGAGATCCGCATGATCGAGACCATCCAGGAGGGCAAGCCGAGCACGTCGTTCATGCAATTCGGCGACCGTGTCCGCATCCAGATGAACGACGTATCCGGCCAGTCGATATTCGGTACGATCGACCAGGTCGTGACGAAGTACGAGACCTGATGCCGATCAGGCTTTACAGCTACTGGCGGTCGTCCTCGGCTTACCGTGTCAGGATCGCGCTGAACCTCAAGGGTCTCGACTACGAGATGATTCCCGTATCACTGGCCCCTGGCGTCTCTGAACAACGCAGGGACGAATACCGCAGCGTCAATCCGCAGATGCTCGTGCCGTTCCTCGAGGACGGTGAAGTAAAGATGGGCCAGTCAATGGCAATTCTCGAGTATCTCGAGGAAACGTATCCGGAGACGCCTCTATTGCCGAAGGATGAGCCGGCGCGCAGCCGCGTACGCGCGTTCTGCAACATGATCGCCTGCGACATCCAGCCGCTCAACAACCTGCGCGTTACGGACTACATCAAGGTCGAGTTCGATGCCGATCCCATGGGCGACTGGTATTCGCACTGGATCCACGAGGGATTCCGGGCCGCCGAAGCACTCACGAGTGGAGGACCCTATGCTTTCGGCGATGCTCCGACGCTCGCCGATGCAATGCTCGTACCCCAGGTCTATAACGCGCGACGATTCAATGTATCGCTCGACGAGTTCCCAACGCTCATGGCGACCGTCGATGCCTGCAACGAACTGGAAGCCTTCAAAAAAGCGGCGCCCGAACAACAGTCGGACGCCGCCTGATCGTTAGTTCGTTTTATTGATTCGCGAACAGGCTCCCGTGTGACTGCACCCACGCGTCGACTTGCACTTGCGCCTCTGCTATCTGCGTCGCATCCATCCTCGACTCGAGGAACTCGAGCTTCGCCTTCGCGTCGATGTCACCGAACTTCGCCGCAAGTGCAAACCACTTGAAGGCCTCGATGGGGTCGTATCCTTCAGAAAAGTCCAGCGCGTATACCCGGCCTAGCGCCAGCTGCGCGCCCACCACGCCCTGGTCCGCTGCCAGACGGTACCATTTCATGCCCTCTTCCTCGTCGACCGGCACGCCCCAGCCGTTCTGGTACATGACGCCGAGGTTGTATTGCGCTTCCGCGTGTCCTGCCGCACCCGCTACTCCGTAGTACTTGAGCGCAAGGTCGTCGTTCATGTCGACACCGAAGCCGTTGCCGTACAACAGGCCCATGCCATAACAGGCATCGGGATCACCTGCATCGGCCAGCTCCTGCCATTCGCTCAATGCCGTTGCGTAGTCCGTGGAACTGTAGGCATCCCAGCCCGCCTTGAAGGTGCCGGCCCAG
>Ga0265309_10000211_pt1 | contig 21981 bp, 21 predicted proteins | sample Helome_FD_192492 | JGI IMG/M metagenome (GOLD analysis project Ga0265309, IMG submission 192492) | Marine sediment microbial communities from subtidal zone of North Sea - Hel_20160524 (Illumina Assembly) | ecosystem: Environmental > Aquatic > Marine > Subtidal zone > Sediment ...
CGCAACGCCGAACGGCTCGAAGCGGTGGCCGAAGCCTGCCGCGCAGCCGGTGCGACTGCAAGTGCCTCGGTGCTGGATGTGGTCGACCGCGAAGCGATGGCCCGCTGGATCGCCGAGGCCGATGCCGCGGCACCGTTGGATCTGGTGATCGCGAATGCCGGCACCTCGGCCGGCACGGCCGGCGCGGGGGAAGACGAAGCGCAAACCCGCCGGATCATGGCGGTCAATCTCGAGGGCGTCATGAACACCGTGCTGCCGGCACTACCTCAACTGCGTGCGCGCCGGCGCGGTCAAGTCGCCATCATCTCGTCGCTGTCCGGCTTTCGCGGCTTTCCCGGTGCGCCGGCCTATTGCGCATCCAAGGCCGCCGTCCGGGTCTGGGGCGAGTCCCTGCGCGGCCATCTGGCGCCCGAAGGTATCGGTGTCAGCGTGGTCTGCCCCGGCTTCGTGAAGAGCCGCATAACCGCGACCAACCAGTTCCCCATGCCATTCCTGATGGAAGGTGCGTCGGCCGCCGCCGCGATCAGGCGCGGCCTCGCCCGCAACAAGGGCCGCATTACCTTTCCCTGGCCGCTCGCCAGCATTGTCTGGTTGCTGACAACGTTGCCGCCTGGGCTCACCGACCGCCTTCTGCGCCGCTTGCCGGAAAAAAACTAGAAGCAAGTATCAGCCGCCGCTCTGCTGGCTTTGCCGCTTTTGCTCGCGCATCATGCGACGCCGGATCTTGCGCCATTTGGCGACGTTCTTATTGTGCTCGACCAGGGTCTTGGCAAAGGCGTGACCGCCGGTACCGTCGGCCACGAAGTAGAGGTATTTGGTATCGGCCGGGTTCAGCACGGCTTCCAACGCGGCGCGGCCCGGGTTGGCGATCGGTGCCGGCGGCAGTCCGCTGTTCTCGTAGGTGTTGTAGGGACTAGGCCGCTTCAAGTCCTTCAGGAGCAAACGCCGGCCGAGCGGGCCCTTGCCCTCGGTTATGCTGTAGACCACCGTGGGGTCGGACTGCAGGCGCATGCGGCGCTTCAACCGGTTGGTGAAGACCGAGGCGACCAGGGGGCGCTCCTCGGGCACGCCGGTTTCCTTCTCGACAATAGAGGCCAGAATGACTGCTTCCTCGAGCGTCTTGATCGGCAGACCTTCCGCTCGCTTGGGCCAGAGCTCGGCCAGCACGACCTCGAGGCCGGTCTGCATGCGTTCGATCAAAGCCGCACGATCGTCGTTCAGCGAATACTGATAGGTCTCCGGCAGCAGCGAACCTTCAAGCGGTACCGGTCCGGTTTCACCGCTCAGGCCCTCAACGCCTGCGACCAGGTCAACGATCTCATAGCTGGACAAGCCTTCCGCTACCGTGAGCCAACGGGCCACAGTCTCGCCGCGATCCAAAATCTCGTAAGCCCCGCGCATCGACACACCTGCGGGGAAGGCATACTCCCCCGCCTTCAATCCCCGCGCCGAGCCGAGCAGACGCACACCCCATCGGAACGACCGCGCATCCTCGACAACGCCCGCAGCTTCGAGCCGCCGTGCGATCGACTCCAGCCCGGCGCCACGCTGGATCACCACCTGGGTATCCTGGACTAGCGGTCCGGATCGTTCAAAGCGCTTGAAGCCATAGAAGGCCGCGCCACCGGCAAGCAGCACGAGAAGCGCCAAACCAGCAAGCATGCCGCCGAAGATCCGCGGCTTCATATTCCCGGCCTTCAGCTGTAAGCGGCGAGCACTAGGGAAGCGTTCGTGCCACCGAATCCGAATGAGTTGGACAACGCCACCGAAACCTTCCGTTCCTTGGCCTCGTGCGGCACGAGATCCATATCGGCACAGCCCGGCGAAGGATTGTCTAAATTCAGGGTCGGCGGCACCACGCCGTTGTTGATCGCGAGGATCGAAAAGATTGCCTCGACCGATCCGGCGGCGCCCAGCAGATGGCCGATCGCCGACTTGGTCGACGACATCGAAAGCTGCTTGGCATGGTCGCCGAACAAGCGCTTGACCGCCCCCAGTTCAATCTCGTCGCCAAGTGGTGTCGAGGTGCCGTGGGCGTTGACATAGTCGATTTCCTCGACATTCATTTGCGCCCGCTTCAAGGCGTTGCGCATTGCCCGGAAACCCCCGTTACCGTCTGGCGCGGGTGCGGTAACGTGATAGGCATCGCCTGACATGCCGTAGCCGATCACCTCAGCATAGATCTTCGCGCCGCGCTTCTTGGCGTGTTCCAGTTCCTCGAGCACGACCACGCCCGCACCCTCGCCCATGACGAAGCCGTCGCGATCCCGATCCCAGGGCCTGGAGGCCCGTTCGGGCGTATCGTTGAACCCGGTGGAGAGCGCGCGAGCCTGCGAGAAGCCAGCGATACCGAGGCGGCACACCGCACCTTCGGCGCCGCCGGCCAGCATTACGTCGGCATCATCGAGTGCAATCAGCCGCGCCGCGTCGCCGATCGCGTGCGCCCCCGTCGAGCAGGCGGTCACCACGGAATGGTTCGGGCCCTTGAAGCCGAACTTTATGGACAGCTGGCCCGACACGAGATTAATCAGGGCCGCCGGTATGAAGAACGGACTGACCCGTCTCGGCCCCCGTTCCAACAGGGCAACGGAGGTTTCGTAGATCGTCTCGAGACCGCCGATGCCGGAGCCGATCATCACGCCGGTGCGTTCCAGGTTCTCGTCGTCTTCAGGCAACCAGCCGGAATCCTCAACCGCCTGATGTCCGGCAGCCACACCATAGATGATGAAGCGGTCGACCTTACGCTGGTCCTTGGGGGCCATGTAGTCATCGGCATTGAAACCGCCCGTGCCGGTCTCGCCGGGCGGAACCTGCCCGGCGATCTTGGCCGGTAGGTCGGAAACATCGAACGACTGAATGGCACCGATTCCCGATTCGGCATTAATCAACCGCTCCCACGACGGCTTAACGCCGCTCGCAAGCGGGGTAACCAAACCCAAACCGGTGACGACCACTCGTCTCATGCAACGATCGGCTATTCAATCTTTAACGGATTCGGGCAACCGGCGAGAGAACAGCCCCGACGCCGGTTGTCTTGACGATTCAGGCGTGCTCCGAAATGAAGCTGATCGCGTCCTTGACTGTCACGATCTTCTCGGCGGCGTCGTCCGGGATTTCACACCCGAACTCCTCCTCGAAAGCCATCACAAGTTCGACCGTATCGAGACTGTCCGCCCCAAGATCGTCGATAAAACTCGCCGTGTCGGTAACTTTCGCTTCGTCGACGCCCAGGTGTTCGACGACAATCTTTTTGACACGCTCGGCAATGTCGTTGCTCATAACTTCTAACCTCAGTTTTGTTGGCCTTTGTGGTGCGCGAACCCGTCTCTTAGAGCGGTCTAGTTAACAAGCTGTTGCCTGCACACAGGCCGCCGCCTCTTATCACAGTTCTTCACAGGAGGTAAAGCACCCGTACGCGCCCCCATCCGGGTGCCTCGAAAGGAAGCTATATCATGGCCATTCCGCCATTCACATGCAAGGTCTGCCCGGTGACATAACCGGCCTCTTCGCTCGCCAAAAAATATACGCAAGCCGCAACGTCGTCCGGGCTTCCCAAACGCCCGACCGGAATCACACCCAGCAGTTTTTCCTTCTGCTGGTCGGCCAGTGCATCGGTCATGGCCGTTTCGATGAATCCCGGCGCGACACAGTTCACGGTGATTCCGCGCGATGCGACCTCTTGGGCCAAGGCCTTGGACATGCCGGTCATACCGGCTTTCGATGCGGCATAGTTGACCTGGCCGGGATTGCCGGTCTGCCCGACGACCGAAGTGATCGCGATGATGCGGCCCCAGCGCCGCTTCATCATGCCGCGCAGGCTGGCCCGCGCCAGGCGGTAACCGGCGGTCAGGTTGACCTGGAGTACCTGGTCCCACTCGTCGTCCTTCATGCGCATGGCGAGGTTGTCGCGGGTCAGACCGGCGTTGTTGACGAGAATGTCGAGCGACCCGAGTTCCGATTCGACCTGCCGCGGCAACTCTGCCGCCGCCGTCAGGTCGGACAGGTTGCACGGCAGCACGGCTACTCGTTCACCCAGATCGCCGGCCAGCGAATCCAGCGCCTCCCGGCGGGTGCCCGAAATTGCCACCGTCGCGCCGGCGCCGTGAAGAGCGCGGGCGATCGCACCGCCGATGCCGCCCGAAGCGCCCGTGACCAGCGCCGTCTTGCCGCTCAAGTCGAACATGATCGATGGCTCCTTGTGTGGTTGGTTAAACGGCTCCGGCACGAAATCATGAACTAGGAGCCTCTCAGAGCAGACGAACCAGAGCTTCGACCTCCTCGGGCGTACCGGCCGCCGTGCCGGTCAGATCCCGGTCGATCCGTCGGGCCAGGCCGCTTAGCACCTTGCCGGCGCCGAGCTCGACCAGTTGATCGACGTCGGCTTCCTTCATGGCGAGCACCGATTCGCGCCAACGCACCATGCCGGTGATCTGCTCGACCAACAAACGCCGGATCGTTTCAGGAGAGGTTACCGGTCCGGCGGTCACGTTGGCCACCAACGGCACAGCCGGCGGCCGGAAAGTCGTCCCGGCCAGGGCTTCCGCCATGACCTGGGCGGCCGGCGCCATGAGCGCGCAGTGGAAGGGCGCCGAAACCGGCAGCAGGATGCAGCGTTTGGCGCCCTTGACCGGTGCCAGCTCGACAGCCCGCTCGACCGCCGCCCTGTGACCGCTGAGCACGACCTGGCCAGGCGCGTTGTCGTTCGCCGCGGCGCAAATTTCCGTGGTTCCGTCTTCCGCAACCGCCGCTTCGGCGGCAAGCTCAACCGCCGCCTCCAGACCGAGCCCCAAAACCGCCGCCATGGCGCCTTCACCCACGGGCACGGCCTCCTGCATGGCCTGGCCACGTCGCTTGAGAAGGCGCGCGGCGTCAGCCAGCTCCAGCGCCCCGGCCGCGGCCAAGGCGGAATACTCGCCCAGGGAATGGCCCGCAACGAAGGTGGCCTTTTCCGCCAGTTGGAGGCCGGCCTCTTCCTGCAGGACCCGAACCACCGCCAGGCTTACCGCCATCAAGGCTGGCTGGGCATTTTCAGTCAGGGTCAACTCGTCCTCCGGGCCTTCGAACATCAGGTGCGAAAGCCGCTGGCCCAAGGCGTCGTCGATCTCCTCGAAAACCAGGCGTGCCGGGCCAAAGGCCTCGGCTAAGGCCGCGCCCATGCCGACCGCCTGCGAACCCTGTCCTGGAAATACGAACGCCCGGCCCATGATCTACTCCCCCTCGCCGAAAAAGCCGCCCAGAGATAGCGCCTCGACGCCGGCTGTCAATATCTAAGCCCCCGCCCGCTTTGCGGGCGGGTATTTCCTTGAGCCCTCAGACGCCGGGCGGTCGCCTCCGCTCCCTTGGCTTCGCTAGCACGGGCTCGCGGGGCCTCAATGGCCCAGGTAACAACTGGCAATTGGCGAAGCGCGCACGCCGGAGCGAAGCGTCCGGCACCCTTTTTGTCGCCAGACAAAAACATGGCCGTTGAGGCCCCGCGAGCCCGTGCGAGCGAAGCCAAGGTCGCGGAGGCGACCGCCCGGCGTCTGAGGGCTCAAAATAATTGAGTTCAAGCTTGCTTGAACGGCTCTTTCTTGTATAGTCCGCGCGCCCTGCGGTAGAGCCGCGGGATACATAGCTCCTTGCCGGTAGCCGCGCCCTTGGGCGTTAAGGCCTGCCGGCTAGGGCCGGGCGGCCGAGGGGATCGGAAAAGCGAAGGATCCCGATCGGCGCCGGACCATGAATAGCCGTAAGGAGTACGGACCAGATGCCGTTGTACGAGAACGTGTTCATCGCGCGCCAAGATGTTTCCGCCTCGCAGGTGGATGCGCTGGCAGATGAGTTTACCGCCATCGTCCAAGAACGTGGCGGCCAGATCACCAAAAAAGAATACTGGGGCCTCAGGACCCTGCAGTTCCGGATCAAGAAAAACCGGAAGGGCCACTATCTCCTGTTCAACATCGATGCACCGTCCGACGCAATTCTCGAGATGGAGCGCATCATGCGGCTCAACGAGGACGTCATTCGCTATCTGACGATTCGCGTGAAGGAGCTGGAAGCCGATCAGTCGGCCGTCCTGCGTAGTCGCGGCGCCCGTGATGAGCGCGGTCGTGGCGGCGGGCGGCGCTTTGGCGGTCCGGACCGTGGCGGCCGCGACGAAGGCCGGCCTCGCCGCGAGTTCCGGGATGACCGGAAGCCCGCCGGTGACCGCGAGGGCAATGGGGCCGACAAGCCCGCGGCCGACAAGCCCGCAGCCGAAAAGAAGGAAGGAGCCGAGCAATGACCGTACGCATCGTAAGCAAGGGCGTCGCCATACGCCGGCCGTTCTTCCGTCGTCGCAAGAGCTGCCCCTTCTCGGGGCCGAGCGCGCCGAAGATCGACTACAAGGACGTGAAGCTGCTGCTGCGGTTTGTTTCCGAGCGCGGCAAGATCGTACCTAGCCGTATCACCGCGGTTTCCGCCAAGAAGCAGCGGGAGCTGGCCCAGGCAATCAAGCGCGCGCGATATCTGGCGCTGCTGCCCTACATCTTGGACTAGGCGGTCAGGAGGATTAGCAATGGAAGTCATTCTGCTGGAACGCATCGAGAAGTTGGGGCAGATGGGCGACGTGGTCAAAGTGAAGCCCGGCTACGCCCGTAATTTTCTGCTGCCCAAGAAGAAGGCGCTACGCGCCAACAAGTCGAACCTCAGCTACTTCGAAACCCGCCGCGCACAGCTCGAGGCCGAAAACCTCAGCCGCCGGGAAGAGGCCGAGTCGGTCGCCAAGAGCCTTGAGGGCATGGGCGTCATGCTCATCCGCCAGGCCGGCGACAGTGGCCAGCTCTATGGTTCGGTCACGGCCCGCGACCTGTCGGAAGCGATCACCGAGGCCGGCGTCACGGTCGACCGGAACCAGGTCGCGATGGATAAGGTGATAAAGGTACTGGGCCTGCATACGGTCAAGATCCGCCTGCATCCCGAGGTCACGGTCGACATCTCCGCAAACGTCGCCCGCTCCCAGGCCGAAGCTGACAGTCAGGCCAAGACAGGCCATATGGTCAGCGCCCACGAGCAGCGCGAAGCCGAGGACGCGGCGGTCGAGGCGGTGATCGCCGAGGTCGAGGAAGCCGAAGAGGCGGAATCCGAGGCCGAGGCGGAAGAAGAGGTCAAGGCAGCCAAGCCGGAGGCCGAGACACCAGCCTGATACCTGTACCGGAGGTCATTGACGGTGACCTTTGGCATTGAAGGCCTGTCCGGAAGCCGGAAAGGAACGATATGAGCGACGGCGCGGTCCCCGAAACGGGGCCGCGCCGTTGTGCCACATCAATGCCGTTCAACTGTTGGCCCACTACACATCCCTGAGGCGATCATTTATCATACGGCCGGCCGGTTCGCTGGATAGGCGCATAGCGGCCCGACTGGAAAAGGTCGGGTAACGGCAGCTAAAGCAATGGCAGGCAGGGGTTAGCGCGGTGGTGCTACAGAAACTCTTTGCGTTCATGATCCGAGAGGGGACCTTGTCCCTGATCGACGCGGCCGGCAAAGAGACCACCTACGGCAATGGCGAAGCGCCACGCTCGACGATACGGCTGCACAATCGCCGCCTGGAATACCTCCTTCCGCTCAACCCCACGCTCTATTTCGCCGAAGCCTACATGGAAGGCACCCTGACCTTCGGGGATGGCGGTCTCGAGGGTTTCCTCGAGGTATCGCTGAAGAACTTTCCGCATCTGGAAAAACACTGGGTGATGAAGATCGGCAATCTGCTTCGCCGGCGGACCCGGCGCTTCATGCAGTACAATCCAATCCAACGGGCCCGGCGCAACGTGGCCCACCACTACGATCTGCGCGGCGAGCTCTACGATCTGTTCCTGGACAGCGACCGCCAGTATTCCTGCGCCTATTTCACCTCGCCGCATGGCGACCTGGAGCGCGCGCAAGAGGACAAAAAACGCCATATCGCGGCCAAGCTTCTGCTCGACCGGCCCAACCTCAAGCTCCTCGACATCGGCGCGGGTTGGGGTGGCCTGGGAATTTACCTGGCCGAGGAAAGCGGTTGTGATGTCACCGGGCTTACCTTGAGCAGGGAGCAGCACGCGGCGGCGCAGGAACGCGTCAAGAAAGCCGATCTCGATCAACAGGTCAGGTTTCACCTGCGCGACTACCGCGAGGAAAGCGGCACCTATGACCGCATCGTGTCGGTCGGCATGTTCGAACACGTCGGCAAGAAGCACTACGACGAGTTTTTCTCGAGGGTACGCGACCTCATGACCGACGACGGCGTTTGCCTGGTCCATTCCATCGGCAAGTTCGCCAATCCCGGCCCGATCAACAGTTTCATCCGTAAGTATGTCTTTCCCGGCGGCGATCTGCCGCTCCTGTCGATGGTGTTTCGCTCGGTCGAACACGCCGGCCTTCTGGTTACCGACCTGGAAATCCTGCGCCTGCACTACGCCGATACCCTGCGCTTGTGGCACGACCGTTTCCAGGCCAACAGGGACAAGGTGGCGGAACTCTACGACGAGCGTTTCTGCCGCATGTGGGAGCTTTATCTGAAGGCCAGCGAGGTTGGTTTCTATCACCAGGATCTGATGGTGTTCCAACTGCAGCTAGCCAAGAAACTCGACACCGTACCGCTGACCCGCGACTACATTTACGAGCAGGAGCACGGCGGTCTCGGACGCCGCGCCGACGCGGCTGAATAGCCGGCGGAATCGGCGGCGGCGGAGATTCTATCCCCGTGTTTCAACCAATTACTGACAACAATCCGCTGGCGGGCTAAATCTGCTCTGATATTGTGTCGGCCATGGAATCCCCAAGCTCGAACAATTTGGCGCGCCTGCCCGGCTCGCAAGACGACGCTGACGCCTACCGCGAACCGCCGGTCAACTACGAAGCGGAGCAGGCGCTGCTCGGCGCGGTGTTGGCCAACAACGCCGCTTTTGAAAAGGTCGGCGATTTCCTGCGGCCCGAGCACTTCGCCGAAGCGGTCCACGGCCGGATCTTCGAAGCCTGCGGCACGCTGATCGATCGCGGCCAGATCGCCAACGCGGTCACGCTGAAGAATCTTTTCGAGCGTAGCGAGGAACTGACCGACGTCGGCGGCGCGAAGTACCTGAGCGAGCTGCAGAGCAACTTCGTCTCGATCATCAACGCACGCGACTACGGCAAGACGGTCCACGATCTCTTCCTGCGGCGGCAGCTGATCACGATCGGCGAGGACGTGGTCAACGACGCCTTCGACCACCGCCTCGAGGTCAGCGCAACCGAGCAAATCGAGGGCGCCGAACAAAGGCTCTATACCCTGGCGGAAAGCGGCCAGACCGAAGGCGGCTTCATCGATTTCAAGAACGCCGTGATTCAGTCGATCCAGATGACGGAAGCGGCGGTCAAGCGCGACAGCCATGTCGCCGGCGTGACGACCGGGATGACCGACCTGGACAAGCTGCTCGGCGGCCTGCACAAGTCCGACTTGGTGATCCTGGCCGGACGGCCGTCCATGGGCAAGACGGCGCTGGCCACGAACATCGCCTACAACGCCGCCACTGCCAAGCGGACCGAACGTGACGCCGAAGGCAACCTAGTCGAGTTGCCGCAGGTGATGGCCTTCTTCTCGCTCGAAATGTCGGCCGAGCAGCTTGCCACGCGGATCATCGCCGAACAGGCGCACGTGCGCTCGGACTCCATGCGCCGGGGAGAGATCCGGCAAGAGGAGTTCGACCGCCTGTTCGAGATCAGCCGCGCGCTCTACGACCTGAAACTTTTCATCGACGACACGCCGGCCTTGAGCGTGGCGGCGCTGCGCATGCGGGCCCGGCGTCTCAAGCGGCAACATGGCCTGGGTTTGATCGTGGTCGACTACCTGCAGCTGATGCAGGGCACCCCGGGCGCGCGCAACGAAAACCGGGTGCAGGAGGTTTCCGAGATCACCCGGGGCCTGAAAGCGATCGCCAAGGAACTGAACGTGCCGGTCATCGCCCTGTCGCAGCTTTCGCGCCAGACCGAACAGCGCGACGACAAGCGCCCGCAACTGTCCGACCTCAGGGAGTCCGGTTCGATCGAGCAAGACGCCGACGTGGTGCTCTTCCTGTTCCGCGAGGAATACTACCTGGCCCGCGAGCAGCCCAGCCAACGGGCGAACGAGAAGGACTCGGACTTCCGCACGCGAGTGGAGAAGTACGAGGAGAGGGTCGAGGAGCGCCGCTCCAAGGCGGAGGTGATCGTGGCCAAGCAGCGGCACGGGCCAATCGGCACGGTCGAGCTTCATTTCGAGGGGCAGTTCACCCGCTTTAGCAATCTGGCCAGCGACGACCGCCTGCCCGAAAGATATGACTGACCAGACGCCCTCCGGCGATCCGGCGACCGCGCGCGCCGGCGCGATGCTCACCATCGACCTGGACGCTATCAAGGCCAACTACCAGCGACTCGTCCAGGAACTCAAGGGCACAACATGCGCCGCGGTGGTCAAGGCGGACGGTTACGGGCTGGGCGCGGCGCGGGTCGGCCCGGCCCTGGCCGCGGCCGGCGCGCGCCAGTTCTTCGTCGCCCTGCCCGACGAGGCGATCGCCCTGCGCGCCGCCCTGGCGGAAGCCGCCCCCCAGGCTGAAATCTACGTGTTGGGCGGCCCAATGCGCGGTGCCGAGGCGGACTATCTGGCGCATGACATCAGGCCGGTCCTGAACAGCCTGGGCGACGTCGAGCACTGGCGCGCCCTTGCCCTGCGCGAGTCACGCAGCCTGCCTGCCATGTTGCATGTCGATACCGGCATGAACCGGCTGGGTCTGCCGCCCGGCGAGTTGGAGACCCTGGCGGACGATCCCTCCCGTCTCGATGGGTTGGTATCGGCCGGCCTGATGAGCCATCTGGCCTGTTCGGAAGACCGGGCGAACCCTATGAACGCCGAGCAACTCGTGCTGTTCCGCGCCGCGCGGGCGCAGTTGCCAAAGATGCCGGCCAGCTTCGCCAATTCCTCGGGCATATTCCTCGGCAAGGACTACCACTTCGATATAGCTCGGCCCGGAGTCGCGCTCTATGGCGTCAACCCGACCCCCGGACGCCCGAGCCCCATGACACAAGTTGTTCATCTGAAAGGAAAAATCCTCCAAGTGCGCGACGTTGACGCTCCGCAGCACGTTGGTTATGGTGCGACACATCGCGTGTCGGGGGCCGCCCGAATTGCCACTGTGGCGGTGGGCTATGCGGATGGATATCTGCGTTCACTGTCAAATCGGGGAGTTGGAATCATCGGCGGCATGCGGGTACCTGTCGTTGGGCGCATCTCAATGGATCTCGTCACTTTCGATCTGTCCACGGTCGCGCCGGAGGCGGCGGTGCCGGGTGCGATGATCGATCTCATGGGCCTCGATCTCGACCTCGACGACGTCGGCGAACGGGCCGGCACCGTCGGCTATGAGATATTGACCGCCCTCGGCAGCCGGTATCACAGAGTCTACCTGGGCGACTGAACCGCCATGCCAATCCTTCAACCTATCGGCCGGGCGTTCCTGGGCTTCATAGAGGTCGCCGGTCGGCTCACGCTGTTCGCCTTCACCGGGGTGTCGCACTGCGTCCGCCCGCCCATTTTCCTGCGCCTGACCTTGCGCCAGATGGTCGAGATCGGTTTCTACTCGCTGCCGGTGGTCGGCTTGACGGCGATTTTCACCGGCATGGTCTTGGCGCTGCAGAGCTATACCGGCTTCGCTCGCTTTTCGGCGGAAAGCGCGATCCCCAACGTCGTGGTGGTCTCCATTACCCGCGAACTGGGGCCGGTGCTTGCCGGCCTCATGGTCGCCGGACGGGTCGGCGCGGCCATGGCGGCGGAGATCGGCACCATGCGCGTGACCGAACAGATCGACGCCCTCGATACCCTGGCCACCAATCCCTTCAAATACCTGGTGGCGCCGCGCCTGATCGCCGGCGTGACCATGCTGCCGCTGCTGGTACTGGTCGCCGACGCGATCGGCGTGTTCGGCGGCTATGTGGTCTCGGTCTTCAAGCTGGGCTTCAATCCGGGCAACTACATCAAGAACACCATGGATTTCATGGAGCCGATCGACGTCATTTCGGGCCTGGTCAAAGCGTCTGTCTTCGGCTTTCTGATCACCTTGATGGGCTGCTATCACGGCTACAATTCGAAGGGTGGTGCCCAGGGCGTGGGCACGGCGACCACCAATGCGGTGGTCTCGGCCTCGATCCTGATCCTCTGCTTCAACTATTTCATCACCGAGCTGTTTTTCGCGCGATGAACGGGACCGTTCCCAAGATCCGCATACGTAACCTGCACAAGGCCTTCGGCGAGAAGGTCGTGCTGGACGGTGTCGACCTTGATATCGGGCAGTCCGAATCGGTCGTCATCATCGGCGGCTCGGGCACCGGCAAGTCAGTCACGCTGAAGTGCATTCTCGGCCTGCTCCATCCGGATGCAGGCAGCATTCAGGTCGACGGCGAAGAGGTGGTCGGCCTGCAAGGCCAGGGCCTGGAAAGGGTGCGGCGCAAGTTCGGCATGCTGTTCCAGAACGCGGCCCTGTTCGATTCCATGCTGGTCTGGGAAAATGTCGCTTTCGGCCTGATCCAGGGGCAGGCCGTGGGCCGCCGCGAGGCCAAGGCAATCGCCTTGGAAAAGCTAGCCGCCGTGGGACTCCGTCCCCAGGTCGGCGAACTGTCCCCGGCCGAGCTTTCCGGCGGCATGCGCAAGCGGGTCGGGCTGGCGCGGGCGATTGCGACCAACCCCGACATCATCTTTTTCGACGAGCCGACCACCGGCCTTGATCCGATCATGGGCGATGTGATCAACGACCTGATCGTGGAGACCGTGAAACAGATGGGCGCAACCGCGCTGTCGATCACCCACGACATGGCCAGCGCCCGGAAAATAGCCGACCGGATCGCCATGCTCTACGAAGGCAAGATCATCTGGGCCGGACCGACTCCGGAGATCGACCAGTCCGAAAACCCCTACGTGGAGCAGTTTATCCACGGCCGGGCGGAAGGACCGATCGGGATGCAGGTGCGTGCCCTTTGATGGCTCCGGTCCCGCAAGAGGAGCTTCTTATTCACCTTGGCTAAGCGGGCATCGCGTTACGTCTGCCAGTCCTGCGGCAACGCCACGGCCAAGTGGAGCGGGCGCTGCGAAGCCTGCGAGGCCTGGAACAGCATCGTCGAGGAGGCGCCGCGCGACAGCGCGCCGGGCGGTCTCGGCCGGTCGTCACGCGCCGGGGGTGGCCAGCCTATCGAGGTTGTCAGCCTGGACGGTCAGGGCCAACAGGCCCCGCGTCTGGCAACGGGAATCGGCGAGCTAGACAGGGTCTGTGGCGGCGGTCTGGTGGAAGGGTCGGCGGTGCTGATCGGTGGCGACCCCGGTATCGGCAAGTCCACGATCCTTTTGCAGGCAGTAGCGGCGTTGGCCGCCGGCCAAGGCGCCGCGGCGGTCGGGCCGCTCTATATCTCCGGTGAGGAGTCCGTCGACCAGATCCGCCTCAGGGCGCGGCGTCTGGGCTTGAGCGAAGCCCGGGTCCAACTCGCCGCGGCGACCTCGGTACGCGACATCGTGGCCAGCCTCGACGTTCCCGAATCACCCCGCGTCGTGATCATCGATTCGATCCAGACCCTCTATGTCGATACCCTGGAATCGTCGCCCGGCAGCGTGGCTCAGGTGCGCGCCTCCGCGCAGGAGCTGATACGCCTGGCAAAACGCCGCGGCTTCACGGTCGTCCTGGTCGGCCACGTCACCAAGGACGGCGCCATCGCCGGCCCCAAAGTGCTCGAACATATGGTCGATACGGTGCTTTACTTCGAAGGCGAACGGGGCCATCAGTTCCGTATCCTTCGTGCGGTCAAGAACCGCTTTGGCCCGACCGACGAGATCGGTGTCTTTGAAATGACCGATGGCGGCCTGATGGAAGTGTCGAACCCCTCGGCCATTTTCCTCGCCGAACGGCGCGGTCACGTTTCAGGCGCCTCGGTTTTTGCCGGGGTCGAGGGAACCCGGCCCTTGCTGGTCGAGATTCAGGCCCTGGTTTCGCCCTCTCCCCTGGCCACGCCCCGGCGGGCGGTGGTTGGCTGGGATTCGGCGCGCCTTGCCATGATTCTCGCGGTGCTGGAGGCGCGTTGCGGGCTGGTATTGGCCGGCCGGGATGTGTATTTGAATGTTGCGGGCGGCCTGCGAATCGGCGAGCCGGCCGCGGACCTAGCCGTAGCCGCGGCCCTGATATCGGCGGCAAGCGGCGTGCCGGTGCCCGAGGACACGGTAATCTTTGGTGAGATCGGGCTATCGGGTGAGATACGCACGGTGAGTCAAAGGGAGAACCGGCTCAAGGAGGCCGCGAAGCTGGGCTTCCGGCGGGCCCTGGCGCCACAGCGACAAGTCAAGAAAGGAAGCCGCGAGGCGGCAGATGGCCTGGAGTTGACAGAGATTACGCATCTACAGGAGCTCGTCGGCCTTTTGGCCGGGGACGTTCGGATATCCCAAGGAGGGCCCAGTCTTGACCTTGGCTGATTTCCTGGTGTTGGGAATACTCCTGGTCTCGGGTGTTTTCGCCTACATCCGGGGGTTCGTACATGAACTGCTGACCTTGGCAGCCTGGGCCGGCGCCGCCCTGGTCACGCTCTACGGCTTCGAACACGTGGTGCCCACGGCGCGCGAGTTCATCCACATACAAGCCATCGCCGACATCGGCACCGGCCTAGCGATCTTCATCCTGGTGTTGATCGTGCTGACGATACTGACCCGCCTGCTGGCAAGGCGAGTCCAGAATTCAGCGCTCAGCACGCTGGACCGTTCGCTGGGCCTGGCCTTCGGCGTTCTCCGTGGCGCGCTGCTGATCTGCTTCTGCTGGGTGCTGGTCGCCTGGGCAGTGCCGCGCCGCGACTTTCCCGATTGGATCGCCGAAGCCAAATCCCTGCCGCTGGTCGAGACCGGGGCGGGCCTGCTCTATGCCCTGATACCGGAGCACCTCCAGCCCGACGACGAGCCGGATATCGACGACGATGCGCTCGACCTGGACCTCAGCTTCGAGGAATTGGTCCGTCCGCAACCAAAAGTCGCTGGACCCAGCGAAACCACAGGGTATAAGGACCGGGAACGCAGAGAGCTGAAAAGGCTCATCGAGGGTTCGCAGTGAGTGTTCGAGATCCCAGGGCCCTAACAGGCACCAATCCATTCGATGACGACAAGCTGCACGAAGAGTGCGGCGTTTTCGGAATCTTCGGCCATAACGATGCCGCGCCGCACACGGCGCTGGGCCTCCATGCCCTGCAGCATCGCGGGCAGGAGGCAGCGGGCATCGTCACCTGCGACGGCGAGCAGTTCCATGCCCACCGCGATCTCGGCCAGGTCGGCGACATCTTTTCACGTCAGGAAATCATCAACCGCCTGGTGGGCCCGTCAGCGATCGGCCATGTGCGCTATTCGACCAGCGGGGACACGGTCTTGCGCAACGTCCAGCCGCTGTTCGCCGACCTGCAGTTCGGCGGCTTCGCCCTGGCCCACAACGGCAACCTGACCAATGCCCTGTTGCGCCGCAAGGAGCTGGTCGGTCGCGGCTCGCTGTTTCAATCGACCTCGGACACCGAGGTTATCGTCCACTTGGTGGCGACCTCTCGGGCCGGAAGCATGCTCGACCGCCTGATCGACGCACTGCGCAAGGTCGAGGGCGCCTACTCGCTGGTCGGGCTGACCGACTCCTGCGTCATCGGCGTGCGTGACCCCCTGGGCGTCCGCCCATTGGTCCTTGGGCGGGTCGGTGACAGCCATATCGTGACCTCGGAAACCTGCGCGCTCGACATCATCGGCGCGGACTTCGTGCGCGACGTGGAACCGGGTGAAATGATCGTGCTTGATCAGTCCGGCGTCCACTCCCTGCGCCCCTTCCCACCGGCCCAGCGCCGATTCTGCATTTTTGAGCTTATCTACTTCGCGCGCCCCGATTCGGTGGTCGAGGGCACGAGCGTCTACGAGGCGCGCAAAAAGATCGGCGCCGAGTTGTCACGCGAAAGCGCCGTGCCGGCCGATGTGGTGATCCCGGTGCCGGATTCGGGTGTGCCGGCGGCAATCGGCTATGCCGAGTCCGCCGGTATCCCCTTCGAGTTGGGCATCATTCGCAACCACTACGTGGGGCGCACCTTCATCGAGCCGGGACAGCAGATCCGAAACCTCGGCGTGAAGCTCAAGCACAACGCCAACCGGTCCACCATTTCGGGCAAGCGGGTGGTTCTGGTCGACGATTCGATCGTGCGCGGCACCACTTCGGTCAAAATCGTCGAAATGGTCCGCGCCGCCGGCGCGACCGAAGTGCATATGCGCATCGCCGCACCGCCGACCATGCATTCCTGCTTCTACGGCATCGACACGCCGGAGCGCGAGGAGCTGCTGGCCGCGCAGATGGACGTGGCGGCCATGGCCCGCCATATTGGCGTGGACAGCCTGGCCTTCATATCGCTCGATGGGCTCTACCGGGCCATGGGCGAGCCAGGACGCAACGATCTGGCGCCGCAGTACTGCGATGCCTGCTTCACCGGCGACTACCCGACCCGGCTCAGCGACCGGGAAGATGACGAACAACCGACCCAGCTCACGCTTTTGGCGGAGCTGGCGTAACCCGCCCTTAACCTCCCCGGTTCATATGATACGGCGTCATGATCGGACGAATACTGAACGGATTATTCGCGGTGGCCGGTGCCGCCGGGTTTGCGCAGTTCCCGGCGTTCTACCAGCAGTATCTGCAACGCCTGGGCGGCCGGCGCGACCAGGCTCACCTGGACATCGGCCAAATTCTGCAGGACGCCCAGAACCTTGGGCAGACCCTGCAGGCGCATCTTAAGGAGCTGATGTCGAGTGGGACGAGCCAGGCCCGCCAGGCCGCCGAACGCGAGCTCGAACGTGTCGACAACGCCGAGCAACTGGAGACCGCCTACAATGCCCTGGTCGAAGCTGGCCCGCTGCAGCGTCCTATGGTTTTCGCCGAGTACTTCGACCCCTTTGTCGCCACCGAAACGGCGAAGATCTTCCAACCTTCGGTTCCCGTGACCACGGAAGCCTTGATTTATGCCGGCCTCGGCATGTTGATCGCGCTCGCCCTGCTGGCGGGCGGTGAAGCCGGTGGCCGCCAATTGGTGAGCCGGGTTAAGGGTTACTAGAGCCAATGAGCGAGATTTCCAGCCAAAGCCCCGGCCGACTGGCCGGCCGCATCGCCTTGGTGACCGGCGCCTCGCGCGGCATCGGCGCAGCCGTTGCCAAACGTTTTGCGGCCGAGGGCGCCCGTCTTATCCTGGTAGCGCGCACCGTGGGCGGCCTGGAGGAGGTCGACGATGCGGCCAGAAGCGCCGGTGGCGAGGCCGCGACACTCGTACCGCTCGATCTGCGGGATTTCGACAAGATCGACCAGCTGGGCGCCTCGCTCTACGAGCGCTTTGGGCGGCTCGATGTCCTGGTCGGGAACGCGGGAACCTTGGGCACGCTCTCGCCCATGGGACACATTCAACCCAAAACCTGGGCCGAGACCCTGGAGGTGAATTTGACCGCCAACTGGCGTTTGATCCGCAGCCTAGACCCATTGTTGCAGCAATCCGAGGCCGGCCGCGCCATCTTTGTGACCTCAGGCGCGGCATCGGGCGGGTTTCCCTATTGGGGGGCCTATGCCGCTTCCAAAGCCGGATTGGAAATGGTGGTGCGAACCTACGCCGCCGAAGTGCAGAAAACCAAGGTGCGCGCCAACCTGCTGGACCCTGGCAAGGTGCGTACCGCGATGCGGGCCCAGGCCTTCCCCGGCGAGAGCCCCGAGAGCCTGCCACCGCCGGAGGCAATAGCCGGCCTATTCGTTGAACTCGCAGCCTCGGACTGCATGAAGAATGGTGAGGTTGTCCGTGGCTACGAAAGCTAACCGTTCCAAGGCGACGAAATCACGGAAGTCAACGAAGCCATCCACGGCAGGTAACGACCGCCGCAAGGTGTCGGCCCCGAAGCCCGAAAAGTGGGTGAGCACGCGGCAGTTCCTGCAAAAGCGCTCCGCTTTCCTGTTGCTTTTGGTGGCGGTCGGGGCGGTCACGGTGCTGACTGGACTGTCGATTGAGCCCGCCAGGATCAAGGTACTATACAGCGAGGGGCAGCTGATCGAGAATACGACTGTCCTGCTTTATGGCGCCGCCCTCGCCCTATTGCTCGGCTGGTCGGCGGGCGAGCGGGAGCTGCGCCTGCTGATCGCCCTGGTAGTGTCGCTCTGCGCCTTTCGGGAACTCGATCTGCACAAGGCCTATACGTCGGAGAGCCTGTTCAAGATCTCCTACTACATCCGGGGTGACGACCCGATCATGGGCCGAATCGTAGCCGGCATCATCTTTATCGCGATTCTCGCGTTGCTGTTCCGCACGCTGATCTACTGCCGCAATCTGTTGAAAGGAATTGGGGCCGGCCAGCCCTTTGCCTATTCGGCGCTCACCGCGATCCTTCTGCTGCCGATTTCCAAAGTGTTCGATTCCAGCCCTCGGATGATTCACAAGCACCTCGGCTTCGATTTGCCAGCGGATGTGCGGCTCGGGCTCCTTGTCACGGAGGAAACGCTCGAGTTTACGGTCCCATTGCTGATCATCCTGAGCGTGGCGCAGTACAATGTCGGAAAGCTTGGAACCGCCGACAAGCCGGACATGGGGCCGAAAGAACCCTAATACCAAGTCTCGATGACAAAGACCTATTTCTTTGCGTAGGGATTCCGTCCCTTGCGGATCAAGATACGGATCGGCGTTCCCGGCAGATCGAAGTCCTCGCGCAGCGCGTTTTCCAGATAGCGCAGGTAGGCGCCCGGCAACTCTACCGGCTTTGAGCAGAAGATAGCGAAGCTGGGCGGCCGGCTCTTGGCCTGGGTGATGTATTTCAGCCGGATGCGCCGGCCCTGCGGCGCTGGCGGCGGGTGACTTGCGGTGACCGACTCCAGCCACCTGTTGAGTTCGGCGGTCGCGATTCGCCGATTCCAGATCTCATAGGCGGCCAATACCCCGTCGAGCAGACGGTCCAGATTGCGACCCTGTAGCGCCGAGATGGAGATCACCGGCACGCCGCGGATTTGCGGCAAGGATCGCTCCAGGCGGTCACCGATCTCTTTCATGGCCCGGGCCCGGTCCCTGCAAAGGTCCCATTTGTTGACGGCGATGACCAGGGCCCTGCCCTCGTCCACCACCATGCGCGCGATGATCAGGTCCTGTTTTTCCATCGGCGCATCCGCGTCGACCACCAGCACCACGACATGGGCGAAGCGAACCGCCCGGAGGCCGTCGGCGACGGACAGCTTTTCCACCTTGCCGGTTACCTTGGGGCGGCGGCGCATGCCGGCCGTATCGAACAGGCGAATAGCGTGGTCCTTGTAGCGCCAGTCGATAGCAATGGCGTCGCGGGTGATGCCGGCCTCGGCGCCGGTCAACAAGCGTTCCTCGCCGATCAAGCGGTTGACCAGGGTCGACTTGCCCACATTGGGGCGGCCGATCACGGCCAGCTGCAAAGGGCGCTCCCGGGCGCCTTCCTCATCGTCGTCGTCGGGCGGCGCATCGTCGGCATTGGGAAAGTACGCCGCAATCGCGTCGCGTAGCTCGGAGAGGCCTTCCCCGTGCTCGGCCGAAACGACGACCGGTTCTCCCAGACCCAGGCTGTTCGCCTCCCCGGCCCCCGCCGCACCAAGCTGGCCTTCGCACTTGTTGGCCAGGAGCAAGGTGGGCGTGGGGCTGCGCCTAAGCAACCGGGCGAAGTGCTCGTCCAACGGGGTGACGCCGGCCCTTGCATCTACCAGGAAAAGCACCAGATCGGCGGTCCGGACCGCCTCATCGGTCAACTTTCTCATGCGCGCCTCGAGGCTCTCGTCGAACGCCTCTTCGAGGCCGGCGGTATCGACCACCCGGAACGAAAGATCGAACAAATCGGCCTGCCCTTCGCGCCGGTCTCGGGTCACGCCGGGCTGATCATCGACCAGCGCCACGCGCCGGCCGACCAGCCGATTGAACAGGGTCGACTTGCCGACATTCGGCCGGCCGACAATGGCCACGGTGAAGGTCATGACCAATTCCAGCTAACGCAAGGCGACGAGATCGGCGCCCTCGGTGATGAAATACAGCGTGTTGCCGGCGACAACAGGCGCCAACACCGGCGCGCCCGGCAGATTCATTTCGCCCAGCAGTTCGCCGGTATAGGGCGAAACCGACACAACGGCCCGGTTCGATCCGGCCAATATGAGCCGGTCACTGGCCAGCACCGGGCCAAACCAGCGGATCGGGTCTTCGCTTTCCTCGGGATCCTCGAAACGCGGCAAGGGCAAAACCCACCTTATGCGGCCGTTGCGGCGGGTCAGGCAAACCAACTTGGCGTCCGTGGTGACCAGATAGATGAACTCGCCGGCAACCCAAGGCATTTGAACGCCGCCCAGGTCGACATCCCAGGCCCGCGCCCCGCGGCGCAGGTCGGTCGCCACCATCCGCCCGGAATGGCTGATCGCCAGAACGATGCCCCGGTCGATCACCGGCATGGCGCGGATATGGGCCAGATCGGCCATGGGATCGATCCCTTTGACCGACGACAGGCCCTCGTTCCACAGCACACGGCCGTTCTCCGCCAGAAGCGAGAATATTTCCCCGGACGAATAGGGCACAACCACGCTGGATCCCGACACCGCAGGACTGGCGGCGCCAAGCAGGCTGGCCGTTTCCTGAATACCGCTGTGCTCCCAAAGACGCCGGCCATTGCTCACGGCCAGGGCAAAGGTCTGGTTGTCGATGGAAATAACGAAAACCCGGCCACCGCTCACCGTCGGCGCCGCCCGGATCGGCGCGGGCAGTTGCTGCGACCAGAGCACTGCGCCATCCTCGGCACTGAGCGCAAAGACCATGCCGAACCCGGTCGTCGCATAGAGACGGCCGTCATCGTAGGCGATGCCGCCACCGAAGAAACCGTCTTCTTCTTCCTCGGGTTCCAGATCGCTGCGCCAGATACGTTTGCCGCTGACGCTATCGAAAGCGCTGATCAGCGAGCGGGCATCCATCGTATAGACACGGTTAGAGACCACGAGCGGCTGCGCAAGAAGGCGCCGGTCATCGGCCTCGCCCGCCCCGATATCCGAGCGCCACGCCACGGCGGGCGTATCGGTCAGGGACAGGTGGTACATCGCATGGCTGGCTACGCCACCGCTCTGGCTCCAGGCATCGTTGACGTAGGGCGACGGCAGCCGCACCTCCAGGCCGGCGAGCCTGGGGTCCGCCTCCAGGCTCCGGTCGAAAGTCATGACCGCGATCCGTTCACCCTCCAGCTTCGGCCCGCTATCGGAGGTGCCGAACCAGGAATCCTCGCAGCCGGCCAGAACCAATCCGCTGAGCAGAAGGCAAACGAAGCGTGACCTCATGTCCCGGCTTCACTCTTGGAGGGCGTTCAGCATCTGGGACGCCCGGGCCCGCAGTGCGACCGGCGCATTGGGGTCATCGGAGATCTGGGTATAGATCTCGCGGGCCCGCGCGCTGTCGCCTTGCCGCAAGGCCAGCGTGGCGATCAGTTCCAGGGCGACCTCCTGAAAGCCGCCATCGGCCTCGGAAAGGGGCGTGAGCCGCGCTTCCAGGGTGACCGGATCGCCATCCTCCATCTGGTGCATGACCGAAAGCAGCGTGGCCACGCCCTGAAACGCCGGGCCGGCGGCCGAACTCCCGGCCAAGCGGTCCCAGATCTCGATGGCTGCCGCTTTGTCCCCGGAGTCCGCCAGTAGCCGCGCCTGATTGAAGGCCGCGAGGGTAGCGTAACCGCCGTCACTGTCCGCCAGCGTGCCGAACTCGGCAATGGCGGCATCGCTATCGCCGCGCTCTATCAGCTGCGCGGCCGCGGCATAGCGATCCGAGAGTTCGGTCTGTGTCTTGGTATACCACCAGTTCCAGGCCTGGTACCCCGCCGTCGCCAGAACCACTGCGACAGCGCCCCCGATCATGAAGGAGCCGTACTTGCGCCAAACTTTGGCGGCCCGATCCCGTCTCAGGTCCTCATCGACTTCTTTGAAGATATCAGCCACAGCCAGC
>Ga0265309_10000214_pt1 | contig 21752 bp, 23 predicted proteins | sample Helome_FD_192492 | JGI IMG/M metagenome (GOLD analysis project Ga0265309, IMG submission 192492) | Marine sediment microbial communities from subtidal zone of North Sea - Hel_20160524 (Illumina Assembly) | ecosystem: Environmental > Aquatic > Marine > Subtidal zone > Sediment ...
TGTAGAAACATAGCCTGTAAGATCGCCAAATCTACGTACACGAATATCATCGACCTTTTTGATAACATCCCCCGTTTGCAAACCGGCATCATCGGCACCTGATTCATCTTCAATACCATCAACATAGACGCCATCAATTTCATTTACGCCCTTATCAACAGCTTGCTGGGTGTTCAGTCTTACCGTGGTTATGCCCAGGATCCCTTTCTGTACATTGCCAAATTCCATGATGTCCTCAATCACTTTTTTTGCCAAATTGCTCGGCACGGCGAAGGAATAGCCTACATAAGATCCTGTTTGAGAAGTAATAGCAGTATTTATGCCGATTAGATCCCCATTGGTATTGACTAGTGCGCCTCCACTATTACCGGGATTTACAGCCGCATCTGTTTGGAGAAAGGATTGATTTCTACCCAGATTCCTCGCTTTAGCACTAACGATCCCTGCTGTGACAGTAGAAGTCAGATTAAAAGGATTTCCAACAGCCAATACCCATTCCCCGATCTTCGTATTATCTGAATCACCAAAGGCAATATAGGGGAGGGGTTGCTCAGGCTCAATTTTTATCAAAGCAATATCCGTCGTTGGGTCCGCCCCTACGACAGTGGCTTCATATGAGCCATTATTATTTAGGGTTACGTGCAATTCCTTGGCTTTATCAATCACATGATTATTTGTAACGATATACCCATCGGGTGATATGATAACCCCGGATCCTGAGCCTAATTGAGGCCTTGAATTCCCTTCCGAACCATAGAAGAAATCAAAAATGCTGGTCGACCCTTTAGAGGTCGTTAAGTTTTTGACGTGCACAACTGCATTGACTGTTTGTTCTGCAGCGATCGTAAAGTCTACATCTTCAATAGCACTATTTCCCAAAAGTAATGGTTTGCTCGAAGTTGAAATTACAGGCATTTCACTGGAAGCCGCAACTACCGTGGTATCAGGGTTGTCAAAAAACAAGAGATAAGTTCCCAAGGTTAGGGCCCCCGCAAAAACGGCTACTACGAAAAGGCTTGCTATATTCTTCATATCGGATACTATATTATTAATTTGTAGTAAAAATAAACAAAGGGGATTTTCATCTATTTTGATTTAACGTCTCTTTAACTGCTAAAATTAGCTTAAATAAAATTCTATCTTTACGCTGCATAACTATGCTCCTGCATTTCTATAAATATCACGGAACCGGCAACGATTTTATTCTGATCGATAACAGACAGGACAACTTTCCCAAAAATGATACCAAGCTGATCCGCAATTTATGCGACAGACATTATGGTATTGGGGCAGACGGACTCATTCTTTTGGAGCGAGACCATTCCCTGGATTTTAAAATGGTTTATTATAATTCTGATGGTAAGCCTGGCAGTATGTGCGGGAATGGGGGCAGATGTATAGTGGCTTTTGCTCATTTCCTGGATCTGGTTCAGGATAAGGCTTCCTTCAGTGCCAACGGCGATCACTACAAAGCAGAAATAGAAAATGACATAATATCCTTGTCTATGCGTGATGTGAGCGATGTAGAAACTCATGATTCCCATTGGTTTGTGGATACTGGATCTCCTCATCACATAGAGATGGTGGAGGATCTGGATGCTCTGAATGTGGTTGAAAAAGGAGCCAAATTGCGGTATGAGGTCTATGGAGAGACAGGTAGTAATATCAATTATGTGAGTCTTGGATCAAAAGATACATTCGAGGTACGGACATATGAGCGCGGTGTCGAGGATGAAACCCAGTCATGTGGCACAGGGGTAACTGCTGTAGCTTTGGCCATGCATCATGCAGGGAAATCCCAATCCAGTAAAATAAAAATAAAAACGTTGGGCGGAGACTTAGAAGTTCACTTTGATGGCGATGCTTCAGGCTATTTCAATATTAAACTTAAAGGACCGGCAGTGCAGGTATTCAAAGGCTATTTGGAATGTTGATTTTACAAGGAGAACATATCTATTTGAGGGCACTAGAACCGCGTGATCTGGAATTCTTATATGAACTAGAGAATAATTCATCTATTTGGGAGATCAGTGGGACCAAGACGCCTTATGCCAGGCATGTATTACGCACCTATTTAGATAATGCCTTCAAAGATATTTACGAGGTAAAGCAATTGCGCTTGGGTGTCTGCGATAAAGAAGACCGACTTCTGGGCCTGATCGATCTGTTTGATTTTGACCCTGGCCATATGCGGGCCGGAGTGGGAATTGTCATTTTGGAATCCAATGACAGGAATCAGGGAGTAGGGACAGAAGCCCTAACCTTGCTGCTTAATTATGCATTTTCAACGCTTAACCTGCGTCAGGTTTATGCCAATGTTGGGAAGGACAACGAATTGAGCTTACATCTTTTTGCCAAGCTTGGTTTTGAGGAGATCGGGATCAAAAAAGACTGGATCCGAAGTGCAAATGGATTTAAAGATGAGGTTATGTTACAGAAAATAAATACCTGATATGTATCTAAAAAGACTCGTGCTTTTGGTCTTACTGATAGGTCTGATACTTTGTGCGGGCTTTGCCTATATGGTGTATAATGCCCTGCTGTCGCCAAATACAACTTTTGAAAAGTCTCAGGTTACCGTATTTATCCCATCAGGATCAACGATAGACGATGTCGCGGAAATCCTGGATCCTTATATAGACAATTCGGATTCATTTTACCAGGTTGCTCGAAGGAAGCACTATGATCAAAATATCAAGCCGGGTAAATATGTCTTGATGAAAGGCATGAATAATAATGATCTGATCAATACAATAAGAAGCGAGAATACGCCGGTCAGCGTGTCCTTCAACAACCAGGAAACCCTGGCAAATCTCGCAGGACGCATCAGTCAGCAAATAGAAGCAGACAGCCTTTCCCTTTTAGAAGCATTTCAGGAAGACACCTTCTTGAAGAACAATGGCTTTACCAATGAAACAGCGCTGGCAATGTACCTGCCAAATAGTTATGAATTCTATTGGAATACCAAGGCAGAGAGTTTCAGGGATCGAATGAATGAGGAATATTCACGCTTTTGGACTGAGGCGCGGGAAAACAAAGCAAAGGCCTTGGGGCTGAGTAAAACAGATGTAGTCTCCCTGGCTGCTATTGTACAAAAAGAAACAGCCAAAGTTGATGAAAGACCCAGGGTGGCCGGTGTCTATTTAAACAGGATAAAGCGGGGTATGAAATTGCAGGCCGACCCTACCGTGATATTTGCCATTAAACACAGCAGTGGGAACTATGATACTATAATAAAACGGGTCTTATACCGAGATCTAAAAATAGATTCCCCCTATAATACATATAAGTATACTGGTGTTCCTCCCGGCCCCATTGCTATGCCCGACATCTCATCTATTGACGCCGTTCTCAATAGCGAAAACCATAATTATCTCTATTTTGTGGTTAATGTAGAGCGATTTGGCTACCATATGTTTGCCAGTACCTTAGCGCAACATAACCGAAATAAAGCGCAATACGTCCGATGGCTTGATCAACAAAATATCAATCGCTAGCTTAATTGTCGGGTTATTCCTACCATTCACCCAGCATTTCATCCATTTTATACATATTTTAAGAAAAATCCCTGTTATCTGGAGTAATTTCGTCTTGTGAAATGAGCGCAGTTCATAATTGGATGTAAGTCGTATGAAAACACTAGTATGAAAAAGTGGATAGGCACCATCAGTATGCTTACCATGATTTTTATTTTAGCAAGTTTCACTAGCAAAACAACCAAGAAAGTTAGTGTACCCAGTTCGCTAAAAGTAAATGAACCTACTATGGTTTTGTTTCCCAAAGACAAAACCACGCTACGCACGACTTCGATATTCCCACCGTTTATCGGCAGCTCGTATGTGGGTTTCAAGGAAGCTCTTGGCTTTAAAGAATCATCGGGCAATTATTTTATCACAAATACCTATGGCTATTTAGGAAAATATCAATTTGGTATTGCTACCCTAAATCTGATGGGTGTGTATAATGCGTCTCAATTCCTTCGTGATCCTGAACTTCAGGAACGGGCATTCTATACCAATATGACCAGGAATAAATGGATCTTGCGGAAGGACATTGGAAGATTTAAGGGAAAACGAATTAAGGGAGTGCAAATTACTGAATCTGGCATATTAGCGGCTGCGCATCTGGCAGGGGCAGGGAATGTAAAACGCTTTTTGCGATCCTATGGGAATCATGATAAATGTGATGCGTATGGAACCAGTATTTCTGCATATCTCCAAAAATTTGGAGGGTATGATCTTTCCGGAATCAGGCCAAAACGAAATCCTAAGGTCTAATCAAACCTTAGCAAATGGATCAGCCCTGTAGTTCTAACTGCAGGGTTTTTTTATGATTTAATGAGAAACATGGCAGGCCGTTTGTGAAGATCAGGAACTTCTTCTCGCCACTCAGCTATTGTTTTGGTCGAGATTATTTCTGTCGGAAGGGTTAGATCTGCTGCGATGCAAAGACGAGTTTGTTTAGATAAAGCAGCTAGGAGGTCGCGGATCAAACTGTTATTTCTATATGGAGTTTCAATAAAAAGCTGTGTTTGATCTTTCTCCCGCGACTCTTTTTCCAATTCCTTGATCTTCTTTTTACGATCAGATCCATCTATGGGCAAGTACCCATGGAAGGCAAATTGCTGGCCGTTCAGTCCACTTCCCATAAGTGCTAAGAGAAGGGAAGAAGGCCCTGGCATGGGAATGACTCTGATACCTTTCTCATGAGCAAGTATGACAACTTCGGCACCCGGGTCTGCTACGGCCGGGCTTCCAGCTTCTGATACAACTCCTACATCGTGGCCTTCAAAACAAGGATCCAGAAAACTGGGAATTTGCGAAGCATCTGTAAATTTATTTAAGGGCATTAGCACTAGTGATGCCTGGGATTTTCTAGGATGGACTTTTTTGATAAATCTGCGTGCCGATTTCTCATTTTCAACTATGAAATAAGTGATCCGTTCGATGGCCTTCTTCACGGAAAGTGGCAGTACTTCCAGAGGTTCAGTGTCGCCTAGTGTTGTGGGGATTAAATAAAGGGCACCCGTTTTTTTACCTTTTTTTTTGGCCATGGTTAGAGATTGATAATGTCTTCACAGAATTTGTCGCATGCCCGGTTTATCAGATCAAATACATGATCAAAACCATCGACACCGCCATAGTATGGATCAGGTACTTCATTTTCTGATCCGGGGAGGAGGTCTAAAAGTAAAGAAACTTTTTTTCTGGCGGCCTCATTTGGTGCTAAATGAAGGATGTCTGCAAGATTACTCTGGTCCATGGCATAGATCAAATCAAAATCTTCGAAATCGGCCACTTCAAATTTACGGCAGCGCTGCCGGCTTATATCGATCCGGTTCTTTCTGGCCACGGCAATAGATCTGGGATCGGGCGGATTACCAATATGGTATCCGGCTGTGCCTGCAGAATCAACATAGATCGGGATATTGGTTACCTTAGATTGCAGTATGCCTTCGGCCAGGGGAGAGCGGCAAATGTTGCCAAGGCAAACCATGAGCACCTTGGTTGGCATCGGGTATTAAGCGAATTTCTTGGTTAGATCTTCTATATACTTACGGAACTGCTTATCAGTTTCAGCAAGATTGTCAACAGTTTTACAGGCATGAAGCACTGTGGCATGGTCGCGCTTACCAATTTGTGATCCAATGCTTGCAAGCGAGGCTTTGGTATACTTCTTGGCAAAGAACATAGCCAACTGTCTGGCTTGTACTATATGCCTTTTTCGGGTTTTAGATTGCAGAGTTGCCACATCCATTTCAAAATAATCGGAAACCACTTTCTGAATGTAGTCTATTGACACTTCCCGCTTGGTATTCTTAACGAATTTTTCGACTACCTGCTGGGCCAATTCCAATGTTACTTCTTTTTTGTTGAAAGAAGATTGAGCAATTAGGGATATAATGGCACCTTCCAGTTCCCGAATATTAGTTTTGATATGTTTTGCCACATATTCGATGATGTCTTCAGGCATTTCAACCCCATCCCTGTACAACTTATTCTTTAAGATCGAGATCCGTGTTTCGTAGTCAGGATTTTGCAGCTCAGCAGAGAGTCCCCATTTAAAACGAGATAAGAGACGTTGCTCTATGTCCTGCATGTCTACAGGTGCTTTGTCTGAAGTTAAAATCACTTGCTTCCCGTTTTGGTGCAGGTGGTTGAAGATATGAAAGAACACATCTTGAGTACCAGTCTTTCCACTAAGGAATTGAACATCATCAATGATAAGCACATCTATCAATTGATAGAAATGGATAAAATCATTTCGCGTATTCTTCTTAACAGATTCAATATACTGTTGCGTAAATTTTTCTGCCGATATATATAGGACAGTTCGCTCCGGATACTTGTCTTTGATCTCAACACCAATGGCATGGGCCAAGTGCGTCTTGCCCAAACCAACACCACCAAAAATTAACAAGGGGTTAAAAGAAGTACCCCCCGGTTTATTGGCTACTGCCATCCCCGCCGAACGTGCCAAGCGGTTGGAATCTCCCTCGAGGAAATTCTCAAAATTATAATTGGGATTTAATTGAGATTCTATTTTGATATTGCGAATACCCGGAATGACAAAAGGATTTTTTAATTCCGGATTTTTGGAATGAATAGGCACATCCATTTCTTGAGGTGAAACGCCGCCCCTGTTCGTACTGGGTATCCGCTCGGTAAAAGGTTCTGAATTTCCGTAAGTGTTCTCCATCTTTATTATATAGACCAACTTTGCACCTTCACCAAGCTCTTTGGTGAGGGCTACTTTCAACAATTTCACATAGTGCTCTTCCAGCCATTCATAAAAGAATTTACTGGGCACCTGGATGCTTAATGCGTTGTCTTGAATTTTGATGGGTTCGATGGGCTCAAACCACGTTTTGAAAGCCTGCGGTTGGATATTGTCTTGGATAAATGCCAAACAATTGTTCCAAACGGAATTCGCAGTTATACCCATCTTAAAAATACTCTATTGAACGGTTAGTGATTACTTCTGCAGGTAAAAGATAGCTCTTGACGATGCTAATTTACAAGTGAGACAAATATGTGAACAAAAAACATAAAAAAAAAATCAATTAGGGGTTGATTTTTCCCTTTTTTTTTTGCAAGTTTTCAGCCCTAGAGGGTAATCTCCTAAATATAGAGTTTTTGCCTAAATAATCATGAATTTTTCGACGATTTCTTTTAGAGTACGGTATGCCGAAACCGATCAAATGGGTGTGGTATATCACGGCAATTATTTGCAATACCTTGAGATGGGTAGGGTAGAGTGGTTAAGGGCTTTGGGAATTTCCTACAAACAAATGGAAGAAGACGGCATCAAATTACCGGTAATTTCTGTAAACCTGAAATATCTAAGATCGGCAGCCTATGATGACCACATAACAGTGGTTACAAAAATCAAAAAACTGCCACAGGTTAAGATTGAATTTGACTATGAGATCAAGTCGGAAAGTGGAGATATTCTTGTAGAAGCAAATACTGTATTAGCCTTTATGGACATTGCGACAAACAAGCCTATACGTTGTCCGGATTCATTACTGCAGAAAATTGAAAAAACGTACTTCTAAAAAAGGGCAACTAACAAAATACTTACCACAGCCAGGCCTATTCCAGCCCAATTCGTCTTACTTATATGCTCTTTAAATAAGGCAATCCCAAGCAGGGTTGTACACATAACAATGGCCACGTTATTTAAGGTAAAGACCGTGGCACTATTTAAAGCTGGCGTATTTAATGCACGTAATAAAAAGTAGATCGAGAAAAAGTTGGGGACACCTAATATGATCCCGGCAAGCACATTGCGTTTACCAAACGAAAAGAGGCGCTTGGCACGCGTTGCACTAATAAACACCAATCCTGTTAAAGCTGCTGCAGCAAAAACAGCTGCACTGAATATCGGAAATTCTGACTCTGTAACGAGTCCATCCTGAATGTATTTGATACATACATCTATGATGCCCGAACCGAGAAAGACCAATGCAGGCAGAAGCAAACCTTTGCTTCGAAAATTGGACCCTGGCTTTACAGAGGCGTAATAAACGGCTAACAATGCCAGGATGATCCCAGCGATTTTTAATACGCTCAAGGTCTCATTATACAACCAAACCCCGAACAGGACAGGTATGGCCAAAGACATTTTGGTAGCCACTGATGCCACAGAAACACCCAGGTCCTGAGACGTTTTCGCCATTAAGTTAAAAACTACAATGAATAGAATGCCAAGGGCAATAGCGGGAAAAAACCAGGATTTTTCCGGGAGGGTTGTTAAGGGAATGGATTGCCCGAAGAGGATTAGACCTACGCTACATGCTGTAACATAGTTAAAAATGATAGCAAATAATGTTTCAACCTTATAGGTGGCAAACAGCTTAAATATGACAAAGATCAAACTGGAGCAGGCTACAGATAATAAGAGATCAAGCATTTATAGTTTTGATTTGAGTTGGGTAATGTCTTCCACGCCCACCTGGAGATGCCAGGTTTGGAGTCCGACGGATCTTGCAGATTCAATATGTACCAGGGTATCATCTACAAATAATGCACAATTGGGTAAGAGTGCATTCTCAGCGATCACCTTTTGAAATATGTTGGGATCGGGTTTGCTCATCTTTACTTCATGGGATAGATATACCTTATCAAATAAGCCGAAAAATTCTGTCATAAGATCTGATCCCAATTCATCAAAACAATATTGTATGTGCAGCTCATTAGTGTTTGACAGCAGAAAACAACGATATTCCCCATCTTTTTTAAGTGACTTAAGAAATTCTATTCGTTCCTGTGGCAGGTCTAATAATATAGCGTTCCAGGCTTTTACCAAGTCTTCCGCCTTATGACCAGGGAGTATGGCCATAACTTGAGCAATAAAGTCTGAAGTGGATATCAAGCCTTTTTCATAACGGTCGTGGCATTCAAATAACACAGCCGGGATATCCTTGACGCCTAATTTTTGCAATTCTCTAAGCGTTGCCGGTTTATCCAGGTTGATAAAAACATCGCCAAAATCAAAAATTAGGCTATCTATCATTCCTATATATTAATAAGGTATCAGAACCAATTTTTTCACGATGAGTTATTTGTCCATTGGCCTCAGGGGCTCTAAGTCCTTCCTCAAATTCCATATTTCCTGTTAGAACCCGCGCCTCATCCCACAATCCCGCCTCCATAAATGTCAGCAGCGTTTGCCTCCCACCTTCTACAAATAGACTGTTTATCTTTTTATGGTGCAGCTCATTTAATAGATTCTCAGCAAGTTGATCGTCAAAAGGGATCGTAATATGCTGCACATGGGAAGGAAGATCCGTCCTGTTTTCAGGACTCACGATCCAGGTAGGGGCGGCATCGTTACATACCCTGTGGCTTTCTTTAACTTGATTTTCTTGGTCTAAGACAACGCGCACCGGTGATCTTCCCGTCCAGCGACGCACATTAAGTTCCGGGTTGTCTTCGAGGACTGTTTTGGATCCTACCAAGATGACTTGCTCCTGGCTTCGCCATTGATGCACACGCTGCCTTGCCAGGGTACCGGTGATCCAATAGGGCTTTTTTTCGTCCTTTCGTAATCCATCCTCAGGTGCCATGAAACCATCTGAGGTCTGCGCCCATTTTAAGGTAATATATGGACGTCTCTTTTCATGATAATATAGAAAACGCTTGTGATGTTCACGACAAGCTGGCTCAAGTACATTGGTAATCACTTCAATGCCGGCATTTTCAAGTGAGATAATGCCTTTTCCGTCAACAACCGTATTAGGATCCCTGATCCCAATAACCACTCGGGGGATCCCTGCAGTTATTATGGCATCTGAACAGGGAGGAGTCTTCCCATGGTGTGAACAGGGTTCTAAGCTTACATATAAGGTACTGTCTTCTATTAGACGTTTATCTTCAATTTGGGACAAGGCATTTACTTCTGCATGAGGACCGCCATATGGACTTGTAAAGCCTTCTCCAATGATTTTATTATTGTGTACGATACAGGCACCTACAGCAGGATTTGGCGCAGCACTACCTATGGCATTCTGACCTAATTCCAGGCAACGGATAATATATTTTTCATGTATCTTCACAGGGCAAAAATAGGATTAAAAAGGCAACAATGAATTCGACCATTTACAGGGCGATACAGGCCGAAGATAATCCGTATCTCGCCCGGATCATCACCTCAATTTTAGAAGAAATGGAAGTTCCGAAAAAGGGAACAGGTTTTGCCGACTTATCCATAAAAAATATGCATGCTACCTTTAGTAAGACAAGGACTTTTTATTTTGTGCTTGAGCAAGAGGGCATTTTGCTGGGTGGCTCGGGGATAGCCCCTCTATCAGGGGCATCAGAGGATGTTTGTGAATTGCAGAAGATGTATTTAGACCCTGCTGCACAAGGCAGGGGTCACGGAAAAAAATTACTCCATTTTTGCCTGGACAAAGCCAGGGAGTTCGGCTACAAAATATGTTATTTGGAAACTATGTCTATTATGAAAACGGCTCAAGAGTTATACCTGCAAAATGGGTTTACCTATCTAACAGAACGTATGGGCAATACGGGTCACTTTGCCTGTCCTGTTTGGATGCACAAGAAATTATAAAATGCTGTTAAGAGAGATCAAGAATATTTATCACTTGGAATTGGATACGATATACCCTAAAGAGGAAGTGGATAGCTTGTTTTCTCTTGCCCTCTCGCATTATCTTAAGTTTGACCGGTTCATATTAGCATTGCAACCCGACCTGGTGATCAGCAAGAAGGAGGAACAACCACTTTTTGAAGCACTGGCGGTACTAAAGCAGCATGTTCCCATTCAGTATATTCTCGGGGAAACACATTTTATGGATATCCCCATCAAGCTAACTAAAGGTGTGCTCATACCCAGACCAGAAACCGAAGACCTCGTTCGTTGGATCTTGGAGGATACGGCTGAAGATAAAGAATTCACTTGCCTTGACATTGGCACTGGGAGTGGGGCTATAGCCATAGCCTTAAAAAAAAGCAGGCCTAAGATCACAATGTACGCACTTGATAATTCCAGTCATGCTATTGAAATATCCTCAGAAAATGCCCTGATCCAGGAAGTGGATCTTCAGCTTTTGGAATTTGATGTGTTGGGGGAGAATTCCTTGGATTTACTTGTTGATATTGTTGTATCTAATCCGCCCTATGTCCGGGAACAGGAGAAAAGTTCAATAGCACCCAATGTATTGGATCACGAACCTCATGAAGCCCTTTTTGTATCTGACGAAGATCCCCTGCGTTACTATACAGCAATTCTCGATTTATGTAAGAAAACTTTAGTAGAAGGCGGTTCTGTATATTTTGAGATCAATGAAGCCCTTGGGGAAGAAATGAAAGCGCTATTAAAGAAGTATGGCTATTCGGATATTCAACTGAAGAAAGATATATTTGAAAAACCCAGAATGATCAAAGGGAAGAAGGGCTGATATGAGTGTCAAAGACGAAATAGAACTACTGAGAAAGGAATTAAGGGTACATAACTACAAGTATTATGTACTCGCAGAACCTCTGATTTCGGACTATGAGTTTGATATGAAACTAAAGGCCCTCCAGGAGCTGGAAGAGGCCAACCCCGAATATTATGACCCTAATTCTCCTACGCAACGCGTGGGCGGGAGTGTTACCAAGAATTTTGAAACTGTCGTCCATGCTTTCCGTATGTATTCGCTGGACAATTCGTATTCCAGGGAAGAAGTACTTGAATGGGAAAAGCGTATTCGAAAAATATTGGGTGATGTACTCATCTCTTTTACCTGTGAACTTAAATATGACGGGGCTTCTATTAACCTTACGTATAAGTCGGGAGAACTACATCGTGCAGTAACTCGTGGAGATGGTGTGCAGGGCGATGATGTAACGACTAATATCAGGACGATCAGATCTATCCCTCTTAGATTGCAGGGCAATTTTCCTGATGAATTTGAGGCTCGGGGAGAGATCATTCTTCCGCTGCAGGGATTTGCCAAAATGAATGAACAGCGGATAGAAGCCGGAGAGGATCCCTATATGAACCCGCGTAATACGGCAGCAGGTAGTATCAAACTACAGGATAGTGCGCTTGTGGCAGAACGACCGCTGGAATGCCTTGTTTATGGCCTGGCAGCAAACAGACTACCACTATCATCTCAATTTAACATGTTAGAAGATGCGCGTAAATGGGGATTTAAAGTGCCTATTGAGGCGAGGGAATGCAGTAGTGTAGACGAGGTCATGGAATTCATTGAGCAGTGGGATATAAAACGACATGAACTGCCCTATGAGACGGATGGTGTAGTAATTAAAGTAAACGACCTTGTTCAACAAGAAGAATTAGGGTATACCGCCAAGTCGCCCAGATGGGCCCTGGCCTATAAATTCCAGGCAGAAGAAGCAACAACGGTACTAAGAGAGATCACATACCAGGTAGGCAGAACGGGGGCGATCACACCAGTAGCCAATTTAGAGCCTGTCCTATTAGCAGGCACAACGGTAAAGCGAGCTTCCCTTCACAATGCAGATCAAATAACAAAACTGGATGTCCGTGTAGGAGATACGGTATACGTAGAAAAAGGAGGGGAGATCATTCCAAAGATCACGAAAGTAGAGTTGACTAAACGTGCCTCAGGATCTCAACAAACACAGTATATAACCAATTGTCCTGAGTGCCAAACCCCTTTGGTTAGAAATGAAGGGGAGGCACAGCATTTTTGCCCTAATGAGATGGGCTGCCCGCCGCAGATCACTGGTAGGATCCAGCATTTTATTTCCAGGAAAGCCATGGACATTGAAGGCATGGGCAGTGAAACTGTTGTTCTCCTCTTTAATGAGGGGCTAATTAAAAATTATGCAGATCTGTATACCCTGACAAAAGCACAGATTGAGCCCTTGGAGCGTATGGCGGAGAAATCGGCAGAAAACCTCGTTAAGGGTGTGGCTGCTTCCAAAGAAATTCCGTTCGAGCGCGTACTCTTTGCCCTTGGGATCCGCTTTGTTGGTGAAACAGTTGCCAAAAAACTGGCAAGGGCATATGGCAATATAGATGCTCTTATGAATACTTCTTTTGAGGAGTTGATAAACGTGGATGAAATCGGTGATCGGATCGCTCAAAGTGTGATAGACTTCTTTGAGGATGAGCGAAACAGAGAGATCATTGAACGATTGAGGCATTACGGACTGCAATTTTCACTGAGTGAGGATCAATTGGCGAATCAATCTGACACCCTAAAAGGGAAGACTTTTGTAGTATCCGGCGTCTTTGAGACCATCAGTAGAAATGAACTTAAGAAATTGATCGAAGATAATGGCGGAAAAGTTTCCTCTTCAATTTCGTCAAAGACATCCTTTGTAGTAGCCGGGGCAAATATGGGTCCTAGTAAGAAAGTTAAGGCAGACGATCTGGGGATTCCAATTATAACCGAGTCGGAGTTTCTTGCCATGCTCAATTCCTAAACTATGATCACCAATACGACCCAACGCTTTTTGGGGGCTCTAATTTCAATCTCGGCACTATTATGGCGGGACAGACGCACGCGCAGTTGGCTTATAGGTCCGATGCTCCTTTTAATTGGCGGCTTTTTTATCCCTCAACAAATGATCATACCTGTGAAGGGGGCCAGCACGCAGAATTGGGATATAAAATCATTTTGGGCGTACCCCTGGGGAACTTCAATTACCCATAAGGGAATCGATATTTTCGAAGAAAGGGGGACAGACGTGATCTCCGCTACTCATGGAGTGGTAGTTTACACCCATGAAGGGGGCAAGGGAGGAAAATCTGTTATGATCCTGGGACCTAAATGGCGTTTCCATTATTATGCCCACTTGGATAGTTATGATGCGGTAACTTTTCAGCCGGTACGAAGAGGGACAGTTATAGGTGCAGTGGGGGATACCGGAAATGCCGTAGGGAAGCCACCCCATTTGCACTATGCGATCACTTCCCCATTTCCTTATTTCTGGCTTTTTGATTCAGAATCTGTTCATGGATGGAAGAAAATGTTCCACCTAAATCCTGATACCTGGCTTCGCCCATAGGGCCTTCAGAGCCGAACCAGGAATATGAACGTATATTAATTACATTTGTAGTAAGGTAGAACCGAATGATAAAGGGAATCAAAGACAGATTTAAAGTAAAGTCGGGCTTAAAATTTCTTAAGGCCGAGCTTGAAAATCCACCCGCAATAGTATCAAGACCCAAAGGGCTAAGATCGATCGGTGTGATAGTGGATATGGATAACTTTGATAAATCCGAAGAGTTTTATGATCTCATTACCGACTTTAATTTAAGGCCTAATGGTGTCAAGATCATAGGTTATAAGAGCTATTACGATACAAACTCACCTTATGCCATACCCGTTTTCTCTGACAAGGATCTTGGGTGGAACGGAGATATCGAGAATAGCTATGCACTGGAATTTTTAAGCCGGGAATACGACTTGCTTATTAATTACTACACCAAGGAAAATCTGATGTTGCAATTAATGACCATCAAAACCAAAGCCAGGTTAAAGGTTGGTTTTTCTGAAGTAGATTCCATCTTTAATGACCTTATCCTTAGTTCTCCGTTATTAGATTTTGACACATTCAGAACGGAACTGCAAAAGTACTTGCAGGTAATGGATGAATTAATGCTATGAAAGAACTTGAAGGATTAGGTGTTGCTTTGGCCACCCCGTTTACTTCAGAGGGTGAACCGGATCTTGTAGCTCTTGCTCGTCTTGTAACCCATTGTATTGACGGTGGGGTTGATTATTTGGTTGTAATGGGAACGACCGGGGAAGCGGCAACCCTGGACAAAGAAGAGAAAGAACATGTGATCAGGACGGTGATAGACACAAATAAGGGTCGATTACCTTTAGTACTTGGTATTGGAGGGAATAATACCATGGCATTGGTGCAAGAGTTTCAAATTACTGATTTGCAGGAGTTTACCGCGATCTTGACGGTTTCACCCTATTATAATAAACCCACACAGGATGGGATCTTTAAACATTACCAGGCGCTGGCTAAAGTAGCCACCAAACCCATAGTGATCTACAACGTCCCCTCCAGGACAGGGAGTAATGTGCTGCCTGAAACCATACTAAAATTGGCGTTCTCTTGTCCGAATATATGTGGCGTTAAGGAAGCCTCCGGAGATCTGGGCCAGATCAAGGAGATCCTGGATGGAAAGCCTACTGACTTTGCCGTTATTTCCGGCGACGATGCTACGGCTTTGGATACCGTCTTGCTAGGAGGTCAAGGTGTGATCTCGGTTTTGGGCCAAGGAATTCCCGAGCTATTTTCCGAGATGATCCGATCAGGATCAAAAGGAGAAACTCAAAAAGCAAGGGAGCTGGAAACTTCATTAAAGGAGGGAATGGACTTAATTTTTGAGGAAGGGAATCCTTCCGGGATCAAGGCTTTGCTGAACAGATTAGAGGTCTGTTCCCTGGAAGTTCGGCTACCCTTGGTAAAGGCTACCGTTGGCCTGCAGTCAAAGATCAATCGCTATGTAGATCAATTGGTTCCATCTAATTCCTAGTCATCAGCTGTTAAATCTTCGTGAAATGAACCCAGAGTAAGGGAATGCCTATGTATTTTCGAACTGTAATTTTTGTTTTGAATTCCGTTCAGAATGCCTAATTTTGCAAAATGTTTAAAAATTCTGGGTACGCCCTTCTTCTTTTAATTCCTGCCTTATTCCTTACTTCATGCAATGAGTACCAGAAAACACTCAAGAATGAAGATTTTAAGGTAAAATATGACATGGCTGAGAAATACTACAAGGAAGGGGATTTTAAACGTGCTAATCGCTTATTCCAACAAATAGGTCCTAAATATGTGGGGAAACCTCAGGGCGAGCGTGTTATGTTCTTCCTGGCCGATTCATATTTCGAGATAAAGGATTACAATTTCGCCGGCTACCAGTTTGAGCGGTTTATTAAATCTTACCCGAAGAGTGATAAAGCTGATGAAGCCGCTTTTTTGGGCGCAAAAAGCTACTACAATTTGTCTCCACGATATTCTTTAGATCAAACAGATACGGAAAAGGCGCTCACAAAGTTACAAGGGTTTATCAATGCCTACCCCGAATCAGAATTTCTTGAAGAGGCGAATGCAATGGCCCGGGAATTGACGACAAAAAAAGAGAAGAAATCCTACGAGGTGGCAAAACAGTATACGAAACTTGGTAGATCTTACATACTGGAGTATAATGTTTCTGCTATAGCAGCTGTGGATAACTTCATTTCAGACCATCCAGGTTCAATTTACCGGGAAGACGCCCTTTTTCTTAAAATTGAAGCGTCTACGAATCTGGCGATGAATTCTACAGAATTGAGAAAGAAAGAAAGACTGGAAAACGCGAAAGAGGCCTATGATGCCCTTTTCCGCTACTATCCTGAATCTAAATATGAAAAGGAGGCCGGAAATCTCCTGAATAAAGTTAATAAAGAACTCGCATCTTTGTGATGTATTAAACATAAGAGGAATGAACGATCTTAAAAATTCGAATGCTCCCGTTACCACTGTTACGATCAATCGTGATAATTTTGACGACAAGACTGAGAATCTGTATGAAGCTATATCTATTGCAGCCAAAAGAGCCATACAGATCAATTCAGAGATCAAAAAGGAGTTATTAGAGAAATTAGAGGAATTTGCGACCTATAGCGATAGCCTCGAAGAAGTCTTTGAGAATAAGGAGCAGATAGAAGTATCTAAATTCTACGAGAAACTTCCTAAACCACATGCCTTGGCCATTCAGGAATGGTTAGAGGACAAGATCTATTACAGAAACACCGAGAAAGACGAGGAATAAGATGTTGCAGGGCAAAAATATCCTGTTAGGAATTACAGGGGGTATTGCCGCTTACAAGACAACATTCCTGGTCAGGATATTGATAAAAGCCGGAGCAAACGTTAAGGTGATCCTTACCGAAAGTGCCGGTTCTTTTGTTTCCTCCCTGACCCTGGCAACCTTATCTAAGAATCCGGTGATCTCTTCTTTTGTAAAAGAGGAAAGCAATACGACAGACTGGAATAATCATGTAGAATTAGGCCTTTGGGCCGACATGATGATCATTGCGCCCGCCACAGCTAATACGCTTTCAAAAATGGCTAATGGCACTTGTGATAACTTTCTACTCGCAACTTACCTGTCTGCGAAGTGCCCTGTGTTTTTTGCTCCTGCGATGGATCTTGATATGTACGCTCATCCCACTACCAAAAAGTCTATTGACACTTTAATTTCTTTTGGCAATTTGCTTATTCCTGTGGCACATGGAGAGCTGGCCAGTGGCCTGATAGGCGAGGGCAGAATGGCAGAGCCAGAGGAAATAGTTCAATCCTTAGTAGATCATCTGAGCAAAGATCTTCCATTATCTGGTAAAAAGGTCATGATCACTGCAGGCCCCACATATGAAGCCATTGATCCGGTACGATTTATTGGAAATCACGCCAGTGGTAAAATGGGATTTGCCCTGGCCGAAGAAGCGGCTGCTCAAGGGGCAAATGTTGTACTGATCACAGGTCCATCCGCGCTGGAACTGGAACATACAAATACATCCCTGAAACGCGTTACCACTGCCACTGAAATGTTCGATGAGTCACATGCCCATTTTGCCGATATGGACTACGTAATCTGTGCGGCCGCGGTAGCAGATTATCGTCCAAAGGAAGTGGCAAAAGAGAAGATCAAGAAAAAAGATTCAGCCATGGTACTGGACCTGGTTAAAAATAAAGACATCCTCGCTTCACTTGGTGAGATCAAGAAAGATCAATTTTTAGTAGGCTTTGCTTTAGAAACAGAAAATGAGCTGGAGAATGCCAAGAAGAAGCTGAAATCCAAGAATTTAGATGCAATTGTCCTGAACTCACTGAAGGATGAAGGAGCAGGATTTGGTGGTAACACTAACAAAATCACCTATATAGACAAGAATAATGCAATTAAAACGTTTGAACTTAAAACCAAGGCTGAAGTGGCCGCGGATATATGGAATGAAATTATTAGTACGGAACATGCGTAATCTATTTGTCATATTTTTTAGTATTGGAATGCTCACTGTTGGGGCAGCCCAGGAGTTGAATTGTACCATTACCGTCAATTCAGATCAGGTGGGACAAACCAATCAACAGATCTTCAGAACGCTGGAGCGCTCTCTCACAGACTTTGTCAATAAAACTAAATGGACAAATAGGGTGTACAAAGAGAATGAGCGACTTAATTGCAGAATGTTCATCACGGTAACGAATTTCGACTCGAACCGCTTTGAAGCCAATATTCAAATTCAATCTTCTCGCCCTGTATTCAACACTTCATATGAGAGTCCTGTGTTTAACTATAAGGATAATCAATTCAATTTTGAATACATTGAATTTCAACCTTTGGTATATAACAGCAATGTTTTTGATTCCAATTTAGTGGGAGTTATTTCATACTATATCTATGTCATGCTAGGCCTGGATGAAGATACTTTTGCCCTGGAAGGAGGGACGGAAAATTTCCAAAAAGCACAGCAGATTGTTACCCAGGCACAGGGAAGTGGCTTTACCGGATGGAGTCAGTCTGCATCTGATAACCGTACCCGTTTTGTCTTAGTAGACAACCTTCTATCCAACACATTCAGGGAGTATAGAATAGCCATGTACAATTATCACCGCAAGGGATTAGATATTCTTGGAGACAACAATAGTACGGGTAAGCAGGTGATCGCCGGGTCTATGCGCCTATTTGAATCCCTCATCAAAAGAAGGCCTAATGCGTTCTTGATACAGACCTTTTTTGATGCCAAGGCGGAAGAGATAAGAAATATTTTCTCTGACGGTCCGAAGGTTGATATTGTGGCCCTGAAAGAAACCCTGAATCGGATTGCGCCTTTCTATTCCAGTACCTGGAACGAGATCAACTACTGAGGATTTATTCTCCACATTTTCAATGCACATTCCCTGCTTTTTTTTAGCAGGAATAACAAGTATCTTTAGCCACTTGCAAAAGATACCAGATTGCTCGCTTCAATTTCCATAAAGAATTATGCCCTGATCAACGATCTTCAGATCGATTTTGGTAGGGGTCTCAACACGATCACCGGGGAGACAGGTGCTGGAAAATCTATCTTACTCGGGGGATTGTCAATGGTTTTGGGGAAGCGTGCAGACATGTCTGCACTGCGCGATAAAACACGAAAATGCATTATTGAAGCTCAGTTTGAGATCCAGGCCTATGAGTTAAAATCCTTTTTTGTAAACAATGACCTTGATTATCATCCAACCACCTGGATACGCAGAGAGATCCATCCCAGTGGTCGTTCTCGGGCTTTCATCAATGACACCCCTGTTACCTTAGATATTTTAAACAAGCTGAGCAGTAAGTTGATCGATGTTCATTCGCAACATGCGACTATTGAGTTTACAGAAGAAGCTGTTCAACTTAAAGTGATCGATGCATTGGCGGGTAATCAAAACTTAAGGCGCTCTTACAAGGAAACCCTGGATCGGTTTAGAGCACTTTCTACCCAACGCGATCAGTTGGAAGAACAAAGGCAGGAAGCTATGAGGGAGTTGGATTACAATCAATTCCTTTTGCAAGAATTAGATGAAGCGCAGTTAGAGCCCGGAATGCAAGAATCCCTGGAAGAACAACAAAGCGCTTTAAGTAATGTGGAAAATATCCAGGCAGATCTTTCCGCGGCTCACCAACTTCTTCATGATGAGACCATAGGAATTATAGGTCATCTGGCACAGTTGAGGCAGATCACCTCTCAATTAAGCTCATACGGAAGCCAGTATGAGTCGGTACAGAGTCGGATTCAGTCTGTCCATATTGAATTGGACGACCTGGCAGGCGAGTTTCAAGCATTACAGGAGGGCTTGGAAGCAAATCCGGAACAACTTGAAACAGTGAATTCCAGCTTACAGCAGCTGTATAGTTTACTTAAGAAGCACAATGCATTACAGGTTGAATCTTTACTTGAGATAAGGGAGAATCTAGCTTTAAAAGTAGATAACTCTGAACAGTTGCAATCACGGATAGAAGTACTGGATGGCCAAATAAGTGAAACTGAGAATAAGCTTGTTGCCTATGCTAATGATCTGCATACTAAGCGAAAAGCAGTGATACCGAGGTTACTTAGCAAGCTGGAAGAACAATTAAAAAAATTAGGTATGCCCAATGCCTCTTTTGCACTTTCTCTTGAGCCTTCAGCGGACTATAAACGCTATGGAAAGGATGCACTGAGCTTTAGGTTCACCGCCAATAAAGGAAGTGAACACGGGGAGTTGAAGAAAGTCGCTTCGGGTGGGGAGCTGAGTCGGATTATGTTAAGTATTAAATCGATCCTTGCCGAATATGAGACCTTACCTACATTGGTCTTCGATGAGATAGATACTGGCGTCTCAGGAGATATTTCAAATGCCATGGCCAAGATCATGAAGGGCATGAGCACACATATGCAAGTGTTTTCTATTACCCACCTCCCACAGGTGGCCTCGAAAGGCGATCTCCACTACAAAGTATATAAGGAAGATGTGAATGATGTGACTCAAACCCGCATTAAACTTTTATCCGAAGATGAACGCATCGTTGAACTAGCCGAAATGCTGGGAGGAAAATCCTTATCCGATTCGGCTCTGGCGCATGCTCGAGAACTACTGAACTAGAATTCCTGATCCTTCCATTTCCGCATAGGATAGGGCTGCAAGTGGTCAATTTATAATATCTTTACGGCAGTTTAAATCATTCTAACCAACGGTATTAATAACTTATGAGTCATAATTTATTATCAGGAAAAAGGGGTATCATATTTGGGGCCCTAGATGAAAATTCAATCGCCTGGAGAACAGCAGAAAGAGTTTTTGAAGAAGGAGGCAGATTCGTTCTCACAAATGCACCTATTGCCATGCGAATGGGTCAGATCAACGAACTAGCCAAAAAAACGAATTCTGAGATCATTCCGGCAGATGCCACCAGTGAGGAAGACCTTGAAAATTTGGTTACTAAGAGTATGGAGATACTGGGCGGAAAGATCGATTTTGTTTTGCATTCCATCGGAATGTCTGTGAATGTACGTAAGGGTAGGGCATATACGGATGAAAAATATGACTTCACTACAAAGGGTTGGGATGTATCTGCATTGTCATTCCATAAGGTGATGCAGACTCTTTATAATGCCGATGCAATGAATGAATGGGGCAGTATTGTAGCCTTGACCTATATGGCTGCACAACGAACATTCCCGGATTATAATGACATGGCAGATAACAAGGCTTATCTTGAATCGGTAGCCAGGAGTTTTGGCTATTTCTTTGGAAAGGAGAAGAAAGTACGGGTCAATACGATTTCGCAATCTCCTACGCCAACAACAGCAGGGCAGGGGGTTAAAGGATTCTCTGGCTTCATTGCATACGCGGAGAAAATGTCTCCGCTGGGGAATGCTACGGCAGATGATTGTGCCAATTATACCGTAAGCATGTTTTCTGACTTGACCCGAAAAGTGACCATGCAAAATCTGTTTCACGATGGCGGATTTTCTATGACAGGCGTTAGCCAAGAGATCATCGATCAATTTGGGTAGGTTACCCAAAGTTGCTTGTTGTCTATATACTTCTTAACACAATCTGATGCAGTGCTATTTCTCTTTTATAATCCCAGTCTATAACAGGCCGGGTGAGATACAAGAATTATTAGAGAGCATTAGCATACAAACATTTGACCGCTCTTTCGAAGTGGTAGTCATTGAAGATGGTTCCAAGGATTCCGCAAAAGAGGTAGTAGACTCCTATCAGGGCAAACTCAAT
>Ga0265309_10000218_pt1 | contig 21661 bp, 22 predicted proteins | sample Helome_FD_192492 | JGI IMG/M metagenome (GOLD analysis project Ga0265309, IMG submission 192492) | Marine sediment microbial communities from subtidal zone of North Sea - Hel_20160524 (Illumina Assembly) | ecosystem: Environmental > Aquatic > Marine > Subtidal zone > Sediment ...
GATGGCTTCGGATCGTCCGCCTATGGCGGTAAAGTTCCGTTCGTCGATAATGCTTCCATCAAAAGTGATGCGATAGAGTTCGTTCTCTTCTGGTGTCTCACCCACTTGAGCAAGGAGCAGTTCGACCTCATAGGGTTTCATTTCTTGGCTAAAAATGGTCCCTAGCATTTGTGAATACCCATTCGCCAGAGAACGAGCCGTGACATCTTCTCGGCTGTACATCATACCTTTCATATCGGCATGTTGAATGCCGGCTTTTCTCAAGTTTTCAAATTCGCTGTACCGACCAGCTCCCGAAAACGCGATGCTGTCATAGATCTCGGAAATTTTAAAGAGCGAGGCGCTTGGATTGTCCCCAACAAACAACACCCCTTGGTCATATTCCATGGCGATGATCGAACGACCTTTCGCAATGCCTTTTTTGGCATATTCCGCCCGATCTTGCATCATTTGTTCGGGGGAGACGTAAAAGGGCAGCGCCATGACTTAGGATTCCCGTTCTTCTGATAAGAGTTCTTGGCAGATCGTGGCGAGTTGGGTGTCTTCTACGTCTCGCACACCGTGACCGTCAACTAATTTGACCATAGGGAAAATTCGGCGTAACAAGTCTGGGCCGCCCGTTCCCACATCTTCTTCGGCCGCGTTGGATAAGGCTCGTAGGGCAACATACACGGCTTTTTCTTCTGGTAAGTGTTTGCGGAAATGTTCTTTTAGTGTGAGCCGGGCATCCTTTCCACCAGAGCCAACCGCATGGAATTCGGTGTCCTCATAACGGCCACCGGTAATGTCATATTTAAACAGGCGACCGATTTCGCGTTTCTGATCATACCCCACAAATAAAGGAATCACGACAAGGCCTTGCATCACCATGGGGAAATTGGCTTTGACCATGTACCCAAGCCTGGTGGCTTTTCCTTCACATGTCAGGGGTTTCCCGTCCAGCTTTTCATAATGTTCCAACTCGATTCGAAACAGTTTCGCCATTTCCACGCATGGCCCGGCAGCTCCGGCGATTGCCATGGCTGAAAATTCATCAGTTTGAAAAACCTTGTCCATGCGATTGTCCGCAATTTGAAATCCTTCTGTTGCACGACGGTCTCCGGCAATTAAAACTCCGTTTTGATAGGTGAATGCGAGAACTGTTGTGCCATGAGGCCAAGGAGGCAGTCGGTTAGAAAAAGGAAGTTCGCTCGATCCTTGTGGAATGGGAAGGGTTCCCCATCGAGCCAGGGGCAACAATTCTGGTCGCTGAATGGCCAGAAATTGATAAAAACTTGAACATGGATCGTGAGAAAAGCTTGGAAATGGAAATTTGTCAGCATTCATGTTGTTCTTGGACTGTTCACGTGTATTTTTCAATAGTCAGTGGTTACTGAGCAAGGCGTGATAATAACTGATCAGCGGAGTCAATGTCCTGAAATAACTCTTGAGTGAGTGATTGTGTGCCACGATAGGGATCCATGAGGGGAATACGCTTGATTGTGGCGTCTGCTGACTCAAGAAGGACAGAGGACCAACTCATACCGTAGACCTGTTGGGGGAAACGTTGAAGACAGGCTCCACGGAAGAATGCACGGGTTTGGGCTGGAGCCGTTTGCATGGCGCGTTGGATCTCTTCGTCGTGTGTCAGCCGTTCTATCTTCCCCGTTCGTTCCAAGGTGTAATACAAGCCTTTGGCCGGCCGTACATCGTGATATTGTAAATCTATCATGGCAATACGAGGGTCTTCCCACGAACAGTTTTTCCTAACTATATAGGACTCTATTAATGCGCGTTTTGCCACCCAATCGATTTCTCGGTTGAGCTCGGTGGGATCTTGGTCTAACTTTTCAAGAACTGATTCCCAGCGAATTAAGACTTCTTTGGTGATTGGGGATAATTCTCGGGTTGTGTAAAATTCGTGAGCAGCATTGAGAAATGCCTGTTGAATGGCGAGGGCCGATGTATGTTGCCCATTCTGGAGTTGTAGGGAAGTCTTGACGGTAAGATCGCGAGAAACCTGTTTAACTGCATTGACGGGATCTGCTAATTCAATACATGGAAGAGTCCCTTGATTCTCCAGCATGTCCATAATGATGGCCGTGGTGCCGATTTTGAGGAAGGTTGAGACTTCGCACATATTCGAGTCACCAACGATGACATGGAGGCGACGATAATGAGACTGTTGGGTATGGGGTTCGTCTCGTGTATTGATGATGGGCCTATTGACCATTGTGTTGAGATCATAAAGACATTCCAGGAAGTCAGCCCGTTGTGAAATTTGATACGACGTGGGACCAGTGCCGTTTTCTGCGCCGACTTTCCCAGCGCCACAGAAAATTGGTCGAGAAACAAAAAACGGCAAAAGTGTTTCGGCTATTCGCTCGAACGGTATCTTCCGAGAGACAAGGTAATTTTCATGGTAGCCAAAACTATTGCCTTTCCCGTCGGAGTTGTTGCGATACACCAGAAATTCTTCTTCTCCCTGGTCTCCGTTCAGACCGGCCAAACATTCTGCGACAAGAGTGTCTCCGGCTCGTTCATAGGCCACAATTTCACGTGGGTTACTACATTCGGGTGTGGAATATTCAGGGTGGGCGCCGTCTACATACAAGCGCCCCGCGTTAGGCAGAATTTTATTGAGTTGACGATTGTAATTGGTTGCGGGTCGTTCCGGTTCGCCTTCGACTTCAAAACCTCTGGCATCCATGAAGGGATTTTCATTTTCATAATCCCAGAGGGCGTTGGGAGCAGGAAGTCGAGGGCAATGACTGATTAAGCGAAGGGAATTATTGACGGGATCGGTATGGTGGGGAGAGCGGGCTATAATCCCAAATTCTGTTTCAGAGCCGAGAATTCGTAGCAAGGAAACCCCATGCAGCGCGATAAGATTTAGTTAAAAGTAGTGACCGACGTTCATTGTTTCGATTTCGCGGGATTCGGATTCTTCATCATTCGTGAGCGTCCTGACATGAATGATTTTCTCACCTTTTTTCCCAGCGATTTTCGCCCAATCATCGGGGTGTGTCGTATTCGGCAAATCTTCCTGCTCTTTGAATTCTTCTCGAATGGCTTGCAGAAAATCTTCGCTGGTGAGTCCCTTCTCTCCTCCGGCAATCGTGCGTTTGATTGAGAGTTTTTTGGCGCGTGAGACGACACTTTCTATCAACGCGCCGCTGGAGAAATCCTTGAAATACACGGTTTCCTTTTCTCCATTCGCGTAGGTGACTTCGAGGAACCGATTTTCTTCGGTTTTCGCATACATGGCTTCTACGGTGGTATCGATAAGATGCTGAACATAAGCTGTTCGATCCTGTATCTGTTCCGCCATAGCGGATTCTGCCAAGGGGAGATCAGCCAAAAGGTATTTTCCAAGAATATCTTTTGCTCCTTGTTTATCCGGTCGTGGGATCTTGATTTTGATATCCAACCGTCCAGGCCGTAAGACCGCGGGGTCAATCAAGTCTTGCCTGTTGCTGGCGCCGATGACTATGACATCGCGAAGACTTTCTACGCCATCAATCTCAGAGAGAAATTGAGGAACAATTGTGGACTCAATATCTGAAGAAATGCCCGTTCCCCGTGTTCGAAACAAGGCGTCCATTTCATCAAAGAACACGATGACGGGATGGCCATGTGAGGCTTTTTCTTTGGCTTTTGCAAAGACTTCTCGAATTTGTCGTTCTGATTCGCCCACATATTTATTCAGCAATTCCGGGCCCTTGATGTGCAGAAAATAACTGCGAATGTCTTTGCCTTTGAGATTTCCAAGTTTTTTCGCGATAGAATTCGCGACGGCCTTGGCAATTAGGGTTTTTCCGCATCCTGGCGGTCCATAGAGGAGTAGGCCTTTGGGGGGAGATAATTGATGCTCGGCAAAAAGGCCGGGATGGAGAAAGGGTAGCTCGACTGCGTCTTTCACTTGTTCCAATTCTTTTTCGAGCCCGCCAATGTGATCATAATTAATATCGGGAACCTCTTCGATGACGAGTTCTTCCATTTCACTTTTTGGCAGTTTTTCTGTGAGATAGCCTGAGCGAGGTTCGAACAGAAGATGGTCACCCACGCTCAGCTTGTGTTGTTTGAGAGCGTCGGAAATTTCGACCACCCGCTCATCATCTAAGTGTAGGCTCACGACAGCGCGTCCATCGTCGAGCAGCTGCTTGAGATGTACGATTTCACCTTGTGGGTCGTAACCCCGTGCTTCGATGACATTGAGACCTTCGTTCAAAATTACTTCTTGGCCTTTTTTGAGAGAGTCTGATGAAATGGAGGGATGGAGGTTGACGCGCAACTTGCGTCCACCAAGAGATACATTGATGGTTCCATCTGAATTTGTACTGTAAAAAATGGCAAAGGTCGAGGGCGGGGCTGTCAATTTCTCGACTTCTTTACGGAGTGCTTCAATTTGCGTTTTGGCTTCTTGAAGATTTGAGACCAAACGCTCATTTTTCTGTTGTGTTTGATCAAGTTGGTGGCGAGATTCATGATGCCGTTGTCTTTCTAATTCTAAAGACTCAAGCTCGGACCGCAATTTTTGAATCTCGCGGGTAGGGTCGTCGGCTTTTCTTATACCCATAAGCGTCTCAATACGTTTGTACAACTCTCCAAACGATGAAGGCAAGGACCCCTTTGAGGGAGTGTCCCACGTTGATACCGTCTAGAGCTGTGAACGAAAAACCACGAAAATACCAAGTCAATGAATTCTACCACTGAAAAAAAAATAGGGTCAACCAAAGGTTGTGGTGAAAAGACTAATTGTTTTGTTGACAAATTAGGGAAGCTGTGAAAGTAATTCACGGGTGCTATCTTGTATGCAGGGCGCTTGCAGGATTGATGAGATGACTGCGATTCCATAGGCCCCGGATGATATGACCGGGTGAATATGTTTTGATGTGATCCCGCCGATAGCAAAGATGGGCAGATGACTCACTCGACAGGCCGTTTCCAAAATGTGAAGACCTAAGGGATTTCCATAGATTTGCTTTGAAGGTGTCTCAAAAATCGGACCCAGCACGACAAAATCCGCCCCTTCGTTTTCTGCATATTGGACTTCTTCGACGGAATGAGTAGAGATGCCTATAAGTTTTTGCTTCCCCAATAAACGGCGAGCAAGAGGGAGCGGTAAACTGTCTGAACGAAGATGAACGCCATCCGCATTGAGGGCTAACGCGAGATCGACTCGATCATTCAATAACACCTTGCCCAAGTGTTGTTTGATGACCGGAATGAGCTGATGAGCCAAATTGATTAGCTCTGGAGTATCCAGATCTTTTTCACGAATTTGGACCATGCGTACTCCGGCCTCGAGTGCCTGACTTAAGACTCCGGTGAGAGGACGTTGATGCGTTTGGCGACGATCGGTAAGAAGGTACAGTCGGGGAAGGGGGTGGGGAACCATTCCCAGGTTCTTTACAGCATGCCTTCGATCGGGCTGCTGGCGGTGGCATACAGCTTACGGGGAATTCTACCTGCTTTATAGGCTAATCGCCCGGCATCAACGGCATATCGCATGGCTGTGGCCATCATAATAGGGTCTTTAGCTCCGGCGATCGCAGTATTCATAAGAACGGCGTCAGCGCCATATTCCATGGCCAAAGCTGCATCAGAGGCGGTGCCAACGCCTGCATCGACAATGACGGGTACCTTTACCGTTTCCATGATGATTTTCAGATTGTACGGATTGCGGATGCCTAAGCCCGAACCGATTGGAGCTGCCAACGGCATGACAGCCGGGCATCCAATGTCCATTAATTTTTGGGCGACAATGGGATCGTCGTTTGTATAGGGAAGGACGATGAAACCTTCAGCAATCAGAATTTTTGCCGCTTCAATGAGGCCAGCGGTATCCGGGAATAATGTGCGTTCATCCCCGATCACTTCCAGCTTGACTAAGTCCGAAACGCCTGCGGCCCGGGCTAGCCGAGAATAACGAACGGCATCTTCGACGGTATAACATCCTGCGGTATTGGGGAGGATGGTGTATTTCTTTGGGTCGATATAATCCAGTAAGTTTTCTGAATTCTTATCCGTAATGTTGACTCGGCGAACAGCGACAGTGACCACATCAGCTCCTGATGCTTCAATGGCTTGTCGTGTTTCTTCGAAATCTTTATATTTGCCGGTTCCAACCCAGAGGCGGGAACGGAATTCATGCCCTGCGATGATCAACGGGTCTGGTAAGGGATGATCACTCATATCTTTTTCTACCTCATTAATGCCTTGGTTGTAATGAACCACCACCGATAAAACTTAAGATCTCAATCTTATCGCCTTCTTTAAGATTCCAAGTTGCAAAGTTTGAACGGTCAAGGATTTTGAGATTGACTTCAACGGCGACTTGTTCCGAGCGGAGATCTAAGGATTCAAGAAGGCTGTTCACCGTCAGCGGGTTGTCTCGCTCTTGCGACTCTCCATTGACGATGATTCGCATGGTTGATGATTAGGTTGTGCCTTCTGTGAATGAGAAAATCATCCTACGGGACTCTCGAAATTCTTGTCAAACACAAGGTCTCTTGAGGGGATGAATCGTCTCTGGACATGGGGGAAAAGACTTATGGCTGTCAGCTGGTTTTGTCTCCTTGGAATGACATACAATAGTAATACAATGTGTACCTCTGATCCCTTTTCCAACACGATCCTCCTGCGTTCATCCTCAATCTTTTTATGAGTAACGCAAACCAAGAGTTAGCTGCCCTGTTTGCCTCAATGGCTGGGTTGTTGGCATCACGCGCTGAAAACCCTTATAAAGTGAAAGCCTATCATCGAGCAGCCGATTCGCTTAGGGATCTCCAAGAGACGGTTGGAAATTTGGCCGAACGTGGGGAATTGCGGACTATCCCCGGAATTGGTAAGGAGTTAGAAAATAAAATTCAGGAGTTTCTTTCAACGGGTCGTATTCGGGCTTATGAAGAACTTAAAACGCCCCTTCCTCATACGGTTCGTGAGTGGGTCACTCTTCCTGGTTTTTCAGAACCGATCGTGCACGATTTGGTTTTTCGATTGGGCATGACGACTTGGGAAGATTTGGAAGCGCTGGCGCAATCGCATCTTCTGCAGACGCTTCCAGGGTTAGGCTCACGAAGTGAAGAGATTCTGGAAGCGATTCGGAGTAAACGAGAGATTGGTCAGGAGTCATCATGAACGAACCGAACATATTGCAAAACAATAATTTCATCATGGAAGAGAAGACTCTGACAAGAATTAACGCGAGATCAGGTAATAGCGAACAGACTTTTTATCAGGAGGAATCAATATTTTATGGCTATCTCCGCATTTGTGCTAATTGATACAACGGGCAATCATACTAAAAGCGCTTATAAGACATTGACGCGGATTCAAGGAGTGAAAACTGTCTGCCCTGTGACGGGTCCTTATGATTTGATTGCGCAGGTTGAAGCGGAAACGTTGGAGGAACTGAACGACTTAGTCATGGTCCGCATTCGCGGAGTGGATGGGATTACGAAAACGAACACAGCAATTGTGCTCAAACTCTAGCGAGAAATAACCTGTGAAAAGGAAAAAGTGAAAAAATAAGGAGCAAGAGGATTCTGTCTCTTTGGTTCCCGACTTCTCACCTTTTCCCTTTCACTTCTCTCTGTTCAAGCTGCCGGTCGAAGTTGTTTGAAGACTTTCCAGGATTTCAACATTTCCACAGCCTTGAGTAATTGCACGTCTTCCGGTGGGACTGGTTGAGGGGCATTGGGGTCTGCGGGAACCGCGGGTTCTTTGGTCTCGGCTTTCGGGGTATTAGCCGTGGATGTGTTTGAGCTTTTCTCGCCTTTTTTCCCTTCAGCCGTGTCCTGCTTTGCCGCTTGGATTGCCTTAGGATCAATGATGATGTCTGGTTGAACCCCAATGGAATGGATAGATTTATCTTTTGGCGTGTAATATTTGGCTGTCGTTAGACGCAGCCCTGAGCCGTCGGAAAGCGGGAGAATTGTTTGTACGGAGCCTTTTCCAAAACTGGTGGTGCCGATAACGACGGCTTTTCCCCAGTCTTGCATGGCTGCGGCCACGATTTCTGAAGCACTGGCAGAGCCATGGTTAATAAGCACGATCATGGGATATTGATAATGTTTGCTGTTGGCGCCAGCTCGGTATTCAATCTTTTTGTCATTTCGACCTTGGATAGAGACAACCAAGCGGCCGGCTTCCAAAAATTGTTCGGAGACCTCGACGGCGGCAGTCAGCAAGCCACCAGGATTGTTTCGTAGATCCAGGATCAAGCCTTGAAGATTTTGGTCGGTAAAGTTTTCTAATTCTTTGGTTAAATCTTCAGCAGAAGCTTCCTGAAATTGACTGAGTCGCACATAGCCCACGTTTCCTTCCAAAAGTTTCGATCGGACACTTTGAATTTTGATGATATCCCGGGTAATGGTGAAGACTAACGGTTCATCCAGACCTTCACGGATGACCGTCAATTTCACGGATGTCCCTCGTGGGCCCCGCATATGCTGAACGGCCTCCATTAGCGTTAAATCTTTAGTCGAGGTCTCATCGACTTGGATAATTGTGTCTCCAGACTGAATGCCAGCGGCAAAGGCAGGTGTATCTTCAATCGGAGCAATCACCGTGAGTCGGTTGTCTTTAATGCCAATTTGGATACCGAGCCCTCCAAACTCTCCTCTGGTTTCCACCTGCATTTCCTTAAACATATCGGTGGTCATGAAGGAGGAATGGGGATCGAGCCCGGCAAGCATACCTCGTAGCGCGCCTTGTACCAAATCCTTGGTTTTGGTTTCCTCGACATAATGTTTTTTGACTTGAGAGAGTACTTCAGCAAACACCTGTAATTCTTCATACGATTCACTGGCATATCCTGGCCGGTCGCCTCCTTTCCCGATGAAAATTCCGACAAAGAGGATGGCGGTCAACGTGAGACCAGAAATCAGGATAGTCGAAAATCGTTCTTTGGCCATGTGTGTTCCTTCTTTCATTTAATCGATTATTGCTTTGCCAGCCATTTGAGCGGATCGATAGGCGTGGTGCCTTTTCGTAATTCAAAATACAGGGTATCGTCCTCGGTCACACCCGTCTCACCAGTATGCCCGATCATTTGCCCCATGGTCACCCCATTGCCTTCAGCCACTAATAGTTTAGAAGCATGCGCGTAGAGTGAGTAAAATCCATTGGTATGATCCACGATGACGACCAGCCCATAGCCTTTCAGCCAATCCGCATACACGACCTTGCCAGCAGAAACCGAACGGATGGGGCTCCCTTCCCGTGCCTTAATTTCAATGCCCTTTTTGTTGACATAGGTGTCGAAGGTTGGATGCTTTTGCCGCCCAAAGAAAGACACCACTTTTCCTTTTGCTGGCCACAGGAAGGAGCCAAGAGAAGGAATCTTGCCCGGCGCTTTTCGTAACTTCGACTGGGCTAATCGAAATCGTTGGTCCAAGGCTTTGAGAAGGCTGTCGACCTGTTCTGCTGATCGTTGAAGATCTTCCACCGTGCGTTCATGCGTATTTTTTTCTTTAGAGAGACTGACGAGCACCGTGCGTTTCTTTCGTTTCAGGCCGGAAATTTCTTTGATCGTATGGTGGGTTTCTCCTTGCAAGGCAAGCAAGGTCTCACGAGCATGAGCTTGTTCATCCCGAAGAAGTTGAAGCTTAGTGAGCTCTTCTTGAAATTGCCGGACAAGTGTATGCTCTTGTTCAGCGACCCAACCAATATATTCCATGCGATGGATGGCATCAACGAATGTTTCTGCTGTAAATAGTGTTTTGAGATAGCCTGTGCGGCCTTCCATATATAATAATCGAAGTCGGGCGGTGACGGCGTCCTGATGGGTCTGGAGGTTTTTCTCATGATGAGTAATGTTGATGCCGAGGTTGGCTAATTCCTGGTCTTTCTCCTTAATCTGCGCGTCGATGCGGGTGCGTTCCTTCTTTTTGCGGTAGAGCTGCTTATCAAGTTTCTCGATGTTTTTTAAGACAGATCCGTGCTCTTTTTTGGCTTTAGAGGCTTTCTTTTTGGTTTCGGCGATTTTCTTTTTTAATTCTTCCAGACGTACGCGTTCCTCCGTCATTTCGTCTTTAATGTTAGAGGGTTCAGCCCCAGATCCGAGCTGGATGCTGAATATCAGGCTCAGTACAGGAAGACATGTGGCAGTGATGAGGATTTTTCGCAAGCTGGTCATAACCGAAATCGCATCCATCCATACATGCTGGTGAAGGTTCCTAAGCATCCTAATACGACTCCCCCGAGAATGATGAGAAGGGAGAGGGAATATGGAAAAAATTCAAACACAGACGAAAAGCCTCCAATAACATTCAGTAGGTGTGTTTTATGCTTGAAAAATTCGAATCCGGCACGAAGAAACCCTAAGGCGATCCCGCCTCCTAGTCCTCCAATAATAGCCCCTTCAATGAGATAGGGTATACTGATGAAGAGATTGGTTCCTCCAATTAATCGCAAGATTTCAATTTCTTCTTGACGGGTGTAAAAGGCCAGTTGCACGGTGTTGGCGATAATAGTGATAGAGGCCAAGGCTAAGACCCCGCCAACGATCAGTGCCCCAATTTCCATATAGGTGATGACGAGTGTCAAGCGTTCGACCCAATCCCGATTATACCGGACTCGCTCGACATTGGGATTCTGTTGTAAACGATTGACGAGGTTGGATATCGTATCAGTGGAGGGGATGGTTTCAGCCAAATTCAGGACGAGTGAGGCAGGAAACGGATTATTCCCCAACCCATCCAACAGATAGGCTTCATCTGGAAACTGGTGCTTAAAGTCCTTCAAGGCATCGTTCTTAGAAATCAGGGTGAGTGAGTCGATGGCAGGGTCAGCTTGAATGGATTTTTTTAGGTCTTGAAGCATGTGGGGTTCGATCGCATCGTTGGGATAGACAATAATTTGAATGTTATGTTGGACTCGTCCGATCAAATTGTGCACATTGTGGTAAAGAAGTAGAAACGTCCCAAAGCTGGTGAGCGTAAAGGCCGTGGTGATGATGCCAATCAAAGTGCTGGCTTGATGCGTCCGGAGACTCATAAACGCTTCTCTGAAAAAATACCATAGTCGTTTCACCCGTAGGCTCCTTGATCGGATAGAAGATGCCCACAGTCAAGCCGCAAAATCCTTCCATTCAATTGTTCCACGACCTGTCGATTATGTGTGGCCATCAGCACCGTGGTGCCACGCGCATTGATTTTCTTGAATAATTCAGCAATTTCAATAGTGAGTTGAGGATCTAAGTTTCCTGTTGGTTCGTCGGCTAACAAGATGATGGGGCTATTCACAATAGCCCGGGCGATACAGGCACGCTGTTGTTCCCCTGCTGAGAGCACTGAGGCCTGCTTCGTTTGTTTATGTTCCATTCCGACGGCACGCAGCGCTTCAATTACTTTTCGCTTGGATTCAAAAGAAGATAAGCCCCTAATGATAAGGGGGAGAGCCACATTTTCAAGGACAGTTCGTTGTGGGAGCAATTTAAAGTCTTGCAGGACAAAGCCCATCGTGCGGCGGTGATAAGGTACGTCGGCTCGACGAAGTCTGGCAATATTTCGATTTTGGACAAGAATTTGCCCATCATCCGGGTGCTCCGATCCAAAGATAAGTTTGAGCAACGTGGTTTTGCCAGCGCCGCTTGCCCCTGTGAGTAAGACGCATTCGCCTTTTTCAATTCGAAGCGAAATATCGGAAAGAGCGAGGCAACCCTCAAAATATTTCGTGACATGAAATAACTGAATCATACGATTCCGCAGGTGTTGAAGGGGAATTGACTATATGCCAACTAGTAATTTCATCGAAAACGAGCAGTCGGCGACCGAACAGATCAGACTTGTGATCTGATACCGAAACACGTTCTATTAATCTACCATTGCCAGGCGGAGCTGGATACCTCAAATGCCTGTTCGATGTGAGTTAATTGACGCGAATGTTCCTTGCTGCCAACAACGAGGATTGCGTCAAACCGGCAATGTTGGTTGGTTAAATCATGTCGAGAAAGATAGCAGGAGGCCAATTTGATGATCTGCTGTTTTTTTTGTGAGGTAATGGCGTATGGCGCACCCCCGAAATGCTGGCCTCGTCGGGCTTTGACTTCAATGAAGACCAGAATGCCATGGTCGTCAGCGATCAGATCCAATTCTCCCCCGGCTACGCGAAAGTTTTTCTCAAGGATACGATATCCTTTTTTTCGAAGCATCTGTTCAGCCATTTTCTCGGCTGATTGACCAAAGGCTTGTGATGGCGAGAGCATGGCGTGTTTTAGGCATCGAGGCAGGCCTGAACGGGACGAAAACTTCGCCGATGTCCAGGACAGGGACCAAATTGTTGTAATCGTTTCAGATGTTCGGGGGTTGGATAGCCCTTATGGATATGAAACTGATAGTCAGGATATTGTTCATGATAAGTATGCATTATGCGATCACGAGAGACTTTGGCCAGAATGGAGGCGGCGGCAATTGAGATGGAGAGTTGATCCCCTTTTATCACAGAACGTTGACGAACGCATACGGTAGGCAGATGAATGGCATCAAGAAGCAAATAATCGGGCGGGGAGCCGATATTGTTGAAGGCTCGATATCCCGCCAAACGCGTAGCACCTAAAATATTAAACTCGTCAATTTCTTGCTCAGAGGCCGCTCCAATGCCCCAAGCCCGAGCTTGGGTCGTGATAGCTGTAAAGAGAGAATCGCGTTGGTTTTCGGAAAGGAGTTTGGAGTCATCCAGGCCATCGAAAAACAAACGTCGAGGAAGAATGACGACGGCAGCGATAACTGGACCGGCTAAGGGCCCACGGCCAGCTTCATCCAGGCCGGCGATTCGCCGGAATCCACATGCCCAGGCAGATGTCTCGAAAAAATCCGTTGGTCCCATACATGTATCTGGGGATGGGAATGCCAAAAACCGAACAGCAAGGGAGATTTTTCGGTTGCTGCCCCTGCGTTATTCCGGAGTTTCAGAATCGCTGGTGTCTTCAGCCGATGGTTCTTCGACAGACGTCGAAGTCGCAGTTTTTTTGGCTTTGGGAGTTCGTGAAAAATCCCGCTCGGAAATTTTTGCCGCCTTGCCTTTTTTGTCCCGAAGGTAAAACAGCTTGGCCCGACGGACTTTTCCTTTTCTGACGACGTCAATTCCCGCAAGATTCGGGGAATGTACGGGAAAGATTCGTTCAACACCGATTCCGAAGGATATTTTTCGAACCGTAAAGGTTTCAGCCTCTTTACGCCCTTTTCGAGCAATCACCAAGCCTTCAAAGACCTGGATCCTTTCTTTTTCCTCATCCTGACTTTTCTTTTTGCCGGAGGCCCGCGCTTCAACCACCCGGACTTTCACCCGGACGGTATCACCAATTTCAAAAAATGGTGCTGGCTCTGTTGCAAGCGATTGTTCTAAGCGTTCTAACTGATTCATGCGTGCCTTCCTTCCTCCTTCAAGGTCTCTGCGGATCGCATCCCGCCGAGGTATAGTCGTGTTCAATTTCTTCTAAAAGCTGATGATCTTCTGTATTGAGCGGATGATGAACCAATAAATCAGGACGTTTCAGCAAGGTCTGGCGCAGCGATTCTTTCCGTCGCCATCGACGAATGGCTTCGTGGTTGCCAGAAATTAACACGTCTGGGACTGACTGGCCTCGAAGGTCAGCCGGTCGTGTAAAATGAGGATAATCCAACAACGATTCGACGAAAGAGTCCCTTTGGGAAGAATGGGGATCTCCTAAGACGCCTGGAATGTGTCGCATCGCTGCGTCGATCATCAAAAGAGCGGGGAGTTCTCCTCCTGTCACCACATAATCTCCCAGAGAGATTTCTTCCACCGACAAATGTGTGCGCACTCGCTCATCTATGCCTTCGTAATGCCCGCAAATAAATACTAATTGTCGAGTTTCTCGGCTCAAATCCAAGGCCAATCCGTGCGAAAAGCGAATGCCTTGGGGGGAGGGAAGAAGAATGCGAATCTCGCCGCATGACTGTTGGATAGCATCAATAGCCAGAAAAATGGGTTCGGCCTTCATGACCATTCCACCACCGCCACCATAGGGGGTATCGTCCGTAGAGCGATGTGGATCATCCGTGTAGTCACGAAGATTATGCGTTCGAATCGTGAGCAGGTTCTTTTCCTGGGCACGCTTCATCATGCTCTGGGAGCTGACCGCTTGAATCAGCTCTGGAAAGACCGTGAGAAGATCACAATGCATGACTAATGTCCCACCATTCTTTTGATGCTATGTGCAAACACTGATTGTCTAAATCAACCTTCTCTATGGTTCTTCGATTGGCAGGGATGAGAAACTCTGCTTCCTGATTACGAACCACCAGCACATGATGTTGCGGATATTCTAAGATTTCTTCTACTTTTCCCATCTGTAGTCCATCAGGGTCTTCAACGTGGAGTCCGATCAATTCAAATTGATAAAATGTGTCAGGGGCGCGGGGGAGATCGTTCCTCGTGGGGATCTGAATCCATGCCCCACGAAAATGAGCGGCCTCCTCGGGTGTTGAAAACGCAGAACAGCTCATAAGATAGCCAGCGGTCACGTCTCGTACTTGATTCACTGTGGTTTCCTGTGGAGTTGCAGTCTCATGGGGGAGGGTGAGGTAGACGGTCTGTAATCCTTCAAACCGTCCTGGTACATCGGATAATGACTCCACTTTCACCTCGCCTCGGACTCCAAAGGGCTTCAAGATCCGCCCAATGGTCACCAGCGAATCAGTCGGTGGTGGCGTAGAATTCATTACAGGAGCCAACATGATGAAACCTTCTCCTACTGTAAAGGAGATCGTGGCGAATTTGCCCCGCCTCTCACTAAACCCAGTATTATGCCTTCGCGAGTTTCTTTGATTCCGCTAAGGCTTTGTACACGCCAGTTCGTCGTAATAACGCTCGAACCGAATCCGTGGGTTGGGCGCCTTTCTGAAGCCAATCCAGCACGCGATCTTCCTTGAATGAAGCTTTGTCACTTTCCTTCAAGGGATCATAGGTGCCGATGATTTCAAGAAACCGTCCGTCTCTCTTCATGTGAGAATCGGCGGCGACTACCCGGTAAAATGGCCGTTTATGCCGGCCCATCCGTGTCAAACGTAAATGAACTGCCACTGGCATTCTCCTCTAGTAATAAATGAACGAATAAAAAACGATGAGCCGTCGTGAATATTACCGAGCATGAATGGCTCGGATCAGCTTCCCTCGCTTTTTCCTCTTCCCCATGCCCCCTTGCCCACCAACTAGTGATTTCATCATACGGCGAGCATCCAAAAATTGTTTGATCAACCGATTGATTTCAGGAACGGATGTCCCGCTCCCTTTCGCGACCCGTTTTTTGCGATTCCCGTTCAGAATCGTATGATCCCGCCGTTCTTTAGGCGTCATAGAATCAATAATAGCTACCACCCGCTTCATCTCTTTTTCGGGGACGACGGCATTGCCGGCACCAGCAGAGCCCATCATATTTTTGATCTTCTGGCTGCCAGGAAGCATGTCAAGAATCTGGTCAAAGGATCCCAGTTTATTCACTTGCTGAATTTGATCCCGAAAATCTTCCAACGTCAGGGTATTACTGGAAACCTTTTTTTGCAATGCCTGAGCTTGTTCTTGCGAAAAGTTCTCCTGGGCTTTCTCGATCAAGGTCAGGACATCGCCCATACCCAAAATGCGGGAGGCCATGCGATCTGGGAAAAAGGGCTCTAAGGCATCCAGCTTTTCGCCCACGCCCAAAAACTTAATAGGCTTGCCCGTTGCGGCACGAATCGACAGGACAGCCCCGCCACGGGCATCGCCCTCGACCTTGGTCAATATAACGCCAGTCAGTCCTAGTGTTTCATTAAAGCGTTCCGCGACAGAGACGGCTTCCTGGCCAGTCATCGAATCAGCTACCAACAGGATTTCCTGCGGTTGGACACCAGTTTGGATATCGACCAACTCCTGCATTAATTCTTCATCGATATGCAGACGACCGCCCGTATCCAGTAACACCACGTCGTAGCCATGCTCACGGGCACGGACGACGCCATCCTTACAGGTTTGCACCGCTTGCGCGTTAGGTTGTCCCTCGTTCGTCCCACGATGGACGGGGACATCCACATCGGTCCCTAGCGAGGCTAATTGATCGCCGGCCGCGGGGCGTCGGGGATCGGCTGCCACCAGCAGAACACGTTTTCCGTCCATCTTAAAATGGTGGGCAAGTTTGCCGGTGGTCGTTGTTTTTCCGGACCCTTGAAGTCCCACCATCATAATGACGGTAGGCGGTTGGGAAGACAGATGCAGGGCGCTTTGTTCGTGACCCAGGAGGTCACGGAGTTCTTCCCAGACGACCTTAACCACCTGATTTGCTGGCGTCAGGCTTTTCAGCACCTCCTGGCCGACGGCTTTCTCCCGAACCTTCTCAATAAAGTCTTTAACGATTTTAAAGTTGACGTCAGCTTCTAGTAGTGCCAACCGCACCTCTTTCAAAGCGTCGGTAATATTTTGTTCAGTTAACACGGCTTGGCCGCGTAACTGTTTGAAAACATTCTCGATTTTTTCTGTCAGTGTCGTAAACACGGAAGGCAGTCCTATAGTTAAAGAAGCTATTTTAAGCAAACTCAAGACAATAGTGAAGGCTCCTGTCCACTGTCAAGCAAGATAAGGGCAACAATAGAGAGGAAAAAATGAGTTTCAGAGGTCAAAAACCTTTGCAAAATCCTAGTAAATACGCCTCGTAGATTTATTAATGGGGATTTGGCAGCGCAGGAGGCAGGACGGATTGCAGGCTCAATGGGGTAACGCCTTTGACTACCGGAGTGGCATACTCGGCATCTTTATCGCCCTTGTCCCCTGTTGGCCGAGCGAGGTCGGCTGATTCGGTTTTTCCCTTGAATATGGCCTAGTAAGGATTGCCTATGCTTTCCCAAAAATAATAGGGAAGGAAATTTGAACATTTCGTTTTCACACCCCAAAGAATGGTTAGGTCGATTCCCTTTCCAAGGGGCTAGCTCTGGTTGTGGTGGAGCGGTATGATAAATATGTCTCACCGTGTTTCTTGAGCAGTGCTTGTGTACGGTCAACAATTCTATCCCCTCTGAAACTGGCTTCTTCTGTCCTTATTACGCATGTCTAAAAGTCTGAAGATTGTTCTTATTGTTGTCGTTGGGCTCGTTCTCCTCTACACGGTTCTTGGATTTTGGGCTGTGCCGTGGGCGATCACCAATAAACTTCCTCCCATGCTTACTGAAGAATTGAATCGGCCGGTGTCTATTCAGGAAGCTGCGTTTAATCCTTTTCTTTTTAAGCTGAAGGTCAAAGGCTTTGCTATTCAGGAGGCCGATGGTTCGCCTTTGGCAGGGTTTGATGAGTTGTTTGTGGATTTTGAAGCGTTGTCTTCCGTGAGTAAGCAGACCTATACCTTTGAGCAGATTCGGTTCTGGTTGCCCTACGGGCTGGCGATAGTCCGTCCCGATGGATCATTGAATCTGGCCGATTTGGGTAAGTTCTCTGATGGGGATAGTTCTGCTGCTGAGGATTCGATTCCCGATGCCTCCTCTGAGGAAGCCGCTGGATTGCCACCAGTCTATGTTGAGAATTTCGAGATCCACCAGGGAATGGTTGAATTTCGGGATATTTCTCGACCGACCCCATTTGTCGCACATATTGTGCCCATTAATTATACGTTCGAACACTTGAGCACGGAGAAAGGTCATGCCAATCCCTATTCCTTGTCTGCTGAGCGAGGTGAAGGTGAGAAAATAACCTGGGAAGGCACGTTGACGCTTGAACCTTTCGAATCAGAAGGGACTTTGGTCTTTGAAAATCTACGATTACGTAGACTCTGGGCCTATGTGCAGGATCGCTTTCACGCGCATATTCCTCAAGGGTTTCTCACTGTGAAAGGCCACTATCATGTATCGACGACCAACCAAGGGCTAGATGTCCTGGTCGACGGCGGGAATGTGACGGTTCGAGATTTACAGATTCAAGAAAAAGGTAAAAACGATCCCTTGATAACCATTCCCCTTTTGGAAGTCACGAATGTTTCCGTGGACGTCCTACAAAAAGATGTGAACATTCCCGCGGTAAAGGCACGGGATGCTCGATTTGTCGGATGGGTCAATGAAGATGGCACTATGAATTATCAAACGTTATTTGCACCCGTGGGAACTTCAACGGATTCTCCTGATACTGTGTCCCCACCTGCTGCTGAGCCCGAATCGGTAAAGGCTGAAGCTCCGTGGACCGTGATGGTCGAGGATGTAGATTTGGATAATTTCACGATTGATGTGGAGGATCGCCAACCGACAACCCCGGCTCGCTTGTTGGTCGATGCGCTTCATTTTCACACCTCAAAGGTTTCATCAGCTTTGGATCAACCTCTACCACTTGATCTTTCCTTTCAGTTGAATCGGACAGGAAAAGTTGACCTGAAAGGATCTGTGGACATCGAGCCGTTGTCGGTCCAACTGGAGGTGTCGCTAGCCGGCATTGCGCTGAAGCCTTTCCAACCCTACCTATCGCCGTTTGTGCAATTTAATTTAGGTAGTGGCGCGCTGACGCTTATGGGGAAGACTCATTTTCAGAACGCCTCAAAAACGGAACCCATGGTGACGTATGCGGGCTCTATTGGTGTATCAAAATTGGCCTTAGTAGACCCCAATAGTTCCCAATCATTTCTTCAGTGGGACGCGTTGTCATTAAAAGGCCTATCGCTGAATGTTGAGCCAACATCAATAAAGTTACAAGAAGTTGCCCTCATTAAACCGGCAGTGGTGCTTTCGATTGACCAGGATGGAAGCTCCAATGTGAAACGTCTTCTCGCCCCACCTGGGGAGTCTAAGGAACAACCGACAGAAGATGAAAAACCTGCGACCGAGGAGACTTCTGCACCTCCACTCCCTGTTCAGGTTGATACGGTTCGGATTGATAATCTTCAACTACAACTGGCTGATCGGTCGATTACGCCTCATGTGGTAACAAAGGTCGAAGAATTTTCTGGAACAATTAAGGGGCTGTCTTCCAAGCAATTGGCCAAGGCGGATGTTGATCTTTCTGGAAAAGTCGATCGTTATGCGCCCTTTCGTATTCAGGGACAAATCAATCCTTTGAGCGAAGATGCCTATACGGATTTGAAGGTGTCATTTAAAAACCTGGCTCTGACGACAGTCTCGCCATACTCCGGAAAATTTGCTGGGTATCCTATCAAGAAAGGCAAGTTGTCATTGGATCTGGCTTATAAGCTTTCTAAAAATGAGCTGGTAGGGGAGAACAAGGTTTTGGTGGATCAAATTACGATGGGTAGTCAAGTCGAGAGCCCCGATGCCACCTCTTTGCCGATACCCCTTGCCTTGGCTATATTGAAGGATCGGAAGGGGCAAATTGATATTGATCTGCCTGTTCGAGGCAATCTCGATGATCCGGATTTTAGTTATGGAGGCATCATTTGGAAAGCCTTAGTGAATCTGATTGTAAAAGTGGCGACCTCACCGTTTTCAATTGTTGGGGGACTGGTAGGAGGCAACTCTGATGATCTTCAATTTGTGGCTTTCCCGGCTGGTAACGATAAATTATCGCCTGCTGAACAAGAAAAATTAGCTGCCTTGGGAAAAGCGTTAGCCGAACGACCGGGGTTACGGCTTGATATTACCGGTGCCGCCGATTCTGATGTGGACGGCAGGGCCTTGGCGGAGGCTAAACTTCTCACCCAATTGAAAAAGGCCAAATTTGTGCAACAGCCACCGTCTGGTGATCAAGCTTCTGTCTCGGTGGAATTATTAGAATTAACAAACGAGGAAGAAGCTGAATATCTCATGCAACTCTATGTGAAGAAATTCGGTGCATTACCGATATCCAAGGTCGAAGGAACGCCTAAGGCTCAGGAGGCTGGTTCTGAGGACAAATCTTCACAGGCCCTGACTGTCGCTGAAATGAAAGACAAACTTCTTAGTGGCATTTTTCTGAAAGAAGGCCAACTGCGTGTGCTGGCGCAACAACGAGCACAGCAGATTCGCGATTATTTGATTCAAGAAGGGAAGGTTCAGGGGAACCAGGTTTTCTTAGTCGAGGTCGCGATGAATCCAAGTACGGAAGAAGGGATGGTTCATAGTCCCTTAGCATTGACGGCTAATTGAGCCTCGTCCACTGAGATCGTCGGTTGCTTGCCGCTTCTTGGCTATTACAAACTGTATGCCGTCCAATGTATTTGCACTCCTCAATCTGTGGGAATGGTTGCCATGGTTAAGCGGTCTCTTTGCCCTTTTGTGGTTTCTTCATCTTTCTGTGCGCAATGCGTCCCTGGCTGACGTTGGGTTCTGTCTAGCCTTCGGTATGATGGTGCTGGCCTGTGGAGTCTTCAGCATAGGAGATCTTTCAAGACGAGTGCTGATTTCCGGAATGGGAATTCTGTATGCCGCGCGGCTTGGTCAACATCTGTTCAGCAATCGTGTTTGGAAAAAGCCAGAAGATCCTCGCTACCAGAAAATCCGTGCAGTGTTGGGTGGTTGGGGATCTATAGGGATGTTTTGCTATTTTCAACTTCAAGTGCCTGCCAGTCTGTTGTTTGCAGGACTGCTATGTTGGGTGATGAATCATCCAACGGGTGGCATTAGCTGGTGGGATGGTCTTGGCATGATGATTTTTCTTATAGCTATCATTGGGGAAGCCTTGGCGGATCGCCAGCTTGAGTCGTTTCGTCAGAACCCTCTGAATAAGGGAAAGACATTGCAAGCGGGCCTGTGGCGCTATTCCCGCCATCCCAATTATTTTTTTGAGAGTTTGCATTGGTGGGCCTACGTTCCACTGGCTATTGGGCTCCCTTGGGCATGGGCATCGATTTTTTGGCCAATCCTCATGACTGTTTCGTTACTCTGGATCACTGGAATCCCTTGGGCGGAAAGGCAGGCTCTAGCGAGTCGCGGTGACAGCTATCGCGAGTATCAGCGTACGACCAGTGTGTTTTTCCCCTGGTTCCCACGAACCTCCGCGATACAATCGGAGACATAATCATGGCGTTACATCATCAGGCATGTTTTCATGTTTCTTTTCAAAGTTGGTTTTCCCGATGGGTGATGGTGGTGGGATTGATCCTCTTATTAAGTGGTTGTGCGTTTGTGCGAGGAGAAGTGGGAGAGCCGTTTTCCGAAGATCGTATTGTGGAATTGCAAAAAGGAAAAAGTACGCGGCAAGACGTCGCACAACGTTTTGGTGCTCCCGACGACATTGTCCAAGCCAATGGCTATGAAATTCTTCATTACCGGCGGTTCGACAGTAAGTTGGGATGGCTGCTGTTTTTTTCACGCGTAAATGTGGCCAGCGATAATTTGTGGGTCTTTTTGAACGAGGAAGGCATTGTCCAGGACGTAGTTTTTGGCAATCGTACCGATGAGTTAGCTTTCCAAATATGGCCATTTGGGGAATAAGACTAAGCAGATGGGAAAGATTTGGCTCTGGTGTATTGGAGTAGTGTTGATCTCACAATGGGGTAACGGGTGTGATTTTCGCCGCGTTGTCGTCAACGACCCGATCTCACCCGAAACGCTTCAACTGCTCAATCCTGGAGAAAACTCTCTAAACGATATCGTGCAGACATTGGGCGCTCCAGATGAAATTGATGCGAAGAACAGGGGAATGGTTCTTCGATACCGGTATGGCGATTCCAAAACAATGCGGATAAACTTTGGTTGGCTTTTCCGCATTTTTTTCCCCGTTGCTCCCCCCATGAATTTAGGGCGGGGGGATGGAGTTACTCAAGTACTTCACA
>Ga0265309_10000219_pt1 | contig 21646 bp, 20 predicted proteins | sample Helome_FD_192492 | JGI IMG/M metagenome (GOLD analysis project Ga0265309, IMG submission 192492) | Marine sediment microbial communities from subtidal zone of North Sea - Hel_20160524 (Illumina Assembly) | ecosystem: Environmental > Aquatic > Marine > Subtidal zone > Sediment ...
AAGGGTTTCTTTGGCAGCTTTTATCACTTCGGGATGAGCAGATAACCCTAAGTAATTGTTTGCACAAAAATTTATTACCTCCTGTCCGCCTGAAACTTTGATCAATGCACCCTGAGCAGAAGTAATTATGCGTTCTTCTTTATAAAGACCTGCTTCTTTTATGTCCCTAAGTTCTTCTTTTAAATATTCTTTAATTTTTCCGTACATAACTAATTAATGAATTCTGGAGTAATTTTTTTATCAATATAGACTAATATCATATTTTCAACTAAATACCCCATGGTTTTCAACGCATCTGCATAGGTGTATAATTGTTCATAATATTTTGGAACTTTTTTTCCGGTTTTATAATCAATAATTGTAACCTTGTTGTTATTAAATACTACTCTATCAGGTCGTAAAATTAGACCATTTTCCGTAATAATTTCACTTTCATTCTTAATACTATTTTCTGCTGTGAAGAATATTTTTAATTTAGGATGCCGAATAATTTGTTCTATTTTTTCCTTTAGTTGAGCTCCTTCTTCAGCTTTAAGATCTCCTTTTCTGATCATGTGCGCAATTGCGGGGCCAATATCCCCCTCAGTTTTAATTAGCCCCATAGTGTAGTGGATTATGTTACCTTTTTTAATCGCCTCTTCTCTCTTGCTGTCCCAAAGACTGCCAGACCGGGTAATAATATTGAAATTGGCTCTATTTTTTTGAGTACATATATAAGGTATATATGGTTGCGCTTTTGGGAGCGGTTTCTCTTGTTTCTTTGATTTAGCTGACCCAAAGGAATATCTAATTTTGTTTTCATCCCAAATTCCTTGTGTTTTTAAAAAATGGATAAATAAGCCGGAGTAGTTATCCAATCTAAATTCCTTCTTAGCATTAAGATACATTTCTGTTATTATAATGAGTCTATCCACTACTCGTGTAAGTGCTACATATAGCAAGTTAAATGCATCCAACTCGAGTTTATGCTGTTCTTCTTCATAAATTGTTTTGGCTGCCTCCCCATAATGCAACACTTCTGATTTCTTATTTATTAGCACTTCATTAAATTCTCCAAAATCCTCAACCGGCAACCACAATTTAGGTTCTAGTTCGTCATAAATCTTAGTGTTCGCAAAAGGGTAAATGACAATTGGAAATTCTAGCCCCTTTGCTTTGTGTATCGTCATTATCTGAACGGCATTCAAATTTTCTGGAGCTACAATACTGAGCCTCTCTTTATTCTTTTCCCAATAGTCTAAAAATGAAGAGATACTGGTATCGTCCCTTTGTTCAGAATCAATGACCTCATCCATAAAATAAGTGAGGTAGGCATCTGAATGCTCAACTAGCTTGAATTGGTTTATTGCGTATTCCAGGCCATCAGGTAAAGAGTTATACTTTACTTCGTTAATATTAAAGTTGTATCCTTCTTTCAGCGCAGAAAGCAAATTGTTTAAATGTTTTTGAATAAACTCATGTTTGCTTTCTCTGTTTGCGGCAAGAAAATATAATATTTCATAGCAAATTTCTGAATCCTCGGGTGAGCTAATGTGCTTTAATAAATTGATGAGAAAATTGACTTTTGGATTATTCTTAAGCAAGAGTGTCTCGGAAGAAATTATTGGAACATTTTGTTCTATAAGAAAATCCGCTAAAATAATGCCATGCTTTCGTTTTCTGGTGAGAATACAGATGTCAGCATAATTATACTTATCGGCGCGTGCATCTTTGATTGATCTTAATACCTCATTGCAATACTCTAAATCCTTATCCTCCTTAGGCATTTTAATAAAATTCAAATCTACATATCCACCTACTTTATCGTTAAAATCTTGTTTATTTCCATCCGTAAAAAGTAAATTATATTGTGGACTACCAAGGAATGGGCTTGTAACGGTAAAAAAGGTATTATTAAATTTTATGAGTTCCTCTCGGCTTCTGTAATTTGTTTCAAGTGAGCTAATATGCGGTTCTATAACAAAAGGATTTGTTTCTTTGTTAATCAGGTTTAAAAATTGTTCGGCCCGCCCACCACGCCACCTATAGATTGCTTGTTTAACATCTCCAACCAACAACAAGCTTCCCATATTACCCTGTTCATCTTCACTTTCGAGGGCATTACTTATTAATGGAACGAGATTCTCCCATTGCATTTGTGAAGTATCCTGAAATTCATCAATAAAGTAATGACGATATTTTTCGCCCAAACGTTCATAAATGTATGGAGCGGGTTGGTTCCGTATTTCATCTGAAATAATGGTATTAAATGAAGATATAGGAATCTGATCCCTTTCTGACTCAATGGTTTTAATTTCTTGTTGTATTCCATTTAAAACCGTTAATGGCACAATATTCAAATAGGAATTCCGCAAAAAAGACCTATGATATATCCTTTTTTTAATTTCTAAAAAATATTTTTGAAGGGTGAATACCAATTCCGGATTAGGAGCCTGAAATCCCGATTTAAAAATTTTACCATCCTGTAAATTATTTTCTAATTGATTATTGTAAAGCTTAGAAGGATTAAATTCGAAATCAAAAATTTTAGTAAAATGGTTGGGAAGCGTTTTCCTGGGAAATACCTCCAAACCAATACCGGATTCAGATATTGTTTCTAAGGCTAGACTTGCAAGGTCTTTAACTTCATCTTCTATAAGGTTGATTTTTTTTTGAATTAATTTTTTGAGAGTTAAAAAATCCTGAGGGCTTTTGTTTTTTAGAAGGTCAAGATGATAAGATTGATTTTCCTCAAATAACAATTTGCCCATTTTTGCAAGGTCATAAGCTATATCCCAGCTTTTATCGTCCTGAATTTTTTCCAAGGCAAAGTCGATCAGAACTTTTGTTAATTCTTTATCCGTTCCGGCTTTATTTATTAACCGGTCAATTCCTTCGCCCAATAAAAGGTCCGTATCCAATACAACTTCAAAATTCTGGGGAATTTTAAGGTCTTTAGCAAAGGTTCTAATAAGTCGGTGTGTGAATTTATCGATGGTCGATATATCAAAAAAAGCATAATTATGGAGGATTTGCTTTAATGTGACTTTAGCCCTTTTTCGCAAATGATCATCTTCAATATTTAATTCCTTAGCTAATAATCGAAATAAGGTGGAAGTTTTTTTGGAATTTTTAGGTTGACTAAATTCGAAAAGACTAGCAAGAATGCGACTTTTCATCTCATTAGCAGCCTTATTGGTAAAAGTGATGGCTAGGATTTGATTAAAAATATTTGAATTTTCTACCGAAAGTGCAATTTTTAGATATTCTTGCACCAGCTTAAAGGTTTTCCCCGATCCGGCCGAAGCATTGTAGATATTAAATGAGCTGCTCTGCACTAATTTTTTGTTGCAAATTACGTAATCTTAAAGAGTTCTTAACAAATAATTAGGCCAATATATATGTTAAATAGAGTAACTTTGAGTGACTCTAATTATTAACTTAAAACGTTTAGAAATGGCATTTGAATTACCAAAACTACCATATGCATATGATGCATTAGAACCTTATATTGACGCAAGAACTATGGAGATCCACCATACGAAACATCATAATGGCTACACCGCGAAACTTAACGCGGCCATTGAGAATACAGATCTTGCTAATAAATCTATTACAGATATATTGAAAAATTTAGACATGTCTAATGGGGCGGTCCGCAATAATGGAGGAGGCTATTATAATCATTCCTTATTTTGGGAAATAATGTCTCCCGATGGTGGAGGTGAACCAACAGGAGAACTTGCTACAGCCATCAATAAGGCCTATGGTTCTTTTGATGCCTTTAAAGATGTTTTTAGTAAAGCTGCTGCGACTAGATTTGGGTCTGGTTGGGCGTGGCTTTGCGTACATAAAGGGGGCAAGGTAGAAGTTTGTTCAACACCTAATCAAGATAATTCGTTAATGCCTGAAACCGGATGTGGTGGGCAACCAATTTTGGGGTTGGATGTTTGGGAACATGCATATTATTTAAATTATCAAAACAGAAGGCCAGATTATGTTAATGCCTTTTTTAATATTATAAACTGGGATAAAGTTGCTGAGTTGTACAGTTCAAATAAGTAAACTTTAATTCAAATTTTATTGGAAATTAAACCTCCTTAATTAACTAGGGAGGTTTTTTATTATATAGAAAAGGGCGGAGAAGTCTCCACCCTTTTCGTCCCAAATCTTACCATAAACTTAACCTACTTATGCTATGGCATTACTAAATTACTGGTATTGTGAGAAATAACAAAGAAATTTTGGTAAATTTTAGGCTTTCAATTAACAATCTAAGCCAAGTCAGGTAGAAAAATACTTACTATAAAAGGTGTAATTTACTGATAATCAGAAATAAAAAAGGCAGGTTTGCACCTGCCTTTTTCCCCAAATCTTACCATGAACTTAACCTACTTATGCTATGGTTCTTCAAATGTAAGTGAATGAGTGGCTGAGAAAAAAGGTTTTGGACAAACGCCATTTTAATAGGTTGAAATGCGTTACCTGGCATTATATTATAAGATACGTAAAAAGAATGCTAAGTGAAATGTGATATTAGGAGTGGGTATATAAAATAAAAGAGGCAGGTTTGCACCTGCCTCTTTCCCCAAATCTTACCATGAACTTAACCTACTTATGCTATGGTTCTTCAAATGTATGCTAACGCATTGGAGTCCATTAAAATTTTGGTTAAACTTCTTTTTAATTGGTTGAAATACGTTAGACTGGCTATTATACTATAATAGGTGAAGAAAAGTCGTATTAATTGTGAGGTAAAATAAAATAAAATTTGATGTAAAATAAAAAAGGTGGAGAAGTCTCCACCTTTTTTGCCCCAAATCTTACCATGAACTTAACCTACTTATGCTATGGCAAGTCTAAAGTAACCCCCCTTTAATTCGTTGTGACTAAAAAGCCGATAAATAGCATAAATTATCGATGAAATGCACAAATTTGTGCATTTCATCGATAAAAATGTTAATATGCCCTTTCATTTTTGCCCTCATAAAAGTTTATAAAAGCCCTGTTTACAACTTTGTTCCCCCCCGGGGTCGGGTAATCTCCTGTAAAATACCAATCGCCAAGGTTTTTCGGACATGCCTGATGTAAACTTTCGATTGTTTGATAAATTATTTGTACTTCAGCTTTAATGTCTACTGGACTTAGGAGTTCACCAATTTTTTTAGATATCTGCTCTGCGCTAAAAGGTTGATAAAAATCTTTTACATAATTAATAATATCCTTTTCAGCAGTTTCAATTTGTTGAATACATTTGTGATATATATCTTCTACTTGCTGCAATGAATTCTGTTCCTTATGTAATTCATGAGCAGCTTTAAAGGCTATAAAATCATCTAGTTTTGCCATATCAATGCCATAGCAATCTGGATAGCGAATTTGTGGTGCAGAAGAAACAACAATTATTTTCTTTGGTGATAACCTGTCTAAAATTCGTAAAATACTTTTCTTTAAAGTGGTACCCCTAACAATACTATCATCAATAATAACGAGATTATCATTCTTGTTTACCGAACCATATGAAATATCATATACGTGTTCAACCAGATCATCCCTGTAGCTATCCTGTGTAATAAATGTTCTTAGTTTTGCATCCTTTATGGCTACTTTTTCAATCCTGGGACGAACATCTAAAATTTTGTTTATTGCCTCTCTGGTAATATTTTGGCCTAATTTAAGTATCTGTTCTTCTTTTTTCTTATTCAAATAATTCTGCGCTTCTTTGATCATTCCTAAATAGGAGGTCTCTGCGGTATTAGGGATATATGAAAAAACCGTATTTTTTATATCTTCGTTTATAGCAGACAATATTTGCGGAAAAATCAATTTACCCAATTCTTTTCGTTCCTGATATATTTCTTTATCGCTACCCCTTGAAAAATATATTCTTTCAAAAGAGCATGCTTTTCTTTCCTTTGGCTCTAATATTTCAGTAGTGTTTACGGTACCGTTTTTCTTTATGATTATTGCGTTGCCGGGGTCGAGTTCTTTCACATCTTCATAAGTGACATTAAAAACCGTTTGTATTGCAGCTCTTTCCGAGGCTACTACTACTACCTCATCGTTTTTAAAGTAATAGGCAGGTCTGATTCCCGAAGGATCTCGGAGCACAAAAGAATCTCCATGCCCAAACATTCCTGCCATAGTGTAACCGCCATCCCAATTCTTAGCTGCTTTTTTAAGAATTTTGGAAACTTTTAATCTATCGGCGATCAAAGGAGAAGCCTCCATTTTATTAAAGCCTTCCTTCTTTATTTGCCTGTATAGTTTTGCTACAGCATCATCAAGAAAATGGCCTATTTTTTCCATGACCGTAACTGTATCTGCCATTTCTTTTGGGTGCTGGCCCAGTTGTATCAAATTATCAAAGAGCTCATCAACATTGGTCATATTAAAATTACCAGCTACAATTAGATTTCTATGCATCCAGTTATTTTGCCTAAGGAAAGGATGTACACTTTCTAAACTGTTCTTTCCAAATGTGCCATATCGGACATGCCCAAGTAGTACCTCGCCTATATATGGGATATTCTTTTTTTGTAACTCTGTATTATCTATATATTCAGGGTTTTCTTTCAATGCGCTATTAATACGGTCATTAATCTGCGCAAAAATGTCTTGTATTGGTTGTGATTCCACAGAACGCACTCTGCTCATGTAACGCTCTCCGGCAGCCATGTCTAATTTAATACTGGCAAAACCTGCACCGTCCTGACCACGGTTGTGCTGTTTTTCCATCATTAAATACATCTTGTTTACTCCATAAAAAATACTGCCGTACTTTTCCTTATAATAATCCAATGGTTTTAGTAGCCGTATTAAAGATACTCCGCATTCGTGTTTAATGGCATCACTCATTATTTAAATGAATTAAAAAAGCCCCGTTATTCCGAGGCGTGTTTTATTATTGTAATTCAATATCAAATTGTGTCAGTTCTCTGAATTGATGTAACCTTAGCTCCACCTCTTCTTTCTTTAAATTGTCCATTCGCTCTGTTCCAAAACGTTCAACGCAAAAAGAAGCCAGATTGGATCCATGGATAACGGCGTTCTTTAAATTGTTGAATGATATGTTTTCTGTCTCTGACAGATAACCTACAAAACCTCCTGCAAAAGTATCACCCGCGCCGGTAGGATCAAAAACTTCTTTTAAAGGAAGGGCTGGCGCAAAGAATATATTATCATTTCGGAAAAGTAAAGCACCATTCTCCCCTTTCTTTATGACTACATATTTTGGTCCCATAGTATGAATTTGCGCTGCTGCTTTTACTAAAGAATGTTCATTAGTTAGTTGTCTTGCTTCTTCATCGTTTATGGTAATTATATCTGTATGTTTTATGACGTCATTTAATTCTTTCGAAGTATGATTCATCCAATAGTTCATGGTATCAAGGACAATTAACTTTGGTCTTGTCTCCATTTGATTGATAACGCTCATTTGGATGCTAGGATGTAAATTACCCAACATAACCACATCTGCATTTTTATAGTTGTCAGGTACAACTGGATTAAAATCTGCCAGCACATTTAGTTCTGTACTAAGGGTATCCCTCGTGTTCAGATCATTGCGATATTTACCACTCCAAAAAAAGGTCTTCCCTCCTTTTACAATTTCTATAGCCGATATATCAATATTTTTATCTTCTAGAAATTGTAGGTATTCATTGGGCAAATCATCGCCTACAACAGAGACAATGGCTGCGTCTACATCAAATTGCGAGGCCGCTAAACCAATAAAGGTAGCAGCTCCTCCCAGAATTTTGCCGGTTTTCCCAAAAGGGGTTTCGATAGCATCGAAGGCAACAGTTCCAACAATTAAAAGTTTTCCCATAGAAGGTTTTTGAAATATGGTGCAAATATACACTTTTGATGTTCCAAATAATCCTAATTAAAACTAAAAAAGGCCTTAATTATTTTCTGCCGAAATCTGCCGGAATTTCGCCCCATGCCTTCGTTTCCCATTTTACTATCGGCGTATTGTATGAATTGTTTTTTAACCATTCAACTGCCCTTCGAATGAGATTGAATAAGGCTTTGTTTTTTTTGTTCTCTAAAAGTTTGGTATTACAGCTTTTTTTCCTCACCCAGCTTATAGCAGTCCTTGAATCTGTATAAATAATACGATCGCTATTTTTTTGCTTTAGAAAAGCCAGTCCGTGAACTATTGCAAGAAACTCACCTATATTATTGGTGCCTTCTTTGAAGGGACCTTGTTTAAATAGTCTTTTACCCGTTTTAGTATCAACCCCCTGGTATTCCATTATTCCGGGATTTCCGCTGGATGCCGCATCCACAGAAATAGAATGATAATTTGGCTCTCCTATTTTAAGAAGATCCTGTGAGGAAAGTTGAGGGCCGTTTTTCTTTTTTCCTTTATAAGCATCGTAATTGCTGTTATAAGCTTTTTTGGCTATTTCAAAATTGGGGAATGACATATATTGAGCTCCTTTAGCACCGGAAATTGCTGCTTTGCAATCATCCCAACTTTCATAAATACCGGGTCTCTTGCCTTTCCAAACCACATAAAATTTATTCTTTTTAGCCATTATCTCCCTTAAACAATAGTTCTTCGATTACCCTTGGAAAATGCTCGTATTCCAGTTCATGGACTTTTTGGGCTATTATTTCTGGGGTATCCCCCTCGTCTAAAAATGTTTTTACCTGCATGATTATAGCCCCTTCATCATAATGCTCATTAACATAATGAATGGTAATTCCTGTTTCGGGTTCTGAATTCTCCTTTACAGCCTCATGTACCTTCATTCCGTACATTCCTTTACCTCCATATTTGGGAAGTAATGCAGGATGTATATTTATAATTCTGTCTGGAAAATAATCAATTAACTTTTTTGGAATTCGCCATAGGAAACCAGCGAGAACAACTAAATCGAGATTGAGAATATTTAAAAAGTCTGAAATTAAGTTAGATTCCATAAAGGCGTGCCTGTTAAAATATAAAGCACTAATCTTAAGTCTCGCACACCTGTCTAAAACTTTGGCGTCTTTCCTGTTTGTTAGGACAGCGACTATTTCAACTTGTTTATTTTCTGAAAAATATTGTATAATGTTTTCAACATTTGTGCCCGAGCCCGAAGCAAAAAGAACTATTCGTTTCATTTAGACAAAATTATTCTTTTTGAAATTAAGTCCTAAGTTTATTAAAGATATGATGCTCGCCCACCCGGAATTAGTGACTTATTTAACAGAAAAAATCAAACATTATATTGATTTTAGACATTTTGTGGGTAGAAAATTTATATCTAAACCAATAATCTTGAGTTTAATTTTCATAAATTACGCTACATTTTTACGTCAAATAGTGTTATTACACCATAAGTTTTTTATTTTTGCCAACGATTTAAATTTTTAAAACCAAAATTATTATGTCAGACATTGCATCAAGAGTAAAAGCTATCATCGTTGATAAATTAGGAGTTGATGAGAACGAAGTTGTAGCCGAAGCTAGCTTTACCAACGATTTAGGGGCAGATTCATTGGATACTGTTGAGTTGATAATGGAATTTGAAAAGGAATTTGATATTCAAATCCCTGACGATCAAGCAGAAAACATCGCAACAGTTGGCCAAGCTATCAGTTATATAGAAGAAGCCAAGTAAATTTATGAGTTCTTAATAAAGATTTATAATTATCCATGCGGTAATCGTGCTGCATGGATAATTTTTTTTAATTTACACTTAGGTTAGTCTTCAATTTAAAATTTGGTTAAATGCAATTAAAAAGAGTTGTGGTTACTGGACTTGGTGCTTTAACACCTATTGGCAATAACATTGAAGAATACTGGAAAGGTTTAGTGGAGGGCAAAAGCGGCTCAGCACCTATTACCTATTTCGATACAGAAAAATTCAAAACTAAATTTGCCTGTGAGTTAAAAAACTTTGATTCACAAAACTACTTTGATAGAAAGGAGGCTCGAAAATTAGATAAGTTTGCTCAATATGCCCTGATTTCTTCAGATGAAGCTATTATAGATTCAGGATTAGATCTGGAAAAAATAGATAAATTTAGAGTAGGGGTTATCTGGGGCGCTGGAATTGGAGGCCTGGAAACCTTCCAAAATGAGGTTCTAAATTTCGCGGCTGGTGACGGAACACCAAGGTTCAATCCTTTTTTTATTCCTAAAATGATTGCAGACATTGCCCCAGGTAATATCTCAATTAAACATGGTTTTATGGGGCCTAATTATACCACAGTATCTGCATGTGCCTCTGCTGCCAACGCTATGATTGATGCATTAAATTACATCAGATTGGGTTATTGTGATGTTGTCGTCTCGGGAGGAAGTGAGGCAGCAGTTGCGATTGCAGGGATGGGAGGTTTTAATGCTATGCATGCTTTGTCTACACGTAACGATAGCCCGGAAACAGCTTCTAGACCCTTTGATGCAACCAGAGATGGTTTTGTACTTGGAGAAGGTGCCGGGGCACTGATTCTGGAGGAATTGGAACATGCAAAAGCGAGAGGAGCCAAAATATATGCAGAATTAGTTGGAGGTGGACTATCGAGTGACGCATATCACATGACCGCGCCAAATCCGGAAGGTACGGGTGTTGTAAGGGTAATGGAGAATTGTTTACACGATGCGAATCTTAGGCCAGAAGATATTGATGCCATTAATACACACGGAACGGCCACCCCATTGGGCGATGTGGCTGAACTAAAAGCAATTAGTCGGGTTTTTGGTGATCATGCTGCGAACATAAATATCAATTCTACTAAATCAATGACAGGACATTTATTGGGTGCTGCTGGTGCGATTGAAGCAATAGCTTCAATCTTAGCAATGAAACATAGCTTGGTTCCACCTACTATAAATCATTCTGTGATAGACGAAAATATAGATCCAAAACTAAATTTAACGCTAAACCAGGCCCAAAAAAGAGAAGTTAATGTGGCAATGAGTAACACTTTTGGTTTTGGCGGGCACAATGCGTGTGTAATATTCAAGAAATATAGCTAAAAAGCAAGATGAATTTTCCCTCAAATATATTTAATTCCCATCCTAAAGAAGATGGGGATTTTTTTTTAGGGATTTCAAATGTATTAGGGTTTAAACCCAAGAAACTAAGTATTTATAAAAAGGCCTTTCTTCACAGGTCTGCGAATATAAAAGATAAAAATGGCCTGCCATTGAATTATGAGAGACTTGAATTTCTTGGCGATTCTATGTTAGGGACTATTATTTCCCGATACTTATATAATGAAGTTCCTAATGGGGATGAAGGATACTTAACCAAAATGCGCTCCAAAATAGTGAGCAGAAAACATTTAAATGAATTGGGTAAAGATTTGAATCTCATATCATATGTAGAAAGTAGAATCCCCAAATCACATTTTGGCGATAATATTCATGGTAATGTTTTTGAAGCTCTGGTAGGTGCAATTTATTTAGACAGGGGTTATAAATATTGTGATAAGTTTATTAACGATCGCGTAATAGAGCCTTATGTAGACATTGAACAGCTGGAAGGAAAAGTAATAAGTTATAAAAGCCTGGTAATTGAATGGTGCCAAAAGCAGAAAAAGGAATTCAATTACAAAGTATATGAGGATACTGGTAAGGACCCTCTAAAGCATTTTGCGGTTAAACTTTCAATAGATGACAGAGTAATGGCTAAGGCAAGGGCTACTTCAAAAAAGAAAGCTGAGGAAAAGGCATCTAAAAGAGCATTTTTTGCACTGCAGGATAAAATGGGAAAGATACAGATATAATAATCTTATATTTACAGTTTACTTAAAGAAATGATCACATTGCATAAATTTTCTGATGATTTTTGTGAAGAAAATTATGTGCTCATTGCATTACATAGTGGTTTAGAAGATTATGCTTTAGCCTATGCCTTAAATATGGCACTTAAAACAAGTTTAAAAAGAGCTAAGACAGACCTGGATATCTCAAATGAAACCTCCTTTCCTGTTTATGAATGGAAAGATAAACTTAATGATAGGAATTGGACTTTAATTGTTAATACTAGTATTAAAGATGAATATTTGGAATTTGATGATCTTTTTAGCAACGAAACATCATCTACTGTTTATCATTTAATACCTGAATACAAGGATGTTGATTATTTATTAAAAATTGAGCAGGAAGAAGATGAAATAGATAGTGCTATGCTGGATTCTATTCTTGAAATACCCAAGATAATTACAGCATACCAAATTGAAACCAATAAACTAAAATCCAAGCAAAACTTAATTATATAGCAGTATGCCTAATACGAAAAAGACAAAAATTGTAGCTACTTTGGGGCCGGCAACGAGTAAAAGAGAAGTCCTAAAGGAAATGATAGTATCCGGAGTGGATGTCTTTAGGATTAATTTTTCCCATGCAGATTATGAAGATGTTACCGATCGCGTTGAAATGATTCGCTCACTTAACGAGGAATTGGGAATGTATACAGCCATTCTTGCAGATTTACAAGGTCCGAAATTAAGAGTTGGGGTTATGGGCGGCGAAGTTATAGTCTCACCAGAAGACGAGATTACTTTTGTAACAGGGGAACCATTCGAAGGAAATGCCGAAAAAGTATATATGAATTATTCGAGTTTTCCAAAAGATGTAAACCCGGGGGAACGTATTTTGCTCGACGACGGAAAACTAATGTTTGAAGTCCTTAGCACGAATGGGGAGAATGAAGTAAAGGCGAAGGTAATACAGGGAGGGCCATTGAAATCGAAGAAAGGAGTAAACCTTCCAAATACCGACATTAGCTTACCTGCTCTTACTGAAAAAGATATTGAAGATGCCATTTTCGCAATATCTCTCGAAGTAGATTGGATTGCCTTGTCTTTTGTAAGATTTAGTCAGGACCTTATCGATCTTCAAAATTTAATAAGGGAAAATTCTAAACACAAGATTCCAATTATTGCAAAGATTGAAAAACCAGAAGCAGTAAAAAATATTGATAAAATTGTTTCTTATTGTGATGGGATTATGGTTGCACGAGGAGACCTTGGTGTGGAAGTTCCCGCTCAGGAAGTTCCACTAATCCAAAAGAAATTGGTGCTAAGAGCTAAAAAAGCCAGAATTCCGGTAATTATAGCTACTCAAATGATGGAAACCATGATTACTACTCTTACCCCAACAAGGGCTGAGGTTAATGATGTGGCAAATTCCGTAATGGATGGGGCAGATGCGGTAATGCTTTCGGGGGAGACTTCTGTAGGAAATTATCCGGTTGAGGTTATACAAAAAATGGCGAGTATCCTGAATAGTGTTGAAGGATCTGAATTAATTCACGTTCCTCAGGAACCACCCCATATTCGAACAAAAAGGTATATTACAAAATCTGTTTGTTATCATGCGGCTATAATGGCGAATGAAATTAATGCAAAAGCCATATCTACGCTCACTAATAGTGGCTATACTGCATTCCAAATTTCAGCATGGAGACCAAGTGCTCATATATTGGTATTTACCTCAAACAGACGAATATTAACACAACTAAATCTACTTTGGGGGGTTAAAACATTTTACTATGATAAGTTTGTTTCAACAGACGAGACCATCGAAGATGTAAATAGCATTGCATGTAAAAAAGGTTTTTTAGATGTTGGTGATATGCTTATAAGTTTGGCTGCAATGCCAATAAAGAGCAAGGGAATGGTGAATACACTAAGGGTTACCGAAATCGAAACATGTACCTTCTAGATCTATATTCAGAATAATCAATTAGAATTTCTTAAGTCACTTCTCGCTCGAAAGCAATAAAGTTTACAATCTTTCCCTTTTTATTGAAAATGGGTTCTCCTTTAATCCAACAGTTGTAAGTAGAGCCATCTTTTCTGTAATTAACTACTATAGCTTCAAAAGCCTCCATGTTTTTAATCGCCTTGGCAATGGTTGCGGTAATTTTACTGCTGGTTTCTTCGCCCTGAAAAATTTTCGGATTTTTACCCTTTATCTCATTTAAGGTATAACCGTTCATTTTAAAAACATTATTCGTGGCATATACAATTTTTAATTCAGGGTCGGTTACAAGTATGACCTCTTCTTTGTCCATGAGTTCCTCATCGAAAGTATTCCTGTATGACCAGCGGTTACTTTGAGCAAGGTTTTTTAGAAATCTAAGATCATCTAAATCCTTACAGGTTTTATCAAAAAAAGATCCAGAAAGATCCCAGGATAAAATGGGCAGGACTTTTGGTTTATTATGCATATAGAAATTGGACGCAGCCTTATCGTAATTTAAAAATTCCTTCATTGATTCTAATTCCTTTGAAAACTATTAAAACTTTGAATGTGGTGTTGAAATATCTTAAACCAAAAAACGGACTTAAAAAATTTCTTTCTCATAGCAATTTTTATCAATACTACTAAAAGATATTTGAGTGGTAAAATTTGCATAGCTTATTAACAGTTTTGTTTAATAATTGCAGTAAATAGGGCTGTTTTTAATTCTCAACTATAAACAAAAAAATAATTATTTTCTATCGATTGGACCTCTAATAGTTGAATAAGCACGCTCTATTAAAGGAGGTTTTTCGATAAAATAAACCGGAGTGAACAAGTTTTTTAATTAGAAATCAAACTTAAGTTGAACCGTTACAACATCTTTTATTTTATGCGCTTCGCTGTTATCGGTATTCAAATTTGCCAGCGAAATTCCTAATAAGCGCACTGAGTTTTCTAGTTTTTCCTGATATAATAATTCGCTGGCGGTCTCTAATATTAGATCTTTATCTGCTACAAAATAGGGCAAAGTTTTACTTCGTGTTTGGAGGCTAAAATCACTATATTTTATTTTTAAGGTAATTGTTTTACCCGTTATTTCAGATTTCTTTAACCTGCTTTCCAGTTCCTGCGCAATTTGACCTAATCTTTCTAACAAGAAAATCTCACTGCTGAGATTTTCGCTAAAAGTTCGTTCGGCGCCTACGGATTTAGGAATACGATCAGCCTTAACAGCGCTATTATGGATACCTCTTACGACATGGTAATAATGAGTTCCACTCTTTCCGAAATGATCTTCCAAAAATTGCAGGGATTTGCTTCTCAAATCTTTACCAGTGAAAACACCCAGTTTATACATCTTATCAGCAGTAACTTTACCAACTCCGTAGAACTTTCTTATTTCTAAATCTTCCAGGAATTGCAGTACTTCCTCGGGATTGACTGTTTTTTGTCCATTGGGTTTGTTATAATCGCTTGCTATTTTGGCCACAAACTTGTTAATAGAAATCCCGGCTGAAGCGGTTAATCCTAATTCATCAAAAATACGTTGTCTTATTTCCTGAGCTATAAGGGTGGCAGAAGGATTACCTTTTTTATTCATCGTAACATCCAGATAGGCTTCATCCAAGGAAAGTGGTTCTACCATATCCGTATAATCGAGAAAGATTTCCCGAATTTGTTTCGATACTTCTTTATACCTATGAAATCGTGGTTTTACAAATATAATGTGTGGACAATTTTGCTTTGCCAAATAACCACTCATGGCGCTCTTCACGCCATATTTTCGCGCTTCATAACTTGCTGCCGATACCACCCCTCTTTTTTCACTACCACCAACTGCAACAGGCTTTCCTTTAAGTTCAGGATTATCCAATTGTTCAACTGACGCGTAAAATGCATCCATATCTACATGTATTATTTTTCGCATGGAGAATTCGTTGTGCATATTCAAAATTAAGGTATATTTAGTCTAATTGAAATGACACAAAAAACAGCAATTATACTAGGTGCTACCGGCTTAACAGGAAGTCTTTTATTACAGATGCTTCTCAAAGATAATAGGTATAAGAAAATAAAATTATTTTCAAGGAAAACAACTGGAATAAAAAATGAAAAGCTGCAGGAGCACCTGCTAGACCTGCTAATGTTATCCGATCATGTAAATGATTTTGTGGCAGATGAAGTCTTTTGTTGCATAGGAACCACCAAAGCTAAAACCCCGGATAAAGGCCTTTATAAAAAAATTGACTATGGCATTCCTGTAGGAGCTGCAGAATTATGTAAAAAAAACAAGATAAAATCATTTGTTGTAATTTCTGCATTGGGAGCAAGTTCTGAAAGCAAGATTTTCTATAATAAATTAAAGGGGCAAATGGAAAATGCGGTGGTTGCTATGGAGATTCCAAAAACTCATATTTTACAACCATCACTTATTGGGGGTTATAGGGAAGAGAAAAGACCAGGAGAGTGGCTTGCAAAGAAAGTATTTATTGCTTTTGATTATATTTTGGTGGGACCATTTAAGAAATACAGATCAATAAACCCTCAGACAATTGCCAGTTGTATGGTATGGTTGGCAAATAATTCATATGAAAGAGTTAAAATTCCTTCTGATGAAATCGTTAAGTTGGGAACTATGGAAAGTTAAGAGCTTTCCCCATCTCAGGCTTCAGTTTAAATGAAAATGATAGAAATAGAAAGAAAATATCTGGTGAATTCAAGCGATTATAGATCATTGGCCTTTTCTAAGTCACACATTGTTCAGGGTTTTTTAAATACACATCCCGATAGGGTTGTGCGAATAAGAATAGAGGATGATATAGGTTTTTTGACCGTAAAAGGCAGATCTAATACAGAAGGTACTTCCAGATTTGAATGGGAAAAGAAAATACCGGCGACTGAAGCAAGGCAATTATTAGAGTTATGCGAAAAGGAAATTTTGGAGAAAATCCGATATTGTGTTCGAATGGGGAATCACATAATTGAAATAGATGAGTTTCTTGGCACAAATAGAGGATTGGTGATAGCCGAAATTGAATTTGAAAAAGAAGATGATAAAATTGAAGTGCCTTCTTGGGTGGGATTAGAAGTAACCGGGGATATCAAATATTACAACTCTCAATTAAGCAAATACCCTTATAAAGAATGGAAGGTGTGATATGAAAGTTATTAAACAGAAATTAATTTAAAAAGCACTTTTAAATTGTTCCAGGAATCTAACGTCATTTTCGCTGAGCAAGCGGATATCTGAAATTTGATGAAGTAATAAGGCGATGCGATCTATGCCCATTCCAAAAGCAAAACCGGAATAGGTTTTACTATCAATCCCACAGTTATCCAACACATTAGGATCTACCATACCACATCCCATAATTTCCAACCAGCCCGTTCCTTTGGTCATCTTGTAGTCGGTTTCTGTTTCGAGTCCCCAATAAACATCAACTTCGGCACTGGGCTCTGTAAACGGGAAATAAGATGGCCGAAGCCTTATTTTAGACTTCCCAAAAAGCTCTGTGGTAAAAAACTGAAGAGTTTGCTTTAGATCTGCAAATGATACTTTTTTATCGATATAAAGTCCTTCTACCTGATGAAAAAAACAATGCGACCTGGCAGAAATTGCCTCATTTCTATAAACTCTACCGGGAGAGATCGTTCGGATTGGTGGTTTGTTGTTTTCCATATACCGCACTTGAACAGAAGAGGTATGGGTACGCAAGAGTACGTCCGGATTTGTTTGAATAAAAAAGGTGTCCTGCATGTCTCTGGCGGGATGGTGTTCCGGCAAGTTTAAAGCAGTAAAATTATGCCAGTCATCTTCAATTTCTGGACCTTCGGAAACATTAAACCCTATTCTGGAAAAGATATCTATGATTTGGTTTTTTACTATGGAAATAGGATGTCGTACACCAAGTTCCATAGGTTCGGCAGGTCTTGTGAGATCATTATATATCCTTTTTTCCTGACTTCCAAGCTCGATGGCTTTTTTAAGGGTATTTACCTTATCAGAAGCCTTACTTTTAAGTTCGTTTATTGTCTGACCAAATTCTTTTTTCTGATCGTTGGGAACATTTTTAAACTCAGCGAAAAACTCATTCAAAAGTCCTTTTTTACCCAAATATTTGATGCGAAAAGCTTCAATCGCTTCTTTGGTATCGGTTGTGAAGTTATCAACTTCTGAAATATGTTCCTTTATCTTATCGATCATAGTGCTAAACTAAGAGGACAAATTTAAAACTTTATACCAAGTATTGTGGAAATTGGTCCAATAAAAAACCGTGCCTTTGTGGAAAGCACGGTCTAATTCCTTTTAAATTTTAGACTAGTGGTTATCCTTTACATGTTGTTTTATCCAAGTAGCACAATCCTTAAAGGTTTCAAAAATATGTTCTTCTGGAATGAAATCGGGAATAATATCGATTCGTTCCATCATGTACCTAGGTTGTCTCAATAAATCAACAAATAGTACTGTAACATTATTTTTGTTCAATTCCTGCAAAACATCTTCCATGGCATACAAGCCGGATTGATCCATATATTGCATTCGATCCAATCGAATTATTGTATAAGAGGCAGTGCTGGGAATTTGATTGGCTAAAGCTTGAAAATCGCTGGTTGTGCCAAAGAATAAAGGGCCTTTAATGTGTTTTATGAATACCTCCTCTTTGAATTCCTGAGGAAAATCCGCTTCATCGGCCCATGCTTTTTCCTTATCCAGGGACTTAACGTCTGACCTTTCGGCGGTAAGGTCACCCAATTTTTTCATGAACATTAATGAAGCGATGACCAAACCAATCCCCACAGAATAAACGAGGTTCCAAACCGTTGATAGCACTAAAACGATTAACATCACCAGCACTTCTGAACTCAGTTTTAGGGGACCTACGTTGATGTCTTTGGGAAGGTTAGGAATAGCTTTTAGTCCTTTATAATCCATGACGGCAATACCAACCGTTATTAAGATACCTGCTAATACAGCTGCTGGTATTTGGGAGGCTATGGGACCCATTGCGAGTAATATAATCAATAACAGCACGCCTGCTGCCATCCCTGATAACTTGGTCTTTCCTCCAGAATTGATATTAACAACCGTTCTAATGGTGGCTCCTGCACCTGGAATCCCTCCAAAAATACTGGCTATACTGTTTCCAATACCTTGTCCAATCAATTCCCTGTTGGGTTTATGCTTGGTCTTAGTCATATTATCAGCAACAACAGAAGTCAGAAGTGAATCAATAGCGCCTAGCATGGCCAGTGTAAGAGCGGTAAAAATGTAAGGGGAGATATTGCTAATTTTGAATCTTGTAAAGATCTCCATATTAGGCATAGGTAATCCCTCCGGTATTTTCTCTATGGTCCTGTAATCTAAATCAAACCCGTAGGCCACTCCTGAAACAACAATCAGTGCAACTAAAGTGCTGGGAACTATTTGGGTAATTCTCTTAAATCCGTAAATAATAAGAATAGTGGCTAATGCAAGAATAAGTTCAAGCCAATTAATATTTTTCAGCGCTTTTGGAAATACTTTTATTGCGCCTATAACCCCTGATGCATCAGCTGCGGCAAGGGTCTTTGATTCATCTAATATAGCACGAGCAGTAATTTCTCCTGACCTTTCGATAGTTTCTTCGAAATCTTCAAGTACAAGAATGCCTTCTCCTGCTTCCTCTCGTAATATATTCTCAAGAATCAATTCTTCCGCCTGTGGCTTAAACTGTTCTACAAACGCAATATCTTCCTTCGGATAATAACCTATGGCAGGCAGAATTTGTGTGATGATAATTATCACTCCTATGGCAGTCATAAAACCCGATACTACCGGATAAGGGATATATCTTATATACTTGCCTATGCCAAGGATACCTAATCCAATTTGAAAGAGTCCGGCCAGGAGGAATACACCTAAGATAGTAGGCAAGGCTTTTTCAACACTACCGTCGTAAATAGCAATGATACCAGCAATAACGACCATGCTTACAGCAGTCATTGGTGCAGTGGGCCCCGAAATCTGAGTATTGGTACCTCCAAAAAGAGCAGCAAAGAAACTAATGAAAATGGCACCATAAAGCCCGGCACTGGGACCTAAACCTGAACTTACTCCAAAGGCAAGTGCTAATGGTAAAGCAACAATACCTGCCGTGACTCCTCCTAGAAGATCACCTCTAAGGTTGGAAAAAAGCTTTTTCATAATGATGGTCGATTAGTTTGTTATAAAGAGAAAAGATAGTATTTTTTAGTAATAAAAGAAGCCAATGCATACACATTGGCTTTCCTTTAACATTTAGAGCATAGTTTACAAAAACGTAACTTTTCCGTTGTTGATATCATACATCGCTCCAACTATTTTTATTTCACCATTGTCCTCCATTTCCTTTAATACGGGACTCATATTTCGAGTGTTTTCAATGGTCATATGAACATTTTTGACGGCAACATCGTTTACGAAATCTATGTTTTTAGAATTTCTTTGTCCAGCATCCGATGGCTGGGAAACCGCATTAACTGCCGGCATTATTTTGTCTAACAAAATCGTAAGATTACCTAATTTGGCACCATCACAGGCACCTTTTACTGCTCCACAAGCCGTATGGCCAAGAATAACCAATACTTTTGTGCCCGCTAACTTGCAGGCGAATTCGATACTTCCCAGTAGGTCTTCATTTACAATATTACCTGCGACTCGCGCGCTAAAAATATCGCCGACACCTTGGTCAAAAATAAGCTCTGCCGAAACTCTTGAATCAATACAGCTCAAGACCGTTGCAAAAGGGTATTGACCTGAAGCCGTATCATTTACTTGATCTAATAAATCACGATTAGCCATATTGCTGGCAACGAAGCGTTGATTACCTTCTTTTAATAGTTCTATGGCTTTATTCGGTGTAATTGCTGCTTGTGTATTTTTTGTATGTGCTTTCATCATATTATTTTTCTGGTTTACTATTGAGTTACTGCAAATTATATCGCTCTTCACCGGTCAACAATAAAGTTACATTAAGTTTATCAATGATTTTATTAATGTCCGACTTTAATGTATTTATTTTTTTACCGTTTCGCCTTTTAAATCTATCGACATACAAAACATCGATTTTATTTTTGACTAAATAAGTGGAAATACCTCTTATTGCTCCATCACCCTGTTCAAAAACATATTCAATGGTTTTTCTGTTTGAAGGTTTATTTGAGCCTTCTGAAACATCTGAATTTTGTGCAATCTTAAAAGATATTAAAGGTTGATGCGAATATTCTATCAAGTCTTCTGCAAAATCCAGATTGAAATCTGCCCCCAAATTATTAAACATACCTAGGACTATTTCTTTATTTGGCTCAATTACACTATTATTATTTGCAATCAAGATTACTCCTTTGAATTTGTTTAAAACGAAAGGAATAATGCTATCCCCTACGAATTTTAGCACTTTTTCTCTCCTTTTACCTAAGACAATTATATCAGGTTTTTTTGTATCAATATATTGACCAATTTCACCTTTGATATTACCAATTGAAAAAGAAGAATCAATTCGGATGTCGTACTGTTCTGATATGGGGGCAATTAAATTTTTCATTTTCTTGCGAAATGAGTTATGCCCACTGTTAATAGATCTCATGGCGGATAATTGATTTTCGCTATGCACAATTTCAGAAGCCTTTTTAACACTAAAAACTTCAATTTCACCATCGATAATTTTTGCGAGTCCAATCGCACTTTTAAGGGTTGCACCTGCGTCTCTCTCCAGGTCTGTTAGTACAGTTATTTTATATTTTCTCATGATATAGGATTTATGCTGATTTCGGCCTTAATCTAAAAAACTCCAAAAAACTATTTGGATTTTCGACAACACCTCTTTCAGAGATTAAATGAATGTCAATATTTCTTTCTTTTGCTTTAAATGCAAAGTCATCCAAGATTTCAATGATATCATTATCAAGGTATCTTGTTTTTCGAACGTCTAGTTCTAAAAATGTTTCTCTCGG
>Ga0265309_10000220_pt1 | contig 21613 bp, 20 predicted proteins | sample Helome_FD_192492 | JGI IMG/M metagenome (GOLD analysis project Ga0265309, IMG submission 192492) | Marine sediment microbial communities from subtidal zone of North Sea - Hel_20160524 (Illumina Assembly) | ecosystem: Environmental > Aquatic > Marine > Subtidal zone > Sediment ...
CTGTTACTGCTCGCCCAAAGCCCGGTACTGCAGGCGCAGGAAGAGGAATTACTGCCGCCTGAAGAGGCCTTTAGCTTAAGCGCCTGGGTCGAAGGCGATGCACTGGTTGCCGAGTATCAGATCGCGCCGGGTTACTATATGTACCGGGAACGCTTCGATTTCCAGATTGAATCCAGCGACGCGCCTGCACGCTTCGACGTCGCGGTCATTCCTGACGGCAAAGTAAAGGAAGACGAATTCTTCGGCAAAATGGAAACCTATCGCGATAGCGTCAAAATCAGGTTACCACTGCTCTTCGAGGGCGCGGCTGCCAGCAGCCTGCAAGTCAAGATTACCAGCCAGGGTTGCGCCGATATCGGGGTTTGCTACCCTCCTTTAAAGCAAGCCCTTGCAGTTGCTCTAACTTCCAATGCCCGCATCATGCCTACTGCCTGGGTTGCAAACAAGGCGCCTGCCGAAAGCCTGGGAGGGGATGTCGCCGCATTGCAGGCTTTGCTGGCTGAAGTATCTACCAACCTTGAAAACCAGCAGCAATCGAGCAATGTCGAAAGTTCGAACAGTGGCGACTCGCTAGCGGTATTGCAGGCGCTCGGTGAAGACATCGGCCTAGATGATGATGACGAAATCCTGCATCCGGACGAGGCGTTTATCCTGTCGGCAAGGCTCGGTGCCAACAACATCATTCAAACCAACATCCTGCTGGCTGATCATATCTACCTGTATCGAGACAAAATTCAAATTGCGCTGGTCGAAGGTGATGGACATGCACTCGGCGCAATTTCCGTACCTCGGGGCAAAAAGAAGAATGACGAATTCCTCGGACCCACCGAGGTTATTTACGACCAGGTCAATGTTTCGATACCACTCATCTCGGAGGCGAATGCGAGTAGCAAGCTGGTACTGTCCTATAAGTACCAGGGCTGTGTAGAAGAACGCATTTGCTACCCGCCGATTACCAAATATCTCGCCATAGACGCGGGCGAAGGACTGATCCAGGTGGTTAATGAAATCACCGATAGCGCCAGCATGTTGAAGGCCAATAGCGACATGGCCGCCGCAGCGGCCCAGGCGCCGATGTCAGAGCAGGATCAATTTGCGCAACTGTTAAAAGACGAAAGCCTGCTGCTCATCATCAGTCTGTTCTTCCTCGCGGGTATCGGACTCACCTTCACTCCCTGCGTGTTTCCAATGATTCCGATACTCTCCAGCATCATCGCTGGTCAGGGTTCGTCCATCACCACACGCAAGGCGTTTTCGCTATCGCTGGTATACGTCCTCTCAATGGCGGCCACTTACGCAGTGGCGGGCGCGATCGTCGGCTTCTACGGGGCCGAGTTCAATATTCAAATCTGGTTTCAGGATCCAGTCATCCTCAGTATTTTCGCAGCCGTGTTCGTACTGCTGTCGCTGTCGATGTTCGGCTTCTACGAACTGCAAATGCCAAACGCGATCCAGTCACGTTTGACCGCAATCAGCAATAGTCAACAGGGCGGCACGCTGGTCGGTGTCGGCCTGATGGGTTTGTTTTCGGCGATCATCGTCGGCCCATGCATCACGGCACCCCTGGTGGGCGCGCTAATATTTATTTCACAAACCCAGGACTGGCAACTGGGGGGGCTTGCCCTGTTCGCGCTGGGCCTGGGGATGGGTGTACCGCTATTATTGATCGGCACCTCGGCTGGCAAGCTGCTGCCGCGCGCTGGAGGCTGGATGGATTCGGTGAAGGCCGTGTTCGGCGTGGTACTTCTCGGGGTGGCAATCTGGCTGCTGGAGCGAATTCTGCCGGTTAATGTAACCATGTTACTGATCGCCGCGCTGCTGATCGCCGCGGCAATATATATGGGCGCTCTCGATGCCTTGAGCGAGACCGCCACGGGATGGCAGCGACTTTCTAAATCAATGGGCCTGCTGATACTGATTTATGGTGTCGCCTATTTAATCGGCGCCGCCGCAGGCAGTAACGACCTGATTCAGCCGTTACGCGGCCTTGCTGCTACCTCCGGTAATTCGCAGCAAGCTCAGCAACACGTGGCCTTTCGGCAGATCAAGGGCCGCCAGGGTTTACAGCTCGCCCTGAATGATTCGGTTCAGCAACAGCGCGGCACCATGCTCGACTTTTATGCCGACTGGTGCATTTCCTGCAAGGAAATGGAAAAGTATGCCTTCACCAATGCGCAGGTGTTGTCCGCTCTCAAAGACATTGTCACCTTGCAGGCCGACGTAACCGATAATGACAATATTGATACCGAACTGATGAGTTCGCTCGGCATTTACGGTCCTCCCGCAATTTTGTTTTTCGATTCCTCCGGCCAGGAAATACGTAACCGGCGTGTGGTTGGCGAAATGTCGGGGGAGCAGTTTGCCGCTCACATCGTCGCCACCTACCAGTGAAGCCTAACGTAATCGGCCTGGCGACCATCGCGCTGGTTTCGATGCTGGTCGGCGCACTATCGTATAATCTGCTACAGAACGAATCTCCCGCCACCAACCCTGAAAGCGTAGCAGCTCAGGTCGAACTGCACTCGATTCCCCTTGTCGATTTGACCGGGAAACAAACCACTATTGGCGACTGGAAAGGTAATATTTTAATCGTCAACTTCTGGGCACCCTGGTGCGCTCCCTGCCGACGCGAGGTACCGAGCTTGATCAAAACACAGCTGGAGTATGCGCAACAGGGAGTCAGTGTGCTCGGTATTGCCTTCGACAACGAACCCCAGGTCAGCCGCTTCGCCACGGATTATCAAATCAACTATCCCCTGTTCCTCGTCGGGAACCAAACCGCAATGTATAACACTGCTTTCGGCAACCCAAGCGGCAGCCTGCCGTTTACCGCCATACTGGATCGCAATCAGCGTATTTTGTTTCAGCATAACGGCGAGCTCAGCGCCGAACAGTTACTCGAACAGCTTGAAGCCTTACTGTAAGTTGTTGACCTACCAATAATTATCCAAAATTTGTAGATAACTTCGCCAATATGGGGGTTATCTCGCAAAAACTGGACTCTATCTTACCGATATGCAAAAATCCGAATTATCGCTTCCCAGGTGCGGAAATATCCCGGATGACTAACATTCTGGTCATACATGGCCCCAACTTAAATCTGCTTGGCACTCGTGAACCCGAGATCTACGGTGCTGATACGCTGGAAGCTATCAACCAGAGCCTGTCGCAGGTAGCGCAACAGAAAGGCGTAAAACTGACGACTTATCAGTCCAACACCGAGGGTGATATCGTCAGCTGTATCCAGCAGGCGGGGGCAAAGGAAATTCAGTTTATTATTATAAATCCCGCGGCTTACACGCATACCAGCGTTGCCATCAGGGATGCTTTTCTGGCCACGCGGATTCCGTTTATCGAAGTTCACCTGTCGAATGTATATGCCCGCGAGGAGTTCAGAATGCACTCCTACCTTTCCGACCTGGCGGTGGGAGTCATTAGTGGATTCGGCAAAAACAGCTATCTGTTGGCCTTCGAGGCCGCCATTATCCAGTGCAACCAATCAGCTACCTGAGAGAACCGAATAGATGGATATTCGCAAAGTAAAAAAACTGATCGAATTACTCGAAGAATCCGGCATCGCCGAACTGGAAATCAAGGAAGGTGAGGAATCGGTAAGAATAAGCAGGCAGACTTCGACTGTCGTGCAGAGTGTCGCTCCGCTTGCAGCTCCACTGGCAGCGGCACCTCTGGCAGCCGCCCCACCCGCCGCAATCGCGACCGAGGAAGTGAGCGGGCACCAGGTCAAATCGCCAATGGTGGGAACCTTTTATGAGGCCGCCTCCCCAACTTCGGGACCTTTCGTGACTACAGGTCAACAGGTTAGTGTCGGTGATACGCTGTGCATTATCGAAGCGATGAAAATGATGAATCAGATCGAAGCGGACAAGGCCGGCACGATACGCTCAATTCTGGTTGATAATGGTAGCCCGGTCGAATTCGATCAGGTCCTGTTTATCATCGAGTAGGCCCGGGAGCCCACTAAATGCTGGAAAAAATTGTAATCGCCAATCGTGGTGAAATCGCGTTACGCATTCTGCGCGCCTGCCGCGAAATGGATATCAAGACAGTTGCCGTGCATTCGACCGCAGACCGCGACCTTAAACATGTGCGACTTGCTGACGAATCGGTTTGCATCGGCCCGGCTTCTTCCCTGGAAAGCTACCTGAATATCCCGGCACTGATTTGTGCGGCCGAACTGACCAATGCCGATGGTATTCATCCGGGATATGGTTTCCTCTCCGAAAATGCAGAATTTGCCGAGCAGGTCGAATCAAGCGGTTTCAAGTTCATCGGCCCCAGTGCTGCATCAATCCGCACCATGGGCGACAAGGTCGCAGCTATCAAGGCGATGAAAATAGCCGGTGTCCCTACCGTACCGGGTTCAGACGGCCCACTTGGAGACAATAAGGATGAGAACATCGAAATGGGTCGCAGGATCGGCTACCCGGTAATTATCAAGGCTGCCGGCGGTGGTGGCGGTCGTGGTATGCGCGTGGTACATGCCGAAGGCAGCCTGATGAACTCGATCCAGTTAACCAGGTCCGAGGCAGCGGCGGCTTTCAACAATGACATCGTCTACATGGAAAAATTTCTGGGCGCGCCACGGCATATTGAAATCCAGGTGCTCGCCGACTCGCATGGTAATGCCATTCACCTGGCAGAGCGTGATTGTTCGATGCAACGCCGCCATCAGAAGGTTGTCGAAGAAGCGCCGGCACCCGGAATTACCGAGCAGCAACGCGACTCCATAGGCACCCGCTGTGCCGAGGCCTGCACCAGGATGGGATACGAAGGCGCGGGTACTTTTGAATTTCTATATGAAAATGGTGAGTTTTATTTCATCGAAATGAATACCCGGGTCCAGGTCGAGCATCCAGTCACCGAAATGATCACCTGGGTGGACATCATCAAGGAGCAGGTCTCAATCGCCTCCGGCAACCCTTTACGCTACAGGCAGGAAGATATAAAGATACACGGACATGCTATCGAATGTCGAATCAACGCCGAGGATTCGAAAACATTTCTGCCATCGCCTGGAAAAATTACGCTTTATCATGCGCCCGGTGGTCCCGGCGTGCGCATGGATTCGCATATCTACAACGGTTATACCGTGCCACCCTACTACGATTCGATGATTGGCAAATTAATCACCTATGGCAGTTCACGTGAGTCTGCCATAGCCCGCATGAATGGGGCTCTCTCGGAAATAGTTATCGAAGGCATCAAGACCAATATCGATCTCCAGAAAGATATCATCAGCGATGCGAATTTTGCTATTGGGGGTACCGATATCCACTATCTCGAGAAGAAGCTCGGGATCGACTAGCCCGATGGTATGGTGGCAATTCAGCCTGAATTGTCAGGCCTCCGAACTTGAGCAAGTCGAGAATCTGATGCTGGCACTTGGCGCAGTCAGTATCTCCTTGAGCGATGCGGGTGACGAACCAATTTACGAACCCCTGCCGGGCGATAACCCGGTATGGCAAGAGTCGATCGTTGCCGCCACCTTCGATGGCGCGAGCGATCGCGAATTTCTCTACCAGAAACTAGCCAGCGAGCTACCCGGTCACCTGGCAACTGGCGTTCGGTTAAAGTTCTTGCAGGATCAGGACTGGAATCAGGCATACAAGCAACACTTTCATCCGTTGCAATGTGCACCCGGCCTGTGGATCGTACCCAGCTGGTCTGACCCCCCCGACCCAGCTGCTACCATCATCCAGCTTGATCCCGGCCTGGCTTTCGGCACTGGTAGCCACCCTACAACCGCGTTATGCCTGGCCTGGCTAGGCACCAACGATATCGATGACCGACGAGTTATAGATTTCGGTTGCGGCTCGGGCATTCTTGCAATTGCGGCCATCAAACTTGGTGCGCGACAGGTCATTGCGGTAGATATTGACGCACAGGCCCTGACTGCCTGCCACTCGAACATGGAAGTCAACGCAATCAGTAGTGAGCAGATACAGGTTATGCCGCCCGAGGCACTGGACGAATCCGCAGTAGATCTGTTGATCGCCAATATTCTCGCCGGCCCACTGGTCAGGCTTGCGTCCCGGTTTGCAGAGCTGGTGAAACCTGGTGGCCAAATATTACTTTCAGGGATACTTAAAACCCAGCTGGAAGATATACAATTGGCCTATCGGCCTTATTTTAATCTTGATCCGGAGAGCTACCGCGAGGACTGGGTCTGTATCAGTGGCAATCGACTCTAACGGGAGGCTAATGTTTAGCAGCACACATCTCGGTGAAGTGATGGAAACAACCTGCGATCAGTGCAAGAGTCGATTCCGCCTTACTGAAAAACAACTCCAACAGGCCTACGGCAAAGTTTGTTGTGGCGAGTGTGGCAGTGTCTTCAATGCCATGACAACACTGAAGAACTACGAGGGAGAATTACCGCCTGACTATTTCGAAAAACAACTGGAAGAAGATGAACAGGAACTTGATAAAACCCTGCCGGTAACCGACTTCGACCTTGAAACAAATTTCGTTGAACGTCGTCAAGTCAGCCTGCACGAGGCCATGTACGGCTCCGAGCGCCGGTCGTTTTTTTCGTTCGGCCCGCTGACCTGGCTGGTCGGCATACTGTTGTTAGTCGCAGTGGGCATCGCACAGGCAATTTATTACCAGCGCTATCAGCTAATTGAAAACCCGCGTTACCAGCAACAGGTGATCAACTTGTGCCAGGTGCTGCCCTGTGCTGAAACCGCTTTTTCCAGCACCGAGCAAATTCACTTGCTGGAACGTAACGTCTTCACCCATCCGGTGGCCAGGAATGCGTTAATGGTTACCGGGTCATTTGTTAACAAGGCACCCTTTGCACAAAAATTGCCCGAACTGCTGATTAGTTTGTTTGACGTCCAGGGTAAATTGATAGCGAATCGACTCTTCGCCCCTTCCGAGTATCTGTTAGATGACAAAAACCGGGGGGTTATAAAACCAGATTTACCGCTACAGTTTCGTCTCGAAATCGTCGATCCCGGAACCGACGCCCTGACCTATGAGTTCGAGTTTTTCTAATCGAGACAGCGCACCATTTTAAATAAGTCACATTAATACCAACATCGAAATATACTGGTACCTGAACATTAAAACTCGGAGTATATTGCGCTTTTTCCGGGCCGTTCCAAGGGACCACAGAACCGCTAGCCGATGAATCTGAAAATCAATTTCGTTAAATTTTTTCCGTTCCTGCGTTGGGGCAGAAACCTGACCCGCGAAAGCGTGCATGTCGATATGCTGGCCGGGCTCACCGGTGCTGCAATCGCGCTACCACAGGGCGTTGCTTTCGCAGCAATTGCCGGCATGCCTCCCGAGTACGGTCTTTACACCTGCATGATACCGGCAATCATCGCCGCCCTGTTTGGTTCTTCCTGGCACCTTGTTTCGGGACCAACCACCGCGGCCTCGATCATTATGTTTGCCTCCCTGAGCGGGATGGCCATACCTGGCAGCGAAAAGTATGTCGCCCTGGCTATCACGCTCGCCTTCATGGTCGGAGTTCTGCAACTGGTGATGGGAATGGTACGCCTGGGAGCGCTGGTAAATTTCATATCTCACTCGGTCGTAGTCGGATTTACCGCAGGCGCGGCTTGCCTGATCGCCGCCAAGCAGGCCAATGAATTTTTAGGGATCGATATCCCTGACGGTATGCACCTGTTCAATACGATCGAGTTTCTCTGGGTTAACTGGGAGGAGTTACATCCATTGGTAATGCTGGTCTCGATCATCACTTTGCTAACGGGAATTCTGGCACAGCGACGCCTGGGTGGCATGAGTATGATAGCCGCCTTACTGGTTGGCAGCGCCGCGGCAGGGTTGTTTAACCTCGCCTTTGGCGAACAGACTTCCGGCATAGAGATGGTGGGCGCCTTACCTCAACAATTGCCACCGTTGTCGATGCCGCAGTTTTCGTTCGAGACCTTTCGCCAACTGTCACCACTTGCCCTGGCGATGACGCTGTTCGCCTTGACTGAAGCGGTTTCGATTGCACGTTCAATTTCTCTAAAATCCGGCCAACCCATCAACGGAAATCAGGAATTCATCGGACAGGGATTATCCAATATATTCGGCAGCTTCTTTTCATCCTTTGTTGCCACCGGGTCATTTAACCGCAGTGGCGCCAACTATGATGCCGGAGCGCGCAGCCCGTTAGCAGCCGTAATGGCAGGCGTGTTACTGATCGTACTCGTACTGCTGCTGGCACCATTGACTTCACACCTGCCCAAAGCGGCCGTGTCCGGTTTATTATTTCTGGTTGCGTGGCGCCTGATAAATTTTGCACAGATTCATAAAATTCTGCGCGCTGATAGAAACGAGGCGATAATCCTTGGCGTCGTCTTTTTCGGCACCGTCTTTTTCTCGATCGAGTTCGCGATTCTTGCCGGGGTCCTGTTGTCGCTGATGACTTTCCTGCGCAAAACTTCACGTCCCAGGTTATCACCGCGTGTACCCGATCCGGAATCGAGAACTCGCAAATTTATCTACGGACAATTCCTCCCCGAATGCCCTCAACTCAAGATACTGCGTCTCGATGACTCGCTTTATTTTGGTTCGGTTGCGCATGTGGGTGAACTGTTACGCAGATACCGCGAACACTACCCCGAACAAAAACATTTATTCCTGTTAACCAAGGGAATCGCCCAGGTAGATGTTGCCGGCGCCGAACTTTTGATTAAGGAAGTGCGCGAAAGACGCGCTCTCGGTGGCGATTTTTATATGTACCAACTTCGAGAGACTGCATCCAAGGTATTTAATCGTGGCGGCTATCGTGATGAAATCGGTGAAGCTAACATATTTAACAACAAGGAAGACGCAATCTCGACAATTTTCGACAGGCTGGACAAGAATATTTGCGCTACCTGTGAACAACGTATCTTTGTCGAATGCAAGTCGATCGAGAAACAGGTTCAGGACCCGGAAAAGTAACTGGTCATGTCGTTTGCTATAGGTCCTTATCGTTTTGCAAACCGCCTCGTGCTGGCGCCTATGGCCGGGGTTACGGATCGTCCGTTTCGCCAGATGTGTCGGCAACTCGGCGCCGGCATGACGGTATCTGAAATGATTACCAGTCGACCGGATCTGCGTAACAGTCGCAAGACCCGGCTTCGTATGGATCACCAGGGTGAACCAGGGCCGGTAATCGTTCAGATCGCCGGCGGTATTCCCGAGATGATGGCGCAGGCCGCGATCTATAACGTTGATAATGGCGCCCAAATCATCGACATCAACATGGGTTGCCCGGCCAAGAAAGTATGCAAGGTCGATGCGGGTTCAGCTTTACTCAAAGACAGCAAGCTGGTCGAATCTATTCTAAGCGCAGTGGTGGACGCTGTTGCGGTGCCGGTCACGCTTAAGATACGCACCGGCTGGTCACGCCAGCGCAACAATGCTCTTGAAATTGCGGGTATTGCACAGGACTGCGGCATCCAGGCCCTGACCATCCATGGTCGCAGCCGTGAAGACAAGTATCTAGGCGCTGCCGAGTACGAGACCATTCGTCAGGTCAAAGAAAATGTTCAGCTTCCGGTAATCGCAAATGGCGACATCGATTCTGTGAAAAAAGCAAAAATGGTCATGGACTTCACGGCTGCTGATGCTATTATGGTTGGCCGAATCGCGCAGCAGCGTCCGTGGATATTTGGCCAGATTGAACATTATCTGAGCACCGGCATAGAATCCGGAGAACCCGCTGACGAACTAAAAAAAACATGGCTGACAAACCATTTAAAAAATCTGTACGCGTTTTACGGGGAGCATCAGGGGGTGCGGATCGCGCGTAAGCATATCAATTGGCAACTTGGCCAAAACCAGAACTATCACCTGGTAAAGCCACAGCTAATGCAGGCACAAACTGCGTCACAGCAGCTGGAAACGCTCGAAGTTTATTATAACGACTGCATTCTAAAGAGCTATGCCCGGGCATCCTGAATAGCGCCTGTGGCGAAACATGGTTAGTGAGCGTGGCGAAAAAGAAAAATACAAGCTTATTGCAACAGTCGGTAGAAATGGCGATTCGCAAGTATCTTGACGATCTTGACGGAGAGCTACCCTGCAATCTGTTCGACACCGTAATTTCCGAAATCGAGCAACCGATGCTGAAAACCGTACTGCGGCATTGCGATAACAACCAGTCCAGGACCGCTTCGTGCCTCGGCATCAACCGCGGCACCTTGCGCAAAAAACTTAAGCAATACCATATCGAACATTAATACTGCTGGTTTCGTAATCGGCTATAATGCCGCTTTTTTCAATACCGACTCGGACCAAATATGTCCCAAGTTATTCGCCGCGCACTCATCAGCGTCTCAGATAAAACCGGCATCGTCGAACTGGCTCAAAATCTACACGATACCGGCGTCGAACTACTTTCCACCGGTGGAACAGCCAGATTGATCGCTGAACAGGGTATCGCGGTCACCGAAATCTCCGCTCACACCGGTTTCCCGGAAATGATGGCGGGACGTGTCAAAACATTGCACCCCAAGGTTCACGGCGGCATTCTCGGGCGCCGTGGCATCGATGATGTGGTTATGCAGGAACACGACATTGATCCGATTGATCTGGTGGTGATCAATCTCTACCCGTTCCAGCAAACGGTTGCCAACCCGGACTGTAGTCTCGAGGATGCAATCGAAAATATCGATATCGGCGGACCCGCAATGGTACGTGCCGCGGCCAAGAATCATGCCAGCGTTACCGTGGTCGTCGACCCTGATGATTACCCGACATTGTTGCAGGAAATGGAGGTTAACGGTGAAGTCAGCGACGCAACGCGTTTTTCTCTGGCGATAAAGGCATTTGAACACACCGCCCAGTATGATGGCGCCATCGCCAATTATTTCGGGCACATGGTGCAACCACTTCAGGAACAGGCTTTCCCGCGCACCTTAAACCTGCAGTTTCAGCATACGCAGGCAATGCGCTACGGGGAGAACCCGCATCAGGCCGCGGCTTTCTACACGGCGCCCGGCCACCAGGAACCCAGTGTTGCCAGCGCGGTACAAATCCAGGGCAAGGCGCTTTCGTTTAATAACATCGCCGATACCGACGCGGCGCTCGAATGCGTCAAGCAGTTCGAAAATCCGTGTTGCGTAATCGTCAAGCATGCAAACCCCTGCGGTGTAGCGCAGGCCGAAACCATCCACGATGCTTACCAGCGCGCGTTTAGCACCGACCCGGAATCCGCGTTTGGCGGCATCATTGCCTTCAACCGCCCACTCGATGCCAGCACCGCGCAAGCTATCATCGACAAGCAGTTTGTCGAAGTCATCATCGCCCCGACGATAACAGACGCGGCCATCGAGATGGTCTCGAGCAAGGAAAATGTGCGCCTGCTAAGCTGCGGCCAATGGGACAATGCGCAAACCCGCTTCGATTACAAACATGTCAACGGCGGGATACTGGTTCAGGATGCCGACCAGGCGCTTTACCAGGGACTTGAAGTTGTCAGCGAAGTGAAGCCCGATGACCAGCAAATGCAGGATATGGTGTTTGCCTGGCAGGTAGCCAAGTTTGTCAAATCCAACGCCATAATTTACGCCCGTGACAGTATGACCATAGGTGTCGGAGCGGGCCAGATGTCACGTATTAACAGCGCCCGGATTGCCGCGATCAAGGCCACCCACGCGGGCCTCGAAGTAGCCGGGTCGGTGATGGCCTCAGACGCTTTCTTCCCGTTTCGCGATGGTATCGATGCCGCCAATGAAGTCGGCATACGCGCGATAATCCAGCCGGGTGGATCGATGCGTGATGACGAAGTCATCGCTACCGCGAATGAACACGGTATGGCGATGGTTTTCACGGGAATGCGACATTTCCGGCACTGAGGCGGAGGCGGGTGCACGAGATGAAAGTGTTAATCGTTGGTGGTGGTGGACGGGAGCATGCGCTCGCCTGGAAAGCAGCCCAATCGAAACTGGTACAACAGGTATTTGTCGCTCCGGGTAACGCCGGCACGGCGCTGGAAGATGGCATGGAAAATATTGCTATTGGCGCCGAAGACATAGACGGCCTGCTGGAATTTGCCAGCACCAATCGAATCGAGCTCACCATTGTCGGCCCCGAGGCACCGCTGGTAGCCGGTATTGTCGATCGCTTCGAAGCCAGTGGTCTGACGATCTTTGGTCCCTGCGCCAATGCTGCTCAGCTCGAAGGTTCCAAAACCTTTACCAAGGACTTCCTCGCACGCCACGAAATTCCAAGTGCTGCTTATCAGAGCTTCACCGATGTCACCGCCGCCTGTGACTATGTCGCGCAACAGGGCACTCCGATCGTGATCAAGGCCGATGGGCTTGCGGCGGGTAAAGGCGTGATCATTGCGCAAACCCAGGATGAAGCCCGGGCAACGATCACAGACATGCTTTCGGCTAACCGTTTTGGCGAAGCCGGTCACCGCGTCGTCGTCGAGGAATTCCTGGCTGGTGAAGAAGCCAGTTACATCTGCATCGTCGATGGTGAACAGGTATTGCCTATGGCAAGCTCGCAAGATCACAAAGCGCGTGACAATGGTGATCTTGGACCTAATACAGGCGGCATGGGCGCCTACTCCCCGGCTCCGGTGCTCAGCGCAGACATCGAAGTCCGGGTAATGCAGGATATTATTTTACCCACGGTAAAAGGCATGAATGCCGAGGGTAATCGTTATCGAGGTTTCTTGTACGCAGGCCTGATGATTGGTGCCGATGGTGCCGCCAAAGTGCTCGAATACAACTGTCGTTTTGGCGACCCTGAAACTCAACCAATCATGATGCGCCTGCAATCCGACCTGGTTGAACTTTGCCTGGCTGCCTGCCGGGGTGAGCTCGTCTCTAAATCCACGCAATGGGATCAACGTGCCAGCCTGGGCGTAGTAATGGCTGCAAACGGCTATCCCGCTAGTTACGAGAAAGGTGCTTTGATCGAAAATATTCCATCGCAGTCAGCGGATGGGAAAGTGTTTCACGCTGGCACCAGGCTCGGCGCAGACGGCAACATCCTGTCTGATGGTGGGCGCGTATTGTGCGCGGTAGGTCTCGGTGACAATATTAAGGACGCGCAATTGCGCGCTTACGAACTAATCGAAAAAATAAGCTGGGATTCGGCATATTTCCGCACCGATATCGGTTTCAAGGCACTTTAAAGATGGTTGACAGGTAGTTGACTTACGGCGGACTTGTGAAGTGATTTATGAGCTTGGTCGCGTAAATTACTGACTGCTATGAAAAAAAATCACGTCCCTGTGAAATCGACACAACCACTACATATTGTATGTTTAAAAATTTAATACCGCAAGATATTGTGCTTTAGTATTTTGTGTCTATACTACCGGGAACCAGATCAGGGATTCCCCATATGAAGTGCCCCAATTGCAATTCCCAAATGTTCGTCACTGATGAAACAGCTACTGCGAAGAGTTCGGTCACCTTTTATCGCTGCAGTATCTGCATCAGCGAACATGTTTCGTCGGAACCCGTATTACAGGCTGCCAACCACGAAACGACCGATTATTTAGACACTCCGGTTACGGAAAGAAAACGCTACCTGATGGTTTAACCGCCGGTAACGCGACCACCGGTACGGTTTGACGAACCTTGTCGCAGGAGAACAGCGACGCAAACACCGGAACATCGTTATCGAGGCTGAGCCATCGACAGCTGGTTACGATTTTCACATCGGTTGGTTTATCTACCCGGTCCCACGGCACTGATTTATGGATTCTGGCTGTCGCTGAAAGCCTGCTGCAATCAGATTTTCGGAAATTCCAGGCTCGCCCTCAACCCACCTGATTTTGAGGCGCTAAAATCCAGCTTTAAATTGTAAGACTCGACTATGTCAGCGACGACAGCGAGCCCGATGCCCTGTCCTTCCGTAGCCTGATCGAGACGAGCACCCCGATTCAAAATCTGCTCTACCTCGGCAGCAGCCAGCCCCTCACCATCATCCTCAATGACCAGGATCATCGATTTATCTTCACTTTCCAGACCCTCGATAGCGATTCTCTTTTTACCGTACTTGAAGGCGTTGTCGAGCAGGTTACCAACTACCTCAAGGCAATCGCCTTCATCCATTCGCAGCAGCATCTGCGCTGGCAGCTTACGCTCGACCCTGATTGCCTTTTCCTGATAGACCTTTTCCAGTGCCGACACCAGCTTGTCGATAATCCTAACCAGATCAACCGGCTTGCTAATACGAATATCCGCAACGCTGGTCGCCTTTTGTAACTGGTAAGAGACAATCTGGTTCATGCGATCAGTTTGTTCGCGCAGGGTTTCTATCTGGGACTGATTGATGTCGCGCCGATCACTGAGACCGGTCAATACCGCGAGCGGGGTTTTCAGGCTGTGCGCGAGGTCGTCCATCGCGTTGCGATAGCGCTGGCGCTGGTACTGCTCGCGCTTTAACAGGATGTTCAGGTTTTCGGTCAGTGGCGCTATCTCGTCAGGGTAGTCCTGTTCAAACCCCGACTGTTTTTGATCCTCAATCGCTTTTACTTCGAGGCCTATTTTCTGCAACGGTCGTAAACTCCAACGGGTAACAAGATACATCACAGCCAGTAACAGAAAAGTGGTGACGATCAACCAGGACCACAGGGTTTGCCGAAAGCGGCTTAGCTGTTCAAAATATCCAACCGCGTTGCGCCAGATGACCACGTCGTAACGCTGCAACTTACTGTTAATATCCGGCCACTGCAGCGCAAAATTGAGCCGAAAGTATGGCGTTGCCAAATGCTCGACGGTTTGAAACTCCCACTCACCGAGCTCTGTTACTCCGATCGGAGGGAAGCCAATAGTGATCGATTCAGAGTGCCAGATTTCCCGCTTCTGCTGATCGTAAAGCAGCGCATACAGTCCCGAATTACTGGTTACCAGGCTGGGTTCGAACAAACGATCACCCGACACCGTAATACTGAGCCCCTCGCGGTCCTGATCGACTGCGCCGAGCAAGCTGTATATGAGTAATTGCAGCCCGTCTTCCTCGGCCTGCAAAGCCCGTTTTACCACAGCCTTTTCCAGCGCGATTGCCGTCAGCACCATAAATACCACCAGCACCACCATCGACACCAGCGTCAGTCTCGATTTGATCGATTTCACCCTGGTTTCACCTTCATAACGCTCAATAGGGAACGAATACTGTAATAAATAGAATTCATGACAAGTCGCTACTACCCCTCGTTTATCAATTTTCTATGCCACTCGATGCGCCGCCTTCGTGCAATATGCAGGTTAGGTCTGCTCCGCGCGCTGAAGAGTAAAACGATAGCCTCGACCGCGTAGAGTTTCTATGGGTTTCAAGCTCTCTTCAGGATCGAGTTTCTGGCGCAAGCGGCGAATAAATACCTCGATCACGTTACTGTCGTTATCTGACTCGTCATCATACAAATGCTCGGTTAATACGGTCTTCGAGATCACTTCACCGGCATGCAGCATCAGGTACTCGAGTACCTTGTACTCGTAGGCGGTCAAATCCACTTCTCGCTCATCGACATAAGTACGCTGGGTGGCGGTATCAAGGCTGACCGGTGAACAGACAATACGTGAATCCGACCAACCGGAAGCTCGCCTGATCAGCACGCGGATACGGGCCATCATTTCTTCGTGGTGAAACGGCTTGACCAGATAATCGTCGGCGCCCGCGTCCAGACCTTCGACCTTGTCCTGCCAACGCCCTCTGGCAGTGAGGATCAGAATTGGAATGTTATTGCCGTGGTCACGGATTTGATTGATCACCTCCAGCCCTGACATTTTGGGTAAGCCCAGGTCGATAATGGCGACATCGGCTGGATATTCCTGCACCAGGTAAAGACCTTCATCGCCGTTGCTGGCACTATCAACTGCAAATCCCTCAGACTTCAAACGCTCGACGATTTGCTGCTGGATATCGATATCGTCTTCTATGACTATCGCTCGCATCGAAATTCTCGCTTTTCTGGTAACTAGTGTAGTGCCCTATAATGCAGCAGGGATTAAATCATAGGTGCAAACTGAATGCGCATTTTAATGCGCTTGCCGGGATCGTAGGGCATTTCAATATGATAGCTGCTGCCACGGTACCTGTAGGTCACATCGTAGCCGTCGATGATTTCCTCGTAGGCGACCTCGTGCCGGGTTTTGCAATGTTCCTCGTATCCGGCAATTGTCCGGGCAGGATACGAGGAGTGCCCGTTAGCCACGTCGTGTCCGATATGAGCCCCGACGACTGCGCCGACCAGGGTAGCCACCTTGTTGGTGCGGCCCTTGCCAATCTGGGTTCCGATAAGTCCGCCAATCAGACCACCCGCCAACATGCCCCCGGCAGAATACGGTTGTCGATTGCGCGTGTGGTATACCGGCTCTTCCCGGCATTCACGAACCGGCCTGGAAACCTCCACCTCGCGGTAAACGGGTTGCACATTGGTCACGCGCGCATACTCATAGAGATCATGTCGGGGACTGTGTCCATGCTGCTTGTGACCATTACCGTTGTTACCGGCGCCCGCGGTGCTGGCAAATATCAGCACTATTACTGTAATTGTCGTTTTCAGGCGTTTCATAACCGTCTCCTGCTGGTTTAACGATAACTGCAATATATGCCTGACTATCTGAATCAAGCCTTAACGCTTTGCATGGTGATATCTATTATGAATTATTTAACATCGCTTTCGTAGCGGGCTACCCCGGCCCAAGTCCTGATCCCGGCTTTCAGACCTCTTCGAAGGGGATACGGGGTTGCTTTTTAAAAGCGATTGCCTAAGCTTGTCGGCTGATTTGACAACGGCAGCATGCATGTTTGCACTAGAAATAGAAAATTTACACAAAACCTATGCCAGTGGTTTACAGGCGCTTAAGGGCATCGACCTGCAGGTAGCGACAGGTGACTTCTTTGCCCTGCTCGGTCCCAATGGTGCCGGCAAGTCGACCTGTATCGGCATCATTTCGGGCCTGGTCAATAAAACCAGAGGCGGTGTCAAAATTTTCGGCCACTCGATTGACGATGATTTCATTATCGCCAAATCACTACTCGGTTCGGTACCACAGGAATTCAACTTCAATACTTTCGAACCGGTGGAAGAAATCGTCATCAACCAGGCCGGCTTTTACGGCGTGCCTGCCCGTATCGCCAGACAGGAAACCGAGCATTACTTAAAGCAACTTGGGTTGTGGCAACAGCGCAGGTCGCAGGCGCGCCGACTGTCGGGAGGCATGAAACGCCGCCTGATGATTGCCCGCGCATTGATTCATAAACCCCGCCTGCTGATCCTCGATGAACCTACCGCGGGCGTCGATATCGAATTACGACGCACAATGTGGGACTTTCTCGATCAAATCAACGACCAGGGAACCACGATAATCCTGACCACACATTACCTCGAAGAAGCTGAACGCATGTGTCGCAACGTCGCCATCATAGACGACGGCGAAATCATCCAGAACACCAGCATGAAACTGTTACTCAAACAGTTGAACAGCGAAACCTTTGTGCTTTACCTGCGCGATGACCTGGAACAGGCTCCCCGTCTGGAAAGTTTTGACAATATCGTTCGCCTCGATCATCACAGCATCGAAGTCGAAGTACCGGACAACCGCTCGATCAATGATTTGATCCGCGAACTTGATGCGCAAGGTATCGTCGTGGAGCGCCTGCGCAATAAAGTCAACCGGCTCGAGGAATTGTTCGTCAAGTTGACGAGCAAGACTGGCAATTCGAGCGCCGCGTGATGATTCGACAATTCTGGGTCGCTTACCTGACCATCGCGCGCAAGGAAATAATGCGGTTTACCCGCATCTGGGTGCAAACCATAATTCCACCGGTGGTAATGGTTGCGCTTTACTTCGTCATCTTCGGCAACCTGATAGGTCAACGCATCGGCGAGATGGACGGTATGACTTATATCGACTTCATTATGCCGGGGCTGGTGATGATGTCGATCATCACCAATTCCTATACCAATGTTGTCTCATCTTTCTACGGCGCCAAGTATTCGCGCCATATCGAAGAAATGCAGATCGCACCGGTACCCGACCTGGTTATTCTGCTCGGATTTGTTACCGGTGGCATGGTACGCGGGATCAGTGTCGGGATCGCAGTAACCCTGGTCTCGCTGCTGTTTACCGATTTCAGCATTTACAATCCGTTCGTAGTACTGATGGTCGCACTGCTGACCTCCTGCCTGTTTGCGCTGGCTGGATTGATCAACGCAATTTTCGCCAACAGCTTTGACGATATCACCATTATCCCAACCTTCGTGCTAACCCCGCTCACTTATCTCGGTGGAATATTCTATTCGATAAAACTGTTACCCGAGTTCTGGCAGCAGGTTTCAATGGGTAATCCGATCCTCTACATGGTCAATAGCTTCCGTTACGGATTTCGCGGCAGCAGCGACATCGATTTGCTGACCGCTATCCTTGTCATCCTGTTTTTTATAACGGTGTTATTTACCGCCTGCCTGACCCTGCTTGCCCGCGGTACCGGCATTCGCCAATGATCGAACTGGTCGATGTTGGCGTCAACCTGACCAACAAGAGCCTGCAGCAGGACCTGGATGGCGTCATGCAACGCGCTGGCGATGCCGGGGTCGAACAGCTGGTGGTAACGGGCACCTCGATCGCCGAAAGCCGCCGGGCCATCGGACTGTGCGAGCAGTATCCCGATCGCCTGGTCTCGACCTGCGGGGTCCACCCGCACCACGCCAGCGAATGGAATGAAGACAGCCGGGCGGAACTCGAAAATATGGCACGGCAAAGTTGCGTGCGGGCAATTGGCGAGACCGGGCTCGATTTCAACCGCAACTATTCGCCGCATCCGGCGCAGGAAATGGTGTTTCGGCAACAGATGGAACTGGCCGCGGTCTTGCAGATGCCACTGTTCTGCCATCAACGTGACGCTCACGAACGTTTCGTGGCCATGCTGCGTGAATATCGAAACAACATCTGCAAACTGGTAGTACATTGCTTTACCGATAGCCGGGAGGCGTTAACGGATTACCTCGACCTCGATTGCTACATCGGTATCACCGGCTGGATCTGCGACGAACGCAGAGGGCTTGAGCTACAGCAACTGGTCAAGCTGATTCCGGCCGACAGGCTGCTATTGGAAACCGATGCACCCTACCTGCTGCCCCGAAATATCCAGCCCAGGCCTTCGAGTCGTATCAACGAACCCGCATACCTGCCCCATATCCTCGAGAATGTCGCCTTTCACCAGGGTAAAGCAGTTGAACTGCTAGCCCGGCAAAGCCTGCGTAACAGCCGGGCTTTTTTTGATCTCTAGCCAGCATACAGGCAAATCTCGAAAACCCCCGTGGGTAATGGGATCCCACTCTAAAAACAGCATTTTAGGTAGAAAAATACGTTACAAGTGCCGTTTTACGATCTAAACTCAGTTTTAAACCTAACGGTTAAATCATGAACGATCAGGTAAAACTCAACTTTTTCGCATCGACCCCGGAACCCTGCAGTTACCTGGATAACCGCAAGTCGGTCAGCGCCTTCGCCAATCCGCACATGGATATGGACATGGGCACTTATAACGAGTTGATTCAACACGGTTTTCGGCGCTCGGGGGGATATATCTACCGTCCCCATTGCCCGCAGTGCAAGGAATGTATATCAGTCAGAGTACCGGTAAAACAACATCAGTATTCACGCAGCGAACAACGTGTCATCAAGCGCAACGCGGACTTGAAAATCAGCGTCATGCCGGGCCGTTATCGTGACGAACACTTCGATCTGTATCGACGTTATATCAACAATCGGCATGACGACGGCAGCATGGCCAATCCCAGTAAATCCGACTACCATCGATTTTTGATTAGCGACTGGGCCGATACCCTGTTTTTCGAGTTACGCCTGAACCGGATTTTAATGGCAGTCGTGGTTTGCGACGTGACCAGCAGCGGATTATCCGCGGTTTATACCTTCTTCGACCCGGATCACGAGGCCCGTAGCCCCGGTCATTTTGCGATTCTGAATCAAATCCATGAAACTCAGTTACGTGATCTCGACTACCTTTATCTCGGGTACTGGATTCGTGACTGTAATAAAATGAGCTACAAGCGCCGCTATAAACCGCTCGAAGCCTATCTCGACGACCAGTGGGTCGCGCTAGACTAGTTGCTTTAGTTTTTCCCAGTCGAAAGCAGGACCCGGGTCAGTTTTACGTCCCGGGGCGACATCGCTATGGCCGGTAATGGCATCGGCGTCGATGTCAGGGTAACTGTCCCGCAATGCAGTGATTAAACTGGCGAGACTGTGATACTGGGCGTCGGCATAGGCCTGCTCGTCGCAACCTTCAAGTTCGATACCGACCGAATAGTTGTTGCAGGCCGTTTCGCCGCACCATTGCGACTCACCCGCATGCCAGGCGCGGTCATTAAACGAGACAAACTGGATCACGTTTCCGTCACGCTCGATCAGGCAATGGGCCGAAACCGTCATGCCGCAGATAGACTCGAAATACGCGTGCGCGCCCGCGTCGAGCTGATTGCAAAAAAACTTTTGAATATGACCACCACCGTATTCGCCAGGTGGTAAACTTATGCCATGTACGACGACCAGTTTTACGTTTGTGCTGCCAGGCCTGGCGTCGAAATTGGGTGACCGAATCACTTCAACGGACTGCAACCAGCCAGCATCATCAATGGAAAGTTTTGTCATTCGCCGGTATTAACCCGTTATTACTGTTTTATTGAAATATTACTCGCCCCAGGCCCAATAGTTTAGCATCCTTGAACCTGCAAGATCTCAATCAGCCGCAACAACAGGCGGTTAAATGTATTGACCGGCCCTGCCTGGTGCTGGCTGGCGCCGGCAGTGGTAAAACCGGCGTCATCACGCGCAAGATTGCATGGCTGATCCAGCAGGGCTACGCCGCGCAGCATATTTGCGCCGTCACCTTCACCAACAAGGCGGCCCGCGAAATGCGTCAACGCGTGACCCGGTTGATGGACAGAAAAACCACCAAAGGACTGAAGATATCGACCTTTCACAGTCTCGGCCAGCGTATCCTGATCCATGAATCGCATCGGCTGGGATATCGACGCGGTTTCAGCATCATGGATACGCGCGATGTCGAAACCTGCCTCGATGGCCTCGCGCACCGGCTCGAGCAGGATACCGATTACATCAGGCAAACCATGTACCAGATAAGTCGCTGGAAAAATGACTTCATCGATCCCACAACCGCCGCCGCTACCGCCGATACTCCGTTGTTACAGGCGCAGGCGCACTTGTACGTGGAATATCAGCAACATCTGCTGGCCTGTAACTCGATGGATTTCGATGATCTGATCATGCTGCCGGTGCAACTGTTCCGTAACCATGCGGAAGTACTCTACAACTGGCAGGACAGGATCCGCTACCTGTTAATCGACGAATACCAGGACACCAATACCAGTCAGTACGAAATGGTGAAAGCACTGTGCAGCATTCGCCAGAAGTTGACCGTGGTCGGCGATGACGACCAGTCGATTTACGCGTGGCGTGGTGCCCGCCCCGAAAACCTGCAACGCCTGCAGCAGGACTTTGCAGCGCTCGAAGTGATCAAACTCGAGCAAAACTATCGCTCCACCAGCCGTATTCTCGGAGCCGCAAATCAGTTAATCGCGAACAATCAGCACCTCTATGAAAAGAAACTCTGGTCGGCTTCCGGCGCC